>Ga0081538_10002884_pt1 | contig 16426 bp, 16 predicted proteins | sample TabmetS5T2R1_FD_71022 | JGI IMG/M metagenome (GOLD analysis project Ga0081538, IMG submission 71022) | Tabebuia heterophylla rhizosphere microbial communities from the University of Puerto Rico - S5T2R1 | ecosystem: Host-associated > Plants > Roots > Rhizosphere ... | reverse complement strand
AGGTCGACGAGCGGAGGCGTACTGAATGAGTACGTTGGAGCGAGGCGATTGAGCGCAACGAAGCATATGAGTCCTTTTCAGCAGCCTGCTAGAATTCCAGGCCGAAGAACTTTTTAGCGTTCTCCAGCATGATCTTTTTGCGCACTTCGGGTTTCATATTTACCTGCTGGAATTCTTCCAGCCAACGCTCAACCCCGATCGCTGGCCAGTCGGAGCCAAACATGGCCTTATCCTGGAGCAAGGTGTTGACGTTGTGAACAAGCTCCGCTGGAAAGTACTTGGGCGCCCAACCGGAAAGGTCGATGTAGTAATTCGCCTTGTGGCGGGCGATGGCCAGGCTTTCCGCGGTCCACGGCCAGGTCGGGTGGGCGCTGATGATTTTTAGTTCCGGAAAGTCCGCCGCGACCTCGTCGATAGCGATGGGCTGGCTATACTTCAATTTGATACCCATCCCGCCCGGGGTTCCGGCGCCGGCTGCCGCCATGCCGCCATGAAAAAGAATCGGCATGTTGAGTTTTGCACATTCTTCCCACAGCGGATAAAAGCGCACGTCGTTGGGAAAGAAATGTTGCCGCGCCGGATTCAGCTCGCCCATGCCTGATAATCCCAGGTCTTTGCAGCGTCTGATTTCGTCTAGAGCTAGCTTCCCGGTCCAAGGATCGATAGCGCCGAACGCCAGAAATACATCGGGATGTTTTTTGACCGCACCGGCAACGTGATCGTTGGGAACAGGCGCCAGGCCCGTAACCGTTTCGTCTCGCGTATTCATGATGACCGCCATCATTTTCCGGGCCCGGTACTGGTCCGCCATCTCATCAATGGAAACCGGCGGTCTCTCGCGGCCAAAGTACTTCGCCATCTGGGCCGTGCGAGCTCCTTTGGCTTTCTGGGTAAATTCGTCGGATAAGTGAACGTGCACGTCAATTGCGACGATGTCGCTAGCCATAGCGTGTCTCCTCCTTGGTTTTGCCTTCTCTTGCGGCCGAAGCCCTTTAGTTATCCATCCTTATTGCACTGGTGCGAATTTAGTTCAAGGTTCCAGGTTCAAAGTTCACACGTTGTTGAAAAAAGGTCCGGAATGCTTCGAGTGCCTCAGCACGAACGGAAAAGCATCGATGATATACTCCCCTCCGTCCGTCCTGAGCGCCGTCGAAGGACTCCCAGGGTTTTTCAGCAATCTGTCAACGTTTGACTCATGGACTCCTAAAACTTCAATCGGAGCCTTGAGCCGAAAACTTTGAACGTTGAACCTTGACCATTGAACCGGGAATGTTCTTTCTCACACCCCCGCTCGCTTCTCCAGCGTGATCGAAAAGCCCGGCCGCTGCACGTGGATCTGGCTGCAATCGGTTCGTTTGCTCAACTGTTGCAAGAGGTTCACCAGCGGTTGTTCTGCGTTGAGATATTCGAGCGGACGTGGGTTCGCGCGCATAGCGTCGATGTCTTCTTTGCCAACGATCCAGCGCAACAGCAATTCCTCGTCGGAAGTTCCGATCGCGTTGAGCCTGCGGCGCATATCGTTTGGGCTGGGCTCATCCGGTTGCCATGCTGCCCACTCCTTGGCACGCGGACGATCGAGTATCTTGTCCTTCACATTCGGGTCCATGTCGCGCGCACCCTCGGCGCCGGCGTGGCCCAAAGCGAACTTGATCACCTGGTCTGTGACCTCCTTGTAGCGCTCGCCGACGATGACGTTGATAGCGGCCTGGCTGCCGACAAACTGGGAAAGGGGAGTGACCATAATGGGGTAACCGAACTCTTCGCGCACACGGATGCTTTCATCCAAGGCCTCGGGATATTTGTGTTCGAGGCCGACCTTACGCAATTGATGGCGCAGATTCGACAGCATCCCGCCGGGGACCTGATGTTGGTATTGAGAGAAGTCATATTCCACCGGCGCTCCGATCGTGAAGCCTTCGCGCTTGGCAATCGCCGTAAAGTGTTTCGAGGCCGGCTTTACAGCCTCTTCATCGATCTCGGTTTTATAACCGAGGGCACGAGCGTTCTTGGCGACGTTGAACAGGGAAGGGTTGGAGGAATCATCGGCCAAAGGTGGTAGAGCGGTATTGATCGAACGGATACCGAGCTTCATGCCTTCCAGACAGCAAAGTGGCCCGAGCCCCGTTGTGCAATGGGTGTGAAGTTCAACCGGCACTCCGTTGGCGTTCTGGAAAATGATCGGGACGAGAGTTTGCATTCTCTCCGGCGTCAGCAATCCTCCGGGATCCTTGAGACAAAGACGGTAGGGCTTCAGCGAGGCCGCCTGGCGCGTTCGCTCTGCGTAGTATGCGTCCGAATGCTTGGGCGATACGGAATAAATGAGATTCAAGATGACTTTCATCCCGACGGCGTGGGCGACTCCGACTCTGAACTTCCAGCCTTCGTAGTCGTTCCACTCATCGGAGATGCGTGCTTCCCGGATCCCGTTGGCAAACATTCGCTCCATGAAAAGCCAGTACATGGAAGGCGGGTTGTATTCGAACGTGTTAACGCGCCCTGCGATAACCCGCAGCGGTGTTTTCGTGATCTCTTTAGACACCAGCCGCACCCTCTCCCATGGATCTTCCTTTAGCTCGCGCACGGTTTTCTTGAGGTGCGATCCGGAAATCAGCTCGATTCCTTCGAATCCCGCCTCGTCCATCCGCTTGGCGATGGGAAGCATCATCCCCGTGGTCATATTCTCGGCCCACAGGCTCTGGTGCCCATCCCGTAAAGTTGTATCGACAAATCGAATGGTGTCCATTGATCCTCCCGTGCTGTTCTATAACCGGATGATATGAACTCGAACAAATGATTTCAATGAGTCACTCTAAAACTGGCTACTCCTGGGATCAGAACTTCTTTACTCGAACAATAATCGAGGTCGATCGGTGCTGGAAGCGTTCGGTGAATACGATACTCCCTGCGGCGCGAAACTGGGTAAGGGAGAAGAGCGTGACGCTCAAGAGTTTCATCAATTAAAGTTGATATTTGTATCAAGAAGAATTGGATTGACAGATACTATACTTTTTGCGCATGTTGTAGCCGCAGAATTTCTTGGAGGATCAATCTATGGCGAAAATAAGGGCGCTAATCGTCGAAGGCGACCGCGAACGTGGATACAAAAGGGTGCAGGTTTTATTCGGCACGAATTATTTTCTTGAGATAGTCGACAACGATGGGCGGGTAGAGTTTCTTTTGGGAGCCCATCACACTGGATTCAAGGCGGACGCTTCCGAGCTTAACGGTCAATTGCAGAAATACATCAGCGAGGTTCAGGAGCGGCATCCGGAAAGCGCATTTGAACAGGACTAAAAGGAGGAAGCCCGATTTAGATATCCAACACCCGATTTAAAGTTCGGAAAACTTCTTACCATGATCTAAAGACTTGGTATGCGGAGATGGCTATGAAACGCAAAATTTTCTCTTTAGCCTGCGTTGCGATATTGCAGTTGATCGGATGGCGGTTTGCCGCTGCCCAGGATATCTACATGTCCTACCCGGGACTAACGGGAGAGTCCGCTCCTTTGTGGATTGCCACGGAGGCGGGAATTCTCAAGGAGTACGGCATCGATGCAAAGCTTGTCTATATGGAAGGAGGATCGACTATATAAATGATCCCGCGCATAGAAAAAAAGAAGGAGGATAATCCTATGGCACGTATTCGTCATCTGGCGATCGTAACGGAAAATCGAGAAAGGCTGGTGAAGTTTTATACGACCGCTTTCGGCATGAAGGTTGTCGATGGAGTCGGTCCGGCAATTTACTTGTCGGACGGATATCTCAACGTCGCGATCATTCAAAAACGCCCGCACTACAAAGAAGGGCTTTATCATTTCGGCTTTGAAGTGGAAAACATCGAAGCGCTCAAACCGGTGTGTAAGGAATTGGGAGCTGCGAGCGAGGTTCAGAAGAGACCGCCGAACCGGGAGGCGGAGTATCGAGTGCATGATCCGGACGGCAACCCCATCGATCTGTCACAGCACGGCTGGCCGGTCTAAATAGTTTACTATAGCAAAATTGGCTGATCATATGGCTGTGGTTACCGGTCGGCGGACGGCAGCGGTCGTGCGGCAGCCGTCGTGGCCCTGGAAGTTTTTGAATCGGATTTAGACGGAACTTGAACTTAGTCGAGTGGTTTACACTGGCGTCAAGGAGTGCGGGGTTATCGTTTTAGTTCCTCGTTGGCTTTCTTTGCGAAAGTCCAATCGGTGATATCGGACACGGAAATATTTTCCTGAGTTTTCCGCGTCGCCTGGGTGAAGCGCACCACGTTAGCGATCGTCTCATCCGAAACGATCCCGGTGCGGGTGTAGCGCCCGAGCAGATCGCCATAAAATCCTTCGCGCACGGCCGGATTTTTTATTCCCCAGCTCTTGTCGAGGAATTCAAGGATTTCACTTTTATTCGTCCGGATGAAATCGACGCTCGTCAGCAGCGCCTTGATGATCTTGACGATCTCCTGGGGACTTTCTTTGATTTTGTCCACATGGACAGATAAGCCTGAAAGGGGGACCTGCATAATTTCGTTAAAATAGAGCAGTTCATTGAACCCTTTTTCACGCGCGACTTTATTCATTGGCGGAACCAGCATGGTGGCATGGATCGAGCCGCTTTCTAAAGCGGTGTAACGCGTTGCGCCGCCGCCGACCTGCAAGAAGGTCACGTCTCTATCCGGATTCATATTGTATTTTCTTAAAATCATCACCATCTGGTTGTGGGGTGCGCCGCCGAAGCTGCTGATGCCGATGTTCTTTCCTTTGAGGTCTTCCACTCTTTTGATGTTCGGGGCTGCGACCAGCACATGGTCCAGGCCATCCATGATTGCCATGACAACCCGGACTGGCAAACCGCCTTTGGCAGCGCCAATGAAATTGGCAATGGTCCCACCGTAGTCTAGACTTCTGCTCACGACCCCGTTTACCACTACCTGATTCTGCATAATCACGTTAACCGCGTTCACCCCTTCCTTCTTGAAGAAACCTTTTTTCTCGGCCATGACGTAAGGTAGCGAGGCGGTACCCGTCGGGTTGGTGAAACCGATGGTGACCGTCTTTTCCTGGGCCGTGAGCGAGCAAGGAAGTAGAGCAATGAGGGCGAGCAAAAAAAAGAATGCGATTCTATGATAGATGGAACGCATATAGCTGATCGCTTATGGCGTATAGCCTATGGCATGTAGCGTGTAGATGTAATCAACAGACCATACGCTATAAGCCATAGGCCCTAAGCCAGCCGGAGCGAGGCGACTATCCGATACCTGCCTTACCACGAGCGAATGATGTTTGTTGACCGTTCGCGCTGACCTCTCTTTCGAAGCACTGATACTTTAGCTTTCCAGTTCATCTGCCGGATACATTTCCGGGAGAATCGCCTCGCGCCATGAAGACTTTGCCGGCATGATCTTTACCGCGCTGCGAGCGCGGTAGTAGCTGGTGTCCGTTCCCGGAGGGTCTTCGCCCGCTTGCACGGCCTTGACTGCCTCCAGAAGGACTTGACGCGCCGTAATGATGGCCTTGTCCGCAGGACCGAGGTGCTCTCTGGTTCTGTCCGCGATCCGGCCCTGCAGTTCTTGCACCGCTCGATCCTGGGTATTGACGCCAACGATGCCGGTGAAATTCTGGGTTCGCTGGGCCTGGCGGTCGATGAGCCAATTGTTGTCTTTATTGCGCAAGGAGCGAAAGGTTTTCTGATCGACATCCTCGGGACCGTTTGCAAGGTTTCGGTCCAGCCGGTCTTCTTCCGTCAGTGGCTCTTCTCCCCAGCTATACATCCAGTTCCAAACCATGCAGTTCTCATCGTCGATAGGAACCCACATGTGTCCAGGATTAAACTTTTTCGCTGCGTCCGATTCACTCTTCGGACTGTAGGGGCGGATCTGAGTGAACGGCATGACGAAATTGTAGCCCCGAACATAAATCTGCTCTTGACCCAACGGTCTAATCGTCACGTATCGGTGGCCGAACTTTGTTGATTCTATATCGAATATCGGCGCACCGCCGCGGGCGTTGAAGGATGTCGGAGTGGATCCCGGAGTATTGGCATCCACTCGCAATGTGCTGTGCAGTATCCCGACGTGGGATTGGTCCAGACCGCCTTCCAGCGCTTGCAGCCAGTTGCACTCTTGGATCACCTTAGATGCATGCCGGTGAGTCTCGGGAACTTGCGTCCAACCAAACCGCGGCGGAGGTGGTCTCTTCTCGGGCGGCCCCATGTAGGCCCAAATGACTCCTCCTAGCTCCACGGTAGGATAGGATTTGATGCGGATTTTCTGCGCGAAGCTGGTCCCGCCCCGCTCGTTTAACTGATCGACGCACTGACCGTTCACGTCGTACTTCCAGCCGTGCCAAACACACCTGAGACCGGACTGCTCGTTACGGCCCAGCCAGAGAGACGTCCCACGATGAGCGCAGAACTCGTCCAGCAGCCCAATGCGGTTCTGAGTGTCACGGAACATGACCAGCGCTTCTCCCAGTAGCTTCACCCGCACGGGCGGGCAATCGGGCTCAGGCAGCTCCCACGACAACACCGCCGGCAGCCAATAGCGCCGCATCAGCTCGCCCATCGGCGTCCCCGGCCCCGTTCGCGTCAGCAGCTCGTTTTCTTCAAGTGTCAGCATAAAGCTTTGCTCCTCACCTCTAAAAAGAGGGCGTAGTGTCAAGAAATCGAAACATATCCATGACGTTTGGTACGTGGAGATTTACCCGTGGATCAAGAATCCAATACCCGCAACGATCAGGGTCGCCTCAATGAGCAGGACGAATAGTCGCTCGGGCAACCAGTCGAGGATCTTTTTCCCGACAAACGACCCAAAAATCATGATCGACCCGAGGGCAAGACCGATCACAATGCCGTCGAATGTCAGAACCGAGACTCGCCGATAAGCCACTAGCTTGGTGACGTGCATCACGACTGTGGCCAATGCTTCAGTGCCGATGAGACTGCCCTTTACCAGTCCGTACGCCAGGAAAAACGGGATCATCACCGGCCCTATGCTACCCAGAAGCGCCGAAAGGAAACTGAATACCGCGCCCAGGATGGCAAATCCACCCAGAGGAATACGCAGCGCGTTAACATTACCGATGCGGCGATACACGACCGTCATGATCAGGAATAAACCTAAAAGGCGCATGAGGAAAGAGACTGGCGTAGAGGCGAAGAGAAATCCGCCGACGAGCGCGGCAGGCACACCGCCGGCGGCGAACCAACCGACGACTGGCAATTCAAGCTCATGGCGGTTAAACCAGACCCTACTGGCATTCCCAATCAGTTGTGCCACAGTCAAGATCGGGATCGCGTCGCGTACGCCAAACATGGAGACCAAAATCGGCATAAGTACGGCGGCGCCTCCGAAACCAGCGACAGCCGCCACCATAGACGCGACAAACGCGCTACCGCCTAGTAGAAACCAATAGGTCACTACGGAACTTATAGGCACAAAAACGCGCCGACATCTATTCGGAGCAGAAATTCCTGGTACAGTTTACAGATGTTATCGAACGCGCCGCGGCGATTTGTGAGAAACGGGGACGTCGTTTGCTTAGGCGCCTTGGAACAGGTTCAGGGCAGATCCCGCACGGAACCACTCGAGCTGAGACGCGCCGAAAGAGTGAAATAACCGTAGCGTCTCGGTTGTCCCGTCTGTGTGTCTCACAAGACACTCCACGGATTTGCCCGGTGCCATCGACGCGAGCCCAAGGAGACTGATGCGGTCCGCTTCGCCGATGCGGTCGTAGTCTTTCGGGTCCTCGAAAGTCAGTGCCAGCAATCCTTGCTTCTTCAAATTCGACTCATGAATGCGCGCAAAACTCCGGGCAATCACTGCGACACCGCCCAAAAGCCGTGGCGAGAGGGCGGCGTGCTCCCGGCTGCTGCCCTCACCATAGTTATGGTCACCTATGACGATCCACTTGATCCCGTTGGCTTTGTAGGCCCTGGCAATTTTCGCAATCGCCTGCCCGGTCTCTCCCGTCAGAACGTTCTTCCCCTTACCGGCCTCACCCGTGAACGCGTTGGTCGCACCCAAGAACATGTTGTCGCTGAACTTGTCGAGATGTCCTCGTAGACTCAACCAGGGACCGGCAGGAGAGATGTGGTCAGTCGTGGTCTTGCCCTTGGTCTTGATGAGAACGGGCATATCCACGAAGTCGTTGCCATCCCATGCGGGCCAAGGCTCCAACAACTGCAATCTTTCGCTGTTAGGGTCCACTTTGAGCGCGATGTTACTGCCGTCTTCCGGAGGGGCGATATAGGCGCTTCGACCGCGGGCGAAGGACTGTGCCGGAACTTCCGGAGCGGACTTGGGAGACTCCAGTTTAAATGGCTTGCCATCTGCGCCGGTGAGAGAGTCGGTGAGTGGGTTAAACGATAGCCTCCCGGCCAGGGCGAAAGCAGTCACAAGCTCAACGCTACCGATGAAGTTCATAGTTGTCGGCTGGCCATCATTGCGTCTTGGGAAGTTGCGGTTGTACGAGGTGACGATGGTATTGGGAATCCCTACCGTCTCATTGGCCCTACGCCACTGGCCGATACAAGGACCGCAAGCGTTCGCCAGAACGACGCCGTTTATATCTTTGAGAGATTGCATCTGGCCGTCGCGTTCGATGGTGGCGCGCACCTGCTCTGAACCCGGCGTGACTAGAAAGGGTACGGCTGCTTTGATGCCGTGCGCCTTCGCTTGCTCCGCCACATCTGCCGCGCGGCTCATGTCCTCGTATGAGGAATTCGTGCAACTGCCGATCAGGGCTGTCGAGATGTCGTCGCGGAACTGATTCTTTGTATCGGTCACCTCGTCGGCAAGCTCGGAGATCGGACGCGCTCTATCCGGGGAGTGGGGACCCACCACGTAGGGCTCTAGCTTCGATAGGTCGAGCTCGACCACGCGCTCATAGTATTTGTCAGGGTTCGCCTCCACTTCCTTATCCGGTTCCAGCAGGTGTTTAAATTGCTCCGCAAGTGGCACCAAGTCGCCTCGGCCCGTTGCCCGCAAGTATTTTGCCATTCGCTCATCGTAGGAAAACATGGAGGTTGTTGCTCCCAGCTCGGCGCCCATGTTGGTGATCGTGGCCTTGCCAGTAGCGCTGATCGTACGAGCGCCGGGGCCGATATACTCCACGATGGCATTGGTGCCCCCCGCAACGGTCAGTTGTCCCGCCACGTAGAGAATGACATCCTTGGGCGCCGTCCACCCGGAGAGCTTCCCAGTTAGGTACACAGCGATGTGTATGGGATAGAGCACCTCCCAGGGCAGCCCGGCCATGACGTCTACAGCGTCAGCCCCGCCAACGCCGACAGCGCACGCCCCAAGGCCGCCGGCGTTGGGCGTGTGCGAGTCCGTGCCGATGATCAATTCCCCAGGGAAGGCATAATGCTCCAGCACCACCTGGTGAATGATGCCGGCGCCTGGCCCCCAGAAACCGGTGCCGTAGCGGGCGGCTGCTGAGCGCAGGAAGTCATAGACTTCCTGATTTTCTTGCAGCGACTGGTGCAGGTCAGACTCGCCCTCGATTCGCGCCTGGATGAGGTGGTCGCAGTGGATAGTGGTGGGCGCGGCGACTTTCTGCCGCTGGGTTTGCATGAACTGGAGCATGGCGGTCTGGCCCAGCACGTCCTGCAGAATGACGCGGTCGGGATGGAGAAGCAGATAACTTTTGCCAGGCTCCATTTCCTGGTTTTCAGGATCGTCAAGATGTCCGAGCAACACCTTATCCGCCAAGGTCAACGGCCTGCCCAACCGGCGGCGGACAATCGTAAGATTACGCTCCATCGTTGCGTAGACATTAGCCGCCATTTCCGGAGTCGATTCGATCGTAACCATATTGTTCGCTCCTTGTTTCTTCTAAACCGTTATCGTTGCGTCCAAAGCTCGATGTAACCGGACACTGTCGCGCTCTCGATTTTGCCAGCGAACTTCTCGGTGCACAATAGATTGGCGGTTATCAAGCAGGCAATTTTAAGTCAAGAATAGTAGTTATGCTGATTTTTTTTGTAGATAAGGGGTAAATAAAGGGGACAGGCTGGATTTTTGGCCTCGGGCAGCAAAAAGCAGTTTGTCCCGATTTGTATTGCTAAAACTGCAAACTGATTTGCTGATCACCGTCGACGTTATCTGCAAGCACGGCATCGACAAAACACTGCTGAATGTCGGCAGCGGTCAGATTTGGGCCGGGAGCGAGCAACGCCAACCGTTCCATTGCGTCGCGTAGCTCACGCACATTGCCGGGCCACGAATGGTCGAGGAGCGCCGCCGAAAAGTCAGAACCCCAGGGCAGGATCGGCCGCTGATATTTCTGGGCGAATGATTCCAGGTAATAACGAGCCAATAGCGGAATATCATCGCCCCGTTCCCGGAGCGGTGGCAGCGCCAAATGAAAGATCTTCAAGCGGTAAAAAAGATCCTGTCTGAGCTTTCCTTCTTTGACGGCGCTAGCAGGCAGGCGATTCGTGGCTGCGACGACGCGGACGGCGACGGGAATATTTGCAGTGGCTCCGATCCGGCGCACCTCTCCTTCTTCCAGAACGCGCAGAACCTTTGCCTGAACCTCCGCCGTTATCTCGGTGATTTCATCGAGGAAAAGGGTGCCGCCGTCAGCTTGCTCGAAGCCGCCCAAATGCCGCTCCAAAGCATTCGTGAATGCCCCCTTTTCATGACCGAAGAGTTCGCTCTCCATCGACATGGGCGCGATGGCTGCACAATTCAGCGCCAAAAAAGTTCCCTCACGTCTTGGAGAAAGGTTGTGAAGAGTGCGCGCGACAAGCTCCTTGCCAGTGCCGCTTTCACCACTCACCAGTACAGCGGCATCCGTAAGGGCTAATTGGCTGAGTCGTTGGTAGATCTGGCGCATGGCCGCCGACTTGCCAATGAGTTCACCATAGGAGCCCAAAGGGGACTCCAACTTCTGACGCAGGACGTTCGCCTCACGGGCGAATCCTACTTGTTTGAGTCCCTTCTCGAGTACCGCACGCAGTTTCCCCGACTCCAACGGTTTCGGCAAATAGTCATAGGCGCCGAGCCTAATGGCTTGCACTGCGGTTTCGATTGTCGCTTGGCCGGTTAGCATTATAATCGCCACTTGGTGCACGCGTTCATGTAAGGCTTCGATAAACTGAAGCCCGTTCATACCAGGCATCATGAGGTCACTTACAATCGCGTGAGGCAGATCGTGGTTGCACCGTTGCAGCGCAGCCTGACCGTTGGATACGGCCAAGGCGTGATAGCCCCAGCTTTCCAGCAGTGCAGTCAAACCATCGCGCGTCGCGGCATCGTCATCTACGACTAGAACGTTCGGACAGGGTCGGGCCATAATCAGTTTACCTCCGGAGGCGGTATGAGGTACCTCTTTATGTGAACTGTTTTACGCTTCAACCAGCAACGCCAATGCCAAGGTATTTTATTCGAGGTTAGGTAACTTCACGGTCTTTTAAGTAATGCTCCGTACCAACGTCTTGATTGATTGAAGGGGGTAATTCTCGTCGGATCCAGGATTGGTTGATCTATTGGCGCGGATCACTCAAAAATTTGATTGAAAGAGGTCTGATTCAATCAAATCCCAAGGGGCTTTTCGGCGTCGCTGGGAGCGCTTCGTGCCGGAAGTTAAGCTGCCTCGACGATCGCCACAACAACGCCAACGATAACTATCAAGATCCCCCAAAAGAAGTATCGAACCGTGGCTTTGTACCGGACTTCTTGATCGTCTCGGAGATCGAGAGACCGGAATAGCGCGTAGAGCTGCACCCCGATTCCAGCGGCGAGGATACAGCCGGAGAGTATATCCTGCCAACTCCAGTCGCCGGGATTTTCGAAGCTCCAGAAGCGCATGAAGGACAGCGAGAAACCGAGAAAGACTGTGATCGCTGTCACGAGACCCTGACGGTAACCCTGGTTTACGGCAGGCTTGGTTGTTTCGTTCAGGTCATCTGAGTCCATGGAAGACCTTTCAGTCACGGAACAGGAAAGGCGCCGCTAAGGCGAGGGACATTATGGTAACTGGGTGTTCTTCTGTGAATCGGCCTGTCGATGAACGATTCGCCATCCATCCGCCTCGCGGCGAAACACCATGGTCACCCGCAGTTCGAGGGTCGATTGTTCACTCTTGCCAGGAACGCGGAACCGAATGTGCTCGGTCTGAACGAGGTAAGCGAAGTCCGCCCCGACCGCAGATCTAACTTCCTCGCGAGTACGTCTACCCTCCGAAAACTGCGAGCTGGCCCAGTCGAGCCGGGCTGCCACATTGTTCCACCCCGACTCTATGCCGCCAAAAGCGCCGCAGATGCTGACGTTATCACCGTGGGACCATAAATCTTTGAATGCGGCGGGACGGCCCTGTGCAAATTCATGTTCCGCGGCCTCAAGTTTTGTGATGAATGCGGCCCATTCTGAATCAGCGAGGTCGCCGTGTATGGAATCGCTTCGCATAGGAGATCTTTTCACGCTGAGTTAACGTTTGGCATAGTAACCTCTTGCTTGTAAACAATCTGTTACTGAGTCGTTTGTTTGCTCGTGATTTCAGCCGCACGGAGGCGCTCGTTGGATTCTTCAAAAACCCGCATTAGGTGGGCGACATCATACGGACGTTCTTCTAGAGTTTTCGGATCCCATTCGCTGCGAGGCGTGGCAAAAAAATCACCGCCGTACACGTGGATCGCGGCCGTGATCTTTTCCAATGGATTGGTGACCGAATGTATTATGGCCTCGCCGAGTGGGATGACGTCCTTGATCTCGAGTGTTTTGGCTCCCGACTCGGTGAGGCCATTTTCGCTTCGGCGATAGAAGGCGTTGTCTTCGCGACCGCCGTAAATTCCTATGACCGCCCACATCAGATGGTTGTGCGGGTATAACCGCATGAACGGACCCCACAAAACGTTGAGGATCGTCAACCTGTCAGACCGGTAAAGGGTTTCGACGCCCGCGAGTTTTGGCTCCCCCAGTGCTTTCAGCACCTGGGAGGGGTCTGCCACCGCTCTTGCGACAATCTCTTTCACGGCGGCATGGGCATTGTCGTGATTCAACGCACTGCAGCAATCTTCTATGAACCGCTCGGTACTAAACATGAGAGTCTCCTTGAGTTTGCGCTTCGTTAATCCACCGTTTGACCGCAACAAGAATACAAAAAAGGACCCGAATGGCGAGGCTCTATGAGAAACAACGGTTCCGGCCGCTCTCATATCACCGGCAGAAAGACCCTGCAACTGATGTAATGGTTCATATATTGGTTTGACATGAATTCATAGCATGACTTATGGTGAAGAACTCTGTGTTTCGAATGCGGCCGTTGGCCGCCGTGAATCACAGCGTGGACTACGATGAGACGTCAGATAACTTTCGCCGGCGCTTGCTATGACCGAACCCAGGCATTGATCGATGGCACCGTCAAACCCGATGGCTTGGAATTGAACTGGCTCATTCTTCACTATCCGGAAATCTGGAGACGGATGCTGAACAACTATGACTTCGACGCGTCCGAGCTGTCGCTTTCATCGTATTTGATTGCCAGGAGCATGGGGAAACCGTTGATCGCGATACCGGTTTTTCCCGCCCGCACGTTTCGCCATTCCTATGTTTTCATCAACAACCAAAGCGGCATCACCAAACCTGCCGATTTGGTTGGCAAGAAAGTCGGGCTCGCGGATTTTCAGCAGACGGCAACGGTCTGGATGCGCGGCATTCTTCAAAACGAATACAACGTGCCGTTAGAAAAGATCCAGTGGTATACCTGGGCCAAGACACGGATGGAAATCGAGCTGCCGAAACGGTACAGCATCCAGCCCATACCGGCCGGAAAAGATCCAGAGGAGATGCTCAAAAAGGGCGAGTTGGACGCCGTCATCCTCGCCGCATTGTTCCCGTCACTGTTGAACGGAACACCGGAAGCCAGACGTCTTTTTGAAAACTATAAAGATGTCGAGCAGGCGTACTTCAGAAAAACCAAGATCTTCCCGATCATGCACACCGTCGCCATGCGCGAAGAACTTTGGAAAGAACAGCCCTGGATCGCGGTGAGTCTTTTGAAAGCTTTCCAGCAAGCTAAGGAAATCGCCTACGAAAGGCTAGTGGACTCGAACGCCTACAAAATCAGTCTGATCTGGATGAGAGATCGGGTAGCCGAGCAAAAAGCGGTGGTGGGAGATGATCCCTGGGCCTACGGCTTCGAAAAGAATCGCCACGTGCTCGAGACCATCGCCGGCTATCTCCATGAGCAAGGATTGATCGACAAGCCGCTCAATGTGGAGACGGCGTTCGCGCCGAACACGCTAGATCTCTAAGCCGACAGTTCGCCTTCTGGAGCGGAAATTGACTAACCGGGGGAGCGCTTGACAGCGCAACAGCCAAGCTTAGAGGTTTTGCGTCTAGTTTCTCTCATTGCTGTAATACTCAATGCCTTTTGCTCATTCCTGGAATTGTTTGACCACTGGCGTAAGAGTGTGAGAAGGTCCTGTGCATTGGTAGAGAGAGGTATCCCTTTCCTATATATGACGAAATATATGACCCTAATGTCCTTTAATCGCGGAATCTTCATGACCTTAAAGTATCCTTCCCTTAAACCGGCCTCTGCGCTGCCTCGGTAGAAAAGACCTACACCCAGACCAGCTCGCACGTATTCCTTTACTGGCTCTATAGAGTCGCACCACATGACAACATTCAATTTAAGTCCCATTTTTTCGATTTCTTCTGCGATCCTACCTTCCTTCATCATAACAAAAGGGGCTTGGGTTAGTTCGGCTTCATTGAGTTTTCCTTTCTTAGCCAACGGGTGCCTAACGGAGACAACGGCGACGACCTCTTCGGAATGAATTGGTTCGGCAATGATCTGAGGATGATCAGGGTGAGTAATGGTGAGCGCAATTTCAACCTCGGCATTGAGAACCATTTCTTTTATGGCGTGAGGGTACCCTGTTCGCAACGTGGGGTGGACAGTAGGGTGGAGTTCCACAAATGATTTCAGCACGGCAGAAAGGAAAAATGCAGCGGGACTGGGACTGCTACCCACTATGAGGCTTTTGGCTCTTCCCTCAGCGACCCTATCCTCGAATGTTCGTTTGAGTCCCTCTATCTGCTCTAGAATAGGTTTGACTGTAACCTGAAATAACTGCCCCTCTTCTGTAAGTCTAATTCCGCGCCCTCTCTTCACGTAGAACTTCAGTCCATATTCGTTCTCAAGGAGCCTGAGCTGCTTAGAGACAGACGGCTGACTGACTCGGATCTCTCGTGATGCCTTCGTAATATTGAGATGTTTGGCTACGGCTCCAAAGATCTTTAGCTGATGGAGAGTCATAAAGTTAATTCTAAAGGGATTCAACCATACCCTTTTTTCTATGGCTACCATGAAGTTTATGTATTAGACAAGCGCTTCCGTCGGGTGTAGTTGAATTTTGCGAGATACTTCCAGCCACGGGCAAATTGGGCCGGTGTCGCTAGCGATGGAATGAAGGAGGTCCTTGCTATGGTTCTCAAAAAGACCATTAACTCTCTATGCATCTTCTTTCTGTTGTCGCTCGCAACCAGCGCGGTCGCGTTGGACAATGTCCGTGTTGCCTATCCTTCGCCCAACACCGGTTTTTGGTATCTCGGCATCGCGCAAAAAGAGGACTACTTTAAACATGAGGGTCTCAATGTGGAGCTCATAAACATGCGCGGCGATGTCGCGGTCAGGACCGCCTTGGCGGGAGAGATCGATTTCTTTGCCACGGCCGACAGCGCTCTCGTGGCGGCTGTAAGGGAGTGCCAATGACGAGAGGATCAAGAGAGACCCTGAGAAGGTGAACCGGTTTATCTTGGCTGCCTTTAGGGGCTGCGCTTTTTCATGACAAAGAAGGAAGAGTCGATTACCCATATGATGAATTTATTCAAATTAAAGGATCGTGAGGACTGCTTCCCGGATTCGCGATGTCGAGATTAAGCCTTTGCGACGCGAGGCGTTCGTCGATGAAAAAGTCCTGCAGCAGTTTATTGACTTCGGAAAGGGAGCCACTGGCGTCAAAAGGACATTCAGATCGCCGACGTTTACAACTTCAGCTTTATTAAACAGGCGAATGAGCGGTTGACGGCGAGCGGCTGGAGACCTTATTCACAACTCTTTCGAGAGACACAAACAGTATCCTGTGTGAACAAGAAAATGAAAAAACAAATAACCTTGAAGGTAAACGGTGAAACGCACGATGTTGAGATAGAAGCGAATCGTCTTCTGCTGCAAGTGCTAAGAGATGACATCGGCCTTACCGGCACCAAGGAAGGCTGCAGCATCGGAGTCTGCGGGGCTTGCAGCGTGATCATCGATGGCCGTCTTGTCAGTTCTTGTTTGACACTTGCCGTTGCATGCCAAGGCAAGAACATCGAAACTATCGAAGGGCTCGCCAAGGATGGCAAGCTCCATCCATTGCAGCAAGCCTTCATCGAATACGGCGGCTTTCAGTGTGGGATCTGCACGCCGGGACAGATCATGGCTGCCAAAGC
>Ga0081538_10002883_pt1 | contig 16426 bp, 14 predicted proteins | sample TabmetS5T2R1_FD_71022 | JGI IMG/M metagenome (GOLD analysis project Ga0081538, IMG submission 71022) | Tabebuia heterophylla rhizosphere microbial communities from the University of Puerto Rico - S5T2R1 | ecosystem: Host-associated > Plants > Roots > Rhizosphere ... | reverse complement strand
CCGCGCGTGCATCTGAGCCACCGGGACGTGACGCTGATCTGCCTCTCGCGCGCGCCGATCGATCGGCTCAGCGCCTACAAGCAGCGGATGGGTTGGCAGTTCCCCTACGTCTCCACCAATGGGACGGAGTTCCCGTTCGACTTCGGGCTAGCCCTGACGCCCGAGCAGGCGCAGCAGATCCCCGAAGTCAACGAGATTCTCGACAACCCGCCGCAGTGGCTGCAGGAGTGGGGGCAGCAGGTCGGAGCCAAGCTCGAGGACGGCCTACGCGAGAACCCGAGCTTCATCGCGTTCGCGCGCGAGAACGGAACCGTCTACCACACCTACACCGTGTCCGCGCCCGATCCCTTCGTCGCGCCGTACCACTCGTTCCTGCTCGAGCGAACGCCGAAGGCTCAACCCGAGGAGCCGCGCGCCTGGCGCAAGGACGAATACCCGGACTGAACGCGAGCGCCACGCCGAGCACCGCAAGTCGGCGCCGCGATCTTTGCCTTGAGCATCGCGACGGAGGAATGACCTGCTCGATCTCGACCAGATCCGTGACTTCATAGCCTCGAACGCGCGCCTCCTCGACCGCCGGCGAATGGAGCTGGCGGTTGGAGCCGGCGACCCGGAGGCGACGCTCGCAGCGCTCGCGGGCTACCGCAACCCCGACGGCGGTTTCGGTTGGGCGCTCGAGCCCGACTCGCGCACTGGAGGGAGCCAGCCGGTGGCGGCTCTGCATGCCTTCGAGGTTTTCGAGGAGATTGCCCCAACGACGAGTGCTCTGGCGGTGGGCCTGCTCGACTGGCTGGACGCGATCGCCGTCGACAGCGGCGCCCTTCCGTTCGCGCTTCCCGGAGGGGCCGGCGCAGGATCCGCGCCGATGTGGGCGACCGCGGACACCGACTCGCCCTCGCTTCACATGACCTGCGTCGTACTCGGCATCGGGCACCGCGTTGCGGACCACGATCCCGCCGTCGCGGCCCATCCATGGCTGAGACGCGCGACCGATTGGGCGACACGCGAGATCGCAGGTCTCGACGGACCCAGGGACGCGATCGAGTTCCGCTACGTGCTCCAGCTCCTTGACGCCGTCGACGCCCGCGACGAGCTCGAGCGACTCGGTGCCCAGCTGCCGCCGGACGGCACTCTTGCCGTCACGGGCGGCAAGCCGGACGAGGCGATGCGGCCGCTCGACTTCTCGCCCGACCCTGGCCGTCCAATACGCGACCTGTTCGACCCGCAGACGATTGAGAGCGACCTTGACCGCCTCGAGTCGGAGCAGCACGAGGACGGCGGCTGGGACGTGGATTGGAAGCATTGGTCGCCCATGGGTGGCCTGGAGTGGCGCGGCTGGGCGACCGTCCGGGCGGTACGGATTCTCCGTGCGAACGGCCGCATCTGAGGAGGGGCATGCCGCCGTCAACGCCATCCCGAACTTCGCCACCGGCGGCGTGAAGATCCTCTTCGCGGAGATCGACTGACGCCAGCCGAACGGTGCGACCCGGACCGCGACGCGTGGGATCGATGTGCTGATCGCGGCCGTGCCCAGGCTGACCCGCTAGGCGCGCGGAGCGCAGGGACGGCCGCAGGCGCTAGCGCGCGAGACGGCTAGCTCCGGCTCGCGGCGGCGAGCAGTTCCTGTCGCGACGTCAGCTTGACCCGTGGGCGCTGCTCGTTCCGTCCGCGCTCGAGTTCGTGCCCGTCAATTGCGCGCCAGCCTTCGGCCGTGACCAGATCTGGCTTGCGCTTGGCGAGCAGAGCGTCTATCTGCTCCCGCCCTGGGTTCGGTGGCTGCGGCAGGGCTCCGTTGCCCAGATCTTCTGCGAGGCTGCCGATCGTCTCCTCGGCGTCGCGCTTGTTGGTGCCGAGGATCCCGGTTGGGCCACGCTTGATCCAGCCCACCGCGTAGACGCCCGGGAGCGGGTCGCCGGCGCTTGTGAGCACGCGGCCGCGTTCGTTCGGGAGCACGAAGTGGCGCTCGTCGAACGGCACGTCAGGGAGCGGGACCGCCCGGTAGCCGACTGAGCGGAGCACAAGGCCACACTCGATCGTCTCGGGGTCGCAGTCGACTGGCTGAGCCCTGAGGGAGCCGTCGCTGCCGCGCGCGATCTCGTTTGCGCGGATGTCGATTGCCTCCACTCTGCCGTTTCCGCGGATCTCGACGGGGGATCGCAGGAAGCGCAGCTCGATCCGCCGCTGGGCGTCGGGGCGGGCGGGCCTGGCCGCGAACTCGCGCAGCAGCTCCACGTTCTTGCGCGCGGTGAACGTGCCCCTCTCGGCCAGCCACTCCCGCGACGCCGGGTCGAGCTCGACGTCGTCCGGGTCGACGCGGATGTCGACGCCGTCGAGGCGCCCCAGCTCGCGGAGCTCGGCGCTTGTGAACGCCGCTTGCGCGGGGCCGCGCCGGCCGAGGACGATCACTTCCTCGATGCGGCTATCACGCAGCGCCTCGAGAGCGTGGTCGGCCACGTCCGTGCGCTCCAGCTCCCGGGCGCTGAGCGTGAGCATGCGCGTCACGTCAGCAGCCACGTTGCCGTTGCCGATTACCACGGCTCGCTTCGCCGAGAGGTCGAATTCCACCTCGCGGTAGTCCGGGTGGCCGTTGTACCAGGCCACGAACTCGGTGGCCGGCCAGCTTCCGGGCAGATCCTCTCCGCGGACCCCGAGCGACTTGTCGGTCTGCGCCCCGGTGGCGTAGACCACCGCCGTGTAGTGGCGCATGAGCTCGGCGTGCGAGATGTCCGTGCCGACCTCGACGTTGGCCAGCAGGCGGCAGCCGCGCCCGAGCGTCTGCCGGTCGAACGTGTCCTGCAAGCGCTTGATCTCCTGGTGGTCGGGTGCCACCCCGCCGCGCAGCAGCCCCCACGGCGTGGCCAGCCGCTCGAACAGGTCAATCTCCGTGTGGCCCCGCGCGCGCAAGAGGCACGCGGCCGCGAAGGCCCCCGCCGGCCCTGCCCCGACGATCGCCACCCGTTCCTGCGTCCGGGCCATCAGGCCGCCGTGCGCTCAGCGGTCGTCTGCCCAGCGAAGAACTCGGCGTTGAGCTCCAGCGCATACTCGAACTTCGACGGGATCTCGAAGTCGGCAAAGATCGCGTCGACCGGACAAGCCTCCACGCATGCGTCACAGTCGATGCAGAGCACGGGGTCGATGTAAAGCTGCTCCGCAGCCTCGAAGTCAGGGTCACCCGGCTTGGGGTGGATGCAGTCGACCGGGCAGACCTCGATACAGGAGTCGTCCTTGATGCAGCTGCCGGCGATCACGTACGTCATGACACCCGACAGGCTACAAACCTAGGAAACCTGGCCGCCTTTTCGACAAATGCAGAGGCCGCGTGGGCCCGTGTCGCCAAGCTCGACTGGTGGCACGCCATCGAGGTGGCGCCGGGCGTGGTCACGCCCGGCGGCTGGGACCTGCGACCCACGGCGGAGCGACTGCCGTGGCCGGCGTCGCTCGACGGGATGCGCTGCCTGGACGTGGGGACGATGGACGGCTTCTGGGCGTTCGAGCTCGAGCGCCGGGGCGCGCGCGAGGTCGTCGCGAGCGACGTTCTCGACGCGGACCGGCTCGACCACTTCGCGGCCGATCGCATCCGCGGGCAGCGCCACCGCCGGCCGTCAGAGCTGAACTTCCGGCTTGCAGCCGAGCTGCTCGGGTCGCGTACCGAGTTGCGCGACCTGGGCGTCTACGACCTGGACCCGGCCGAGGTCGGCGAGTTCGATCTCGTCCTAATGGGCTACGTGCTGCAGATGCTGCGCGACCCTCTCCGGGCCCTGGAGGCGGTGCGACGCGTCTGCCGCGGGTACCTGATCCTGCTGGACACCGTGAGCCGGCCGCTCGAGCTGATCCCCGCTCCGCTCGCACGGCTCGACGCCCGCCGCGACGGCAGCGAATGGTTCGTCTTCAATCGGCGCGGCCTCCGCAAGGCGCTCGAGCTGGCCGGCTGGGTGGTCGAGGAGACCACGCCGCTGCTCCGCGACCGGCCGGGGCCGGGAGTCGGCCGCCGCGAGCTCGCGCTCCGGCGCCCTATGCACGCCCTCGGCCTGCGGGGGCGCAGCGCGGCCATTCGGGCGCGACCGATGGAGTAGACCCCAGGGTCGCGTCAGATCAGCCAGATCGCCGACGTTGCCGCGAGAAACGTCACGACCATCGCGCACATGACCAGATAGACAAGCGAGATCACGCGCTCCTGCCTGTTCATCCGCGGTGCATCGAGGGCGGGTCGGTGAGCCAACGTCGACATGCGTCGACCGTAGGCCGCGCCGAGAGCGAGGTGTGTGAGAGGTGTCACTCGACTCCAAGCTCCCGCGTGGGATGGGCGGCCGATGAGCCGTGCCCGCGCCGACTCATCGCGGGCTCATCTTCGCGACCTGTAGTGCGAGCCATGCCAAACGCAGCGAAGAACCCAGGTCTGGTTGCGCGGATAGCGAGCTGGTGCGTCGAGCACCGGCGCCGCACGTTGATCCTCTGGATCGCCCTGCTGGTCGGCATCCTCAGCGTCTCGGGCGCCGTCGGTACGCGCCAGGCGAATCAGTTCAGGTTGCACGGCACGGAGTCACAGCGCGCGCAGGACGTGCTCGAGCGTGATTTCCCGGCGCAGTCGGGCGACGTCGACCAGATCGTGTTCCACTCGCGCAATGGCCGGATCAGCGAACCGGCGACCCGTGCACGCATCCGTGCCGCTCTGGTCCGCGTCTCGCGGATGCCCCACGTGGCGGGCGTCGTCAGCCCCTACGCGGCGGACGCCGGCCGCGCGATCTCCCCGGACGGCCGCACGGCCTTCGCGACCGTGACGTTCGACAAGCAGGCGCCTCAGCTGTCGAAGCCCACGATTGAGCGTGTCATCCATGCCGCCGAGACGGCGCGGACATCACGGCTCCAGGTCGAGCTGGGCGGACAGGCGATCGAGCAGGTCCGCACGGGCTCGCTCGGGGCCGCGAGCGCGATCGGGCTCGCGGCGGCGATCGTGGTTCTGCTGATCGCGTTCGGCTCCGTAGTGGCGATGGGATTGCCGATCGTCACCGCGCTGCTCGGGCTCGGCACCGGCTTCGGCGCGATCGCACTCGCCTCGCAGGTGATCGATATGCCGAACTTCTCCAGCGATCTCGCGGCCATGATCGGCCTAGGCGTTGGCATCGACTACTCGCTCTTCGTCGTCACGCGCTTTCGCGAGAACCTTCGCCGGGGCGACGCAGTTCAGAGCGCGACGCTCGTCGCGATGGACACGGCGGGGCGCGCCGTGCTTTTCGCGGGCTCGACCGTCATCATCGCGCTGCTCGGCATGCTCGTGCTGGGTGTGAGCTTCCTCGACGGGCTTGCTGTCGCCTGTTCCATCGCCGTGCTGTTCACGATGCTCGCGGCGCTCACGGCCCTGCCTGCGTTGCTGTCCCGCATCGGCCACCGGATCGGGCGTCGCTCGACACGTAGCCCGGTGCCGGTCACGGATGACGGCGCCGGCACCGGCTTCTGGGCGCGCTGGGCGCGCCTGATCCGTCGCCACCCGTGGCCCGCTGCGATCGCCGGGCTCGCGATCATGCTCGTGATTGCCACGCCCGCCTTGTCGATGCGCATGGGCCTTGGCGACGCCGGAAACGATCCCGCACACACCACCACGCGCAAGGCCTATGACCTGCTGGCAAACGGATTCGGCCAGGGCTTCAACGGGCCGCTCCAGGTCGTCACGCAGCTGCCCCGTGGCAACGACGCGGCGGCGCTCGACCGCATCTCGACCGCGCTGCGCGGGACGCCGGGCATCGCATCAGTCTCGCCGCCGCAGGTGAGCCCTGGGGGCCTGACGGCAGTCGTCGACGCATTCCCGCGCTCCGCACCCCAGTCCCAGGCCACCACCGACCTCGTCCGCACCCTGCGCGACCGCGTGCTTCCCCCAGTCGCACACGCGAGCGGCGCGACGATCCTGGTCGGCGGTGTGACCGCCGGCAGTATCGACTTCACGCACGTCCTGTCGAGCAAGCTGCCGCTCTTCATCTCCGTTGTCGTTGGGCTGGCGGCTCTGTTGCTGCTCGTCGTGTTCCGCTCGCTCGTGATCCCGGTCCAAGCGGCGCTCATGAACCTGCTCTCGATCGGCGCCGCGCTTGGCGTGACGGTGGCGGTCTTCCAGTACGGCTGGCTCGACGGCCTGCTGGGAGTCGAGAAAGGCCCGATCGAGTCATGGCTGCCCGTGATGCTCTTCGCGATCGTCTTCGGCCTGTCGATGGACTACGAGGTCTTCCTCGTGTCCCGCATCCACGAGGAGTGGGTGAAGCGCCGCGACCCGTCACAGGCCGTGGTCGAGGGCGTCGCGACCACCGGGCGCGTAATCACCGCGGCCGCGACCATCATGGTCTGCGTCTTCCTCGCGTTCGTGCTTCTCCCGGACCGCGCGGTCAAGGAGTTCGGGCTCAGCCTCGCGGTCGCCGTGTTCCTGGACGCATTCGTGATCCGCAGTCTGCTGCTGCCCGCCGTGTTGGAGCTGCTGGGACGCTGGACCTGGGCATTCCCCGAGGGACTCGCGCGACGGCTGCCGAGACTCGGGACCGAGCCGCACCCAGAGGGCGCTGCGGTTCGCGGCGCGTAGCACGACCAGCGACAGCTTGCGGGGTACTGACCCTGTCTGCGAGTCTGTTCGCGTCGCTGGACCAGGCTCGCAAGGAGGTTGAGACATGCCGCTCAATCCGCCTCAGGTCGGTCGGCTCTCGGTTTGCAGCACGACGGTCGTGATGCAGCATCAGCTCCCGGGTTCCGAGCTCACGCTGCACACGGCCACCGACTCGTTCTCACTCGGGACGGCGGGCTCGGTTTGGGAAGTGATGAAGCTTCCGGCTGGCCTGACCCTGGCGCGCGACGACCGGCTTGTCGCCACGCAATCTCTGAACGGTGAGGCGAGTCCGCCCAGCACTCCGTCGATCGTTCAGGGAACTGGTCCGAGCCCCGGGCTTCCGCACCCGCACCCGGACTCGCACATTTACACGTGCGCCGGCTATGTCGGCCTGGGGGGCATGACACCGGGCACGACCGCCGAGGTCCGGCGAGGCGGAACTCTTCTGGGTACAGGGCTCGCGCACGAGGGGGCGGCGATCGTCAAGCTCTCGAATTCGGTTCCTTCGTCCCCCGGCCTCCAGGCGCGAGCGATCACGTGTGGACACCCGCCGGTCACGGTCACCCTGCCTCCGGGGGACATCGCCCCGATCGACCAGACGGACCGGCTGCCAGCGCCGACGTTCGCGAGCCCCTTGATGGAGTGCGTCGAGTGGCTGAGGATCGAGGGCATCGTCCCCGGCGCGACCGTCTTCCTTACCCGTGGAGACGGCTCGGGGCAGAGTTGGGGGTTCGTGACGCGGTCATGGTTGATCCGGCTCGCCCGACCGCTCGAGGAGGGCGAGCGGCTTGGGCTCCGGCAGGAATTCGACCTGTGCAAGATCGATGGGCAGGAGATCGAGCGCGACGTCGGACCCCTCGTGGTGGGCAAGCCGAAGCTGGCCTCGCCCTGGTGCGCGGGACGAGTGGTTGCGACCGACCTGATCCCGGGGGCGACCGTCGTCTTCTTCAAGGCCGACGGAACCGAGATTGGGCGGAGCGGCGCGTCGGGGACCGCCTGCCAGTTCACCGTCCATCAGCCCGATTCGTTCACCTTGTTCGCAAGACAGGAGCTGTGCGGAGTCCTGAGCGACAAGTCGAACAGCGTGGACGCCGGAACGGATCCCGACATCGACCTGACACCACCGAACCCGGTGATCATCGAACCGGTACTTGCGTGTCACACGCGCGTGCGGGTCAAGGGGCAGGTGAAGGGCGGTCTCGTCGAGATCTGGTCCCACTTGCGCGGGATGATCGGTTGGCGGCACAGCATGGGCCCCGAGACAAGCGTCGAGGTAGCTGCGCTTCTTGGCGGTGAGAAGATCGAGGCACACGCGGTGACCTGTGCCATGCAGCCGGACAGCTCGCCGGTCGTGACCGCGCAGCCCGTGGGCGATCTCCACTCCCCGGAAATCGACACGCCGCTGCACGAGGGCGTCACCACAGTCAGCGTGCGCGACGTCCTAGTTGGGGCGCAGGTCGACGTCTATGTGAACGATCGCTTCGTGAACGGGCGAGTCGCGGAGGCGGATCCTCTGGAGCTACCGGTGCCGAGGCTGGTGAGCGGCCAGCAGGTCCATGCCCGCCAGCATCTCTGCGGCAAGGTCCGCTCGGGAGAGTCGGTGACAGTCGTAAGCGCGCCTGCGCCCACGCCGGCACCGAAGGAGGGCTTCAGCAAGCTCGTCCTCTTCAACTGCAATACCGAGCACAGGATGGTCACGGTCTGGCTGCTCGACCACACCGCGGGCACTCAGACGCGCGCGGGCGAGCTCGAACCCAACTACGACGACTGGGGTTCGTGCCCAGCGCAGGGTGAGCCGCTCGAGGTGGAGTTCCCCGATGGCCACGTTTGCGAGATCGTCGTGGTCGACCCGGGCGCGCTCAACTGCAACGGGCAAGACGACCCCATGGTCCTGGCGTGCCGGCGGCTGTCCGGGCTCGTGTTCCTCGGCTCCAGCGGCGGGCCGGCCTTTCCCTGCACGGTCGCCTGAAGAAGAAGCTCCGCCAGTTCAGCCGCCGCGGCACCTGTGGCAGTGCACGTCCTCGACCGCTTTGCCCTGGATCAGCCCGGCCACCCAGTCCACGAGGCGCTCGCCGTTCACCTCCCGCGTGTAGAACGACCCATCAGCGAGAATCACGTGCTCGTTGCCGGGCGCGACGTAGCTCAGCAGATTGATGCCGGCCTGCTCGATCCGGGCCTCGTTGGCGTCGATGCGCGACCGGAGATCACCCGCGGGGATGCCGAGGTTCGGGTACCACTGGGCCTGCGTCTCGTCATAGGCGTGGTCGAAGCGGGCGAACACGATTTTCGGGTTCTGACGTCCGCTGTCGATGAAGAGGCCCGGGAAGCTTCTGCCCTTGCCGAAGCCCCAGGCGTCCGTGAGGAGGCGGTTGAGCGCAGGCGCGTCCGGGTACGACCCGGACCCGTGCGCCAGGGCCGTGATCCGGGCATCTGGCAGACGCTCCGAAGCCAGCCCGGCGTAGAACGGCGCGGCCACCGAGCCGGCGCTTTCGCCGACCACGACGACCTCGCTCGCGCCGGGAAAGCTGGCCGCGAGGCGGCGGAGCGCGGCGCTGGCGTTGACATAGCCCCTGTGCTCGACTGTCAGCCCGCGGCCGTACTCGGTGGCGGCGTTGCCAAGGTGCACGTCGGCCGTGCAGTAGGGGACGTAGACGAACGAGTGGTCGGCGAACGGGTTGCGCTCGTCCGCGAAGTCGAAGATGCCGCCCTCCCCGAGCGGACCATCGTCGACCGTCACGTTGTAGAGGCCGCGCTCCGGTGCGCATGTCTTCGCCGAGAAGCAAGCGCCGCCGTCCTGCAGATAAAGGACAACCTTCTTCGGGTCCGCCGCGCGCATCCAGAAGCTGAATTCGCTTCCGTCGGAGCAGGTGCAGTCGCCACCCGGGACTACTCGCTCCCAGCCGGTCGCGTCCGCACTCGCACGGTCATCGCCGCCGCACGCCGCCACCATGACCGCCAGCAAGGCGAGTACTACGAGAAGCGCGCAGCGCCCGGGCATCAGGCGAGCTCTGATTGGAGCACCCGGCCGGCGGGTTGGCGGGCGCCGATGCGGGCCGGTACGGCGCTGAGCACCGCCACGACGATGACGGTGGCCGGCACGACGGCGAGCAGCTGCCAGAGCGGCGGGCTGGGACTCGAGGAATCGGGGTCGGCCATTGCGATCAGCTCGAGCCCGCCCGGGATGCCGAGAAGGGCACCGGCGAGCGCGGGGAGCACCTGCGCCGCCGAGAGACCCGCGCCGATCTGCAGCGGCGTCGCGCCGAGTGCGCGCTCCAGCGCAGATGAGCGCCGGGCGTCGAGCGCGGTCGCCCAGGTCACGAAGATCGCGTTCACGGCCGCCATCGCGACGAGCGTGATCGTGATCACGAGCAGCACCTCGTCCAGCCGGTCGGCGCGGGCACTGCCAGACCCGTTGGGGAGATCGGCGTGCGCGGCGAGCGCAGCCACGACCCCGGACACCGTTAGGGCGATGCTCACCAGCGCAAGCAGCGTTCGGCGCGGCCGCCGGGCCGCGACGCGCAGTCCAAGCAGCAGCGGGACGGGGAGGCGCGCAGACAGCGCGACCAGCCAAGCCGTGCGCCTGGGTGGGCGGGCCGCGTCCGCCAGCGCCAGGACGGTGCTGGTGCGTGCGGCGCGGACGGCGGGAACGACCGTGGCCACGACCGCCACCGCGAGCGCCACCGCGGTCACCACCCCGGCGCTGGACAGAGTCACCGTCTGCGCGCCGGCGCTGCCGAGCAGGCCGGCACTCGGTTCGGTGATCAGAGGGGCGGTCAGCGAACCGACCACGAGTCCGGCTGCCGCCGCGAGCAGCGCAACAGCGACGTACTCGGCGAGCAGCACGGCGGCGATCAGTCCCGGCGTGCCCCCGACCGCCTTGAGCAGGCCGACGCGGCGAAGCTGATCGGCCATCCGGCCTCCGACGAGCACCGCGACGCTCGCCACCGCGAGGAAGGCGAGCAGCCAGGCTCCGGTGAGCAGCGCCCGCCGCTGGTTGTCGACCAGGTTGGCGCTCGCGTCACGGATGACCTGCCAGGGCTCCAGGAACGGCGGCGGGGGGCCGGAACTGCGCGCGCCCTCAGGAAGATCAGCGGGTGGATTGTGCTCGGCGGCGAACGCGGGCGCCCTCGCTGGATCGGCGAGCTTCAGGTTCCAGACGTAGATGAAGGAGTCCCGCCGGGGGTAGAGGCTGAGGGCGTCCGCTCTGCCCAGCCAAAGCACGCCGGTGTCGGCGCCGCCCTGGCAGAGATTGACCAGGCACGCCGGTTCTGGATAGGGCGGCGTCGCGGCCGTCACTGCCACGCCGTCGACGCGGAACTCGCGACCGGCTCCGCTGGCTTGCAGCGACGGCTCGCTCCCTGGCGCGGTCTCTTCGATCGGGCTCAAGGTCACCCGGTCACCGGGGCCGATGTCGAGCGCCTCGGCGAAGGCCGCCTCCAGCACCACACCTCCGGGACGCAGCCACCCGCCTCTGGTCGGCTTGGGCTGGTCGACCGAGGCGACCGCGGTGTCGCGGCCCTCTATCTGGGCCACTACGGTCCGGTCGCCTGCTTCCAGGACCGCCCCTGCCACGGGGTAGGGGCCGCTGTGGGCGACAACGCCCGGCTCGCCCGTGACCGCCTTCACCTGGGCGGGGTCAACGGTGCCGTCGCTGCGGGGGAACAGCGCGGCGATCACGTCGGGCCCGGCGGTCGCCTCGCGCGTGCTCTGGAAGGGCTTGTCGGTCACGCCCTGCAGGACGAGCCCGAGCGTGAGCGTGGTGGTGGCGGCCATGATCGCCAACAGCAGGAGTGCGGTCTCGGCGGGCCGCCGGCGCAGATCTCGCGCCGCAAGGCGGACGACGAGCAGTGCGCGGCCCATGTGATCAGCTCTCCAGTCCGGCAAGCTCGCCGAGCCGACCGTGCGTACCGCGGGTCAGCCTCGTCTCCTCGACGAAGCCGCCGTCGCGCATCGAGATGAGCCGGTCGGCGGTGGCCGCCACACGCGACTCGTGGGTCACGATCACCAGCGTCTGGCCTGCCGCGCGCAGGCTATCCAGGACCCGCAGGACGTCCAGGGTTGCGGCCGTGTCGAGGTTGCCGGTCGGCTCGTCCGCGAGCAATACGAGCGGCTCGTTGCTGAGCGCGCGCGCGATCGCCACCCGCTGGCGCTGGCCGCCCGACAGGGCGGCGGGTAGATGGTCGGCCCGGTCCGTGAGCCCCACCTGCCCCAGCAGCTCCGTGGCACGCTGGCGGGCTGCGCGCGGCGAGCTCCCGGCGAGCAGCGCCGGCAGCTCTACGTTCTCCAGCGCAGTCAGCTCGTCCATTAGGTGAAAGGCCTGGAAGACGAATCCGATCGCGCGGCGACGTAAACGCGCCAGCGCCTTCTCGCTGAGGCGGTCGACACGGCGTCCCGCCAACCACACCTCTCCTTCCGACGGACGCTCAAGCCCGCCGAGCAGGTGCAGCAACGTCGACTTGCCGCAGCCGCTCGGACCCATGACGGCGAGCGACTCTCCCCGGGCCACGTCCAGATCGACGCTGTCAAGCGCCTGCACGAGGCCCTCGCCGTCGCCGTACCGCTTCTCCAAACCCCGGGCCCGCAAGACCGGTCCCACGCTTGCTGGCGACTCGCTGGTTTCCATCATCGTTCCTTCGTCGAAGTCCAATACTCGGCGCAGGCCTCGAGCCAGCGCAGGTCGGCCTGCAGCCTCAGCACCACGCCCTCGAGCAGCAACCCGGCGATCGAGCCGTCCGGTTCAGCAAGCGCGGCCCGCTGCGCGGCAGCCAATCCGTCCAGTAGCGCGTGGCGCTGTGCATCCACCAGCCGCACCGGATCGGCGAGTCCCGCCGCCGCGGCGGCGACCAGCTTCAGATGGAACTCCGCCGGTGCTGGCTTCGGCCAGCTCGTGTCGTCGAGCCACTCCATCACCCGCTCGCGCCCGGACGCGGTGAGCTCATACACCTTGCGATCGGGGCGGTCGGTCTGGCCGACCCGCTGCGAGCTCACCAAGCCGGCCTTTTCGAGCCGGTTCAGCGTCACGTACACCTGACCCGCGTTCAGCGCCTCGGCAAGGGGGCCGAGCGCGAGCTGAAGTCGAGCGCGCAGCTGATAGCCGTGCGACGCCTGGGTGGCCAGCAGTGCCAGAAGGACCTCCTGGACCACACGCAGCTGGTAGCCGGAAGTGGGCTCCTTGACCGACACGCCGACAGGCTCTGGCATCAGGTGCGCTCCTTCTCTAACCGTTACCTATCGAGAAGATAACCGTTAGCTAGAAAGATGTCAAGCCGGCACGGCCGCTCTAGAGCGGTTGCAGCGGCAGGGTGGCGGTGATCGCCGTGCCGCCCCCTTCAGGACTGTCGATCTGGAGACGCCAGGCCGGTGAGGATGACGTTCCCGGTCTTCTCGCCAGTCTCCACGTACCGGTAGGCCTCGACGATCTCCTCGAACGGATAGCTGCGGTCGATCACTGGCGCGAAGTCTCCGGCCTCGACGAGCTGCGCCAGCAATCGCACGTCCTGCCCGGTCGGCTTCGGGATCGGGATCATCACTCTCCTCTTGCCGACGAACCGGGTGAGGAGCGCGAGCAGCGGGACGTGCCACAGGAATCCGAGATCGGTGAAGAGGAAGACGCCGCGCGGCTCGAGCAGACGGCGGCAGCGGCGGTACGAGCTCTTACCGACCGCGTCGAAGACGACGTCGTAGCGCCGATCGTCCCGGGTGAAGTCCTCGCGCGTGTAATCGATGACGTGTACCGCGCCGAGGGACCTCGCCAGCTCGAGGTTCTTCGTGCCGCACACAGCCGTGACCTCGGCGCCGAACCAGCCCGCCAGCTGGACGGCCGCACTGCCGATGGCGCCGGACGCTCCGTTGACAAGGATCCTCTGGCCAGACTGGAGGCCCGCTCTCCGCAACCCCCGCAGCGCCAGCAGAGCAGCGTCACAGATGGGCGCCGCCTGCTCGTAGGTGACCGCGGCCGGCTTGTGCGCGACGGGTCCGGACTCGGGCATGCGGACGTACTCGGCATGAGCACCCGAATCGTCGGGGCTCAGGCCGAAGACCGCATCGCCCGGCGTGAACGAAGTGACGTCGCGGCCAACCGCCTCGACGTCTCCCGCAAACTCGTTTCCGAGGATCGTGTGCCTCGGCCTGGTGAGTCCGGTGAAGAGCCGGACGATGACCGGCTCCGCCGCACGGACACCGCAGTCCGTGCGGTTCACCGTCGTGGCGTGAACCCTGATCAGCAGCTGTCCGGGTCCCGGCTCGGGCTTCGCTACATCCTCAATGCGAACCGCCTCGGGCGGCCCGTAGCTCGTATTGACGGCGGCTCTCACGGCGGCCGGATGTTCCCAAGGTCGCGACCCGGCAGTCGAGCACGCTGAAGCCGGACGGCAGCGAGATGACCTGCTCGACCGCAAAGCCGGTGTCGGCAAGCAACGCCACATACTCGCCGAGGTGGCGCTCACGCGCGTCGGCGAAGTTGACCAGCATGATCAGGTCGAGGGCCACCGCCGGATGCAGCTCGCCGGAGCTCGGCACGGTCTCGGGCAGCAGTTGCTCGACGATGAGGAGCCGGCCGTCGGCGGGTAGCGCGAGCCGGCACGACGAGAGCAGGTCGCGGGCAGCGTCGTCATCCCAGTCGTGGAGGATCCACTTGAGGATGTGGACGTCGTAGTCGCTCGGCAGCGATTCGAAGAAGTTGCCGCCGACGGCGGCGGAGCGATCGCCCAGTCCTCGTCCGCGCAAGTACTCGCGAGCGGTCTCGGCCAGCTCGGGCACGTCGAACACAGCGCCCTCCAGATCGGGATGCGCCTCCAGCACGGCCGCGACGAAGTGGCCGCGTCCGCCGCCGACGTCGAGGACGCGGGACGCCGCGGCGAAGTCGACACGGGCAACGGCCTCATCCACGACACGGTCCGACAGCTGCGCCATCGCGCCGTCGAAGGCAGCGCCCGCCGTGGGGTTGGCGCGCAGGTGTTCGAAGAACGGCTCGCCGTGAGCGGCCTCGAACGCCGACTGGCCGGTGCGAACCGCGTGCTCGAGCTCGGCCCACGCCCGGTACGACTCGCTGCCGCGGTGCAGCGCGAGCTCGCGCATGGAGCCAGGCGTCTCGCTGCCAAGCAGGGCTCCCATCGCCGTGAGTGAGGCGCGCTCGCCGGGCTCCAGCGCGACCAGCCCGACGCCCGCCAGGCCGCGCAGGAGCCGGCGCAGCAGGTCCGGTCGCGTGCCGGTCGCGGCCGCCAGCTCGTCGACCGTCAGGGTCTTGCCGTCGAGCAGGTCCGCGAGCCGGAGACGGGCCATGACATAGGCGAGCTGGGCGGGCACGTACCCGGACAACAGGCCCGTGAGGCGCTCACGGCTCATCGGGCCGCCCCAGCATGCGTCGCTCCGCTGTCGGCCCGGTCAGCCCGGTCCGGCAGGTATCCGCTGGCCGCACGCGCAGGCGCGGCGAGCGGCCGCTCGGCGGCGGATACGCCCGGCGCGAAACGGCTCGGCGCTTCGCTCGAGCCGTCACTGACAAAGGTCGCGCCCAGCGCGCCGAGCCAGGCGACGAGCATGGCGATGACGATCGCGAGGTCCGCGCGCAGATGACGGGGGCGCGGCGGGCTCATGCCGCACCTTGGGCCAGGCGCCGCAGCAGCGACCGCGCGGGCGCGACACCGTCGGCTTGGCGTAGGAGGTGGTAGCGCCGCAGCCGCAGCAGCTGCACGGCGCCTTCCGTGTACTCGAACGGATCGGCCCTGACCGCGCCTGTCCCGAGCGAGAGAGCCGCGATCGGCCGCCCATCAGACTCGGCGAGCAGAACTCGGCCGGTCAGTGGCCGCGCGCTGTCGAGTGCCGCGAGCCGGCGCAGCGCGGAGTCGTCACGCGGGCTTGCGACTCGGATGGTGAGGGGGGTGTGGTCAGTCATGGCACCGAACGTACGGCCGCCGTGCGCCTTCGCCATCGGCAGTTCTGCCTAACTGCGCTGCCTAGATGGTCTTAGACGAGGCCGTGCGACTGAGCGAAGCGGCCGGCGGCCGCGCGCGAGCTGACGCCGAGCTTGCGATAGATCGAGCGCAGATGTGCGTTTACGGTGCGCACGCTCAGGAACAGCCGTTCGGCGGCGTCGGCATCCGAGAGGCCGACGGCGACCAGCCTGAGCACATCCGCCTCGCGCGCGGTCAGGCCGGCCGGCAGCTCCTCCCCCCGATCGCTCTCGGCCGGAGCGGCTGTGCCGAGATCGACGTCCTGCTCACGGGCGGAGTAGAGCCGCCTGGGCTCGGCGAGACCCTTCAGCTGGTGCTCGCCGCGGTCGACGAACTCGAGCCCCGAGCCGGCGGCGAGCTCGCGGCTGGTGGCGCTGACGAGAACCTCGGCCGGGCCCGCAAGGTCGACGACACGGCTCGCGACGTTCATCGCGATCCCCTCGACGCCGCCCTCGATCTGTTCGACCTCGCCGGTGTGAACTCCCGCCCGGATCCGCAGCCCGACCGCCCTGAGGCGCTCGATCAGCGCGAGCGCGCAGCGGATCGCCTGCGCGGGCGTGTCGAAGGACGCGATGAAGCCGTCGCCGGTCGTGTTGAGCTCCGCGCCGCCAAAGCGGAGGAGCTCCGCCCGGGTCGCACGATCGTGGGCCGCGAGCAGCTCCATCCATGCGGTGTCGCCCATCCGCTCGGCGGTCTTCGTCGATCCCACGATGTCGGTCACGAGGATCGTCCTGACCTGGCGGGCGAGCTCTGGGGCGGTCTCGTCCGAGCGGCGGGGCAACACGCGGTAGCCGTTCTCGGCGATCGGCTCGAGACTGAAGCGGTCGGCCACCAGCGCGGCGGTTTCCGCGGTCACGGTGACTCCGCCGTCGGTGGCTGCGTGCGCAAGGGCGAGCGC
>Ga0081538_10002882_pt1 | contig 16431 bp, 15 predicted proteins | sample TabmetS5T2R1_FD_71022 | JGI IMG/M metagenome (GOLD analysis project Ga0081538, IMG submission 71022) | Tabebuia heterophylla rhizosphere microbial communities from the University of Puerto Rico - S5T2R1 | ecosystem: Host-associated > Plants > Roots > Rhizosphere ... | reverse complement strand
CGTGGCGGCGCGCGCCACGAAGCCCGTGGCGGCCAGCGCGGCCGCCTGGCGGGCGGGCACGAGCGCGCGGGTGGCGGGTTCGACGCCTCGCGGCTCTGCCACCACCGGCAGGCCGTCGACGATCTCGACTTCCTCTTCCTCGAACTGACTCACGAACCCGACAGCATGAAGACTTCCCCGGACGGGTGCCTTCAGCTCGTCTCGCCGCGCCCGCGCGAGAAGGTCCGGAACACCATGTCCCAGTAGGGCGCGCTGATGCCGAAGCCCTTCTCGTCGTCCTGGAAGTGGTGGCGCATGTGCAGCTCGCGCAGCCGCTTGCCAAGCCGGGTCTTGGGGGTGTGGTGGTGCAGGGCGTAGTGGATCTCGTCGTAGACGATGTAGCCGATCAGGAAGCCGGCGGCGATCGCCGGACCGTGGACCGAGCCGGCGGCCAGCCAGATCCCGCCGACGACCAGGATCGCGAGCGGGATGCTCGCCGCGGGCGGCATGACGAGCCGCAGCGGGTCGTTCGGATGGTCGTGGTGCACGCCGTGGATCATCCAGTGCAGGCGTGCGCCGATGCCGTCCTCGGGCTCGAAGTGGAAGACGAGCCGGTGCAGCCAGTACTCGAAGAGAGTCCAGAGCAGGTATCCGAAGAGTGCGAGCCCGGCCGTGTCCCACCACCCGTCCCGCTCCACGGCGAGGACGAGCATGACGACGATGACGGGCGCGTAGATGAGCACGGGCACCACGGGGTGCACGCGCGTGAAGCGATCGAGCAGCCTCGACTCGAACATGGGGGGCGAGGCCTTCAGGTAGTCCGTGCGCCGCATGACCTAACGGTACAACTTAGGGACCCCTAAGTGGAAGCGAAGGTCCGCTCGTAGACACGGAACCGGCGCACGACCCGCCCGCCCATCGCCTCCATCGCCCGGTTCATGTTGTGGTTGGTCTCGAGGATCCAGCCCATCTCGCCCCAGGTCTGCGGCGTCGCGCCCGCCATGTCGAAGTGCTCGATGTACATCTTCGCCGCGACGCCCGTGTGCTGGTACTCGGGCTTGACGCCGAGGAACCCGACGCGGACGCGGTCGATGATCTTGCCCTTGCGCAGGAAGTGCCACCAGCCCAGGGGCAGCAGCCGGCCGTTCATGCGCTTGAGGACCTGGTTGATGTCGGGGACCGTGATCGCCACGCCGGCAGTGTCGCCCTCCGGCGTCTCGGCGACCATGAACCAGTGCGAGTCGAAGACCAGGTGCAGCTCCTGGGTGTAGGCGTCCAGGTCCTCCTTCGCGTACGGCACGAAGCCCCAGTTCTCGCTCCAGGCCGAGTTGTAGACGTCGGCGAAGCGGTCCATGTCGCGGCGCAGGCTGCGGCGCGACATCTTCCGCACGCGGATGCCGTGCCGGGGCCCGACCTCCTCGGCCAGCTTGAAGATCACCGGCAGGATCTTCGAGCGGTCGGAGATGTGCAGCTCCCACATCAGCAGGTCGACCGCCTTCTCCAGCCCGGCCTCCTCGCAGCGGGCGGCGTAGTACGGCGGGTGCCACGGCTGCTTGACCATCGGCTCGCGCTCGAAGCCCTCGAGCATCACCCCCGACTCGTCGTTCATGGTGAAGTCCATCGGCCCGACCATGTGGTCGCGCCCGCGGGCGCGAAGCCAGCGCTCGGCGGCGCCCAGGAGGCCGGGCAGCACCTCGGGGTCGTCCTCCAGCTCCAGGAACCCGAACATGCCCCAGCGGTTGTCGTGGTAGGCGTTGAACGCGTCGTCGTAGTGGGCGCTGATGCGCCCCACGACGCGGCCGTCGCGCTCGGCCAGGAACAGCTGCGCGTCGCCGTGCTTGAAGAACGCGTTGAGGCGGCGGCTGAGGAAGAGACGGCGCTCGATCCGGAGCGGAGGGACCCAGACCGCCGAGTTAGAGTGCAGGCGATACGGGAGGTCGATGAACTTCCGCAGGTCCCGCTGCCCCCGCACGGGACGTACGTCAAGCGACACGAGAGCGCACCCTATATGCCGACCGCCATCGACGTCTTCGCGAAGGTCCGCGGGCACGAGCGCGCCGAGCAGCTCCGGGCCGCCCGCGAGGCCGACCTGCTGCCCTACTTCCGGAGGCTGGAGTCGCCCGCCGCGCCGGTGGTGACGATGGAGGGCGCCGAGCGCATCATGCTCGGCTCGAACAACTACCTCGGGCTGACCGGCGACGAGCGCGTGAAGGCCGGCGCGCGCGACGCGCTCGAGCGCTACGGCACCGGCCTCACCGGCTCCCGGCTGCTCAACGGGACGATCGACCTGCACCTCGAGCTCGAACGCGAGCTGGCGGAGTGGATGGGCACGGAGGAGGCGATCGTCTTCACCACCGGCCACCAGGCCAACGTGGGCACGCTCGGCACGCTGCTGGCGCCCGGCGACACCGTGATCGCCGACTCCGCCGACCACGCCTCGATCCTCGACGGCTGCCTGCTCTCACGCGCCAAGCTGCGCCCGTTCCGCCACGGCCGGCTCGACAAGCTCGAGAAGATGCTCGAGCGCGCCGAGGAGGACGGCGGCGGCGTGCTCGTGGTGGTCGACGGCGTGTTCTCGATGGAGGGCGACGTCGCCGACCTGCCGCGGGTCGTCGAGCTGTGCCAGGCCCACGGCGCGCGGCTGATGGTCGACGAGGCCCACGCGGCCGGCGTGCTCGGCGCGCGCGGCGCCGGCGCCAGCGAGCAGTTCGGGCTCGAGGCGGACGTCGACCTGCGCATGGGGACGTTCTCGAAGTCGCTGGCGAGCTGCGGCGGCTTCATCGCCGGCTCGCACGAGGTGATCGACTTCCTGCGCATCAGCTCGCGCGCGTTCCTGTTCACCGCGGCCGCCGTGCCGGCCGCCGTCGGGGCGGCGCTGGCGGCGCTGCGCATCGTCCGCTCCGACGAGGGGCCGGAGCTGTTCGCCCGTGTGCTCGACAACGCCCGCTACCTGCGCGACGGCCTGCGCTCGCTCGGCTTCGAGGTCCACGACGTCGGCCCGCCGATCACGACCCCGATCGTGCCGGTGGTGGTCGGCGACGACTGGAAGGCGGTCGTCCTCTGGCGCGCGCTCTACGACGCGGGCGTCTACGTCAACGTCGCCCTCCACCCGGCTGTCCCGCCGGCGGGAGCGCTCCTGCGCACGAGCGTGATGGCGACCCACGACCGGTCCGTTCTTGATGGTGCGTTGGACCGGTTCTCACTGGTCAAGGAACACTTTGAAATGGAGCATGGCCCACTGCCGGGCGGCGCGCGCACATAGCACAAAACCGGCGCCCGCGCGTGATTTCGCAGCTTTCAGAAAAGAGGCGCTTCTAGCGAACTTTCGCCCCGGCTACCGGTTGACCATCCCCCCAGCCGATGTCTAGCCTGCGCCCTCGGCCGTGGGCTTGGGAGCCTCGGACGGGAGAGAGGGAACGAACGCAGACGTAGCCTGGAGGGGCGTCTCCGGCTGAGCCGCCGGACGCGCCGGGTTGCGTTGTTCGTCCGTGCGCCTCAGCACCCGGCCGGTACTGCACACATTCGATATGGGGAGACCGCACCACGGAGGTGCGCGTCGCCCTGCGGGGAGGTTTCATGGACGCAACTGCGACAGCACCTGCCGCGCAGCACATGCGGGCGCTTGCGCAGGCGAATCGGGTTCGGCTGGCTCGGGCCGAGCTCAAGCGGCAGGTTGCCGAGGGAGAGACGTCGGTCGCCGACGTCGTGCTCAACTGCCCCTGGGAGGCTGAGAGCATGACGATCAGCGATCTGCTCACGAGCCAGCACCGGTGGGGGCGCACACGGTGCCGGCGGTTCTTGGCGTCGATCCCCATGTCGGAGACGAAGACGGTTGGGACGATGACCGATCGGCAGCGGCACGCGCTGGCCGGGATGCTCGCCGGAGATCCCGCCTACGCGGTCGCCGAGCTCACCTGGGGGAGGTAGCTCACCGAGGGCTCACAGGCGCCGGCGGAGCGGCCGCTACGCGGCCCCGCCGCCGGCGCCGGGGAAGCCCGGGCCTCGCGTGGCGATCTCGACGATGTGGCCGTCGGGGTCGCGTATGTAGATCGACCGGAAGGACCCGCGGTCGAACACCTCGGTGCACTCGACGCCGTGGCTGCGCAGGTAGTCGCGCCACGCCTCCTGCTCCTCGGCGCTGTCGACGATCAGCGCGAAATGATGGGTCGAGCCGACCCCGACCGTGCCCTTGGGCAACTCGGGGTACTGCATGAAGCTCAGGAGCATGCCGGCGCCGCCGTGGAGCGCGCCGAACCACACGTGGCGCGTGTTCGGGTCGTCGTCCGACGGGCCGTCGTTGACGATCGGCAGGCCGAGCAGGTCGCGGTAGAAGGCGATCGTGCGCTCGAGGTCGGCGGAGATGGCCGTCAGGTGGTGCAGCCCGCGGAGCTGCATGCGCTTGGGCTCGGACACGGACGCGGAAGCGTACTGAGATCAACCTGTGCGCCGCGCATATGCGCGGGCGAGCGCCCAGACGCCGCCGCCGAAGGCCAGCACGGCACCGGCGACGACGGCGGGCCACGGCGCCCCGGCGAAGTAGAGCACCGCGGCGAGCGCGACGGCCGGGAGCCCGGCGAGGATCGTCGTGTGCGAGCGGTAGCCGGAGAAGTGCTCGCGCAGGGCGGTGTCGAGCCCGCCGAGCGAGCCGAGCAGCATGCCGCTCACGAGCATCGCCTTGCCGCGGTCGGAGTCCGCCGAGATCAGCCCCAGGACCAGCAGCACGATGCCGGCCAGCACGCACAGCTCGACCAGCGGGAACGGGTGCCAGGGGGCCTTCGGGCGCTCGTCTATGGACATCCGCCGGAGATCTTCACCACCCACCAGCCCATGAGCATGCCGAGCAGGCCGGCGCGCGGGCGGACGTGGTAGGTCGTGCAGCCGGGGCGGCCGAGATCGGCGTTCGTGAGCCGGCGCCACTTGTGCGCGGGCGGGTCGGCGAGCATCCGCTCGAGCTCGGCGGAGGCGAGCGCCTGGCGGTCCTCCTGGCGGGCGGCGGCGCCGCGCAGGTCGGCGACGCGCGTCGCCAGGGCGTCGCGGACGCGCTCGAGCTCGCCGAGCGAGAGCAGCCGCGGGCCGGCGAGGGCCGACAGGGGCGGGCCGGGCTCCAGCCGCGGGTAGGCGGCGGCGACGATCGCGCCGTGCTCGCGCTCGAGGCGGGCGATCTGGGCCCGCAGGGTGGCCCGCGCGGCGCGCTCGTCGCCCCGCTCGGTCGTCGGCCTGATCTCGTGGATCGCTGCCATCGGCTCGGCCCGAGGCAGCGTACCACCGGCCCTGTCGCGCGAACCGCAGTCCCGGGCCGCCCAGGTCGGCGCCTTCGCCGCGCCCGAACCGCGGCCGCGCCGTCGCGGCGACCACACCTTCGCCGCGCCCGAACCGCGGCCGCCTCGGCCGGAGGCCCGTATCCTCGCGGGGCGATGGCGCGCAACGACCCGACCGACACCGGCGGCCTCTTCATCGGCCGCCGCCCCGGCACGGGGCCGCTCAAGTACCGCGGCGCGCCGGAGCGCGGTGGAGCGGCGCGGCAGCGGACGGACGGCTTGCTGGCCGTGGCCGTGCTCGCGCTCGAGGTGCTGCTGTGCCTGACGCTGTGGGGGCCGCAGCCGGTCGGGTGGCTGTGGGTCGGCTCGCAGGTCGACTACCAGACGGGTTCGGTCAGCTTCGGGATCGCAGTCGCGTTCGCGGGGATGATCGCGACGCTGATGCTCACACTGGCGCTCGCGGCGCGGCTCGACCGCCTGTGGCGGATCCTGCGGCGCGCCGCCGGCCACGAGCAGCGCGAGGGCGCGCTGGTCCGGATCTTCGCCGTGACGGCAGTCGTCGCCGGCCTCGCCTTCCTCGTCTGGTTCGTCGTGCTCGAGGGGCCGGCCCCGAGTCTGGCGCCGCAGTGATCCGGCGCCTGCGCGACTACTACCGCCAGTTCGAGGAGCTCTCGCCCGACGAGATCTCCCGTGAGCTGCGCGAGCGCCGCGACGCCGAGCGGGCGAGCGCGCTCGCCGAGGTGCCGCCGCTCGACCTCACCACGCCCGCGTGGCACGAGCCGCCCGACGCTGAGGCGGTCAACGCCGCCACCTACGCGCTGCGCCGGTCGGTCAACCACTACCCCGACGACACGCCGCTGCGGGCCGCGCTGGCCGAGCGCGACGGGGTGAGCCCGGAGCAGGTGGCGCCCGGCCATGGCGCCGGCGAGCTCCTCCACGCCGCCTTCCGCGCGCTCGGGACCGGCGGGCAGGTCGCGATCGCCTGGCCAGGCTGGGGGCCGCTCCCGCGGCTCGTCCACGAGGCCGGCGGGATCCCGACGCCGGTGCCGCTGACCGCCGCCGGCGCGCCCGACCCGGACGCCCTGCTCGGCGCGGTCGTGCGCGAGACGACGGCGGTCGCGGTCTGCACGCCGAACGACCCGACGGGAGCGACCGCCGACCTGCGCGCGCTGGCCGAGCGCCTCGACGAGCGCGTCTGGCTCGTCGTCGACGCCGCCCTCGCCGAGTTCGCCCCCGACGAACCCTCGACCAACCCTCAAGGGGGTCAGACCCCGTTGAGGGTGGTTGAGGCTCGGACCAACCCTCAAGGGGATCAGGCCAACCCTCAAGGGGGTCAGACCCCCTTGAGGGTGGTTGAGGCTCGGGAGCGGGTGCTGGTCGTGCGGTCGTTCTCGAAGGCGCACGCGATGGCGGGGTTCCGTGCCGGGTATGCGCTGGCCAACGACGCGGAGCTGATCGACCGCCTGTCGCCGGCCGGCGGCGTGTCGGCGCCCGCCCAGGCGGCGATGCTGTGGGCGGTGAACGAGGGCGGCGCGCTCGTCGCCCGCCGCCGCGCCGCGGCCGCCCGCGAGCGCGAGCGGCTGGCCGCCGCGCTCGAGGGCACGCCGTTCTCGTTCCCCGCCGGCCACGGCCACCTCGTCTGGCTCTCCTCGGACGCGCACGACGGCGCGACGATCGCCCGCCACCTCGCCGGCCAGCGGATCTACGTCACGCCCGGCAGCGCCTGGGGCGACGAGCGCCACGTCCGCGTCGCGCTGCGCGACTCCGCTGCGACCGATCGCCTGGCGGCCGCGCTGCGCGAGCTCGGCGCCGACTGACCGCCGCGCTGCGCGAGCTCGGCGCGGCCTGACCGCCGCGCCGCGCGAGCTCGGCGCCGACTCGCCGCCGCGCCGCGCCAGCCCCGCGCTGCCTGACCGCCGCGCTCGCGCGGCTCAACGCCGCTTGACGCGGAACGAGCCGCGCATGAACGGGTGCACGCGGCAGAAGTACGTGTAGAGCCCGGCCTTCAGCCGCTTGGGCGTCTTCCACGTCGCCCGCTGCGCCGCCGCCGTGGCACCGGCCGGGCCGAAGCCGAGGTTGCCGGAGTCGAACCGGACCGGCCCGTTCGCCAGCGGGTAGGCGATCCCGGTCGTGCGGTTGCACGGCGCCCGGCACGAGGTGATCGAGTGCATGATGCCGCGGTCGGCGTCGCGGTTGACGAACGTCAGCGAGCGGCCGCGACGGACCGCGGCCGGGCGCCCGCGGCGGCCGGTGAGGAGGAGGTCGCCGCGCCCGTACACGAAGTCCGAGATCGCCACCCGGCCGCGGCGCGGCACCGGGCCGGCGAGCACCTCGCGCGGGTCGCGCAGCCCCGAGAACGCGCCGCCGTGGTTGCGGTTCTCGGGCAGGTGCCCGTGCGTCACCCGGCCGGGCACGTCGACGTCGACCGCGAACGGGTCCGGGCCCGTCCCGCCGGGGTCGAACATGACCTGCATGATCCCCATCGCCTCGTACCAGGACGCGCGCCTGGAGTCGTAGGTGGCGGAGATCGACAGCACGTCGCCGCGCTTCACCCCCACGCGCCACTCCGGCGGCGTCACGCGCATCGCCACGTCCCACGACACCGCGCCGGCCGGCTCGAAGTACTTGGCGCGCGAGCGGAACAGCCGCACCTTCCGCCCGTCGCGCTCGAGGTAGAGGTCCGTCCACAGGCCGCCGGGGTGGAGGTGGCCGCCGGTGCCGACCAGCACGCCGTCCTCCTGGATCGTGACCCGGTTGCGCGTGTACCCCTTCAGACCGGACTCGTCCGGGTACGTGTAGCGGCCGTCGCGTCCGCCGGCCCCGCGATGGACGTCGAAGACCGGGTAGATCATCAGGCCCATGACGTCCATCCACAGCGTGCGCATCTCCTGCACGGCCGGCGCGGCCGCGTCGGGCACGAAGTCGAGCTCGTAGTCGATGTAGACGTCGGCCGGCGTGGGCGTGAGGTTGTGGATCATGTGGTTCATCAGCCACTGGTCGCCCGCGCGGTGGCGCCAGCCGTAGCCGGGCGGCGCGGCCATCTCGGTCTTCTCCTCGCCGGCGGCGAACAGCGGCGCGCCGTTCGAGAGCCAGACGCCATGGTGGAGGTGCACGACGTCCACGCGCGGGACCGTTCCGTCCGCGTACGTGAGGTTGGGCTTGAAGCGCGTGATCCAGCCGTCGCCAGGCGGTTTGAGGTCGTTGCCGGCGAACTCGATCGTGTTCTGGCCCGGTGCCACGTGGATCGGTCCGAAGCGGTAGGTCAGCGTCTCCGCGTGCGCGGCCGGCGCGAGCAGGAGGAAGAGCGCCAGCACGAGGATGAGACGGGCCATTCGGCGGGAGCCTAGTCGGCCGAGGGGTCGAGGATGCCGGTTGCGATCCACAGCGCCTCCTCGACGACGAGGTCGGCCACCCCCGGCACGGCGACGGCGAGCAGCGCGATCCGGCGCGTCGCCTTCGTCACGGCCGCCCGCCGCGGCGCGCCGAACAGGACCGCGAGCTCGCCCTCCTCGTCGGCGAGCACGAGCCGGCCGCCCTCCTCGCCGATGCGCGGCGCACCGGCGAGCTCGGCGGCGTCGAACGCCCACAGCCCGACGCCGGTCTCCAGCACCGCCACCGTGATCGCGTCGGAGACGAGGTCCTGGGAGCGCAGCCCGCCCTCGACCATCCGCCGCAGCACCTGGTCCTCGATCGGCGTGCGGACCTCGTCGGGCTCGAGCCCGACGTGCCGGAAGAACACGCGGTAGGCGTGCGGGACCTCGCGGGTGCGCAGGGCGATCGCCTCGCCGCCGTGCATGCGGTCGGCGAGCCCGCGCAGCCGGGCGCGGACGTCGGCCGGCGTGCGGCCCGGCGTGGCCGCGACCTCCGTCCACGCCAGGCGCAGGCCCGGGTGCTCGGCCGCGACCGCAGGGGCGACGAGGCCCGCCTTCACCCGAGCGCCTCGATCATCCGGTCGAGCTCAGCGGGCTCGACGGTCCCGAACGACGTGCTGCGCACCTCGCCGCCGCGGGCCGCGAACGTGATCGTCGGGCAGACGGCGACGGCGTACGCGTTGGCCACCGCGCCGTCGCGGTCGTGGCCGACCGGCAGGCCCCAGCCGCGCTCGCGGACGCGCTGCCGCAGCTCCTCGCGCTCGCCGCGGATCGCCACCGCGGCGAACTGGACGTCCGGGAAGCGGTTGCGAAGGCGGTCGAGCACGTCGATCTCGTCGTCGCAGCGCTCCGACGGCTCGGCGAAGAACGCGAGCACGACCGGGCCGCGCTCGGCCAGCTCGCAGACGTTGAGGACGTCCCTTCCGCGCACCTGGCACGCCCGCTCGGAGACGTTGGCGTCGCCCTCCAGGCCCGAGAGTGCGAGCGGGGCCGCGAAGGCCGGCAGCGTACGGCCGGGCTCGACGCCGCGCGAGCCCGGGCCCTCGGTCTGGAGGCTGTTGTAGGAGATGTAGGCGATGACGATGACCGCCAGCGCCCCGACGATGAGGCCCGGCCGCCTCACGCCACGGCGGCGGGCGCCGCGGCCGGCTCGGGCGCCCGGCGCACGGCCGCGCGGCGCTCGGCGAGCACGAGCACGGCGGGCAGGACCGCGAGCACGCCGAGCAGCGAGACGGTGAGGTCGACGACGGTGACGAGGCCGAAGTCGCGCAGCATCCGCACGTCGGACAGGGCGAGCACGGCAAACCCGGCGATCGCCGTGGCGCCGGAGGCGAGCACGGCGGCGCCGGTCGAGCGGTACGTGCGCCGGATCGCCTCGCCCGGCGGATGGCCGGCCGCGCGCTCGGCCTCGAAGCGCGCCGAGAGCAGGACCGCGAACTCGGTCGAGATCGCGAGCACGAGCGCGCCGAGCATCGCCGACAGCGGGTTGAGCGGCACGCGCAGCAGCCACAGCACGAGCGCCGACCAGCCGGTGGCGAGCGCGATCGGCACGACCGGGACCCAGGCGCGGTCCCAGGCGCGGCGCCACGAGCCGGCGCTGCGCCGGCGCACGAGGAGCAGCACGAGCAGGACGGCGAGCAGGCCGACGGCGAGCGTGGCGAGGCGGCGCAGCGGGTGCGAGAGCGTGGCGTTGGCTTCGGCGGCGAGCACGGGGATGCCGGCCAGCCGGGCCGTCACCCCGGGCGGCGGGTCGAGGCGCTCGCGCAGGTCGTCGACGATCTCCTTCTGCCGCTCGAGCGACGTCAGCCGGATCCCGAACGCGAGGTTGGCGGTCGTGCGGTCGGACGTGATGACGGCCTGGGAGAAGTACGGCGGCACCGCGTCGAGCAGGCCCCGGATCCGCTCGCGGTCGCTCGCCGCCTGCGCGGAGCGGAAGAGGTCGGGGAGCGAGAGCGCGGGGCAGACGTCGGCCCGGCCGCAGCCGCGCTCGGCCGAGTAGCCGTACGTCTTGAGCACGCCGGCCTGGTAGTCGCGCATCCAGCGCACCACGGCCGGGTCGGTGAGGTCGTCGGGCGGGCGGGCCTCGATCACGACGTCGATCTCGCCCGCCACGCCGGTGGCCCGCTGGAGCGTCTCGAGGTCCTGGACGGCGGGCAGGTCCTGCGGCACGAGCCGCTCGACGTCGGAGATCACCTCGGTGCGCGAGTCGACCGCCCATCCGACCGCGGCGACCGCGAGCCCGATCGCCACCACCCGTCCCGGGCGCCGCAGCGCCCCGCCGACCGCCACCGAGCCCACGCGCGCCGCCGGCCGCCGCAGGGGCCGGGCCAGCGCGGCCGCGAACGCCTCGACGAGCTCGCCGGCGCCGCGCAGCGACCGCGCCACCGCGCCGTCGCGCGGCCGGGCGCCCAGCGTCAGCGCCGCCGTGCCCGCGGTCAAGGCGAGCACGAACGCGATCGCGATGCCGACCACGAGCAGCGCGCCGAACCCGCGCACCATCGGCACCGGCGACGAGAGCAGCACGAGGAAGCCGACGCCCGTGGCGAGCGCCGCGGTGGCGATGACCGGCACCGCGACCCGTGCCGCCCGCAGCGCGTCGCCCTCCTCGTTCACGCGTGCCTGGTACTGGATCGCGTAGTCGACGCCGAGCCCGAGCAGCACGGGCAGCACGGCGATCGAGGCCATGGTCAGCGGCAGGCCGAGCAGCGCCGTCAACCCGAACGTGATCGCCACCGCGGCCAGCGCGACGGCCAGCGGCACGAGCCGCAGCCGGCTGCGGAAGACGAGCGCGAGCACGATCGCCATCAGCACGACGCCGACGATCAGCAGCCGCAGCGTCGAGCCGGCCAGCGCGTCGGTCAGGTCCTCGGCGACCACCGGCGCGCCGGTCACCGTGTACGCCCCGTCCTCGAGCCTCCACTGCGGCATCCGCACCGCCTCGCGGACGAGCGCGACGGCCTCCTTGCGCTGCTCGTCGTCGAGCCCCGTCTTGAGCCGCACCTGGATCAGCGCGGCGTCCTTCGACGGGAACAGGTAGGCGAAGCGCGCCTTCGGGGTCGTCGCGCCGCGCGACGGGTCGAAGACCAGCGCGGAGACGAACTCGGGGTCGTCGACGCTCGGCAGCCCGGTCAGCCCGAGCCCGTAGCGGAGGTTGACCTGGAGCAGGTCGCGGACGAACTGCGCGTAGACGAGCTGCTCCGCCGACCGCCCCAGTCGCCGCACCTCGGCCGGCGACCGGCCCTGGGCGCGCGCCACACGCCGCGCGGCGCGCGCCGCCCGCTCGGCCTCGGCCGCCTTGGTCCGGGTCTGGGCCTGGATCTGGTCGCGGATCTCGCCCGCCGCGGCGTTGATGAAGGTGCCGGGGCCGTAGACGACCTGGACCGGCTTGGTCTCGGCGAGCCGGTCGCACGGCGACCCGCGCCCGCCCGGCGCGGCCTGGCCCTCCGGCTTGTTGCCCGAGAGGCAGCCCTCGAGGCCCATCAGGCGCCCGAGGTTCGACGTGAGGACGAGGTTCGGGAGCTCCCCGCGGGCGAGCACGATCACCGAGTGGTCGCCGAACCGCTCGCGGTAGGTCTCCGTGGCCTGGAAGCTGTCCGCCCCGCGGCCCACGAGCGTGTCGGTCGCCGCGCTCGGCTCGAGCCGCAGCGCCAGCACCGACCCGGCCACGGCGAGCACGGCGACGACGGCCAGCACGCGCGCCGGGCGGCGGGCCGATGCACGCACGATCCGCTCGAACGCCGTCATGGCACGAGCGAGGGTAGTCGCCGCGCCGCACGAGATCGCCGGTTGGGATCCCCGGAGCCGGCCCTAGCGGTCGTTGACGTGCGGGTACTGCGTGATCTCGCCGCCGAAGTTGTACGGGCCCTGGAGGCGGCACGGCGGCGCCGGCCCGTTGACGCCGGGCTGGCCGGCGAACGCGTACTGGACGATCCGGTTGAGCAGCTCCTCGGGGATCAGGTCGTCGACCGCCGGCGGGAGCGGCACCACCGGGAGGTTGCTGATGTTCGGCACGCCGGCGCCGCAGTGGCGGTCGTCGAAGACCGGCAGCCCGCGCCCGAGCTGCGAGAAGTTGCCGGCCTTCTGGTACGCGTTCGGCCGGTTGGTGCCGATCCGCCGCGGATAGACGGCGAGGTTCTCGGCGTTGAGCGGGTTGGTCGTGCGCAGGTAGTGGCCGTTGCGGTCGGAGGCCTGGGTCGCCGCCGGCGTGTTGGCGAGGAACGCGGTCAGCTCGCGCTTGTAGAGCCCGAGGAAGTCGAGGATCGGGGTGAGCTGGTCGAACGCCGGGTCGAGCTGGGCGATCAGCGGCCGCGCGTCCTCGAGCACCTGCTCGGCGGCCGGCAGGCCCGTGCGCGAGGCGTCGATGAGCGGCCCGAGCTCGCGGAAGAAGGCCTCGAGATCGGGCGAGAGCGCGCCGAGGTCGCGCAGCGTCGGGCTCAGCTCGCGCGCGGCCGGCCGCAGCTGCGTGACCAGCGGGTCGGTGTCGACCGAGAACTCGGCCAGCCGCTCGAGCGTCTGCGCCGACTCGCGCTCGAAGGTCGGCAGCGCGATGAACGCCTCCTTGAGCTGCTCGTCGCGGGCGGCCGTCGCCTGGAAGACGCGGTTGGAGTTCTCGATCAGCGAGCGCAGCTGATCGCCGCGCGCGGTCAGCGCCTCGAACACCACGCCGGTGTTGGAGACGAGCTGGGTGACCGCGCCCTCCTGGCGGTTGAGGATGTCGACCAGCGTCGCCGCGTCCTCCGCGAACGGCCCGAGGTTGCCGAGCGCGTCGTTGACGTCGCGCCCGTGGTCGCCGATCGCCCGCGCCTGCTCCTGCATCCAGGTCTGGAAGGCGGCGCGCGTGTCGGAGTCGAACGTGCGGTAGATCTCGTCGAGCTGCACGGTCGGCGAGACCTGGCCCTCGGCCAGCGAGCCGCCGTCCGGCACCGGATCGGCGTCGGACGACCCGGGCGTGAGCTCGACGTAGGTCTCCCCCAGGAGCGTCTTCTGGCGCAGGATCGCCCGGGCGTCGGAGGGGAGCGGCGCGTACTTGGACTGCAGCTCGATGACGACGATCGAGCGGCCCGTCTCCTTGTCGGGCTCGATCGTCTTCACGCGCCCCACGGGGACGCCGGAGATGCGCACGTCGGCCTCGGTGGCGAGCTGCGTCGCCTCCGCGAACGAGGCCGTGAAGCGGTAGCCCTGCGGCTTGAGCGGGATCGGGCCGCCGAACGCCAGCCACAGGAACAGCAGCAGCCCGAAGCAGGACAGCGCGAAGATCACCATGGCGGCGATGCGACCGAAGGACGGGGCGGCCTTGTTCACGGCGTCGGCGCTCCCGGCTGCGGGCAGATCTCCTCGGTCGTCGGCCCGTTGAGCAGGTCGACGAGCGTGCCGAGGACGGGGTTGGTGTTCGCCACCGTGTTCAGCAGCCCCGCCGTGTTGCAGTTGAAGACCACGATGCCGTGGCGGATCGGGCCGTGCGCGTCCTGCGTCGCGAACACCGTGGCGCCCGTGTGGTTGAGCCACGAGAGCCAGAACAGATAGCCCTCCTCGTCACGGCCGGGCGGGTTGTAGGCGAGCGTGTTGAGCAGGGCGTTGACGACGCGGAACGCGCGCGTGAGGTCGGGCGCGGCGGCCGACAGGTCGCGCATGGCCGGCCGCAGCTCGCGCACCGTGGGCAGCGCGGCGCGCGTGAAGGGGCGGATCTCGTCGCGCAGGATCGGCGTGGTGGTGGTCAGGAACGGGCGCGTGTCGCGCAGCGCGGGCCCGAGCGCGCGCGCCCCCGGCCGCAGGTCCTCGAGCGTGGGCCCGAGCACCGAGGCCATCGCGTCGACCTTGGCCAGCGTCCGCTGCGACTGCGTGAGCGTCGAGGGCAGCTCGCGCACCGCCTCGCGGAGGTTCGCGTCCTGGTTGGCCAGCGCCCCGAAGACCGCGTTGGAGTTCTCGACGAACTCGGCGAGCTGCGCGTCCTTGGACCCGAGCTCCTCCGTCAGCAGCGAGAAGTTGTGGATGACGCGCTCGATGTTGCGCCGGCGCAGCGCGAGCTGCTCGTTGGCCTCGCGCGCCAGGCGCGCGGTCGGCTCGAAGCGCCGGATCGTCTGCGCGAGCTCGCGGCCGTTGCCCCTCAGCGCCTGCGCGCCGTCGCCGAGCAGCAGCCGCAGGTAGTCGCGCGTGTCGACGTCGAGCGAGGCGAGGATCTCGTCGAGGTTGACGTCGGGGAGCGTCTGCGAGGCCGGGATCCGCTCGCCCTCGGCCAGCTCGCCCGCCTCCGGCGTGCCCGGCGTGAGCTCGGCGACCATGTCCTTCAGGCCCGTCTTGGGCCGCAGCAGGATCGACGCGTCGCGGTAGATCGTCGCGTGCTCGCGCTCGATCGAGAGCCCGACCACGGCCCTGCCGCCCTCGAGCTCGACGCTCGAGATCTCGCCGACTTCGACGCCGGCGATGTTCACGGTCTGGCCCTGGCCCGGGGTGACCGCCTGCGCCGTCGACAGCTCGGCCTCGACGTCGACGTAGTCGCGGCCGAGGATCGGCACGCCCGCAGGCAGCGCGAGCCGCTGGTTGTCGAGGATGATCACCGTCACGACAAGGGCGATCACCAGCAGGACGATGATCGCCACGAAGTCGCGCAGGTGCTTGCGGATCGCCGTCACTTGCGCACCCCGTCCTTGGAGCCGAACGGGCGCAGCTTCTTGCGCAGCTCGGGCAGCGCCTCCTTGGCGGCCAGCGCGGCCTGTCCGGTCGGCGGCGACTTGGCGGCCGCCGGGCCGTTGAGCTCGGGCGGCGTCTGCGTGTGGCAGGCCGCGGTCGGCCGGTACGGCGGCTTGCGGCCGGGATAGAACGGCCGGTTGCCGAGCGGCGCGGCGATCGCGTTGCCGAACAGCTCGCCGGTGTTGGCCGACGCCGAGCCGAGCGAGAGCGTCTCGGCGCCGCCGCCGGTCTGGAAGCGCACGTACATGCCGTTTCCGTCGAAGTTCTGGCCCTCGCCGGAGAGCCCGACCAGCGTGTAGAAGAACTCCTTGTAGTTCTCGACGCCGGTCGTGAACTCGTCCTCGATCACGACGTCGCCGGTGGGCAGGAGGACGTCGCGCGCGCACTTGGAGGCGAGGTCGGTCTGCGGCAGCAGCTTGAGCGCCTCGTTCGTCAGCCTCGCGAGGTCGCGGGTGGCCGGCGACAGCTCGCGCGCCAGACCGCCGAGCTCGCGGTCTCCCATCAGCGGCCGCGCCTGGTCGATCCACGGCAGCGCGGCCCGGATCGTGGCCGGCGTCTCGCGGACGCCCGGGATGATCTCGCGCGCGAACGCGCGCGTGGAGGGGAACGCGTCGTTGAGCGAGGCGAACGCGCGGTTGGCGCTCTCGAGCGTGAGGGGCAGCTCGCGGATCGAGCGCCGCAGGTTGCCGGACTCGCCCGCGAAGGCGGCCATCGTGGTGTTGAAGTTGCCGATCAGGTCGCGCAGCGCGTTCTCGTTGCGGATCAGCGCGCCGGTGGTGCGGGCGGTGCCGTCGATCAGCCGCGCGAGATCCGCGTTCGGCTCGGTGCCGAGGAACGCCTCGAGCACGATCGCCGTCGAGCGCTCGGCCTCCGGGATGTCGTCGTAGGCGTCGTTGAACGACTTGGCGGCGGTCTCCCCGCGCGTGGACGGGTCGGCGTCGTCGTCCTCGGCGGCCGTCGGCTCGGAGTTGAGCGCCACGGCGAGCGCTCCCAGCACGTCCTTGAGGTCCTGCCGGGTGTCGGACTGCAGGGTCGTGAGCACCTCGTCGAGCTGCACCGGCGTCGCGGTCTGGGTGACCTTGAGCGTGCCGCCGTCCTCGAGCTCGGGGGCCTCCGGCGAGCCGGTCCTGAGGTCG
>Ga0081538_10002881_pt1 | contig 16432 bp, 13 predicted proteins | sample TabmetS5T2R1_FD_71022 | JGI IMG/M metagenome (GOLD analysis project Ga0081538, IMG submission 71022) | Tabebuia heterophylla rhizosphere microbial communities from the University of Puerto Rico - S5T2R1 | ecosystem: Host-associated > Plants > Roots > Rhizosphere ... | reverse complement strand
CCCTCGCCGTCGACGATCGCGAACGCGACCTCCCGCGCCCGCTCGACCCACTCGCGGTCGCGCCGCAGCGACGCCAGCTTCAGGTCGTTGCGGCCCTTCTGGCGCTCGCCCATGATCGTGCCCTCGCCGCGTAGCTCGAGGTCGACCTCCGCCAGCGCGAACCCGTCGGTGGTCTCGACGAGCGCACCGAGGCGGGCCTCGGCCTCGGGCGTGTCCGACCGGCTGACCAGGTGGCACGACGACCGCTCGCTCCCGCGGCCCACGCGCCCCCGCAGCTGATGGAGCTGGGCGATGCCGAAGCGGTCGGCGTCGAGGATGACCATCGCGGTGGCGTTGGGCACGTCGACGCCCACCTCGATCACCGTCGTCGCCACCAGCACGTCGAGCCGGCCCTCGCGGAACTGGTGCATGGTCGCGTCCTTGTCGGCCGATCCCAGCCGTCCGTGCAGCAGTCCCAGACGCAGGCCGGCCAGCTCGCCGGCTTCGAGCCGCGCGTACGTCTCCTCTGCGGAGCGGACCTCGAGCTTCTCCGACTCCTCGATCAGCGGGTTCACCACGTAGACCTGCCGCCCGGACGCCACCTCGCCGCGGACCGCGTCCCACATCGAGTTCTCGTCGGCGTCGGTGCGCACCCACCGGGTGGCGATGGGCTGGCGGCCGGCCGGCAGCGACCGGATGACGGTCACGTCGAGGTCGCCGTAGACGGTCATCGCCGCCGTCCGCGGGATGGGGGTGGCGGTCATGACCAGCACGTCGGGTACCGCGCCGGCCGACTTGTCGCGCAGGGCGGCCCGCTGCTCGACGCCGAAGCGGTGCTGCTCGTCGATCACCACCGCGCCCAGGTTCCGGAACTCGACACCCTCCTGGATGAGCGCGTGCGTGCCGATGACGAGGTCGACCTGCCCGGTCGCGAGGCCGCCGAGGATGCGCCGCCGATCCCCCGCCCCCACCCGGTTGGTGAGCAGCTCGACCCGGACCGGGCGCGCCTCGAACAGCGTGGCGCCGTCGTCGGGCACCTCGACCCCGTCTAGCAGCTCCCGGATGCCCTGAGCGTGCTGCTCGGCCAGCACCTCGGTGGGTGCCATGAAGGCCCCCTGGTAGCCGCCCTGCACGGCCACGAGCAGGGTCGAGACGGCGACCACCGTCTTGCCACTCCCCACGTCGCCCTGCAGCAACCGATGCATCGGATGGGGGGCGGCCAGGTCACGCCCGATCTCCTCGACGGCGGCGCGCTGGTCGTCGGTCAGCTCGAACGGCAGCCGGGCCACGAACGCGTCGAGGAGGGGCCCGTCGACCCGGTGGGCGATGCCCCGGGTGGTGCGCTCGATGTGGCGCTTGCGCTGGACGAGCGCCAACTGGACCCGTAGCAGCTCGTCCAGCACCAGCCGGCGGCGCGCCACGTCGCGATGCGCCATGGAGTCCGGGGCGTGGATGCCGGCGAAGGCCTCCGGCCTCGTGATCAGGTCGAACCGGTCGAGCACCCAGCCGGGGACGGGATCGAGCAGGCCCCGCCCCTGCGAGCGGCGCAACGCCTCCGCGACCCAGTCGCCGATCTCCCACGTGGACAGGCCGGCCTTCTCGGACTGGGGGTAGATGGGGACGATGCGCCCGGTGCGGTCGCCGATCAGGTCCACGACCGGGTTGGTCATCTGCTTGCGGCCGGCGTAGATCTCGAGCTTGCCGAACAGCGCGACGGTCATGCCCGGGCGCAGCTGCCGCTCCCGCCACGCCTGGTTGAAGAAGCTGACCCGCAGGTGCCCGCTGCCATCGGTCACGTCCACCGTCACCAGCACCCTGGGCGGGCGGCCCCGGGTGCGCCGCGACGACACCCGCTGCACGGTGACCAGGACCAGCGCCTCCTCGCCCACGACCAGGTCGCGGACCCGCGCCTCGTTGGTGCGGTCGACGAAGCGCCGCGGGTAGTAGGTGAGCAGGTCGAGCAGGCTTCGGACGCCGACGACCGCCAAGCCCTCGGCCTTGCGCTCCCCGACACCCTTGAGCCTGGTGACCGGCATGGCCTCCAGCTCCCCCAGCGTGATGGGTCCGGTGTCGGTGGCGGTCGGGTTCACCTACTCGATGCCGAACAGATAGGGGTAGAGCGGCTGGCCGCCGTGGTGGATCTCGACCGACGCCCCGGGATGGTGCTCGTCGATCCACTCGGTGATCGTGCGCGTGTCGCCGGCGGTGGCGCCCTCGCCCTCGATGACGGTCACGATCTCGTGCTCGTCGGTCACGAGCACGTCGAGCAGCCGGCAGGCGGCCGCCGCCGGCGTCTGCTCCACGGCCCGGATGCCGTCGCTGGTGATGCCCAGATAATCGCCCTCGGCGATCGGGCCCACGTCGCAGATCGAGTCCCGCACCGCCCGCGTCACCTCGCCCGCGAGCACGCTTGACGCCAGCGCCGTCATCTCCTTGGCGTTCTCGTCGGCCCGCGCCTCGGGGTCGTAGCACATGAGGGCTGCGAACCCCTCGGCGATGCCCCGGGTCGGCACCACCCGCACGGTCCGATCGGTGTGTGCGTCGACCTGCTCGGCGACCGGGATGATGTTCTTGTTGTTCGGGAGGATGACGACCTCCTCGGCGGGCACGGCGTCGACCGCGGCGAGCAGCTCGGCGGTCGACGGGTTCATCGACTGCCCGCCGGCGACGATCCCCTGCACGCCCAGGCTGTAGAAGATCCGCTTGATGCCATCGCCGGCGGCCACGGCGACGACCGCGGTGCGGACCGGCTCGCTGGCGTGGGGCGGCAGCTCGACCACGTCGCCGGAGCCGGCGGCCTCGCGCACCCAGCGTTCCTCTTCGACCTGCTCCGCCAGGTCGGTGACGCGGATCTTGCGGGGACGGCCGGCGTCGACGGCGGCCTCGACCGCGGCGCCGATGTCGTCAGTGTGGATGTGGCAATTCCACAGGCCGTCGCCCCCGACGACAACGATCGAATCGCCGATGCCCGCCCAGACGTCCTTGAACGCGGGGATGGCCTCGTCCGACGCCTCGAGGAAGTACATGACCTCGTAGCGGAGGCCCGACGACCCGTCGCCGTGCTCGTCGGCCGCCGTGTGCACCAGGCGGGCGTCGGCGCGTACCGCCCCCTCACCCACCCGGGGCTCGGGAACGGGGCGACCGTCGGCCACGTGCAGGAGCGCGTCGAGCAGCAGCAGGTAGCCGGTCCCGCCGGCATCGACCACGCCGGCCTCGGCCAGGACCGCCAGGAGCTCCGGCGTGCGGGCCAGCGCCTTCTCACTCCGCTCGTGGGCGGCCGCGAGCACGGTCACCAGGTCGGCCTCGGGGTCGGCGGCGACGGCCTCCTCGGCGGCCTCCGCGGACTCGCGCACGACGGTGAGGATCGTCCCCTCGACCGGGCGCATGACCGCCTGGTACGCGGCATCGGAGGCGGCCCGCAGCGCTTGGGCCAGCCCCGGCCCGTCGAGCCCCCCGGACGCCGCGACCACGCCCACGAAGCCCCGGAGCACCTGGGACAGGATCACGCCCGAGTTGCCCCGGGCCCCCATGAGCGAGCCGTGGCTGACGGCCTTGCACACCGCCGGCAGGTCGCCCTCGACGCCCTCCAGCGCGTCGAACACCGAGCCCAGCGTGAGCGACATGTTCGTGCCGGTGTCGCCGTCGGGAACCGGGTAGACGTTGAGCCGGTTGATGGGCTCCCGATGCGCGGCCAGGGCGTCGTTGTAGGCCTTCACCACCGCTCGCAGCTCGGCGGCGCCCAGGTGATCGACGGTGGTCACGAGGGTGGATGCTAGGTGAAGGCTGCCCTGTCGGGGCCGCTGGTCCCCCCTGGTCACGAGTTGTGACCCTGGGGGGTCGCCAGTACAGTTGCTCGGTCCTCAGCCAGCCCGAGACCGAGGTGACGCGTCCATGGCAGCCGTATGCGAGGTGTGTGGCAAGCACCCATCGTGGGGCATGAGTGTGAGCCACTCGCACCGGCGGACCAAGCGTCGGTGGAACCCCAACATCCAGCGCGTGCGGGCCGTGGTCGATGGTGCGCCCCGCCGCATCCACGTCTGCACGGGCTGCATCAAGGCCGGCAAGATCGAGAAGCTGGCCCACTGAGGCGGGCGGTCTGCAAGCCGTCCGGGCGCTGGGCTCAGCGAGCCGTCCGGGCGCTGGGGGGCGGTTCCCACCCGTCCGCCACGCGCAGCTCCGCGCCGATCCAGCGTTGGACCTCGGCGACGGGCACGAAGATGACGCTGGCGGAACACTCGGTCACGGCCTGATCGCCGCAGCCCACGCGTGCCCCGTCCACGCCGCCGTGGATCACCCCGACGACCTGGGCGCCGTCCGGCCCGGGACCGCTGGGAGCGAACACCGGCCCGCCGCTGTCGCCGCTGCCGGACGCCACCCCGCGGTCGGTGCGGTAGCCCCGGGCCGTGTGGCGGACCGTGTACGTGGCCCCCGAGCGCGGCAACGTCGCCACCTGCATGACGTCGGCATCGCTGACCTTGATGCCGCAGTTCTCCCCGGTGGCGGCGCCGGAGCCGCAGACCCACATGCCCTTGACGGTCGGCGAGCTGCCCGTGACGGTGCGCGCACCCTGGTGCCCGTCGCCCACACGGCCCGACCACACCCGTGCCGACGTGCCGCGGCCCTCGGGAGATCCGTCGGCCGCCACGTAGGCGACGTCGAGCGCCAGGGACATCGCGCTCCAGTCCCCGATCGGTGCCCGGCGGATGCCGTTCCAGGCCGTGGCGTCGACCGCCTCGTCGAAGCAGTGGGCAGCGGTGATCATGTACTCGCGCATGGTTTCCGGGTCCCGCAGGCCGTACCCGAGGGAACAGGCCGACCACCGCTCCGATCCGCCGTCGTTGACCCGGATCATCGCCCGGCCGCCGGCCGACCAGGGTGCCCGGTCGTCGATCCGGCCGAACGGCCGCGACGGCCCCTCGATCACCACGCGGACCGGGACGCCGGCGCCGGCGCTCAGCTGCGCCGCGGCTGCCCGCACGTCGTTCGGGCGCCCCGCGGCGTCGACCCCGACCCGCAGCCCGGCGCCCTCGGGCGGGATCGCCACGCTGGTGATCTCGACGCCGGCCGATCGCGTCAACGGCGAGCCCGGCGCCAGCCTCTCCGCGGCCTGCGACAGTTCGGCGTGGTCGTGGTCGGCGTCGTCGTGGACGACGACCCGCTGATCGCCGCCGACCACCTCCGCAACCGCCGGGGGCGGCGCGCCCACCCAGTAGAGGTCGAGTCGGCACTTCTCGGGGGTGACGACGAACCCGGCGAAGCCGGCGGAGCCAACCTCGTCGAGCACGCCATGGGTCGCCTCGACCAGGTCGAGCAGATCGGCCTGCTCGGCCCACGGGGGCCGGCCCCCGGGCAGGTTGCACCCCGTGCCCGGCGGCGGGTCGGCGGGCGGAGCCGGCGGTGGCGGCGGGGCGGTCACCGGCGGGGCCGTCGTGGGCGGCGCTGGCCGCGGCGGCGGGACGGTCGTCGATGGTGACGGGCGTGCCGCGGGGCTCGCGGGGGTGGGCGCAGGCGCCGACCGGACCGCCGGCTTCGCCGGACGTGCGGGCGCGGTCGGGGTTGTGGTCGACCGCCGCCCTGGCGGCGTCGATCCGGCCGGCCGGCGAGGGACCGCGACCTCCGGCCGGCGTGGCGCCGCCACCGGCGGCCTTGACGGCGGCGCCTCCGGGGGTCCGGATCCGCCGGGCGGCGCAACGGCCAGCGGCACGTCGCGGGGCGACGCTTCACCGCCGGGCGACCCGCTGTCGGCACCAGTTCCGGCGAGCGCGGCCATCGACCAGCCGGCCAGCAACGCGGTGAGACCGATGAGCATCGCTCCCAGGGGCGGCCGGCGTTGCTGCATGGTGAGGCTCCGGTGGTCGTGGGGTCGGACTGACTTCGCAGCCGACACCCCGTCCGGATGAGGGGTGATGCGGTCGCCTTGGGTGGCCGCAGGACCCGTCCGGTACCGTGGGGGACCCACCGCAGCCAGCCCGGCCCGAGCGGCCGTGGGAGCGGAGACACAGCGAGGAGCCCACGGTGCAAGGCGTGATCAAGTCGTACGATCCCGGGTCGAGGGACGGGATCGTGATGCGTGACACCGATCTCGCGGAGATCGATCTCGCCCCCGATGCGCTCCGCGGCTCCGTCTTCCGCCAACTGCGCCAGGGCCAGCGTGTGATCTTCGACCTGGACGGCGAGGGTCGCGCCACACACCTGCGGTTGGGATCGGAGGTCGACATGGGAACGCCCGGGCTCGATCCCGAGCGCTTCCCGGTAGGAGACGACGCGACCCCCGGCTGAGCCGACGACCCGACATCGCCGCGGAGGACCATGCCCGCAACCACCACCAACCAGAAGCTCGAGAACTGGGTCGACCATTGGGCCCGTGTCCTGCAACCGGACCGGGTCGAGTGGTGCGATGGCTCCGACGAGGAATGGGAGCGGTTGACGCAGCTGCTGGTCGACGGTGGCACGTTCGAGCGACTCAACGCGGAGCTCCGCCCCGACAGCTTCCTGGCCCGGTCCGACCCCGCCGACGTGGCCCGGGTAGAGGACCGGACGTTCATCTGCTCCGAGCGCGAGGTCGACGCCGGGCCCACCAACAACTGGCGGGATCCGGCCGAGATGAAGGCGGAGCTGACCTCCCTGTTCACGGGGGCCATGCGCGGCCGCACGTTGTACGTGGTGCCGTTCTCGATGGGTCCACTCGGGTCGCGCATCGCCCACATCGGCGTGCAGCTCACCGACTCCGCCTACGTCGCCGTCAGCATGCGGATCATGACCCGCATGGGACAGGGACCGCTCGACGTGCTCGGCGCCGACGGCGAGTTCGTCCCCTGCCTGCACTCGGTCGGCTATCCCCTGGTCGGCGACGACGGCAACGCCCGCGAGGACGTGCCGTGGCCGTGCGACCCCGAGCGCAAGTTCATCGTCCACTTCCCCGAGACACGGGAGATCTGGTCGTACGGATCCGGCTACGGCGGCAACGCCCTGTTGGGCAAGAAGTGCTTCGCGCTGCGGATCGCATCGACCATGGCCCGCGACGACGGCTGGATGGCCGAGCACATGCTCATCCTCGGCGTCACGCCGCCCCGAGGACAGAAGCGCTACATCGCAGCCGCGTTCCCCTCGGCCTGCGGCAAGACCAACATGGCGATGATGATCCCCACCCTGCCGGGGTGGAAGATCGAGACCGTCGGCGACGACATCGCGTGGATGAAGTTCGGTGCCGATGGCCGGCTCTACGCCATCAACCCGGAGGCGGGCTTCTTCGGCGTGGCGCCGGGGACGGGCAAGGACACCAACCCCAACGCCGTGGACACGCTGTACGGCAACTCGATCTTCACCAACGTCGCCGAGACCGACGACGGCGACATCTGGTGGGAGGGGCTGTCGGCCCCGCCCGAGCACGCCATCGACTGGCGGGGCAACGACTGGACGCCGGCGTCCGACGCCCCCGCCGCGCACCCCAACGCCCGCTTCACCACGCCGGCGTCGCAGTGCCCGTCGATCGCCCCCGAATGGGAGGACCCCGACGGCGTGCCCATCTCGGCCATCCTGTTCGGCGGGCGCCGGGCCACCAACGTGCCGCTGGTGACCGAGTCCTTCGACTGGACCCACGGAGTGTTCCTCGGCTCGATCATGAGCTCGGAGAAGACGGCGGCCGCCGCCGGGAACGTCGGCGAGCTGCGCTTCGACCCCTTCGCCATGCTGCCGTTCTGTGGTTACAACATGGGCGACTACTTCGCCCACTGGCTGGAGATCGGCGAGGCCACCGACTCCGACAAGCTGCCCAGGCTCTTCTGGGTCAACTGGTTCCGCCGCGGCGAGGACGGCACCTTCCTGTGGCCCGGGTTCGGGGACAACAGCCGAGTGGTCGCCTGGATCGTCCAGCGGGTCGCGGGCGAGGGAGCGGCGGTCGACACCCCCATCGGCCGCGTCCCGGCACCGGGCGCCATCGACGCCACCGGCCTCGACATCGACGCCGAGACGCTGGCCAAGCTCGTCGACGTCGATCCCGAGTCGTGGCGCCAGGAACTCCCCCAGCTCGAGGACCACTACCGGAAGCTCGGCGACCACGTGCCCGCCGAGCTGCGGGAACAGCTCACCGAGCTCGAGAAGCGCCTGGCCGCCAGCTGAGGGCGCGAGCCGCCCAGCGCCCGAGGCCCCGACGACCGAACGCAGCGTCCAGCCCCCTGGCGGGCCGTTGGCGGTCGCCGTTGCCGGACGCCACGCATCACGCGTCCCAAGTTGAGCGCAGTGGCATCAAGTTTGTTATATACTTCTCTGTGACCTCGCCAGTTGGAGCAGCTCAGAGGAGGCCGATTCCCATGCTCATGCGCTTCGATCCGTTCCGTGAGGTTGACCGGATGGCCGAGCAGGTCGACCAGGTTTTCCGCCGGGGCACTTCTGTGATGCCGATGGACGCCGTCCGCCGGGGTGACCAGGTCTTCGTCAGCTTCGATCTGCCGGGTGTCGATCCCGACAGCATCGACCTGACCGTCGAGCGCGACATGCTCACGGTGACCGCCACTCGCCGCATCGAGAGGTCCGAGGGTGACGAGCTGTTGGCCAGCGAGCGGCCGCAGGGCACCTTCACGCGTCGGGTCCTGCTGGGCGAGAGCCTCGATACGTCCAAGCTCGAAGCGGCCTACGACCAGGGCGTGCTGTCGATCACCATCCCGGTGGCCGAGCAGGCGCAGCCCCGCAAGATCGCGGTTAGTGGCCGCCAGGCGCCGACGGCGATCGACGCGGCGTCACGCGAGACGCCGGCGGAGGCGGACAGCACCCAGGATTGATCGCCGACTCGTCAACCCTGCCGTCCGAGGGGCGCCCACCGGCGCCCCTCGGTGCGTCGCGGGCCCAGCAGTCGGATCAGCCGTGGCCGTCGGGATGTTCGGGGTCGCACATCAGCCCGTGCTCGTCCACGCCGGGGAAGCGGCCGCACGGGGTGTCGACGATCCAGACGTGGACCATCGGCGGCGGGATGAGGATCGTGCCCCGCTCGCACCTTCCGTCGACCGCGATGCCCACCAGCCGCAGCCCCTCGAAGCAGAGGTTCGTGTGCACGTGCCAGCCCGGTAGCCACGCGATGTCCTCCGGGATGGTGTCCATCGTGTGCCCGAGCCCCAGCATGTACATGGCCGCCTCGAGCACGGGGCCATCGGCGGCGTTGCGGAAGACGAGCGACTCCGGGAACTCCGGGTTGAGGGTGTGCTGGTCGCCGATCCAGCCGGTGTTGATCCAGTGCTGGTACCCGTTGGGCTCTGTGCCGTCGGTGATCCAGACGTAGCCGAGCAGGCCCAGGATCGCCGGGTTGCGGTAGCGCTCGAGCGCGATCTCGGTGTCGGCGATGAGCTTGGTGGCGAAGGCCACCTGCTCGGGGGTCCAGTCGTCGGGGAACTCGTGGGACGGATCCTCGTGGCCGGGATCGTCGGCCCCGGGCCCAGGGGGCGGCATGTCGCCGGGCGCGGTCGGGTCGGGCATGGGATCCATCGGCGCCGGCGCCGTGGTTGCCGTGGGCGAAGGCTGCTCGGTCGGCGGCGCGGGCTCGGTCACCACCGTGGTCCCCGGCGTGGGATCGCCGTCCGGCGGGTCGGTGATCGTCGTCGAGGTCGTGGGCTGAGTGGTCGATGTGGGATCGCCGGGATCACCCGCGGGCCCCGTGGCCGCCGCATCGTGCGGTCCCACCAGGCCGCCCACCAGGGCGACGACGAGGAGCGTCGCTCCCAGGGCGCCACGCCGGCGGCGGATCACCAGGTGCCGGGTGACCAGCGCGGCGATGCCGAGGCCGGCCAGGCCAAAGCCTGCCCACAGCAGCGGCCGGGCGTCGGACCCGGTTCGGGGCAGCCTGCCCCCGTCCTTCGGTGCATCCGGCGACGTCACGGTCGTGCTGGGCCCGGAGGGACCGTGGGACGTCGTGGTCGTCGTCGGCTGCGGCGGCGCCTCCTCCAGGTAGCCGAGGGGCCCGAGGACGGCCTCGGCCAGGAAGTCGACCGAACGACTGATGATGTCCCGCTGGCGCGTGAACGCGATGTCGTCGTAGGCGCCCTGATAGGCGACGGCCTCGCAGCGTGAGCCGACGGCCTCAGCCCGAGCACAGTTCGCCTCGGTGAGGTGGAGCGGTGCCAGGCTGTCTTCCGTCCCGTGGAACGCCAGCACCGGGGGCGAGCCCTCGGCCGGTCGATCCACGCTCACGCCCGATATCGGCAGTGCCGCGGCCAGCATCGGCCCGTCGCCCACGAGAGGCGGCCCCTGCTGGAGCATGGCGTGACCGCCGCCGCCGTGGTCGGGGGGCGGGGCCGTGAAGGCCAGCCCGAACGCGTTCGCCGCGCCCGCGCCATCGCCGCCGACCGCGATCGCCCGGGGATCGATCCGGTACTCCGCGGCGTGCTCGTGGAGCCACTCCAGTCCGGCCATGGCGTCCTCGCGGCCGTCGACCAGCGCCTCGGTCACGCCGATCGCGTCACGGGTGGGGCAGCAGCGGAGCTCGGGGCGCATGCGGTACTCCATGGAGACCGCCACGTAGCCCCGCTGCGCGAAGGCCTCGGCGTAGTCGGCCATGTCGGCCTTGTCGCCGTCGGAGAACCAGCCGCCGTGCATCCAGGCCACCGCCGGGCGCCGCGCTGCGGTGTCGCCGCCGGGCTCGTAGACGTCGAGGGTCAGGCGGACGGGATTGCCGTGGTCGTCGACGGTGTCGCGGTAGACCACGTCGTGCGTGACCTCCACCTCGTCGAACACCGGGTCGATGTAGCGCTTCGCTGACGACCCCGGGGGCGCGAGCGGTGCGAACGTCAGAGGTGCGGTCGCCCGGCGCTGCCGGACCCAGTCCTCGGCCACCACCTCGCAGCCCGGGTCGTCCCGGCAGTCGACGCGTCCGCCGTCCCACGACTCGAACCTCGCGGCGACGCCGAGCTGGATCGTGAACGCGCCGGAGCCATCCGGGCTGAGGAACGTGTCCGCCTGCGGGTCACAGCCTTCGAAGTCGGAACCGGTCCGGCACATCATGACCGACACGTCGCCCCTGGGCGCGAAGTGCTCGCCGGAGACCGTCACGGTGGCGACGTCCGGCAGGTTCGTGGACGGCTCGACCGCGATCTCCGGGCTGGGCAGCAACGGTGAGTCGGGATCGAAGTGCAGCGGGGCACGAGCGGCCCGTGGCGACGACGGTGAGCCCGGCGTGGCGACGAGCACGCACGGCTCCGCCGTGGTGCGGCAGTCGATCTCACCGTCATCGCTCGGGACGACGGCGGAGACCGCGACGTCGGCGCGGAAGTTCCCGGCGCCGTCGACGGGGGCGAAGTCCGGCGTCCACTGACACCCGTCCGCCACGTGATCGGGGGCGCAGACATAGAAGCTGACGAATGTGTCGGGTGGGAAGCCGGTCCCGGTCACGCTCACCGTCTGCCCGTCGACGAGATCGTGGTCGGGCGCCACCGTGATGTTGCCGACGATCACCTCGGTTTCGGGGTCGAAGGAAAGCGGTGCGAAGGCGCTCTTGGCGGAGGACGTCGACTCCGTCGACATCACGGCCAGCACACACGCGCCGGGCGAACGGCAGTCCACTGCGTCGCGGTTCTCGGTGGCGATGACCGCCGAGACCCGGAAGTCAGCGGTGAACGAGCCGGAGTCCCGCGTGTCGACGTCGAGCACGGTGTCGAAGTCGCAGTCGAAGACGTTGAGGGGCGCCGTGGCGCACTGCGCCACCCGCGCGAAGTCCGACCAGAGCAGGCCGGAACCGCTGACCTCGACGGTCTGGAGGTCGGTGAGCTCCTCGTCGGGCGTGACGGTCAGGGTCGGCGGCGGCGCCAGGGGCGCCCCGGGATCGAAGTGCAGGGTCGCCGTGGCGACGAGGTCGAACGACTCGCCGACGACCCCGATGGCGCAGGCGCTCGGCCGGCAGTCGACCTCGTGCGTGCCGTCGCCGAGGGTCAGCACGGCGTCGACCTTCAGGCTCAATGCGGCGTGACCGGCCCCATCCGTCTCGCCGAACACCAAGTCCGAGAACGCACAGTGCTCGAACACGTCGTCGGCGCCGGCCGTGCACTGGACGGCGTAGACGGGCGCGTGCGCACCCACGCCCGACACGTCGACCGTCACCGGCGTGCCGTCGACGAGATCGGCATCGGGGTCGACGCTGATGGTCGGTCCGGCCTGTTGAGGCGCCGCGGGGGCCACGGTCCGCGCCGCGGCCGGCGCCACGGTCCGCGCCGCGGCCGCAATCAACACCAGCGCCGCCGCCACCACGGACATCCGCCCTGCGGCTCGCATGCGTCCCCCCGTTCCCAGCGAATCCGGCCGAGAGGCTAATCGAACTCGACCGGCCGGGTGCGCCCGCGCGTCCGCACTACGATGCGGCACCGCCCCGCCGGCACGAGGGAGGCCCGATGGCAGTCAGCGCGTACATCCTCATCCAAACCGAGGTGGGCAAGGCCGCTCAGGTAGCCACCGAGGTGAGCGGAATCGACGGTGTGGTGTCGGCCGAGGACGTGACGGGGCCCTACGACGTGATCGCGCGGGCGGAGTCGAACACGGTCGACGAGCTGGGGAAGATGGTGGTGAGCCGCGTCCAGATGATCGAAGGCATCACCAGGACGCTCACCTGTCCGGTGGTGCACCTCTGACCACGGGCACGAGCGCGAGCGCGACGGGTCAGCGGTTGGGCCCGATCACCATCGCACGGATCCCGAGGCCCATCAGGAAGAGGCCGCCCAGCCCGTAGAGCAGGTACCGCCGGTCGGCCAGCTGGTGGCGGTAGCTGTAGATGATCCCCACCGACGCCAGCGCCACGAAGCCGTAGAACGCGTGGAACTGCGGCGCCTCGCGGTCCTCGCCGGCGACGAGGATCACGCCCAGCACCACCTCGACGGCGATGGCGATCTCCGCCGCCGCCGTGAGCCACCACAGCGACCGGTGGCGCAGCCGCGCCACCCCGAGATGGGCGCCCAGCGCCCACAAGCCCGCGAGCGCGTTTCCGACGACGACGACCCACGCCACGGCGACGTGGACGCCATGCACGTCCACCGACGCTGCGTCGTGCTCAGGACCGGGCAGGCGGCGGCTGGCCGGGCGAGGTCGTGGAGATCTCGTACGACCACAGCTCGCTCGACACGGACACCGGTCCCCCCGTGTGCGGGTGCGGCTTGTCGGTGCCCGCGTGCCCGTGGCCGAACGCGGGGCTGTTCACCCACGACTGGAACGCCTCCTCGTCGCGCCAGCGGGTGACCACCAGCCACGTGGTGCGGCCGTCGGTGGGCCGGAGGAGCTCGAAGCCTTCGAACCCGTCCTGGTCGTCGACGGCGCCCGCTCGCGCCGCGAAGCGGCGGCCCAGTTCGTCGCCGGAGTCCTCGGGAACGGTGATCGCGTTGATCTTCACAATCGTCACGCGGCCCATCATTGCGTTCCGCCGGCGGTCGCGTGCAATACGCCGGCGGCGGCTCAGCGGGACGCCGCGGACTCGACGCCGGCAAACACGTCGTGGTCGCGGTGCCCGCTCGGCACGCCCCGCCGGATGTAGAACTCTGTGCCCAGGGCGGCCCGGAACACGTCGGGCGGCATGGCCAGGAAGGGGCCGGTGTCGTGGACCTGGCTGGCGTGGGCGGCGATCGCCGCCCGCTTGCGGTCCAGGAAGTCGCCCACGTCGACCACGGTGGTGATGGCCTCGTCGGGCACCCCGAAGACGACGGCTTCGTCCTCGAGGTCGGGCGCGTCGCCGATCTGCTGGCCGGCGGCCGCCGCCCGGGCGATCAGGGCCTTGACGTGCTCCCTGCTGATGGTCGCCTCGAGCACGTGCGGGGTGCCGGCCAGCTCGGCGGCTCGGCTGCCCACCCTGTGGACCTGGATGTGATCGGGATGGCCGTAGTTGCCGTTCTCGTCGTAGATGGTCAGGACCTCGGCCGACTCCTCGCGCAGGATCTCCGCAACCCGGGCCGCAGCGACCTCGACGCCCGCACGCCAGAACGACCGGGGGTCGTCGTTGTCGGCCGTGCCCATCATCCCCGAGTCCCGGTAACCCAGCCACACCACCCGGTGGACGCCCAGCGCCTCGGCCGACCGCATCGCCTCGGCCATCCGCCGCTCGACCAGTGACTCCCCAGCCTCGAGCAGGCCGTCGGGCGCCTCGCCGACCTCACCCCGCGTCGCGTACACGACCACGACGCGGTGGCCGTCGTGCACGGCCTTGGCCAGCGAACCCGACTGCAGGAGGCACTCGTCGTCGGGGTGGGCGTGGAACGCGACCAGGGTTGCCATGCGCAGCAGTCTGCCGGCCCCCGTACGAACTTGCGGCGGCAGGAGCCCCCATGGGGTTCGTTTCCGCCGCAAGTTCGGGTTTTGCGCCGGGGTCAGGCGATGGCGCCCGCCTCCCGCAGCTTGGCCACGCGGTCGGGGTCGAAGCCGGCCGCCGCCAGGATCTCGTCCGTGTGCTGGCCGGCGTGTGGCGGCGGCGACGAGATCTCGGGCTCGGTGCGGCTGAACCGGGGCGCGGGCCCCGGCTGCCGGATGCCCGCCACCTCGACGAACGTGCGGCGGTCCACGTTGTGGGGGTGCTCGATGGCCTCGGGGATCGACAGGACCGGGGCGAAGCACACGTCGGTCCCCTCCATCAGCGCCGACCACTCGTCCCGGGTCTTCGTCTTGAAGATCGCGGCCAGCCGTTCCTTGAGCGCCGGCCACTGCTGCCGGTCGTGCTGCCAGGGGAGCTCCTCGCCCTCGAGCCCGGTGAGCCGCAGCAGCTCGGCGTAGAACTGCGGCTCGATCGACCCGACCGACACGTACTTGCCGTCGGCCGTCTCGTAGACGTTGTAGAAGTGGGCGCCGGTGTCGAGCATGTTGGTGCCGCGCTCGTCGTTCCAGATGCCCATCGCCCGCAATGCGTGGGTCATGGTCATGAGCACGGCGGCGCCGTCGACCATCGCCGTGTCCACCACCTGGCCCTGACCCGAGCGCTCGGCCTCGAGCACGCCGCAAACGACGCCGAAGGCCAGCAGCATGCCGCCGCCGCCGTAGTCGCCGATGAGGTTGAGCGGCGGGACCGGGGCCTCCCCGCGACGGCCGATGGGATCGAGCGCCCCGGCCAGGGCGATGTAGTTGATGTCGTGGCCCGCCGCCCCCGCCAGGGGGCCGTCCTGGCCCCAACCCGTCATCCGGCCGTACACCAGCTTGGGGTTGCGGGCCAGGCATTCCTCGGGCCCGATGCCGAGCCGCTCGGCGACCCCCGGGCGGAAGCCCTCGACGAGGGCGTCGGCCCGCTCGACGAGGTCGAGCACCACGGCGACGCCGTCCGGGTTCTTCAGGTCGACGCCGATCGACCGACGCCCCCGGTTGTTGAGATCAGCGGGTGGGCCGGCCGGGTCGCCGCCGGCGACGTTCTCGGCCCGGTCGACCCTGATCACCTCGGCCCCCATGTCCGCCAGCATCATGGCGCAGAACGGCCCGGGGCCGATCCCGGCGATCTCGACGACGGTGATTCCGGCCAGGGGTCCCATCCGGGCGTCCTCCGTGTGCGTTGATCTAGGCGGTCGGCCGGTGCTCGGCACAGTGGCCGCAGATCGCGTCGACCAGCGTCGGCCATAGGGCTCGGGGCAGGTCGTGGCCCATGCCATCGACCATCAACAGCTTGGCATCGGGAATCACCTCGGCCGTGCGCTCGCCGCCCGACGGTTGGACCAGCGTGTCGGCGGTGCCGTGGATCACCAGCGTTGGGATGGCGAGCTTGGCCAGCCTGGAGGACCGGCTGCCCGACGCCAGGATGGCGGCCAGCTGCCGGGCGACGCCGAGGGGCTCGTGGCAGCGATCCCAGGAGTCACCGGCCAGCCGGCGGTGATGGGCCTCGTCGAACAGGCCGCGGCTCCCCCACACCTGGGCCTGGCGCACGGCACCGTCCTCCGCCTCCTGGCGGGTCTGTGCCGGTGGCGCCACGAGTGCCGCCATCGCCTCGGCCGTGGGGTGGCCCACGTCGGGGTCGCCGGTCGTGGACATGATCGACGTCAGTGTCAGCACGCGGGACGGGTGGTCCAGGGCGATCGTCTGGGCGATCATGCCGCCCATCGACACGCCGACGACATGCGCCCGGTCCACGCCCAGGTGGTCGAGCAGGCAGACGGCGTCATCGGCCATGTCGGACAGCAGGTAGGGCACGGCGGGCGGCATCGAGCCCGAGGCTTCCGACCCCAACAGCCCGAACACGTCGACAGCGCCCTCGAGGTGGGTCGACAGGCCCACGTCGCGGTTGTCGAAGCGCACCACGTGGAACCCCCGCTCGGCGATGAGCCCACAGAGCTCCGGGTCCCACTGGATCAACTGCCCCCCCAGGCCCATGACGAGCAGGACCGTGGGATCCGACGGATCGCCCGCCGTGTCGTAGCAGATCTCGATCCCGTTGGCCTTGGCGGTCGGCAGCGCGCTCATGGCGCCATGGTGTTTCCTCTTGACCGGCGGGTCAAGTGGCGGACCTGCCACCCTCCGCCCCCGCCCC
>Ga0081538_10002880_pt1 | contig 16432 bp, 17 predicted proteins | sample TabmetS5T2R1_FD_71022 | JGI IMG/M metagenome (GOLD analysis project Ga0081538, IMG submission 71022) | Tabebuia heterophylla rhizosphere microbial communities from the University of Puerto Rico - S5T2R1 | ecosystem: Host-associated > Plants > Roots > Rhizosphere ... | reverse complement strand
AGAGCTGGTCCTTCGTGCGGCCCTTGGGGCGGTTCGTCCCGGAGCGGCGGCCGCCGCGTCGGCCGGAGGACAGGTCCCGCGTGGACGTGCGTGAGCGCGTTCTCGACTCGCCGGAGCGCGCGCGCTCCTTGTTCACGGTCCGTGCAGCGATCTCCTCGGCGCGGTCGGTGGAAGCGCCCTGCTCCCTGGCACTCTCCTTGATGTGCTCGTACTGGCGGGCCCGCTTCGAGCCCTTCTTGACGCCGCGTGGCGGCATGGAATCCTCCTTCGTTGGACTCGCTTGACGCTTTGCCCGAAGGCCCGATCCCAAAACGCGGATACCATGGACAGGCCGCGGAGAGGTGTCCGAGTGGCCTAAGGAGCGCGACTGGAAATCGCGTACCCGGTGAAAGCTGGGTCGCGGGTTCAAATCCCGCCCTCTCCGCTTGAATAGTCGCATTTCCACCCCCTCGGATTCGATCCTGCCAGCCGACCTGACGACGGCCAAGCGACCCAGAGCGACCCGTTCTCGGCGTCAGGAGCGAACACGATATGAGTGAGTTGCCGGTCATCCGGAAGCCCTGCTGGACATGGCGAACGCTGCGGAGAACCTCGATGACCTCGGCATAACAGAGGTTCCTGGCTCAATAGGGCCTACCTTGCCGCCGCGGAAACCCGGTGGAAACTGGCGAGGTGGCCGCATCGCCGCTCGAGCGTAGTCAAGCCCGTCAAGCGCATTGAGTGGGCGGTGGACGCGCCCGTGAGCGCCTCCACCGCCCGGCTCAGCTCAGTCGTGACACTTGGTGAAGAAGAACTCGGCTCCGGTCGGGGTCGTGTTGAAGTGGTCGGTGAGGTGGAAGTTGACCCGCGTTCCGTCTTCGTACTTGCCGCGGACGCTGAACGTGAACGTGCCGTTCACGTTACCGCCGTTGTCGTTGAAACCGCCCCACTGCGTGAACCTGCCGGATGCGTCGAGCGACCCTGCTTCGAGCGCTTCCGCCTTGAAGGTGCCCGTCGTCGTGAACGTGGCGTGGATGCGCCCGTCCTCGAAGGTGGTGGTGTGCTCGACGGATTTGAAGTCGATGGTGATCTCGTAGAGAGGACCATCGTCGCAAGACGGAAAAACGTCTACGAACGTATCGGTGTCTTTGACCGTGACCGTCTCCGTCACGGGCGGGCTCGCGCTCGCGGAAGCTGCCAAGACGCTCGCAACCGCGAGCGCTGCCAGCACCACGAGAACCCGACGAACTGTGGCCATGCGTTTCCTCCTGTGTTGTGACTCTGGCCGCTGAAGGCGTGGCCACGCGGTGGCCCGCCGACGGGCGGACTATTGTGGCCGGAGTCACCAGTGTCAAGGGGAGGCCTGCAAGTCTCCCCTTTCGGGGGGTTGTCCCGGCTCGGTGAGGCAAGCGGCCACGCTCCCGGCGAATGCGAAACGGATCGCCTGCCCGCCGAGCAAGCTCGCTGCATTCTTGCGCACCCGGCCGAGCCGTACAACCTTGGCGCTGACCGGTGAAACCGGCTCAGCGCCGAGGGCCGGCGTGCGTCGTCCATAGGCTCCGTCGGTCTCCGCGGCACCGCAACCTCTGTTGGGGAGGTGCTCGGCGGCCTCCTTCCCTATGGGCTCCGGCGGAGTCGCTGTAATGCGTTCCCATGCATGTCGACCAGCCCCCAGCCCGCGCCGGTCGCCGTGCGGGACACATTGCAGGGGCGGCCGTTCTCATCGCGACCTTGACCGCTCTCAGCCGCGTCCTCGGCTTCGCGCGCGAAGCCGTCTTCGCGTCCGTCTTCGGCGCTAGCGGAGACCTCGACGCCTACTTCGTTGCACTGGGCGGACCGAACGTCATTGTTGCGCTGGTCGCCACGGCCACGGTGACGACCTCGGTGCCGATCCTCTCCCGCCTCGTTGCGGAAGGGCAGGAGGAGCAGGCGGGCCACGCCTGGGGGTCGCTCTTCGTGGCCGTCACCGCTGGGGTGGTCGTCGGCGCTGCGGTGCTCGCGGCACTTGCCGACCAGGTTGTGCGCGTGACCGCGCCCGGCTTCCCGGAGGAGCGCATGGAGCTGGCGGCCGACCTCATGCGCGTGGTGCTCGCCGGAGCCGTCCTCGTGGCGGTGATGAACCTGCTCACGGGCCTGCTCCAGTCGCACCGCCATTTCTTCTGGCCGGCGGTCGTCGGCATTCCGTTCAACCTGACGATGATCGGCGCGGCGCTCTTCTTCGGCGGTGAGTTCGGCGTGTACTCGATCGCGGTCGGCTTCGTCGTCGCCTCGCTCCTGCGCGTCGTCGTCCAGCTTCCCGGCTTGCGGCGGTCGGGTGCGCGGCCGCGTCTTGGCCTCCACCTCCGCGACCCGTACGTACGCATGATGCTCACGCTGGCCCCGCTCGTCCTCCTTGGCCACGTGATCACAAACGCGAACACAATCGTCGACCGGCTCGTAGGCTCGACCCAAGAGGAGGGCACCATCTCGGCCCTGAACTACGCGTTCCGGCTGGTCATGCTGCCGCATGCGCTCGTCGTGCTCGCCCTGCTCCAAGCGCTGTACCCGGCGATGGGCGGCAGCCAGCGTGCCGGCGCGCCCAGCGGCGAGCTCTCAGCCCTCGTCCGCAGCGGGTTCGGAGTCATCGGGCTCCTCCTCGTGCCGGCGGCGACAGCGCTCCTCGTCCTGCGGGAGCCGCTCGTGGAGCTCGCATACGAGCGCGGGGAGTTCGGCGCCGGCTCGACCTCTCTCACCGCTGCGGCCGTGGGCGGCTACGCGCTCGCCCTTCTCTTCTTTGGTTGGCGGGATCTGATCGCGCGCGCCTTCTACGCGGTCGAAGATGCGCGCACTCCGGTCGTCGCCGCGCTTGGGGGGATGGTCGTGAACATTGTCGGGGACGTCACCCTCGGGCTCCGCTACGGCGCTGCCGGGCTGGCGACCGCGACGACGCTCGCCTCCGCGACGAGCCTCGGGTGGCTGCTGGTCAGCTACGACCGCCGCTTCGGGCGACAGCTCCTGCTCCTGGTCGGACGCTCGACCAGCCGCGTCCTGGCTGCGGGAGCGCTCGCCGGCGGGGCGATGGCCGCAGTCTACGATCTTTCGTCAGGGGCGCTCGTCCCGCGCCTGGGAGCCGCCGTCACCGCGGGACTGGCCATCTACGTGCTCGCTCTCGTGCTCTTCCGCTCAGAAGAGCTGCGCGAACTCGCCGGGGCACTGCGTCGGCTCCTTCGGCGAACGCCTAGGCCGCCAGGCGCGTGATGCCGAGCGGAGTGCGGGCGTCTCGCTGTCCCATCGGGTTGTCACGCAGGATGGCGCACAGAAGCTCAGAGGGCGGCCCGGACGTCGAGACAGCGCGGACGCAGCCACCCCGATCGTTTATGTCGACGATTGCGACAGCGACTCCCAGACGGGCGGCGATCCTCGTCGCGAGGGCCCGTGCCTCGTACGGATGCAGGGGCGGGAGCAAGAGGTGCTCGAAGGGCGAGCGCATGCCGTCCATCCCGCGCGCATTGCGCCCGGCGACGACGTAGAACGCCCCACGGATGCCGAAGGGCCGCGTGACAGCCGCGGCCAGAGCGGCGAGCAGGACACGCGGCAGGCCCACCAAGTCGATGACCAGCTGCATCTTCTCGGGGATGCTGATGCCGCGCGAGTCACCCACCGGCCGCACCCACCTTGCGAGCGTTCGCGCGACGAGCCCTGGCCTGACGTCGGCCGCCGGTATGCCCCGGCCCGTCGCGAGGACGGCGGCCTTCTCGCTCACGAAGGCGCAGTCTCCGCGGCGGACGAGCGGACCGAGGTGGTGGACGGCGATCTCCTCGAGGTCGTCGCCCGGCTGGATCCAGGGAGTCCGCACTACGATCCGCTCGTACCTTCGCTCCTTGACGCCGATCAGCGACCAGCTGACGCCCCCATCGTCGCGGTCGAGCCGATACGCGTGCTCCTCGAGGACCACTCCGAGGCGCCGCATCGTATGAGGTGGGTCGGACGGCGCTTTGAGAGGATTCGTCGACACCGTCTCCCTATTCGGGAGACAGGGGAGACCTCCTTTGGCCTGCCGGAACGTTCCTGCGAGGCGGGCGGACTGACCTAGCCCGCCCGCCTCGCTTCACATCAGCTCAGTGCGGCCACCGCCGCTTCGCAGAAGTCGTCGCTCCGACCGGTGGAGCCCTTCACCAACTCTTCGGAGAGGACCACGTCGTCGGACGGATCGTTGGGCGTGCCGCCGTGGTCCACGAGCAGCTCGATCCGGATCTGGCCGGGATTCCTGGCTATGGCCTTACCGTCCTCCCCGTACAGAACACCGTTGCCGGTGGCCAGAATGAGGACGGTCAGCGTGCCGTCGCCGTTGTCCGTTACGCGCAGATCCTTCTCAATCACCAACGAGAAGGCTGTCAGGGACCGACCGTTCTCCAGATTCGTGAGCACGTCGGTCTCGGTGCCGTGCTGCAGGAAGTAGACGAGACCGTCAGAGCCGTGCGCGACCGCCTGAACGCGAATGTCCAGAACGACTGCCACTTCCACCGTCAGGCCGGCGTCGCAGAAGTCGTCATCGACGAACTCGAACTCGTCGTGGATCGTCTCGCGAAAGACCTGTCCCGGCCCGGCGCTCGCAGCTGCGGCAAGCATGACGGCAGCTGTCGCAGCTAGAGCCAGGATCGTGCTGAGCCGCAGCGTGCGTGAGGTTCTCATCGCCGCTCTCCTCGAAGAGTGGGGAACCGAATGAGAGACCGCATGAACCCTCCTTCTCCCCCCGCTCCTAGGACGCGGGGACTGTAACGCAGAAAGCGCAGGATCCCAAGCGCCGTCCACGAAAACGCTACGTTCGCCTAGGTGCCGTCCATACCCGACGGCCCGATGGATTTGAAGATCGGCTCCTACTCGTGGGGGCGTTCGCAGCCGACGAACGTGTCGTCGCCGACGCCGCCCCAGGCCTCATCTCGAGCCGCCTAGCCCTGTGACGCGACCACGAACGCCGCCACGTTCTGGATCTCTTCCTCGGAGAGCTGACCCTGGAAGGAAGGCATGACTGCGCCGCCGTTCGTTACCTGCTCGACGACCGCCGCCTGGTCGAGCGTCGAGTCGTCCAGATTGGGGCCGACCGTGCCGCTCGTCTCCGCCTCCTCGAGCGTGTGGCACCTGCCGCAGTTCGTCGTGAAGATCTGCTCCCCGGCCGCGGCGTCGCCCTCACCGCCCTCACCGCCGTCGGTCTCGCCGCCGGTCTCGGCGGGGACGCTCTCGCCGCCTTCCTCGGCTCCCTCCGCCTCGTGGCCGTCGCCGACGACCTCGACCGTGCCGAGCATGATCGCGACCAGTACGACCGCCACTGCCGTGAAGACGCCGATGTTGCGCCCGGGGAAGCCGGGATCCCGCCGCGGGATCACGATCGAGACGACCAGGCTGAAGACGACGAGGACGAGCGCTGCTACCCCGATGAGAACGTCGTTTCGGCTCACCGACCGCCTACGATAACCCGTCTATGAGTCGCGCCGGCATCCTTGTCGTCGCCGGCGGGGCCCTGCTCGTCGCCGTCGGCCTTACGCTTGCCCAAGTCGGGGAGGAGCCCGGTGCGCTTCCCAACTGGCAGGCGCTCGTGCTCGGCATCGTCCAAGGCGCCACGGAGCTCCTGCCGATCTCCTCCTCCGGCCATCTGATCCTGGTGCCGTGGCTCTTCGAGTGGGAGTACCTCGAGCAGAACGACGAGTTCAACCAGACCTTCGACGTCGCCCTGCACGTCGGCACGCTGGTCGCGGTCGTGTCCTACTTCTGGGCTGACGTCAAGCGACTCATAGCGGCCTGGATCGGGAGCGTGCGCCGACGCCGCATCGAGACTCCGGACGAGCGCGTCGCCTGGTTCGTCGCGGTTGCGACCGTACCGGCCGCGCTCGTGGGGGCGCTCGGGGAGAGCTTCATCGCGGAGCACCTGGGCGAGCCGTGGCAGATCGCCATCTTCCTGGCCGTCTTCGGCGTGCTCCTCTGGTTTGCCGACCGGACGCCGGCCCGCCGGAGCATGAGCGACCTCGGCCTCGGCACGGCGGTCGCGGTGGGCTTCGCCCAGAGCCTGGCGCTCATGCCCGGGGTGTCCCGCTCCGGGATCACCATCACCGCGGCGCGCTTCCTCGGCCTCGACCGCGACTCGGCCGCCCGTTTCTCGTTCCTGCTCTTGATTCCCATCGTGTTCGGCGCCTCGCTCTGGGAGGGAATCAACGAGGTGCTCCTGGGCGACCTCCCGGCGGGCTCGACGGGACCCTTTCTCGTCGGCATGATCGCCTCGGCGGCGATCGGGTTGCTCGCCATCTGGGCCCTGCTCGGCTACGTCCGCCGCCACGACTACACGATCTTCGTCGTCTACAGGCTCGCGGTCGCGGCCTTCATCCTGCTGCTCATCGCAGCGAACATTCGCGAACCGACGTTCTAACCCTAAACTTCGAGAGGGAAGGAGAAGCGACGGCAACGCTGGCGAGAATTGCACCGCGAGCGGCCCGCGGTCGGCTCGCTCTAGCGCTCTGGGCGCTGCTTCTGGCAGCAATCGTGGTCCTCGTCGCCACCTGGGTCGCCGGCGAGATCGCCGAGAGGCAGGAGCGCGACACCGTGGACACGCGCCTGGCCGCGGGCCTCCACGCCGGCCGCGGGGAGTTCGCCGAAACCCTCGACCGGGCCGAGGGGGACGCCAGGCGGATTGCCAGACGCCGAGACGTTCAGCGGGCGCTCGCTGAGGAGGACGTCCGCGCGGCACAGCAGATCGCCGAGGAAGAAGGGAACATCGGCCTGATCGCCGGCGACCGGCTACTCGCAGGCGACGACTCTTGGCCGGCGAGCAGGTCCTGGGGCGTCTCCGACGAAGGCGGCGCGCCCGTCGGGGAGGTCGTCGTAGGCGTGCCCCTCGAGGACGCGCTCGCAGACAGTCTGGCCGAAGCCGCTGGCTTCGAGACCGACATCCTCGCGATCACCGACGAGGGCGAGCTGCTCGCGTCCTCCGACACGCTCGAGCCCGGCGCGACGCTGCCTCCAGGTGAGCAGGGAACGACCGAGCTCGGCGGCGGGAAATACCGCGTCGTCTCGAGTCCGCTCCTCGAGGGCACCGGCGTCAGCCTGGCGGCGCTCGCGTCCGAGGCGCCGATCGCGGCCGCCGTCGAGGACACACGTCGCCGTGCGTTCTTCGCGTCTCTCGCCACCGTCGGGGTCGCGCTCCTCCTCGTCGGGATAATCGCGCTGATCCAGCGCCGCCGAGCGACCACGGCGGAGGCCGCGGAGGAGGCCGACCTCCAGCGGCGCTCGAGCGACGTCCGCCGCGGGGGCGACGAGCAGCGCGTCCGGGAGGCGGTGGCCCTCGTCGGCGAGGCGCTCGCCGCCACCCACGACCCCGAGGCGCTCCTGCCCGTGATCCTCCAGAGCGCCATCGAGGCGACCGGCGCGGCAGGCGCCCGGCTCGTCAGCGGCGGCACCGAGGTCGTCAGCGCCGGCCACCCAAAGGAGGGCGGCGAACCCTTGACGCTGAATCTCGGTGGAGACGAGGACGGCATCGGACGCCTTCTCCTCTACCCGCCGCGCGACGGCTCCTTCGACGAGGAGTCCGAGCAGCTCGCGCACTGGCTCGCCGCGCAGGCCTCGATCGCGATCGAGAACGAGCGCCTGCACCAGACCGTGAAGAGCCAGGCGATCACCGACGAGCTCACACAGCTCGCCAATCGCCGGCGCTTCACCGAGACCCTGGCCGTCGAGATCCGGCGCGCCGAGCGCTTCAGCGAGCCGGTCGCGCTCATCCTCGCGGACCTCGACGATTTCAAGCTGATCAACGACCGCTACGGCCATCAGACGGGCGACGAGGTCCTTCGCCGCTTCGCGGACGTCCTCCGCGAGAATGTCCGCGACTTCGACCTGCCCGTGCGGTACGGCGGCGAGGAGTTCGCCGTTCTCCTGCCCGAGACCGGCGTGGAGGGCGGCGAGCGGCTGGCGCGGCGCCTTCAGAGCGCGCTTCTTCGTATGCGTGTGACCGAGATCGGTCGTGATCGGCCACCCGTGACGGCCAGCTTCGGCGTGGCCGCCTTTCCGGCTGCGCGCAGCGCGGAGGAGCTCTTGTCGGCGGCCGACGGAGCGCTCTACCGGGCGAAGGCGGCCGGCAAGAACCGCGTGGCCTCGGCGTAGAAGTTAAGTTCCCGTTAGAGCTCGGCGTCCACAGCATTCGGCGTGCGGGCATCTCGGTAGCGTGACGGTGCAGGCAACCGACCGAGAGGGACGTCGTGCTCGACCCACTCATCGATCTCCTCAACTCGAGGACTCCGATCTATCCGCCCTTGGGTGGGATTCTCGTCATCGCCGGGCTCTTCGGCCTGGCCTGGCTCGTCGCCCGCTCGAGCGGCTGGGTCGCGCTGCGCGTGCTGGACTGGCACGAGCGGCGGCACAGCACGACCGACCTCGAGGCGACCGGCAAGATCGTCAACCTGAAGCGGCGCGAGACCCTCGTCTCGATCATCAAGGCGGCCATCATCTACCTAGCCTTCGGCGCCGCGATCATCCTCTCGATCGGCCAGTTGATCGGCGGAGTCGACCGCCTGACGGCCATCGCCGGCGCCTCGTTCCTGATCGTCGTCGCGGGCTTCGCGACCCAGAGGATCCTGGCCGACGTCATCGCCGGCCTGACCATGTTCGTGGAGCGCTGGTTCTCCGTGGGCGACACGGTCGCGGTGCACTCCGGAGTCGAGCTCCAGGGCGTCGTCGACGACGTCTCGCTCCGACACACCCGCCTGCGCTCCGTCACCGGCGAGGTGATCCACATCCACAACTCGCAGATCCAGGCGGTCCGCGTGCTTCCGCGCGGAGTGAAGGAGCTCGCCATCGAGCTCTTCGTGAGCGCGCGCGACGAGGGCGAGCAGCTCGTCCGCGAGGTCTCCTCGATTCTGCCCGTCGGGCCGACGACGTTTGTCCGCAGGCCCTGGATCGAGCAGGTCGACGAGCTGTCCTCGAGCCTCACCCGCATCCGGATCCGCACGACGGTGGCGCCGGGCCGCGAGTGGCTCGTGGAGGGGTTCTACTCCGATCTGCTCAAGGAGCAGGCCGGCGAGGCGCTGATCGTCCACGGGCCGGTCGTCCTCGCCGTCGACGAGCGTGCGACGTGGAGCTTCGCCCGGGCGAGCGGAGCGGCACGGGGAAGCTTCGCCCGCGACCGGCGCGCGCCCGTCGGCGCGGAGTAGCTCCTCCCGAAGGCCCGGACAGGCACGATTGGGTCGGATGATTCGCCGGCTCGCTGCCTTACTCGCCGTCTTCGCACTCGTGGCGGGCTGCTCGGTGTCCGATCCTCCGGCGGGCGAACGGCTCGGCTCGCTGGGCGAGGAGCTCGTTCCGCCCGGAAGCGAGCTCCTCGAGACCGACGAGGGGTCGTGCCCGCAGATCGCAGGCAACCCCTCGTGCGCGCGCGTCTACTTCACGTCCTCCTTGCCCGCGGAAGAACGCGCCGATGCCTTCGAGGACGCCGCCCGCGCGGCCGGCTGGGAGGTCGTCTCGCGCGAGCCGCGGTCGGACGGGATCCTGGTCGAGCTCGGCCGCGACGGCTACCGCGCCTTCGCCGCCATCTGGGAGGACGACCGGGCGGCCGCGTGCCAGGAGGAGCCGGATACGTCCTGCGCCGACGAGGTGCAGCTGATCGAGGACGTTTAGAGCTGATCCGAGCGCTCGCTCAGACTGACGCCGAGGCGTGCGACGCCGTCGTGCTGAGCCTGCCGTACCACTTCGGCCACGAGGGCGGGCGCGCCGAGTGCGCCCGCGCCGTGCGGACGCAGGAAGGCCTCGTCGCCGTCGAGGAGGGCGAGGTCGTCGGCTTCCTCACGCTTCGTCGCCACGATCCCCGAAGCGCCGAGATCACCTGGATGGCGGTGCGTGCCGCCCGCCGTCGGCACGGCATCGGGCGCAGGCTGATCGAGCGGGCGGTCGATGACCTTTCGCGCGACGGCGTGGAGCTTCTCAGCCTCCTGACCGTGGCCGAGTCCGAGCCCGAGGAGCGCGACAGCGACAACTACGCCGACACGCGGGCCTTCTACCGCGCCGTGGGCTTTGTCCCGCTGCGGGAGCTCGCGCTCGAGTCGTGGGACGAGCGGGCCGTGATCCTCGCCAGGCGGATTCCGTAGCTACTCGCCGAGGACACGCCCGAGGCGGGCGATGCCCTCCTCGAGCCGCTCCTCGGAGGCCTGGCTGTAGGAGATGCGGATGTTGCGCTCGCCCCCGGCCGCGACGAAGAAGGGCTTCCCGGGAACGACTGCGACGCCCGCCTCGAGCGCCCGGCCGGCGACTGCCGCTCCGTCCTCGTCGAGCTCGAGCCAGGTGAAGAACCCGCCCGCGGGATGCGTCCACGTCGCTCCTTCGCCGACGTGGCGCTCGAGCGCGCTCATGGCCGTGTTCCGGCGCGAGCGATAGACCTCCCGCGCCCGGGATATCTGCTCGTCGAGGAGACCGCGGCGGCCGTACTCCTCGAGCAGGCGCTGGCCGAGCGCGCCGGCACACTGGTCGGTGTTCTGCTTCGCCCAGACGAGCTTGGCGACGAGCTCGCCCGGGCCGGCCGCCCAGCCGAGCCGCACGCCCGGGAAGAACGTCTTCGAGAACGTCCCCGCCTGGAGGACGACGTCGGGCCCGAGGCTGAGGAGCGTCGGTGGGTGCTCGCCCTCGTAGCGCAGCTCGCGGTAGGCGACGTCCTCGACCAGGAGCAGCCCGTGCCGGCGGGCGAGCGCGACGAGGGACTCCCGCCGCTCGGGCGAGAGCGTCACGCCGGCGGGGTTCTGGAAGTCGGGGATCGTGTAGAGGAGCTTGGGCGCCGGCCCTCTCGCGAGACGCCGCTCGAGCTCGTCGACCGCGAGGCCCTCCTCGTCGACCGGCACGCCATCGACGGCGGCCTCGAAGCTCTGGAAGGCCATGATCGCGCCGAGGTACGTCGGGGCCTCGACCAGAACGCGGTCGCCCTTGTCGACGAGCGCCTTGCCGACGAGCTCGAGCGCCTCGATGGCGCCGCTCGTGAGCATCAGCTCGCCCTCGGCTGGACGGGGGCCTTCCCGCTCGAGCCGGTCGGCGACGTACTCGCGCGGCCCGGGTAGCCCGTTCGTGGGCGCGTACTGGAACGGGGAGGCATCGCCCCGCTCGGCGAGCTCCCGCAGGATCTCGGCCACCGAGGCGCCTGGGAACGTGGCCGAGTTCGGGAAGCCGCCGGCGAACGAGATCACGTCCTCGGCGCCCGCGAGCGCCAGGATCTCGAGCAGGCCTTCACCCGCGCCGCCGCGCGTCCGCGCGGCGAAGAGCGCATCCCACCGTCGAACCTCGGGCTCGACCGCCACTCGGGGATTCTGCCTTAAGAACTGGGCGGTGAAGCGGGGCCCGGGCGGTCGAGCAGGCGCGCCTCGACGCGCCGGGAGCGGGCGCGGAACGCGAGCCAGAGCAGGACGAGCAGGAGGACGACCGGGCTCAGGATGATGACGAGGAAGAGGGCGATCGTCCCGGCGGCGGCGAGGAAGTCGAGCGCGCTCCGGGCTGCCCCGGCCGCTCCGCCCTCGTCCTCGTCCTGCGTCGCGGCCGGCTCGCGCGTGTGGAGGACGAGCGCCAGCTCGGACGTGGCCGCCTCGCGCCGGTCGGCGTGGATCGCGTCGCTGAGGTCCTCGATCGTGTTTCTGCGGCGGTCGATCTGGAGCCTGACGCGAAGCTCCTCCTCCGGCGTCAGAGTGCCGCTCTCGAGCCGGAGCTGGAGCGCCCGAATGGCCCGTTCCAGCCGCTCGATCCGGTCGTTTCGGCGGTCGATGCCGCGCTGGAGGTCGATCGTCTCCACGCGCTCGCCGGTGACCGTCCCGAGCTCGCCGAGCCGCACGACCGCGTCCTCGACGCGCCTGACCGGCACTCTGAGCGCCAGCTCGGCCCTGCCTTCGTTCCCCTCGGTCTCGACGTCGGAGGCGGCCACCCTGCCGCCGAGCTCGCGCGTGATGGACATGGCCTCCGAGGCGGCGGCGGAGAGCTCGTCGGCGCCGGGCAGGCGAAGCTCCATCCAGAGGGCGACGTCGGTGGCGCGGCCGCGTGTGGGAAGCGGCTCCTGGAGTGCTCGCTCGTACCCCAGGTTCAGCTTGAACGCCGACCGGAAGTCGCGGTCAGCCGACGCGGGCTTCGGCACGTCGAGGATTTCTTCTCCAGCCGCTTGAAGGTCAGGCGTCGTCTGCGCCGCCGGGCCCCTGTCCGCGCTCGGCTCGTCGCCTCCACTCAGCACGACGGCCGAGCTGACCCCAGCGGCCGCGACGAGCACGAACGCGAGCGCGAGAGCCGTGCGCCGCCGCGGGAGGGCCGGGCGGCGGCTCGTGGGTTGGTCGACGAGGTTGCGCACGCGCTCGCGGAGCAGAGGGCGCGCAACCGGCGCTTCCGCCCGCAGCTCCCTGACGAGGCCCTGGACGAGCGCCTCCCGCTCCCCCTCGGGCACCGCGCCGCCCAAGAGCTCCTCCAGCCGGTCCGGGGCGATGGGATCACGCGTGGGCATCCGCAACCATCCTCTCCTCGAGCTTTCCCAGCGCACGCGCGAGCCGCATCGAGCAGGCCGAGCGGCCGATCCCGAGCACGCCGGCGGCGGCGTCGGCGTCCAGGTCGAGCACGACCCGCAGGGCGAGCACCTCGCGCTCGCCGGCGCTGAGCCCGGCCAGCGCGGCGTCGAGCTCGGGCGAGAAGCCGAGCTCCGGCGCGGCTTCAACGACCCGCTCTTCCGCCGCGTAGCGATCTTCACGGCGGCGCCGGCGCGCGTCGCTGCGGAAGTGGTCGAGCGCGACGTTCCTGGCGATGCGGCAGAGCCACGTGCGCTCCGAGCTCCGGCGGGGGTCGTAGCGGCGCCACGAGCGGAGCGCCTTCTCGAAGGTCTCCGCCGTCAAGTCCTCGGCGAGCGCGTGGTCGGCGGTCAGCATGAGCAGGTAGCGGTGCACGTCGTTCAGGTGCTCCTCCGCGACCACGGCGAAGCTCCGCCTGTGCGGGGCCCGCCTCGGCAGCGGCGGCGCAAGCGCGTTCACAGCCTTCATACGTCGTAGGACCCACGTTTCGTCACGCGGGTTCCCGAGAAGTGTCTACGAGCTCGTCGCCGGCCGCGGCTCACATGGCTCCCGAGCACGAAGTCTTCCGGCGGGGCGTTCATACTCGGCTCTGATGGCGCTCGACGCCGACGACCGGCTTCGGCTCGACTACGAGCAGACGACCCAGTACCTGCGGACCCTGATCGACGTGCGCTTCCGGCTCCTGGCCTTCGTGCCCACGGTCACGGGGGTCGCCGTGGCGATCATCGGGCGGCCCCGGCCGGCCGCGGAGCTGCTCGGCGTAGGCATTCTCGGCCTCCTGGCGACGGTCGGCATCTTCGTCTACGAGCTCAGGAACACCCAGATCTCAGGGACGCTCATCCGCCGAGCAACCGAGCTCGAGCACGAGCTCCAGCTACCGTCCTCGCTCGGACCTCAGAGCTCCGGCGGCCTGTACACGGAGCGCCCGGGGGTCAACATCCAGCTGCTCGGCTTCCTCCCGGTCTCGCACGGCCTGGGCCTGGCGCTCGTCTACTCGGCCGCGATCGCGGGCTGGGGCTACCTGGTCGCCTGGGGAGCGCTGAGCGCGGTGGACGCGCCCGAGGCCCAGGCGGCGGGGGCAGCGCTCGGCGCCGTGGCGGGCGTCGTCGCCCTCTTCGAGGTCGAGCGATTCCACCGCCGCGCGGGCTGGCTCGCCGAACGGAGCGCCTAGGCCGGCGTGAGCACCCGCTCCGCCGCAGTCCGCGATCCTGACTACAGTCGAGGCGTGGCCGAGGATCTCGACGAGACTCTGCGACTTGCGGAGAGCATCCGCGGGTGGCTCACCCGCGACGAGGGCGAGGCGCTGTTCGAGGCGGCGAAGGCCTGCACGGGGCGGGGCGTGATCGTCGAGATCGGGTCGTGGAGGGGCAAGTCGACCGTCTGCCTCGCTCGCGGGTCGCAGGCCGGCGCAGAGATTCCCGTCTACTCGATCGACCGCCACGTCCCGGGCAGGTTCGAGAAGTTCGAGCGGAACATCCGTCGCGCCGGCGTCGCCGATCTCGTGCGCCCGATCCGGTCGCGCTCACAGGACGCAGCAGACGAGTTCCGCGAGCCTGTCGAGCTGCTCTTCGTCGACGGAGCTCACGACGAGGCTCTCGTGCGTGAGGACTTCGAGAAATGGGTGCCGAAGGTCGTCGAGGGAGGGATCATCGCCTTCCACGACACGACCTGGCATGCCGGGCCACGCAAGGTCGTCGGCGAGAAGCTGTACCGCTCGCGCTCGTTCACCGACGTCCGCTTCGTCAAGGCGTCGACCACGATGGCGCGGAAGGTCGCGCAGAACACTCTCGCCGACCGCGCGCGCGCCCGGGTTCAGCTCGCACGGAAGACCGCGTTCTGGCTGGTCACGGTTCCCGCCCAGAAGGCCCGGCATCGACTCCCGGAGCCGCTTCGGCAGTTCGGCCGCCGCGCCATCGGGCTCGGCGGCAGCCGCTAGACGAGCGCGCGGCCTTGGCCACCTAGGCGAGCGCCCGCGAAAGCGGCGAGGGGAACCTCGGCAGCGCCCGCGTGCCGTCGAGCCAGGCGGTCAGGCGCGCGGCCTCGCTCTCCAGCGCGGCGCGGCCCTCCGAGCCGACGTCCTCGAGCAGCTGGAGGATGACCTCGCCCTCGTCGTTCTGACGCCAGCCGCCCACGATGCGACCGTCCCACCACGCGGTCGGCCCTGCGTTGCCGCTCGTGTCGAAGAGCTGCGGCCTGTAGGGGCCGAGATACCAGTCGCGCTCGAACCAGCCCATCGTGGTGGGGTCGAGCGGCGGCAGGAGCGCGGCCCAGGGATCGACAGGCTCGGCCGGCTCCAGGTCGTCGGGGAGCAGGTAACCGGGCGCCTGCCCGTCGAGCTCGACCTCGACCGCGTCCAGGTCGGCCAGGGCGCGCCGCACGGCCGCGACGGTCGAGCCGAGCCACCACTTGAGGTCTCTTTCGGTCCCGGGACCGAACGTGTGCAGCCAGCGCTCGACGAGGCCCGCCACGCCTTCTCGTTCCGGCGGCGGCTCGATCTCCTCTCCCAGCCAGGAGCTCATGGCGGCCCAGCGCGGGCGGGAGATCGTCCACGCGCCGTCGTTCGAGGCCCGAACGACGCGGCCCGCGGCCGAGAGCGTCGTCAGGACGCGTGGCCCAACCGGCATCTGGCCGCCCCAGGACTTCCCCTCGCCGTAGGCGATCGAGCCCTCGAGCAGGGGAATCTCCTTCCGGAGCTCCGAGGACGTGGCTTCCCGGCCGTCCGAGAGCACCGCCAGCACCCGCTTCGAGGCTTCCGAGAGCCAGCGTTCGCCGTCTCGGTGCAGGCCTGCGCCCTCGACGTGGCGGATGAGCCTCTTCCGCTCGGCGTCTGCGACGCGGTTGCTCGCGCCCGCCTGCGCCAAGCCCAGGGTCTCGCGCGGGAAGACGAACAGGGTGCGGCGCATCGCCAGGTGCTTGACCAGCAACCGGTCCAGGTACAGGGCACGGTCGACGTCGGCCACCGTCATCCCGTCCACACGCGCCCAGGCGGAGAGGTAGACGGAAGCCGGATCGCTCGCGTGGAAGCAGACCATGCTCGTCGCCGCGTCGACGACATCGGCGGGTCGCCGGCTGGGCGCCAGGAGGTGCCGCCCCGCCAGCCTGGCCCGGCGCTCCGCAACGTCGATCCGGCGCATCCCCGGATCCTGCCATGGGCGAGGCTCCACGACCTGATGGGCGCAGATGGGATCGAACCATCGACCTCCCGCGTGTGAAGCGGGCGCTCTCCCGCTGAGCTATGCGCCCCGAGTCGGCAAGTCTAGCGAGGAGGCCTAGCGCTCCTGCTCCGTCGGCGGTTCCCAGTTCGGATCGAGCCGCACTGTCCCGTCCTCGGCTACGAGGTCGGCGCTGTAGTCCGTGGGCTTCTCCATCTCGGGGGTCCAAGGCCCGGTCTCGCTCAGGCCCTCTTCCCACCTGAAGCTCTTGCGCTTCCAGTAGCCACGGAAGGCGATGTAACCTCGCCTCATCGTGAAAGACGTAGTCACACCCTCGTCCCCCGGGTATCCCGGCTGAGTTGAACACATGTGGATGCCTCCGACGCGATAGCCGCTCTCGATCAGTCGCGCCCGATTCGCCTTGTTGCCTGGAGCGTTCCACCGAGGGAAGCACGGGTCTCCGCCGAGCTTCACGGTGGTCGTCGTCTCCAATCCGGTCGTCGTCGACGCTCCCTCTGGGTCCGAGGTCAGGTCGCAGGAGGACGAGAAGGCTACCACTGCGGCGAGGGCGAGGACAGAAGCCGCCTTCATCATCACTTTGGCGGAGCCGAGCCCGAGTTGTTGAGCACTCGTTGCTACCATCGAAGGGCCCGGTCGCGCTAGGCGGGGAGCTAGCGGTTCCCTGAACCCGCAATCCGCTCCAGCGGGGCTGAACTCCCTCCCGAGGGGTTAGCAATCGGGGCACGGGCTCGCGCACGCGAGTGTTGACGG
>Ga0081538_10002879_pt1 | contig 16435 bp, 13 predicted proteins | sample TabmetS5T2R1_FD_71022 | JGI IMG/M metagenome (GOLD analysis project Ga0081538, IMG submission 71022) | Tabebuia heterophylla rhizosphere microbial communities from the University of Puerto Rico - S5T2R1 | ecosystem: Host-associated > Plants > Roots > Rhizosphere ... | reverse complement strand
GGCCGCCGCCGCGTTGGTGATCAACGTGGGGCCCTGGTCCTCGGGAATGGGGACGAGCTTGGTCTTGATTCCCGTCTTCCGCGTGAAGTCCGCCAGGATGCCCTTGGTCGCATCCAGGCGGTCGGGCTGGAACTCGTTGGTCCAGACGGTGATCGTCTGGCCGCGTAGGCTCCCACCGTCGCCGCCTCCATCGTCGTCGTCCCCGCCACAGCCGATCGCAAAGGCGGCGAGGACGGCCAGAACCACGACGGCTGCACGTGGAGTGCTCACTGCTCCTCCTCTGACGGGGTGATCGCGCCCGCGATCGTAGAGCTATTCGCCTGAATGCGCAAGCAGAAGTGCGCCGCTTAAGATGAAGTATCTGCGTACTTTTGCGTGACTGAAGTGCAGAAGCAACCGGTCGGGGCTCCGATAGGTCCGCTAAAGTGGCGTCGCGATGTCCGCGCCGCCTGGCTCCGGTTCCGGTTCACCCGGTGAGGTCCTCGAGCTGATCAGGGTCGGTCGCGCGCGGACGCGGAATGAGCTGATGGCCGCGACCGGGCTGTCGCGCTCGACCGTGATGCAGCGGGTGGGCCTCTTGCTCGGCACCGGGCTGCTGGTGGAACGGCCGGACGGAGGGCACTCATCCGGAGGGCGCCGCCCGGCGATGCTGGCCTTCAACGAGGGCATGGGAGTGGTTCTCGCCGCCGACCTCGGCGCGACCCACGGGCGTCTGGCGGTCTGTGACCTGGCCGGCGACGCCCTCGCCGAGCGTCAGGAGCCGATCCGGATCGCCGATGGCCCGGAGCCGATCCTCGACTGGGTGGGCGGGACGCTCGACACGCTGCTCGCCGAGGCCGGCCGCGCACCGAACGACGTGCTGGCGCTCGGCATTGGCGTCCCCGGGCCGGTCGACGTCGCCCTCGGCCGCCCCGAGGCCCCGCCGATCATGCCGGGCTGGGACGCCTACCCGGTGGCCGCCGAGCTGAGCGACCGCTTCGGAGCGCCCGTGTTCCTCGAGCGCGACGTGAACGCGATGGCGCTCGGCGAGCACCGCCGGCATTGGCGGCAGGTGCCGAACATGGTGTTCGTCAAGGTCGCGACGGGCATCGGCGCGGGGCTCATCTCGGATGGCGAGGTCCTGCGCGGTAACCACGGCCGGGCCGGCGACATCGGTCACATCCGCGCGATCACCCCCTCGGAAGTGATCTGTACGTGTGGCAACCGCGGCTGTGTCGGCGCCCTGGCCTCGGGCTCGGCGGTGCTCCGCCAGCTGCACGAAGGCGGCGTGGAGGTCGCGTCCATCGCCGGCGTGGTGGAACTCGTGAACGCGGGCAATCCCGTGGCGATGCACCACGTCCGCGAGGCCGGACGACTGCTCGGCGCCGCACTTGCCGCGGTGGTCAGCGTGGTTGCCCCGAGTGCGATCGTCGTGGGGGGCGACCTGGCCGCGGCGCACGGGCCGCTGCTCGCGGGCATCCGCGAATCGGTCTACCAGCGCTCGTCGCCGCTGGCCACGCGGGAGCTGCGCATCCTCACCAGCCGGCTCGGCGAGCGCGCGGGCGTCGTCGGCGCGACGACGCTCGCACTCGAGAACGTGCTCGACCCCCCCAGCGTCGACGCACTGCTCGCCCGGCGCGGCCTGGCGGCCTGACGCGATGGCGCCCGACACGGCGATCGCCGTCGGCTCGGAGGCCCCGCCCGTGGTGCGGCGTCGGTTGCTGGCGCAGCTCTACGGCAGCGAGGCGGGCGACCGCCTCGCCGCCGACGTCGAGCGGCTCCTTTCGCGACGCCCCGCCCGGCCGGGGCGAACCCGGTTGTGGGACGAGCACGATGCCTGGCTCATCACCTACCCCGACCAGTTCAGCCGTGACGGAGAGCCGCCGCTGGCCACCCTCGACGCGGTCATGCGCGACGTGTTCGACCCGTGGCTCAACGGGCTGCACGTGATGCCGTTCTTTCCCTCGACCTCCGACGAGGGCTTCGCGGTAACGGACTACCTGTCCGTCGACGAGAGCTACGGCACCTGGAGGGACGTGCACGCGCTCGGGCGGGGGCGCCGCCTCGCCGTGGACGCGGTCGTGAATCACCTCTCGGCCGGCAGCGGCTGGTTTCGGCGCTTCCTCGCGCGCGACCCGCGCTTCGAGGGCTTCTTTCGCACCGCCGATCCCGCCTCGGACCTGTCCGCCGTCGTCCGGCCCCGAACCCGGCCCCTGCTTACCCGCTTCCAACGAGACGACGGTCCGATCTGGGCCTGGACGACGTTCTCGGCGGATCAGGTCGACCTCGACTACCGCACCCCCGAGGTGCTGATCAAGGTCCTCGAGGTGCTCCTCGCATACGTCGAGCGCGGGGCGAACGTCCTTCGGCTGGATGCGGTCGCCTTCCTGTGGAAGGAGGAGGGAACGGCGTCGATCCACCTGCCGCAGACGCACACCATCGTCCAGTTCCTCCGAAGCTGCATCGAGTCGTTCGACCCATCGGTGCTGGTGCTGACCGAGACGAACGTCCGCCACGAGGAGAACGTCCGGTACTTCGGCTCGCCCGGCGCCGAGCAAGCCCACCTGGTGTATCAGTTTCCGCTCCCGCCCCTGACGCTGCACGCCCTGCTGACCGAGGACGCCTCGCGACTGCGCGAGTGGACCGCGGCGCTGGAGCCGCCGCGCACGGGAACCGCGTTCCTGAACTTCCTGTCGTCGCACGACGGAGTAGGCATCCGGCCCGCGGAGGGGCTGCTCGATGCCGCCGACATTGACCTGCTCGTCGAGACGACCATCCGAGCGCGGGGCGACATCACCAGCCGGGCGCTCGGCGAAGGCGAGACCGCGGTGTACGAGCTGAACTCGACCTGGTACTCCCTCATGGCCGTCGGACGCTCCCGCGAGGCGGCGCTCCGCCGCCATCTGGCCGCCCACGCGATCATGCTCGCACTGCGCGGCATTCCCGCCACGTACGTCCACTCCGTCGTCGCGAGCGAGAACGACCGTGAGCGCTTCGCCCGAACGGGGCAGCCGCGTACGCTCCACCGCCGGCGCTTCGAGGACGTCGACGCGTTCGAGGGACAGGTCGCGGACCGGACCACGCGTGCGGGCGCCGCCTGGCACGGGCTGCGCGAAATGCTGCGCGCGCGGGCCGCGACGCCCGCCTTCCACCCCGACAGCGAGCAGACGCTGCTCGACGCGCCAGCGCAGGTCTTCGCCGTTGAGCGCGCCGCCGAGAGCGGCCAGCGGGCGAGGGTTTACGTGAACGTGTCGGGGGAGCCGTGCACGGTGGGCCCCGAGAACCACGAGCTCGGCCCCTGGTCGTCTGCCTGGCTCCGTGCCGATCCCGCCTGACTACGCCGAGCGCGTCTATGCCGGCGTGCTCGGAAAGGTCATCGGCGTCTACCTGGGGCGGCCGTTCGAGAACTGGACCCATGCGCGTATCGAGGAGCAGCTGGGCGAGATCGACTACTACGTGAACGGACATCCCGCCCTAGACGCCGCCAAGCGACACAGCCCGATCGTCCAGACCGACGACGACATCTCCGGGACGTTCACGTTCGTGCGCGCGCTGCCCGACCACGGCAACCGGCGCGACATCTCGCCCGCACAGATCGGCCGGACGTGGCTCAACTACGTGGTCGAAGAGCGCTCGACGCACTGGTGGGGAGGCAGGGGCCTGTCCACCGAGCACACCGCCTACCTGCGCCTCAAGGACGGCATGCCCGCCCCCCGGTCCGGCTCGGCCGCCCTCAACGGCACGGTCCTCTCCGAGCAGATCGGCGCGCAGATCTTCATCGACGGCTGGGCGATGGTTGCACCCGGCGATCCGGAGCTCGCCGTCGATCTCGCCCGCAAGGCGGCAAGCGTCAGCCACGACGGCGAGGCGATCCACGCGGCGCAGGTGGTGGCGGCCATGGAGGCGGCCGCCTTCGTCGAGAGCGATACAGAGCGGCTGATCGGCACGGCGGTGTCGCTCATCCCCGCGGACTGCGTCATCGCCCGGCTGATCGACGACGTCCGCCAATGGCACGCCGGCGAGCCCGACTGGCGGAGGACCCGCGCCGCGATAGAGTCGCGCTACGGCTACGACCGCTACGGCGGCAACTGCCCCATGGTCCCCAATCACGCCCTGATCATGCTGGCGCTGCTCTATGGCCGGGATGACTTCCAGCGGTCGCTTCGCATCGTCAACACGAGCGGCTGGGACACCGACTGCAACTCGGGCAACGTCGGCTGCCTGCTGGGCATCAAGAACGGCCTTGACGGCATCGACGCCGGGCCGGACTGGCGGGGCCCGGTCGCCGACCGCATGTACCTCTCCACCGCCGACGGCGGGCGGGCGATCACCGATGCCGTCACCGAGGCCCAGCACATCGTCACCGTGGGGCGGGCGCTGGCTGGGCAGCCGCCGGAGGCGCCCACGAACCGCCCGCGCTTCAGCTTCGCGCTGCCGGGATCCGTTCAGGGCTTCTTGCCGGAGGGCTCGGCAACGCTCGACAACGTCGAGAGACACGGCGCCGGCGGAGGGCGCGCGCTGGCGATCCGCCTCGGGCGGCTGGCTCCCGGACGCGCCGCCCGCGCCATCACGGCGACGTTCACCCCGCCGGAGGCCGTCGAGCTGACCGACGAGAGCGTGCTCGCCGCACCGTGGCTTCACCCGGGCAAGTACGCGCTCCTCGCCTGCCCCACCCTCTACCCGGGCCAGATCGTGCACGCGCGGGTGGAGGCCGACCGCGACAACCCCGGCCCGGTCTCGTGCCGCCTAGTCACCCGCCACTACGACGGCCGCAACAAGCTGACAGGGGGTCTGCTGACAGGGGGTCAGATCTTGCATTCGCGCACCGGTGCTCGAATGCAAGATCTGACCCCGGACACGCTGCTTCGCCCGGGGGAAGATCTGGTCCTCCAGGGGCGCGTCGAGGACACCGGCGGCCAGCCCGTCGCGCAGGTCGGCATCGAGGTCGACGCGCCGCAGCGCATCACGGGGACCGTGTACCTCGACTACCTGACTTGGGACGGCGCGCCGCAGGTGACCCTCGCCGCTCCCGCCGAAGGCGGCGCCATGTGGCGGCGCGCCTGGGTCCAGGACGTCGACCGCTTCGAGCCCGACTGGCGAGCGGCCTACCGGCTGACGCAGAACCGGGGCCGCGGGCTGCTCATCCAGGGCACGCGCGAGTGGGAGGACTATGAGGTCACGGCGCAGGTCCGGCCGGAGATGATCGGCGCCGCCGGCATCGCCGCCCGGGTACAGGGGTTGCGCCGCTACTACGCCCTGCTGCTCTGCGACGACCACACCGCCCGGCTGGTCAAGGTGCTGGACGAGGAGACGCCGCTCGCCGAAGCGCCGTTGCGCCGGCGCTACGGGGGCGGCCACGAGCTGAGCATGCGCGTGGAGGGCACGACGATTCAGGCTCGCATCGACGGCGAGCGGCTCATGACGTTCGAGGACGCGCGGCGTCCCCTTACCGGTGGGGCCGTCGCGCTTGTGTGCGAGGAGGGCACGCTGACGAGCGAGTGGGTCGAGGTGCGGCCGCTTCCCGACACCGGACGGGAGGTCACCGGCGGCCGTCGTAGGACAGCGCGACCTTGACCGCGTCGGTGGGATGCTCGTCCAACCATCGGTAGGCCGCTTCCGCCTCCGCGAACGGAAAGGTGCGGATCGGCAGCGGCCGCGTGGCCACCGCGCCGGAGAACAGCAGGGCCGCGACGGTGGGGACCAGGCGGGCGCGATCGTCTTCTCGCGCGCCCGGCGAAGCGGCTTCGCCGGCGTCGAGATCGAGCTCGAGCGCGACCAGCTCCGCTCGGATGGGCGCGTCGCGAGCCTTCGGGCCGCGGCCCGCGAAGCCGACCTGCAGGTCCCCTCGCTGGTGCTCGGCGAGCACAACCACGGAGGGCTCGCCGACGACGACCCCTCCGTCGCCGGCGCGGCGCGCGACGACGTGACCGCCGCGATCGCCTGGGCCGAGGCGCTGGGCGCCGACGTCATCCTGGTCCCGTTCTTCCTGGAGGGCGAGTTGATCAGCGCCGAGCAGGTCGAGCGCGCGGCGCGGGCCCTGCGCGAGCTTTGCCCGATCGCCGCCGACCGAGGGGTCTCGCTTTGCTACGAGGGCACACTGCCGGCGGACCGTGTGAAGCAGCTCGCCCGGGAGGTCGACTCGCCCGCCTTCGGTTGCTACTTCGATCTCGCCAACCCGCTGGCGCGCGGCCTGGACACGGCCACCGAGGCGCGGGCGCTCGGCCCGCTGATCCGGCGGGTCCATCTGAAGGACATCCGCGTCCGCGGCGGCGACACTCATCCCGGGCTGGGGCTCGTCGACTTCGACGCGAGCGCCCGCGCGCTGGCGGAGATCGGCTACCAGGGCTGGCTGGTCTTCGAGACACCGGCGGCGCCCGAGGAGCTCGTTCGCCGCGACCTCAGCTTCGCGCGCTCGGTCTTGCCGCTGGAGGGTGAGCCGCGCTGGCCCCGGCTGGGCGCCTTCTCGTACGAGTTCGGGACCGGTGAGTGGGAGCGCATGGTCGACACGTTCAGGACGAGCGGGCTCGACGCGGTGCAGCTCGGCGGGCCGCTCCTCGATGAGTGCCTCGCCGATCCTGAGAGCATCGACTCCGTCAAGGCGCGGCTCCATGACGGCGGCCTCTCGGTCGTCGCGCTCGCCGGCTACCGCAATCTCGTCGCGCCGGACCCGGCGACGAGACGGGCGGGCGTGGAGGTGCTCGAGCGCTGCCTGGAGGTCGCTCCGCGGCTCGGCACCGCCGTGGTGGCCACCGAGATGGGCACGCGGCATCGCACCAGCGATTGGACCGACGTGCCCGAGAACTGGGGCCACGGCGCCTGGAGGATGGTGGACGAAGCGATCGACACGCTGCTGCCGGTAGCCGAGCGCTCGGGCGCCATCCTCGCCCTCGAGGCCCATGTCAAGAACGTGCTGAAGACGCCCGGACAGCTGCTCGGACTGCTCGAGCGCTTCCCTCCCCGCACCTGCAGGTCGTCTGCGACCCCTACAACTATCTCTCGCGTCACCTGATCCCGGCCCAGGAGCGGACGGTGCGCGACTTCCTCGATCGATTCGAGCACCGCTTCGTGCTCGCGCACGTGAAGGACGTCGCCGTGCGCGACGACGGGACCACCACGACGCCCGAGTTCGGCACCGGCGTCTTCGCCCAGCGCCCTTACCTGGACTTCCTGCGCCCCCGCCGGCCCGACCTGCCGCTCATTCTCGAGCACCTGCCGCTCGAGCATCTGCCCGCGGCGGCGCGGCGGGTCCGGCGGCTGGTCAGCCAAGACACGCCTCCACCCGGCTCGCGGTCGGCATCCCCGTGCGAGCGCCCGTCTCGGTAACAGACAGCGCGGCGGCCACCGTCGCCCAGCGGACCGCACGGTCGAGCGGCCAGTCGCGAGCCAGCCCGGCCCCGAGCACGCCGTTGAACGTATCGCCGGCGCCCGTGGTGTCTCGAGCCGAGACCCGCGGCGCCTCGACCCGGGCGACGCGGTCTCCGTCGACCAGGAACGCCCCGCGCGCCCCGGCCGTTACCAGCGCCGGGGCGCCCGTCGACTGGCCCAGTGCCCGCGCCGCGGCGGCCGGATCCCCGTGACCGGTCAGCACCTCCGCCTCGCCCTGGTTGGGGCTCAGGATCGGGTTCAGCGCGACCAGAGCGCTCGGAAGCGGCCGCGCCGGAGCCGGGTTCACCAGGACCGTCATGCCGCGTGCGGCGGCGAGCTTGGCCCCGGTCAGCACCACCTCGTCCTCGACCTCCAGGCTCAGGAGGGCGCACCTCGATCGAGACAGGTCGAGCCGCTGGAAGCCGCGCTCCACATCGCCTCCGCGCAGCCGCTGGTTTGCGCCCGAGGCGACGGCGATCTGGTTCTCGCCCTCCTGATCGACGACGACCACCGCCACCCCTGTCGGCGCGTCCGCCAGCGCCACCACGCCCTCGGTGTTCACCCCCTCGTCACCGAGGTCGGCGATCAGCCGCGCCCCGAAGTCGTCCCTCCCAACCGCCCCCACCAGCGCCACCGACGCGCCGACGCGCGCCGCCGCCACCGCCTGATTGGCCCCCTTGCCGCCGCCGGCCTCGTCGAAGGTGCCGCCGATCACGGTCTCGCCCGGGCCCGGCAGAGCGCCAACGCGAATGATCAGGTCGGAGTTGATCGACCCGACCACCACGAGCTGCGGCCGCGCGCTGTCCTCCGCCCCGGTCATCGTCGGCCTCCGGGCGGGCCCACCACCGCCGCGGTACGCGGCCGTTGGCGCTCCCGCCACTCGCTCGGGCTCATGCCCGCGAGGGCCCGGAACCGCGTGGCGAAGTAGAACTGGCTGCTGAAGCCCGTCGCGCGGGCGATGGCGCCGATCGGCAGCGCGCTCGACGCGAGCAGAGCCTGCGCGCGCTCGATCCGTCGCAGCTCGACGAAGCGTCCGGGCGGCGATCCCACCTGCTCGGTGAAGAGGTGGCTGAGCCGGGAGGGCGAGAGCTGGACGGCGCCGGCGATCTCCGGCACGCTGAGCGGTCGATCCAAGTGGTCGGCGATGAACAGGACGGCCTCCTGCACGCGATCATCGAGCCGCTGCGGGCCGGGGTTGGCGGCGTCGAGCCATAGCAGCGCGCGTTCGAGGGCGTTCAGGGCGAAGTCGGCCGCCCGCCGCGATCCGCTGTGCGCGGACCGGTCCATGTCGATCAGAGCGGCCTGGATCCACCCCCGCGGTCGGGAGGGCGGGGCCGGGATCCGCCCCACGCCGCCGCCGAGCCCCTGCCAGCGGAGTAGGTCGTCCCAGTGCTCGCGCGGTCGGAAGTGGGCCCACACGATCTCCCACGGCGCATCGCAGCCGAAGTCCTGCCGCGCACCCGCGGCCCATAGGAGGGTGTCGCCGCCGGCGACCGCGTGTTCGTCGCCGGCGACCCGCACGACGGCGTCTCCGTCCCGTGTGTGTACGAGCAGCGGCGTCGGCGTGCCGTGCGGACGCCAAGTCCACGTCCCCTCGCGGCGATCCATGCCCGTGACCAGGTCCGTGGTCTCTGGATATGGGGTCTCGCGTCTGATCGACAGCAGGATCTCAGATGAATTTGCCCGGACCCCGTATGGCCTTCAGACGGCGAATCGCTCAGCCTCTGGGGGCAGGACGACCACGCCGTGGAGGGAGCATGCGTAGCAGCTTCACAGAGCAGGAGATAGCCGCCTACCGCAACACCGGGTTCCTGGCCGTGGAGGACTTCGGCGGGGGGGTGCTCGCTTCACAACGGGCACACGATTCACGGCGCGGGCGCGAACATGACACCGGGGCGGCGACGCGCCATGACCATCGCGTTCATGCCCGACGGTGTCCGCTTCAACGGCCACCGCGACGTCCAGAGCCTCGGCGAGGACTACCTCGGCACGCTCAGTGAGGGCGACCGGCTCGAGAACGACGAGCTCAACCCGTTGGTCTATTCGACCGCCGCCGCGCGCGACACCGCGCTGCAGCGCGGCGAACAACCGGTTGCGGCGCCGGCGGTAGGCGATCCCGAGCGGCGCACGTGCCTGTCGTAGACGGCGACCGCCCCGCAGCCGATGCTCGGCGACTGATAGGCATCGAGCCGCGATGGACAGACGCTACGACTTGGTTGTCCTCGGGGGAGGCACGGCGGGGCTGATCGCCGCGACCTATGCGGCGCGGGCCGGCGCGCGGGTGGTGCTGGTGGAGCAGGCCGAGCAACCCGGGGGCGACTGTCTGTTCACCGGCTGTGTGCCGTCGAAGAGCCTGCTGGCGTCGGCGCAGCGGGCCCACGACATGCGTACCGCGGATGGGCTCGGGATAGAGCCGGCGCAGCCGAACGTGGACTTCGCCCGGGTGATGGAGCGGGTGCAGGAAGTGATCCGCCGAGCCGGCGTGCGCGACACCGCCGAGCACCTCGAGTCCGAGGGCGTGGAGGTGGTGCGGGCGTTCGGCCGCTTCGCGCGGCCGGGGGTGGTCGAGGCGGATGGGCGTGAGCTCCTCTTCCGGGCGGCGGTCATCGCCACCGGCTCGCGGCCGGCGCTGCCGCCGATCCCCGGCCTGTCCGAGGCGCAACCACTCACCAACGAGAACGTGTTCGCGCTGCGCGAGCCGCCCCCGCGGCTGGCCGTGCTGGGCGGCGGGCCGAGCGGCGTCGAGCTCGGGCAGGCCTTCGCTCGACTGGGCAGCCGCGTCGAGATCGTCGAGGCGGCGCCGGTGCTGCTGCCGGGCGAGGAGCCCGAGGCGGGGCGCTTCGTCGGCGACGCGCTCGCCGGCGAGGGCGTGGGCGTGCACCTCGGGGCGCCGGCGACGCGCGTGGAACGGGACGGGCAGGGCGGTGGGACGCTGGTCGCGGGCGAGAAGCGCATCGGGTACGACCGCCTGCTCGCGGCCCTCGGCCGGCGCCCGGGCAGTGACCGGGTGGGGCTCGACCGCGTTGGGGTCGCGCTGGATGCCGACGGCTTCGTGAAGGTGGACGCCCGGCTTCGGACCACGGGCGATCGCATCTGGGCGGCGGGCGATGCCGTCGGTCGCATGTACTACACGCACGTGGCCGGTCACCAGGGACTGACCGCGATGGCGAACGCGCTGTTTCGCGCGCGCCGCTCGTTCGACTACTCGCTGATACCGCGCGCGACCTTCACCGACCCGGAGGTGGCGAGCATTGGCCTGAGCGAGGCGCAGGCGCGCGCGCGGCTCGGCCGCGACCCGATCGTCCTGCGCCACGACTACGCCGAGTCCGATCGCGCCCTCACCGCGGGCACCGCGCGCGGCTTCGCCAAGCTGGTCGCCGACCGTCGTGGGCGGCTGCTCGGCGCCAGCGTGGTGGCACCGGCGGCGGGAGAATCGATCGCGGAGCTGGCGGCACTGATCGGCCGAAACGGGACGGTGGCGGAGCTCTCCCAGGCCATTCACGCCTACCCGACCTACACCGAAGGCCCCGCGCGCGCCGCCGAGCAGTGGTGGACTCACCGCTTCCTGACCCCGCGCGGACGGCGCCTCCTGCGCCCGCTGCTGGCGACGCTGCGGGCACTCGACCACCCGCGCCGCCGGCGCTGAGCGCTACGGTCCGCGGGCCGCGACGAACAGCCGGTAACCGAGGCTGCCGGCCGCGGTCGCGCGCCTCGCCTCGCGCGTCAGCTCGGTCGCCTCGGCAATCGCGTCGGCGAAGTCTCCGGTCGCGTCGAGCATGCGCGCCACGCGCAGCCGGTACTCGACGCGCTCGGCCAGCGCCGCCAGCGCGCCGTCGTGCGACTCGGCGACCCGGAGCGCGAAACCGGCGTCGTCGAGCAGCGCCTCGTAGCGGTCGGCGGGCAGCGCCTCGGCGATGCAGGCCACGCGGGCGGCGGCGCCACGGAGCGCGGCCGGGAGAGCAGCGACTTCGGCCGTTACGTCCGCGATCGCCACGACGCCGCCGGGGCGCAGAACGCGCCGCATCTCGGCGAGCGCCGCCGGCTTGGCCGGGAACAGGCAGAGCGCGCACTCGCACACCACGGCGTCGAAGGCTCGGCTCGGCACGGGCAGCGCGGCGGCGTCGCCAGGCACGAACCGGACCCGCCGGCCGAGGCCCGCGGCGTCGGCGTCCGCCCGCGCGGCGGCCAGTGACTGCGCCGAGCGCTCGACACCGGTGACCTCGGCCCCGAGCTCGAAGGCAAGCAGCCGAGCGGTTCGTCCCCAGCCGCTCGCCACGTCGAGCACGGACGCCCGCGCTTCGAGGCCGGCCAGACGCGCCAGGCGGCGGGTGAGAGCAGCACCGCCGGGATGCAGCTCGTCGCCCAGCAGCCATCTCACGGCGGCGGAGTCGTACGGCGAGGCGCAGCACGCGCCCAGGTTCGCGCCGAGCAGGACGTCGAGTGAGGGCCCGGTGCTCATCCCGCCCCGTTGTTCTGTGCCGCGGAGAGCTCGGCCCGCACCTGCTCGCGGTAGCCGACGGAGTTGTAGGCGCAGAAGGGGATCAGCCGCCCGTCCGGCACGATCTCGGCCACGCAGCACTTGCGCAGCTTGCGCACGTCCAGGGTGTAGGGGTCCTGGAAGTCCTGGATCACCACCATGAACCCCTTGGCCGCCACCTGCCGCAACTCGGTGGGCAGCCCCACCCCGCAGGCGACGCACTCGAGCCGCTCCCCGGTGCGCTCGGTGCCGCCGGCCGCCGCGGCGGAGAACAGCCCCTCGAGCGCGGTTCTGACTTCGAAATCCGGCACCGCCCGGTTGGTGACGTAGTCGAGGTAGTCGTCGACGTCTACGACACGTGGCAACGGCACCAGATCGTCACCGTCATAGAGGGCGTACGTCGCCGAGCGGCAGGTGGGCGAGCAGCAGGGGACGGGCACGAAGTCGTCGTGGCGAAACCAACCCGGAAGCTGGCGCGCGATCGCGTCGATCACATCGGAGTTCGTGAGCCGCTCGCGGGGGTCGAACTCCAGGAAGCGGCCGGAGTGGGTGACGGGCTGGAAGAAGACGCCGCTCACGGCGGGGTGCCCCACTCCAAGCCGCACGATCGCGCCCACCTCGTCGTCGTTGATGCCGCGTTCCACGGCCGCGGCCAGCGAGACCCCGACGCCGGCCGCGGCGCAGCGGTCGAGCGCACGCTGCTTCTCCTCCTGCAGCCGCCTACCGCGGATCGCGAGCTGAGTCGAGTCCTTGAAGCCGTCGAACTGCAGGTAGACGTGAACGCCGATCTCGGCCAAGGCGGGCGCAAAGCGCGGATCCCGCGCGAGGCGGATGCCGTTCGTGTTCAGCATCACCAGCTTGATCCCGCGCCGCTTGGCGGCCACGAGCATGTCGAGAATCTGCGGGTGGATGGACGGCTCGCCGCCGGAGAGCTGGATGGCCTCCGGCTCGCCCTCCGCCGCCACGAAGGCGTCGAGCATCTCCTCGACCTGCGCGAGCGTCAGCGAGTACCCGTCCGGCTGGTGCCCCGTGCCCGACTCGGCGAAGCAGATCGGGCAGTCCAGGTTGCACCCGGTGTTGACCTCGATGATGCCCAGGCAGGTGTGCTGCTTGTGCTCGGGGCAGATGCCGCAGTCGCGCGGACACCCCTCCGCCACCTCGGTCTGCAGCTGAAGCGGACGGTCGCCCGGCTTGTTGTAGCGCTGGATCTCGACGTAGCGCTCCGCGTCCCCGTACGCCAGTGCCTCGAACTCGCCGTGATCCGGGCAGTGCTTGCGCAGGTACACCTTGCCGCCGCGGGCGTGAACCTCCGCCTCGAGCAGCCGCCGACAGTCCGGGCAGATGGAGCGGGTCAGCTCGAGGAAGACCGAGTCGTGTGATGGGGGTCGTATCCCTGCTTCCATGGGGAGATTTTGCCCGCATGTCGCCCTGGGCGCGCGTCTATGGCTGGCAGCTGCCGCTCGAGCGGGCGGCGCTCGCCGCCGCGGCCCGGCTGGCGGCGCCGCAACCGCGCGAGCGCGTGTTGGACGTGGCCACCGGCACGGGCGCGATGCTGCGCGAGCTTGCCCGCCCAGAAGCCCTCCCGGCGGAGGTGGTAGGCGTCGACCGCTCGCCCTCGATGCTGGCCGCGGCCGCTGCGCAGCCGCTCCCAACCGCGTGGCGGTTGGTCGCAGCCGACGCTCGGCGGCTGCCCTTCGGCGAGCGGAGCTTCGACGTGGTCACCGTCTGCTACCTGCTCCACCTGCTGGATCCGGAGGCATGCGGGCGGGCGATCGCCGAGATCGCCCGGGTGCTGCGTCCGGGCGGCCGGCTGGTCACGGTCACGGTGGAGAGCCGCCGCCCCGCCACTCGCGCGGCGCTCATGCGCTTGCCGAGGTGGACCGGACTGCGCCCACTCGACCCCGGCGCGATGCTCCGTGCCGCCCAGCTCGAGCCCCGAGTCGCGCGGTTCGTGCCCCACGGCTGGCCCTCGCTGTGCCTGCTGGCCCGGCGCCGCTGACCGCGGGCATTGATGTGCGGCACAGTCCGGCCGGCGGTGCGGTTCGCGCGGGCGCTAGGCCTCCGTTTTGGCGAGGGCTCCTCTGGGGGGCAGCGACGGTTGGACCCGCAGGAGCCGCGCGGGCCAGCGGGGCAGCCACCAGTTCCAGCGGCCCATCAGGGCGATCACGGCCGGGACGATCAGGGCGCGAATCACGGTGGCATCGAGGAGAATGCCCGCGGCCAGGCCGGTGGCCATCATCTTCACGTCGGTCTCGGGCCCCGAGGCCATCGCGGTGAACGACAGGAACAGGATCAGCGCCGCGCTGGTCACGAGCCGGCCGGTGCGGCCGATGCCCCGGACCACGGCGGTGTGGGTGGAGCCGGTGCAGTCGTACTCCTCGCGCATGCGGCTGAGGATGAACACCTCGTAGTCCATCGACAGCCCGAACAGGAAGGCGAACACCATCAGCGGCATCCAGGAGGGGATCGAGCCGGTGGCCTGGATGTCCCAGATCGCCTCCGAGCCGTAGCCCTGCTGCCAGACGAGCACCAGCACGCCCCAGGCGGCGGCAATGCTCAGGACGTTGAGCACGATCGCCTTGGCGGGGAGCAGCAGCGAGCGGAACGCCCGGGCGAGCAGGATGAAGGTGGTGATCGCGATCAGGGCGATCATCAGCGGGAAGCTGCCGTAGACGGCGTCGATGAAGTCGGCATCGGACGCCGGCTTGCCGCCCACGCGCACGCCGGGTCCGGCGGCGTGCGCCGTCTCGCGCACGTCCTCGAGCGTGGCGGCGCCGGCGTCGGAGCCCCCGTCGGGGATCGCGATCGCCTCGACCAGCGCCGTTTCGCCCCGGCGCCAGGCGGCGCCGTCCGGGGCCACGGCGCCGTGGATGCCCTCGACGCGGCTCAGTTCCGAGGCCACGCTCGCGGGATCCGTGCCGCGCCGGACCAGCACCTCGTGCGGTAGTAGGGCACCCTCGCCGATGCCGGCGTCCTCGAGCGCCACCAGGCCCTGCTTGGCGTCGCCCGAGCGCGCGATCGTGTCGGCGTCGCCGCCGCCGAGCTGGAGGTCGGTGGCGGCAAAGGCGAGCGCGACGATGACCGTCATTCCGGTGGCGGCCGCCAGCCAACGCCGGCGCGAGACCGCCCGCGCCCAGCGGGTCCAGGCGCGGCTGGCCTTGTCGTCGGTGCGGCGGTGGGGCCAGTCGAGCCGCGCGCCGAGCTTGGCCAGCACCACCGGCAGCAGCGTGATCGCCACCAGCGTCGACACCAGCGGGATGAGCATGCCGCCGTAGCCCATCGAGCGCAGAAACGGCAGCGGCAGCGCGATCAGGGCCAATAGCCCGATCGCCACCGTGATGCCGCTGAACACGACGGCCCGCCCGGCGGTCTCCATCGCCCGCTGCACGGCCTCGTCGCCGTCGTGGCCATGCGAGCGCTCCTCGCGCCAGCGCGAGACGACGAGCAGCGAGTAGTCGATCGCCACGCCCAGCCCGATCAGCGCGATCAGGAACTGGACGATCGGGGACACGGCCGTCAGCTCGGTCAGTCCGAGCAGCAACAAGAAGGTAGTCATGATCGACACGAACGCCATCACCAGCGGCACGAAGGCCAGGAGCGACGCGAACACGAAGCCGAGCACGACCAGCGCGCCGAGCGCGCCCAGCACCGCCTCCAGTAGCACGCCCGGGCCCTCGCCGCCGCCGCTCTGCTCGGCCAGCGCGTCGAAGCCCGTCAGGCGAACGGGCTCGCCGGCCACGGTGGCGCCCTGCAGCGCCGCACGCGCGGCGCGCTCGGCCTGTGGGTTTTCGCCGAACGCCGAGTCGGGGCCGGGGCGGGGATGGACGAGGGCGAAGGTGGTGCGGCCGTCGTCGGAGAGGAAGGCCTCGTCGCCGGTCGAGGCGTACGAGGCGAGACGCGAGCCGGGCAGCGCCCGTTCGAGCCGGGCGTCGAGTCGCGCCAGCTCGCGGCGCACGCCCTCCGACCGCACGCTCTCCCCCTTGGGCAGCGTGACCACCGGCAGCAGCGGCGCGCTGTCGCCGCCGGTGCCGCCGTAGCGCTCGGCGATCGCCACGTTGGTCTCCCAGCCCTCCTTGTCCGGGACCGAGAACTCCGGCTCGAGCGCGTTCGAGGCGGGGCCGGCGGCGGCCACGCCCGCGATCGCGAGCACGAGCCAGGCGACCACGACCGTGCGCTTGTGGCGCAGGACCCAGCGGGTGAGCGAAGACATCATGCGGCGACGGTACGGCCGGCCCCGGGCCGGCGAAAACGCCCGCGGGGGTGATTTGGCGTACCCCCGGAGGTGGACGGGCGCTCCCTCGGCGGGGCGATCCGAGCGCACCATTCGAGCGCTACGCTCGCGACGAGATGGCGTCGCAGCCCGCCCTCCAACCGGCGCAGGTGCCGACCAGGAAGCAGCAGCTGCTCGACGTGACCATCGCGGTCGCGGCGTTCGCGGCGTCACTTGGTCTGCTGGCGGTAGGCGAGGCGGAGGACGGCGGCGGCATGAGCGCGTGGGCGATCCTGCTCTCGGCGCTCGCCTCGCTTCCGCTGGCCGCGCAGCGCCGGTCGCCGCTGGCGGTGTTCGTGGTGACCGCGGCCGCCAGCACGGCGCTGCGCGGGATCGCCGAGCCC
>Ga0081538_10002878_pt1 | contig 16436 bp, 19 predicted proteins | sample TabmetS5T2R1_FD_71022 | JGI IMG/M metagenome (GOLD analysis project Ga0081538, IMG submission 71022) | Tabebuia heterophylla rhizosphere microbial communities from the University of Puerto Rico - S5T2R1 | ecosystem: Host-associated > Plants > Roots > Rhizosphere ... | reverse complement strand
CGCGTCCGTGCGGTCCGGGCTCGGGCTGTTCCTGGCCTCGTACCCGATCACGCCCGCGTCGGAGCTGCTGCACGCCCTGTCGCGCCACCGCCGCTTCGGCGTCCACACGATCCAGGCCGAGGACGAGATCGCGGCCGCCAACATGGCGCTCGGCGCGGCCTTCTCGGGCCGCCTCGGCGTCACCGCCACGAGCGGCCCCGGCATGGACCTGAAGGCGGAGACGATCGGGCTCGCGGTGGCGATGGAGCTGCCGCTCGTGGTCGTCGACATCCAGCGCGCCGGCCCCTCGACCGGCATGCCCACGAAGACCGAGGCGGCCGACTTGCTGATGGCTCTGTACGGCCGCCACGGCGAGTCGCCGCTGCCCGTGGTCGCCGCCTGCACGCCCTCCGACTGCTTCCGTGCCGCGATCGAGGCCGCGCGCATCGCGGTCACCCACCGCACTCCGGTGATCCTGCTGAGCGACACCTTCCTCGCCAACTCCTCCGAGCCCTGGAGGCTCCCGGACGTCGAGGGACTGCCGGAGATCGACCCGCGCTTCGCGACCGAGCCGAACGACGGCGATCGCTTCATGCCCTACCTGCGCGACGAGAAGCTCGCGCGGCCGTGGGCGGTGCCCGGCACGCCGGGCCTGCGCCACCGCATCGGCGGGCTCGAGAAGGAGGACGTCACGGGCAACATCTCCTACCAGCCCGACAACCACGACTACATGACCCGCCTGCGGGCAGAACGGGTCGAGCGCGTCGAGGTGCCGGACGTCGTGGTCGACGACCCGGACGGGGACGCCTCGCTGCTCGTAGTCGGCTGGGGCTCCAGTTACGGCGCGATCGAGGGGGCGGCGCGGCGGCTGCGGCGCGAGCAAGACATGAAGCTCGCGACGGCGCACATCCGCCACCTCAATCCGCTGCCCGGCAACCTCGAGCAGGTGCTGCGCTCCTACGAGCGCGTGCTCGTGCCCGAGATGAACCTGGGCCAGCTCTCGAGGATCTTGCGCGCGGAGTACCTCGTCGACATCGACAGCTACACGAAGGTCGACGGGCTGCCGATCTTCACGCGCGACGTCATGGAACAGGTGGAGGCGAGGCTCGGATGAGCGAGCGGACGAACGGACATCACGGCGGCAACGGTCATGCGCCCGACGCCGACCTCGGCTTCGGCCAGCCCGGTGAGAAGGCCGTCAGCGATGGGCCCGTCGAGCTGCCGCTGACCAAGGCCGACTTCTCCTCCGACCAGGAGACTCGCTGGTGCCCTGGCTGCGGCGACTACGCGATCCTCGCCTCGGTTCAGTCGTTCATGCCGGACCTGGGCATCCCGCCGGAGAAGATCGTCTTCGTCACGGGCATCGGCTGCGCCGGGCGCTTCGTCTACTACATGGACACCTACGGGATGCACGGCATCCACGGGCGTGCGCCGGCGCTCGCCACCGGCGTCGCGACCTCGCGTCCAGATCTATCCGTCTGGGTCGTGAGCGGCGACGGCGACGCGCTTTCGATCGGCGGCAACCATTTGATCCACGCGCTGCGCCGCAATGTCCCCCTCAAGATCCTGCTCTTCAACAACCAGATCTACGGGCTCACGAAGGGCCAGTACTCGCCGACCAGCGAGGAGGGCAAGGTCACGAAGTCGACCCCGTTCGGCTCCCAGGACCATCCCTTCAATCCGGTCTCGCTGGCGCTCGGCGCCGAAGCCTCCTTCGTGGCGCGCACCGTCGATACCGACAAGGCGCACGTCGCCGAGACGCTCCGCGCGGCCGCGGAGCACGAGGGCGCGGCGCTAGTCGAGATCTACCAGAACTGCAACGTCTTCAACGACGGCGCCTTCGACGCCGTGCGCGCCAAGGGGCAGAAGGACCAGAACCAGATCCGGCTCGTCCACGGCGAGCCGATCCGCTTCGGCGCCGACGGCGAGCGCGGCGTCACGCGCGGCGCCGACGGGCGCCTCGAGCTGGTCGACGTGTCGGAGGTGGGCGAGGACGCGATTCTCGTCCACGACGCCGAGCGCCCCGAGCCGAGCCTCGCCTTCGAGCTCGCCCACCTGGCGGCCCGCCCGACGGGTCCGACCCCGATCGGCGTGTTCCGCTCGATCTCGCGTCCGGTCTACGGGCGCGACCTGGCGATCGAGCTCGAGCGCTCGAGCCGCGAGGTCGGCGCCGAGCAGCTGCACGAGCTGCTCCACTCCGGCGATACCTGGACGGTTACCTAGGTCTAGACGTTTTTGGCGCTTGCGCGCCGCCCGGCCCAACCCGATACTGGGCTCGTTCGTGGCAGGAGGGACACCTCCTTCCCTGGCCCATATCTGGAGGAGTCCCATGCGATCGATTCGCTCGGCCCTGGCCGCTGCGTTCCTTGTCCTGATGCTCGTGGTTCCAGCAGCGAGCGCCGATTCGGTCACCGTCAACGGCAGCGGTGACATCGACAAGATGTCGGTGAACAACGGCAAGAAGGCCCTGACCGTGAAGCTGTACGGCTTCGACCCACCCTGCGAAGCCCACTACTTCAAGGTCGTCGTGTTCTGGGGCGGCAAGCCCGCCTACCAGGCCAGCGGAGGCTGCTACCCGGGCGCTCAGTGGATCACGTCTCTCGAGTACTTCTCCAACCGCAACGCCCAGGATTCGAAGCCGGTCAGGTGCCCGAAGTTCCGCCTCGCCTACAAGGCGGGGCCGGGGTTAGCCGCGATCAGGCCCGGGCGGGTTGGCTGCCCGCGCCTTGATCCGTCGGGAGCCCATGCGGGAGAGTGGAGGCCGTCCTTGGACTAGGAGGGCCAGATGACCGGGTTCGAAGGTGTGCACATCCCGTCGCTCGGCGGGGCAACCGAGTGGCTCAATTCCGAGCCGCTCGATCCCGCCGCGCTGCGGGGCCACGTCGTGCTCGTGAACTTCTGGACGCTGACGTGCATCAACTGGCTGCGGCAGGAGCCGTACGTCCGCGCGTGGTCGCAGGCCTACCGAGACGACGGGTTGGTCGTGATCGGGGTCCACACGCCGGAGTTCTCGTTCGAGCATGACATCGACGAGGTGCGCCGGGCGACGGCCGCGCGAGCGATCGACTACCCGGTGGCGATCGACAACGACTATGCGATTTGGACTGCCTTCGCCAACCGTTACTGGCCGGCGCTGTACTTCGTCGACGCGGACGGCATCATCCGCGACGAGTACTTCGGCGAGGGACGCTACGAGCAATCTGAGCTCGTCATCCAGCGGCTGATCGACGTCGACCGCGAGCTCGTCTCGGTTGAGGGGGACGGCGTGGAGGCGGCGGCCGACTGGGACCACCTGCGCACGCCGGAGACGTATCTCGGCCACGCGCGCGGCGAACGGCCCGCGCCACCGGGCGCCCTTGCTCTGAACCGCTGGTCGGCCGCCGGCGAATGGACGACCGGGCCCGAGAACATCGTGCTCGGCGAGTCCGGCGGCAGCATCGCCTTCCGCTTCCACGCACGAGATGTGCATCTCGTGCTGTCCACGGGGGTGCGGGAGCCGATCCCGTTCCGCGTGCTGCTCGACGGCGAGGCGCCGGGCGGCTCACACGGCGTCGACGTCGACGAGCTCGGAAACGGACTGCTCCAGGAAGGCCGTCTCTACCAGCTCGTGCGCCAGCCGGATGCGGTCCAGGAACGGACGCTGGAGATCACGTTCCTCGGGCCGGGCGCCGAGGCGTACGCATTCACGTTCGGATGATGCGGCCGCTCACGCTCGACCTCGCCACCACCGTCGGGGTGCTCGCGAACCCATCCGGCGAGTGCGAGCCGCAGCTGCTCGCGATCGAGGCCTGGGCCGACTCGCACGGGCTGCGCACCGTCGACCTGGGCACCACGGACCGAGCGGGCGACCTCTCCGAGGCGGTCGGCCTCGTGATCGCCCTCGGCGGCGACGGCACGATCCTTCGAGCCCTCCAGCTCGCGATGGTGCAGCACACGCCCGTGCTCGGAGTCAACTTCGGCCACCTCGGATTCCTCGCGGACGTCGACGGCGACGACCTCGGATCGGCGCTCGACCGCATCGCCCGTGGCGAGGCGCAGATCGACGAACGCACAGCGCTCGTGGCGACCGCGCCCGTGCCGGCGCAAACCATGGTCGCGTTCAACGACCTGGTCATCTCGCGGCGCCCCGGCTTCGGCAGCGCCCGGCTGCACGTCGAGGTGGACGGCGAGCCGGTGCTCGACCTCGTCGGTGACGGGCTCGTCGTTGCATCGCCGACCGGATCGACCGCCTACACCGTCGGAGCGGGCGGCCCGGCGGTCTCGCCGACGCTCGACGCGATCGTGCTCACACCTCTCGCAGCCCAGGGAGCCCCGCTGCGCTCGATGGTCCTGGACGGTGGCGACACGATCCACATCGAGGCCGCGGCGCGAAGCGCGCCGCTCGCCGTCGAGGTCGACGGGCGCACGATGCCCGACATGCCGACGCCGGCGACCATCGACGTCCGGACCGCGGCCGGCAAGGCGCGGCTCGTGCGGACGCGCCCACGCACGTTCTACGGCGACCTCGCCAGGCGCTGAGCTCTGAGCGGCTAGGACGCTAGGCGGCGAGGTCCATCACGACGTCGTCGACGCCGTGGCCGACGTGATGACGCTCGAGATGGTTGCTCAGCCTGCGCATCAGCTTGTGCGCGGGCTCGTTGTCGGCACCGATCGTCGCGGTGAAGCGGCGAATGCCGAGTTCACGAGCACGTGCGGCAAGCAGCTCGGCCAGGGTCGAGCCCAGCCGGCGCCGCTGCCACTCGTCGGCGACCACGATCGCGACCTCGGCCGCGTCGGGATCGTCGGCGAGACGAACGAAGCGAGCGACCGCGATCAAGCGGCGAACCGGTTCGGCCGGGTACTCGGCCACCAGCGCCACGTGATCGCGGCCGTCCACTTCAGTCAGGTATCGCAGCTCCGCCCGGCTGAAGCTGCTCTTGGGGGTGAGGAAGCGCCGCTGCACACTCTCCGCCGAGAGGTGCCGCAGCCCGTTCTCCAGCATGCGCTTGTCGTCCGCGCGGATCGGCCGGATCAGGATCGGGGCTCCGTCTGGAAGGCGCTTGAGCACAACTGAAGGGTTTCGCGCCCGAGCCCCGGCTTGTGTGCAATCGGTCACGCTCTTCCGCTTCCCCTGAGCAGCCAGGCGATCTGGGCCTGGCGCTCCACCGACTGGCAGGTCACGAGCGCAGCGGCCGGGCTCACGCCGATGGCGACGAGCCCGTGGCCGCCGAGCAGGACCGCGCGCCTGCCGGCGAGCGCCCCCACGCACAGCTCGGCGATCTCGTCCGAGCCGGTGGGCGCGAAGGCGGCGGTCCGCACAGCTCCGCCCGCCTGGTGCTCGAGCTCCTCGGTGCCGGTGTCGAGCGTCTCCCCGAGCAGGCTCCAGGCGGTGGCGTGCACGCTGTGGGTGTGGACGATCGCCAGAGCGTCGGGTCGTGCGGCGTAGACGGCGACGTGCACGCGACGCTCGCTCGACGGCTCGCGGTGACCCGCGACGACGCTGCCATCAGCGGCAAGCGTGACCAGGTCGGTCTCCGTCATGTGCTCGTAGGGGAGTCCGCTCGGGGTGATCTCAATGCGCTCCCCGGCCCGCCCGCTGACGTTGCCGGACGTGCCCGAGACCAGCCCGAGCCGCAGCATCTCGCGGGCCGTGGCGACGATCTCAGCGCGCAAAGACATCTCTGATCGCGTCCTCGTAGGGCGCCTCGAGCACGCCCGCCTCGGTGAAGATCGCATGAACGAGCTCGGCCGGGGTCACGTCGAACGCCGGGTTGAACGCGCCCGGTGCGACCTCCGCAGGGTCGCGCTCTTCGATCGGGATGGCCCCGCCGTTCGGAGTGGCCGGATCGATCGTCGACAGCGGTGCCGCGACGTAGAACGGCACGCCGTGGCGCGCGGCGAGCACGGCCAGCGGGTAGGTCCCGATCTTGTTGGCCACGTCCCCGTTGGCGGCGATCCGGTCGGCACCCACGACGATCCGGTCGACGACGCCCGCGGCCAGGAGCGAACCGGCCGCAGAGTCGGTCACGACGCGGTGCGGGATCCTGGCCCGCTCGAGCTCCCACGCGGTCAGGCGCGCGCCCTGCAGCAGCGGCCTCGTCTCATCGACCCACACCTCGGCCAGCCTGCCCGCCTCCCAGGCCGCCCGCAACACCCCGCCGGCGGTGCCGTAGCCCCCGGTGGCGAGCGCGCCGGCGTTGCAATGCGTCAGCGCGCGGTCTCCGGGGGCGAAGCGCGCAGCGCCGAGCTGTGCGAGGCGCCGGTCGGCCTCGTGCTGCTCGGCGTGAACGCGGCGGGCGAGCTCGAGCAGGTCTGCGTTCTCCGCGGCGAGCGCCCGGTCGAGCGCCCAGCCCAGGTTGACGGCCGTGGGCCGAGTGGCTCGCAGCGTGGCGGCGGCGTTGTCCAGGTCCTCGCCGCGAGCTGCGGCGAGCGCCATCCCGTAAGCGGCGGCGATACCGATCGCCGGCGCGCCGCGCACGGCCAACGTGCGGATGCAGTCGGCCACTTGCGCCACCGACTCGCAGTTGATCCAGCGCTCCTCGCCTGGCAAGGCGCGCTGATCGAGGACGAGCAGCGCGCCGCTCTCCCAGCGCAGCGGTTCGGCGGTCACCGGGCCGACGCTATCGCGAGCCGGGCGAGGCGGTCGTCGAGGATCTCGAGCTGGCGCTCCGCGCTGACGGAGCGCGGGTCGAACGTCGCCTGGATCGCGATCCCGTCGACGAGAGCGATCAGCGCAGCCGCCTCGCGCTCGACGTCGATCGAGTCGTCCAGGAGATCGTGGCGCTGCGCGGCTGCCAGAGTCTTCGCCACGCGCTCGCGCCATAAGCGGTAGGCGTCGCGGCCGGCCTTGGCAAGCCTCTGTCGCGTCTGCGCCAGACCCAGGAACGCGAACCAGACGCGCACCTCGGCGCGCCGCTCCGGGTCGATCGGGAGGCCCTCGACGAGCTGGGTGCGCACGAGCCCCAGCGGGTCGCGCGCACGCTCGGCCGCCTTGACGATGCGGCGCCCGACGCGGTCGGCCACCGTCTCGAACGCGAACAGGAGCAGCTCCTCCTTGTCGTCGAAGTAGTGGGCGAGTGCGCCGGTTGACCAGCCGGCCTCGGCCGCCACGCGCCGGATGGTCACAGCGTCGAGGCCCTCGCGCGAGGCGAGCCGCCAGACCGCCGCCGCCAGCTCGGCGCGGCGGGCCTCGTGATCAACGATCTTCGGCATATGGACTGATCTTAGTTGAATGTAATTCGAACGTCTGATATAAATAAACCATGGAACTGAAGTGGATCCTTGCCATCGCCCTGGAGGTGAGCTTCTGGCTGATGCTGGCGGCCTTCCTCGTGCTCCGCTACCGCTACGGGATGGAGAACATCACCCGCCTGTTCGTGATCGGCGTGGTGATCGACACCGCGGGGATCGTGGCCCTCGGTGTCTGGGACTTCGTTAACACCGGCAACGTGAACACCTACACGGCGTTCATCGCGGCGCTCGTGATCTACGGCGTGACGGCGGGCAAGCAGCACCTCGCGGCGCTCGACCGCTGGATGGCCCGCAGGGTCAAGCCGAAGCGCGGCCGGCAGCGGGCGGCCTCGCACCCGCTGCCGGACCGCTGCTGAGCGGTCAGCTGCCGCCGACCAGGCCGGTCTCCTCCAGGTACTGGCCGGCGACCGCCTCAGGTGTCTCCTTGTCGAGGTCGACGCGGGCGTTGAGCTCCTGCATGACCTCGTCGGTCAGGCCCTTGGTCGCGAGCGCCACCGTGGCGTCGAAGTCGGGCCCGGCCTTCTCCAGGACGTCGTCGCGCACGACCAGCGTCGAGTTGTAGGGCGGGAACATCCCCTTGTCGTCCTCGAGCAGGACGAAGTTCTCGCGCTTGATCTGCGGGTCCGTGGTGAACACGATCGACACGTCCGCCTGGCCCTTGGTCAGGACCTCGTGGCGGAGCGCGATGTCGACGGGCACGAACTTCTTGAACTTGAGCCCGTAGACCTGCTCGAGGCCGAGCAGGCAGTCGAGCCGCTGGCGACACTCGGGGGTGCCGTAGAGCGTGAGGTCCTGCGACTTGCCGTCAAGGTCCGAGATCTTCTGGAGCCCGAGCTTGTCGGCCGTCTCCTTCGTGACCGCAACCTCGTTCGAGCTGACGAACGGCGTCGGCTCGAGCGCGGTCAGATCCTTCTTGGCGAAGCCCTCCTTGGCGAGGTTGTAGGCCTCGGTCTCGTCGCTCGGCAGCTCGTCGGCCTGGTAGCCGAAGAAGGAGAGCAGCGCGGTTCCGGTGTATTCGGGGTACGCGCTGATCTGGCCGCCCTCGAGCGCCTTCAGCGCCGTCTTCTCGTCGCCGAGGTTGAGCTCCTTGTTGACGGTGTAGCCGGCCGCCTCGAGCGCCTGCGCGTAGATCTCACCAAGGACCTTCTGCTCGGTGAAGTTCTTCGAGCCGATCGTGATGTCGACCGACGCGTTGGCGTCGTCCTTCTGGATCTCGCCGGCGGCCTGCTGCTGAGACGTGGAGGCGCCGCCGCCCTCGCCGCTGTCGTCATCGTCGTCGTCGCCGCAGCCGGCGACGGCGAGTGCTGCGACCAGAAGCATGAGCAGCACGAACCAGCGGTGCTTCTTCATGTCGTGGCTTCCTTCCTCTTGATGGGAATCGCGAGGCGACGCGCAGATCCGCCGGCCTCTAGCTTCAGGCCGCGCGGGGTTACGGCGCGTTGCACCAGACCCAGCACGACCTCCGTCGCGACGGCCAGGAGCGCGACGACGATCGCCGCCGCCAGCCTCCCCTCGTCGCCGTAGGTGTTGACGTTGATGATCGGATCGCCGAGCGTGATGACGCCCGCGAGCGGCGCGATCGTCGCCGTGGCGACGACGTTCACCCCCGAGATCCGGATGCCGCCGAAGATGAGTGGCAGGGACAGCGGCAGCTCGACGCGGCGGACGATCTGGGCGCCTGTCATGCCCATGCCGCGCGCGGCGTCGACGGTGTCCCGCTCGACCTGGCGCACGCCCGTGTAGGCGTTCGTGAGGATCGGCGGGATCGCGAGTAGCACGAGCGCCAGGGTCAGGTTCTCGAAGCCGACCCCGATGTAGGCCACGAAGAACGCGATCAGCGCGAGGCTGGGCACCGCGCGCCCGACGTTCGACGCGTTGATCGCGAGGAAGGCGCCCTTGCCGATGTGCCCGAGCCAGAGCCCGAGCGGGATCGACAGGGCGCAGGCAATCGCCATGGCGGCCGCCGAGAGCTTCAGGTGCTCCCAGGTGAGCTCCCAGAACTCGCCCAGGCCGCCGACCTGCGCACCCCCGGCCGGCGACTCGCGCTCGTTGAAGATGAACTCGATCGCGTCGCCGAACTGGCCCAGGAAGGCGATCGTCGTGTTCACGCGGCGCTCACCGCCCTGGTCCAGGGGGTGACGGCGCGCTGCGCGAGCAGGATCAGCCCGTCGAGGGCCGCCGCCAGAAGCACCGCCAACACGCCCGCGACGACCACGTTCGACTTGAAAGTGATGTCGGCGAAAATCTGCTCACCGAGGCCGCCGGCGCCGGCGAAGAAGGCAAGCGTCGCGAGCCCGACCGTGGTGGTCGCCGCGATCCGTAGCCCGGCCATGATCTCGGGCAGCGCGAGCGGCACCTCGACGCGCCAGAGCAGCTGCCGGTCCGTCAGGCCCATCCCGCGACCCGCGTCCTTGATGTCGGCCGGCACGTTGTCGAGCCCGGTGAGGACGTTGCGGAAGATGATCAGCAGTACGTAGGAGACGAGCGCGATGGTTGCGGTGAGGAAGCCGCGACCCGTGATCGGAAGCAGCAGGAAGAAGGCGGCGATGCTGGGGATCGTGTAGAGGACGCCGGTGACCTGCGTGACTGGGTTGATCAGCCAGCGCCTGCGGTAGGCGACCAGCGCGAGGGTGAAGGAGATCGCGAAGCCGATCCCCATTGCGACCACAGTGAGCAGCACGTGCTGGAAGAACGGGTCGACGTAGCGGTCGAAGTTGTCGGCGATCCAGTCCGGGCAGAATCCGTTGTCGGCGACGCAGGTGTCGTCGCGCTCGCGGATCTCGACCTGGGCGAGCAGCGGGCTCACAGCGCATCCGCCCCGCTGGGGACCTCCTCGGGATCGGTGCGCAGCGCGTGGCTCAGGATCTCGATCGAGAGCACGCCGGTGACGGCGCCGCGGTGGTCGACCACGGGCCCGTACTGCGCCTCCTCGGAGAGGAGGTCGGCGAGCGCGTCGCGCAGGACATCGTCGATGTCGAGGACCGGCTTCGGGTTCGAGCGGAGCTCCGCCTCGACGCGCTCGCCGGCGAGCGCCCGCTCTGACAGCCAGCCGAGCGGCTTGCCCTGATCGTCAACGAGCAGGGGGTAGGGCACCTCGGCGTCGCCCAGCTTCGCGCGCGCCTCGGCGACAGGTTCACCGACGCGTACGAGCGGCGCCTTCCACAGATCGACGTCGCGCACCCGCTGCAGGGCGAGCCGCTTGAGCGCGCGATCGGCGCCGACGAAGTCCTCCACGAAGGGGTTCGCCGGGTACATGAGCAGCTCGGCGGGCGGCGCGTACTGGGCGAGCTTCCCGCCCTTGCGGAGGATCGCGATGCGGTCGCCCATCTTGATTGCCTCGTCGATGTCGTGGGTCACGAACACGACGGTCTTGCGGATCTCGCGCTGCAGGCGCAGAAACTCGTTCTGCAGTCGCTCGCGGTTGATCGGGTCGATGGCGCCGAACGGCTCGTCCATGAGCATCAGCGGCGGATCGACGGCGAGCGCGCGGGCCACTCCGACGCGCTGGCGCTGGCCGCCCGAGAGCTGTGCGGGATAGCGCTCGCGCGTTTCGTGCGGGTCGAGGCTCACGAGCTCGAGCAGTTCGTCGACGCGCGCGCGGATGCGCTGCCGGTCCCAGCCGAGCAGGCGCGGGACGGTCGCGATGTTGTCGGACACGGTGAGATGCGGGAACAGCCCGATCTGCTGGATCGCGTAGCCGATCTCCCTGCGCAGCTCCGCGGGGCGGCGCTCCTTGACGCTCCTGCCGTCGAGCAAGATGTCGCCCTCGGTGATGTCGATCATGCGGTTGACCATCCGCATGGCTGTGGTCTTGCCGCAGCCGGACGGGCCGACCAGCACGCAGATCTCGCCCGCCGGAACGGTGAACGAGAGGTTCTCCACGGCGGGCTCGCGCTGACCGGGATAGCGCTTCATCACGGAGCGGAACTCGAGCGTCGCCGCGTCGGACAATGGCGACGGCCCCGTGGTATGGGCGGAATCGGATGAGTTCACGGGTGGGGGATCCCGGAGGAAGGGCCAATCCTACCCGGGTGGGGTACTCGGCCCTCTTACTGTTCGCGAAGCCTTAATGTCGGCGGTCGCGAGCCGCTCGAGCTCGCGCCGCAGGTCTTCGCGCAGCGCCTCGACCTCCTCCGCGGCGATCTCCGGGTCGCACTCGGCGCTCTCGACGAGGGCGTCGGCGAGCGACTCGTTCGCCGCGCGCAGCTCCGCCTCAGCCTGAGGGCGCTGCGGCGCGGCAGTACCGCGCAGGGCGAGAGCCTTGTCCTTGGCATCCTCGGCCACGCCGGCGATGCGCTCGCGCTGGGCCCGGGGCAGCAGCCGCCAGCGCCCGTACAGCGAGCGCGCGACGCGGACGCCCACGATTCGGAGCCTGGACGGTGGCATCGTCCGAATCATGCTGGCGCGCGTGGTGGACGGAAGGGCGATCAGAACACGATCGCGGCGAGCTCGTCCACGTGTGCGGGATCGGCCGAGGCGGGGAACATGATCAGCTCGTCGCAGCCCGCCTCCTCGAAGCCGCGCACACGCTCGCGGATTTCATCCGGGCCCTTGGCCGTGCCCGCCACCACGTAGTCCCGATACTCGCCGGCGAACTCGTAGTAGTGGCCTATCGAGGCGACGGTGTCGGCCTCCGCCTCGTCTCCGAGGGCAAAGTAGGTCAGCGACAGCTTGCGCGGCTTGCCCTCGCGCCCGGCCTCACGCCAGGCGGCCTCGAGCTTCTCGACCACGCTCGGGAAGTACTCGGGCGGGCCGCCGCCCATGATGTAGCCCTCGCCGAGCTGGGCCGCGCGCCTGAAGGCGACGTCCGCCTGGCCGCCGATGATGAGCTGGGGCGGATTCGCGCTCACGTCCGGGCCCACGCCGCCCGCGAGCCCGCGCTCGTCGCCGGCCCAGAGCCGCTTGACCTCCCCGATTATCTCCTCGAAGCGGCGGCCGCGACCCGCCATGGGCACCCCGAACGGCTCGTAGTCGTCGGGTCGGCCGCCGACGGCGACGCCGAGCACGAGTCGCCCTCCCGAGAGGTGCTGGATCGTGGCGGTCTGCTTCGCCAGGATCGCGGCGCTCTCCCGATAGGGGACGATCAGGATCGCCGTCGTCAGCCTGATCCGCTCGGTTACGGCGGCCGCGGCGGCCAGCGCGATCAGCGGCTCGTAGTTGGGGTAGGTAATCCGGTCGAGGGTTCCCAGGGTCGAGAAGCCCGCGCGGTCCGCCCGCTGCGCCCAGTCGATCATCTGATCGCCCGAGACTCCGGGAATCGTGCTGGGCAGGCCGATGCCGATCTCCATGCGCTCTCCTTCTCGTAGGCTCGAGCCGTGACGCTAGAGCAACTGCCCGGCTGGGCCCGCGAGCTGCTCGAGAGCGAACGCGTCGCGCGGCTCGCCTTCGTTGACGAGGACGACCGTCCTCGCGTGCTGCCGGTGACCTTCGCGCTCGCCGGCGAGGCGCTGTGGAGCGCGATCGACGAGAAGCCGAAGCGCAGCCCGGAGCCGGCCCGTGTCCGCCGCTTGCGCCGGCGCCCGGAGGCGGCTCTATGCGTGGACGTCTACTCGGATGATTGGTCGCAGCTCGCGTGGGTGCAGCTGCTCGGCCGGGTCGAATGGCTCTCGGTCGAACAGGGGGGCGAGGGCATGGCCGCGCTCGCGGCCAAGTACGAGCCCTACGCGGAGCGCACGCCGCCGGGACCGCTGATGCGCCTGGCGGTCGAGCGCGCCCTCTACTGGCGCGCGACGGGCAGCCCGCGCCGCGACCACTCGCTCCACGAGCCGGGGTAGAGCCGCGCCTGGCCGATCCCGGCGAGCTCGGACGCCAGCACCACGACGCAGGCGGCTACGCCCGAGCCACAGTAGGCGCCGAGCTCTGCGGCGCTCGACGCCCCGGCCGCGTCGAAGCGCGCACGCAGTTCGTCGGGCTCCAGGAAGCGACCGCCGGGGGCAAGCTCGCTCACAGGGAGGTTGTGGGCACCGGGGATGTGGCCCGCGACCGCGTCGATCGGCTCGGTCTCGCCGCGATAGCGCTCAGGCACCCTCGCATCGAGGAGGAGCGGGCCGGCGCCAGCGGCGATCTCCTCGAGCTGGATCGGGCGTCCCCGACCCGCGCTTGCCCTGAGGCTTCCGGGAGCGATGTCCTCCGCGCCGCGCTCGAGCGGACCACCCTCCGCACGCCAGCCGGCGAGGCCGCCGTTCAGCACGGTCACCTCGTCGTGGCCGAAATGCCGGAGAAGCCACCAGAGCCGGGCCGCGCCGCCCTCGGCGGCCTCGTCGTAGGCGACCACCAGCGTGTCAGCGGAGATCCCGGCCCGGCACGCTGCGGCCTCGAAGCTGGCCGCCTCGGGGAGCGGATGGCGTCCGCGCTCGCCGGGCTCGCCGGAAAGGTCGCGGTCGAGGTCGAGGTAGGCGGCGCCGGGAATGTGGCCGTCAAGCCAGAGCCGCTCACCCGCGCCCGGGTCGCCGAGCTTGAAGCGGCAGTCGACGACCTGAAGGCCGGGCTCGCCAAGTCGCTCGCGCAGCCATCCAGGCTCCACCAGAGGGTCCATGTGAGGAGCGTAGCCTTCCGGCGATGCGGGCCATGGTGCTCGAGCAGCCGCGGCAGCCGCTGCGGGTCGCGGCGCTCCCCGATCCCGAGCCGGGGCCCGGTGAGCTCCTGCTCGAGGTCTCGGCCTGCGGGGTCTGCCGCACCGACCTGCACATCATCGACGGCGAGCTGAGCGAGCCCAAGCTGCCGCTCGTCCAAGGCCATCAGATAGTCGGACGTGTCGTGCGCGGCGGTGAGCGCTACGCCCCCGGCACGCGCGTCGGCGTCCCATGGCTCGGCTGGACGGACGGCGAGTGCCGCTACTGCCGGAGCGGCCGCGAGAACCTCTGCGACCGCGCGATCTTCACCGGCTACGGGCGCGACGGAGGCTTTGCCGAGCTCAGCGTGGCCGACGAGCGCTACTGCTTCCCGCTCCCGGAGGGCTATCCGGACCTACAGGCCGCGCCGCTTCTCTGCGCGGGCCTGATCGGCTTCCGGACGTTGCGCCTGGCGGGCGACGCCGAGCGGCTCGGCATCTACGGCTTCGGGGCCGCCGCGCACATCATCTGCCAGGTGGCGCTGCACGAGGGGCGGCGCGTGTTCGCGTTCACACGCAAGGACGACACGGCCGCGCAGGAGTTCGCGCTCGAACTCGGCGCGGAGTGGGCGGGCGACGCGCTCGGCCCGCCGCCCGAGGAGCTCGACGCGGCGCTCATCTTCGCCCCGGTCGGCGAGCTCGTCACGGCGGCGCTGCGCGCCGTCGCGAAGGGGGGCAGCGTCGTCTGCGGGGGCATCCACATGAGCGACATCCCGTCCTTCCCCTACGAGCTTCTGTGGGGTGAGCGCGTGCTCCGCTCGGTCGCCAACCTGACGCGCGCTGACGCGGTCGAGTTTCTGGCGCTCGCGCCGCAGGTGCCGGTACGCACGAGCGTCCGGACCTTCGCCCTCGAGCAGGCAAACGAGGCGCTCCAGCACATTCGCACCGGCGATCTGCGCGGTGCCGCGGTGGTCGTGCCGGGCGACTCTCAGGCCGCGCGCGGGTAAGGCCGCGGCTGCCGCGGTCGGCGCCGCGCGTCCACGCGGTCGAAGCGGGCAAGGGCATCGGCGACGGCCCGCCAGGCGGCGGGGGACACGGCCATGCCGCAGTGCGAGGCGTCGATCTCGACCAGCTCGCCATGCGGGTCGAGGCAGGAGCGCCAGTCGACGATCCCGTCTGTCTTCGAGTAGACGCTCACGAGGCCGACGCCGCTCGGCAGTGGCTCCGACAGGTCGGCCCAGAACTCGGCGCAGCAGGGATCCGCCAGGCACGTCCGTTTGAACAGCCCCGGCACGCCGAGCGACCCGAGCCGCGCCACGGCCTCGACCTGCAGGCGCACGAGCGGATGAATCGCGAGCGGGTCGAGCTGAGGGGAGCCGAGCGCGACGACGCCGCAGACGAGGTCCGGCCGCCGCCCCCCGAGGACACGCGCGATCGTCCCGCCACGGCTCTGGCCGATGATCACCGCGCGCCGGCCCTGCGCCGAGACCAGCTCCTCGAGCCGCTCCTCGAGGCGCGTGGCGGTCGCGCCGGAGCAGTCCACGTTCGCGCGCATGCCGGCCCGGCTCGGCCGGTAGCCCGCGCGCTTCAGCCAGCCGGCCATCATCCCAAGCGAGCCGTCTCCCGCCATGAACCCGGGGATCAGCAGCACCGGGCGCCCGCGCCCGCCGGCGAGCCCCTCGCCGCGCAGGATCGGATCGCGGAGCAGCGCCGCCGTCTCCAAGCCGAAGCGCGCCTCCCGCCAGAGCGGGGGCCCCACACCGCTGGTTATGAAGCCGGGAGCCTTCAAGGGCGCCTCCGCCAACTTAGTAACCCGCTTGGACGTATTCGAATCACCCGGGCCCCCTCCTTCAAGAACGTCTGGCAGCGGCTAGATTTCCCGCCCCATGCGGGCAGTGACCGTCAGGGACGGCGCTCTCATCGTCGAGGAACACCCGGATCCCGAGCCCGGCCGCGGGCAGATCTTGGTGCGTGTGCGCGCCGCCGGCCTGAACGGGGCGGACATGCTGCAGCGGCGCGGCGCCTACCCGGCTCCCCCCGGCGAGCCCGAGCACATCCCCGGCCTCGAGCTGGCCGGCGAGGTCGTTGCGCTCGGCACCGGCGTGCAGCGCTTCTCCGAGGGGGACCGCGCGATGGCCGTCGTCGGCGGGGGCGCGCAGGCGGAGCTGGCGCTGGTGCACGAGCGCGCCGCGATGCCCGTCCCCGAGCTGCTCGAGTGGCCGCAGGCGGGCGGTCTTCCTGAGGTTTTCACGACCGCGCACGACGCGCTCTTCACGCAGGCCGAGCTGCGTCCGGGCGAGCACCTGCTCGTACACGGCGCGGCCGGCGGCGTGGGGACCGCGGCCGTGCAGATCGGCCGCGTCGCCGGCGCGCGCGTGACGGCCACTGTCCGGCGCGATGAGCTGCGCCCGCAGGTCGAGCAGCTCGGCGCCAGGGCGATCGCGCCGGAGGGCTTCGCCGACGAGGGCCCCTACGACGTCATCCTGGAGCTAGTCGGGGCGGGCAACCTCGAGGGCAACCTCGCCTCACTCGCACGCCGCGGCCGTATCGCCGTGATCGGGGTGGGGGGTAGTGGACCCGTCGCCGAGATGAACCTGCTTGCGTTGATGCAGAAGCACGCTCGCATTCATGGCTCGACGCTGCGCGCCCGCCCGCCCGAGGAGAAGGCGCGCGCCGC
>Ga0081538_10002877_pt1 | contig 16437 bp, 17 predicted proteins | sample TabmetS5T2R1_FD_71022 | JGI IMG/M metagenome (GOLD analysis project Ga0081538, IMG submission 71022) | Tabebuia heterophylla rhizosphere microbial communities from the University of Puerto Rico - S5T2R1 | ecosystem: Host-associated > Plants > Roots > Rhizosphere ... | reverse complement strand
CGGTCTCGGTCGCCGATTCGACGACGGGGTCGAGGGTCGGCTTGACGGTCTCGGTGGCCGGCTTGACGGTCTCGGTCGCCGATTCGACGACGGGGTCGACGGCCGGCCTGACGGTCTCGGTGACCGGCTCGACTTGCTCGGTCGCCGGCTTCACGGTCTCCGTCGCGGACTCGACGACGGGGTCGACGGTCGGCTTGGCGGTCTGGGTCGCCGATTCGACGACGGGGTCGACGGTCGGCTTGGCGGTCTCGGTCGCCGATTCGACGACGGGGTCGACGGTCGGCTTGGCGGTCTCGGTCGCCGATTCAACGACTGGGTCGACCGCCGGCTTGACCGTCTCGGTGGGCGGCTTGACGGTCTCGGTGGCCGGCTTGACAGTCTCAGTCGCCGGGTCGACAGTCTCGGTGGCCGGCTCGACAGTCTCCGTCGCGGACTCAGCGACCGCGCTGACGGGTTCGGCGACCGGCTCGCTGACCGGTTCAATCGTCTCAGTGGCTGTCTGTTCGGCGGCGTCGTCGACGGGCTTGGCGGCCGGCTTGGCGACCTCCTCGACGGGCTTGGCGGCCGGCTTGGCGACCTCGTCGACGGGCTCGGCGGCCGGCTTGGCAACTTCTTGGGCGGGCTCTTCGACGGGCTTGGCGGCCGGCTTGGCGACCTCGTCGACGGGCTCGGCGGCCGGCTTGGCTGCCTCTTGGACGGGCTCTTCGACGGGCTTGGCGGCCGGCTTGGCTGCCTCTTGGACGGGCTCTTCGACGGGCTTGGCGGTCGGCTTGGCTGCCTCTTGGACGGGCTCTTCGGCGGGCTTGGCGACCGGCGTAGCGGCCGGCTCGGCGACCTCTTCGGCGGGCTTGGCGGCCGGCTCGGCGACCTCCGCGGCGGGCTCGGGCGACGGCTTCGGGGCCGGCTCGGGCGGCGCGGGAGCGGCGGCTGCCGGCTCGGCCGCGGGCTTAGCCGCCTCGGGCGCCGGGGCAGCTGCATCGGCGACCGGCTCGACCGCGGGCTCGGCGGCTTTCGCCACCGGCTCTACGACGGGCTCGGCGGCCTTCGCGACGGGCTCGGCGGGCGGCGGTTGGACCGCTTCCGCCGCAGGCTCCACCGCAGCTGGAGGGTCGGCCGCGACGGGGTCTGACGCCGAAGGCTGCGGCAGCGGCGGCGCTTGGGCCGCCGCTCCCACAGGCATGCAGAAGAGGAGCACGATGGCCGCGATGCTGCTCAGGATCGACCTGCGAGCCTCCACCCGCTACCTCCGGTTGTAACTCCCCGGCAGCCTGTTGCCCGCTCCGAGCCGGCCTTAACGGGGGCCAAACGGGCATTTTTCGGTGTGTTGTCAGAAGACGGACACGAGCATCACGAAGGCCTGATCCTCCGCGAAATCTCCATGCCCGCGAGCGTATTGAGACGCCGTTCGACCAAATCCTCGACCAACGCACTGGACGCTGCCCGCGGGGGATGTAATCGTCAGCGCTGGTGACGGAGGCTCAGCTCAAGGTTCTCCTGGCGGTCGCCGACACGGGAGGGTTCTCGCTCGCGAGCCAGCGGCTGGCGATGAGCCAGCCGAGCGTAAGCCGCGCCGTCGCGAGCCTCGAGGAGGAGCTCGGTGTGAAGCTGCTGACCCGCCGGCGCGGGGCGGTCTCTCTGACCAACGTCGGCGTCCAGATCGCGATGCACGCGCGCGGCGTGCTCGCCCACTCGGAGGCGATCCGGCAGGAGGCCGGTCAGGTGACCGGCAGCTACGGCGGCCACCTTCGCATCGGGAGCCTGCCGAGCCTGTCCGCGGAGCTCGTTTCGCCGATCCTCGCCCGCTTCCACGAGCGCCATCCCGGGACCGAGGTCGAGCTCTTCGAGGCGCCCGACGAGGATGTCCTGTACTGGGTCCGCAGTCGCAGCGTCGACGTCGGCCTCGTAGCTCGCACGCCCGCCGACCTCGACGTCACCCACCTGCGTGACACGGCACTGGTCGCGGTGCTGCCCGTAACCCATTCGGCGGCGAATCTGACCGCGGTCCGGCTGGCCGCTCTCGAGAACGCTCCGTTTGTCGTACCACGCAACGGATTCGAGCGAGTCGTGGCCGAGCTCTTCGCCGCCGAAGGACTCGCCCCGCGAGTCGAGTTCGAGGTGAGCGAGACGTCGAGCGCCGTCGCGATCGTGGCGGCCGGTCTCGGCGTCACCGTCGTCCCGGACCTCCTGCCTGACGAGGTCCCGCCCTCGGTGGTGCTCCGCCCGCTCGACCCGCCCGTCGTGCTCCCGCTCGGGCTCGCCGTCAGGGCCGACGACGACACGCCGCCCGCGGCGATGGCGTTCGTCGAGGCGGCCGCCTGAGAGCTCAGTCGCACGCGTCCAGGCGCAGTCGCGAGATCCAGTGACGGTCGAAGTCGGTGAGCTCGAAGTCGAACACGTCGAAGTTCTCCGTCCGCCGCTCATGGCTCGCCGCCTTAGGCACCGCGGTGACGTTGGGCTGCTCGATCAGCCACCGCAGCGCGACCTGACCCGCGCTCTTGCCGTGCGATCGCCGATCTCGGCGAGCGTGCGATTGCGCACGACCCTCCCTCGTGCCAGCGGCGAATATGCCGTCAGCGTGATGTCGCGCTCCACGACCATGTCGAGGAGGGCATCCTGGTCGAGGAACGGGTGATACTCGACCTCATCGGCCAGCAGCCGGGTGACGCTCAGCGCGCGCGCCAACATGCCGGTCGGGAAGTTCGACACGCCGGGGTGGCGGATGCGGCCTTGCTCCTGCAGCTCGCGCAGCGCGCGTGCATCCGTGTGCTCGAGCGGCACGACGTGGCTCGGCCGGCGCAGCAGGAGCAGGTCGACGTAGTCCGAGCACGCCCTGACACGACCCTGTCGCATTGCTACGCTTGCGGCCTCCCAGGGCGATTAGCTCAGCTGGGAGAGCGCCGCCTCGACAAGGCGGAGGTCACTGGTTCGAGCCCAGTATCGCCCATCGCAAGCTTCGCAATCTGCGGGCCTCTCACCGGTCGCAGGAACGGCCGTAGCCATGCCTCCGACTGACGCACGACCGGGTTTCGTGGCGCCGATGAAGGCGCTGCTCACCGCGGAGCGGCCCGCCGGCCCGGACTGGGTCTTCGAGCGCAAGCTCGACGGTTTCCGCTGCCTGGCCGTCAAGGATGGCGGAAGCACGCGGCTGTACTCGCGCAACGAGCTGTCGCTGAACGAGCGCTACGCATCGCTGGCCGCCGCGTTGGACGCTGATCCGGCCGACGGTTTCGTGATCGACGGTGAGGCGGTGGCGTTCGTCGGCGGCCGGGACCGGTTCGGCGGCGGCGAGGGCGGCGAGACCTTCTTGTACGCCTTCGACGTGCTGTTCGCCGACGGTCGCGACCTGCGGTCGCTGCCGCTCGAAGAGCGACGGGCCGTGCTCGAAGGGGTGCTGGGGTGGCATGACCCGCTGCGCATGACCGAGCAGCTGACCGGCGACGGTGCGGCGCTGCTCGCCGACGCTTGCCGCGACGGCTGGGAGGGGCTGATCGCCAAGCGCCTGGGGACGCCCTACGCGTCCGCGCGCTCGCGCGACTGGCTCAAGCTCAAGTGCACGCGCGCGCAGGAGCTCGTGATCGGGGGCTTCACCGCGCCGCGCGGCTCACGCACCGATCTCGGCGCGTTGCTCGTCGGCCACTTCGAGGGCGACAGCTTCCGCTACGCCGGCAAGGTCGGGACGGGCTTCACCCGCGCGACGCTCACGGAGCTGTCCGAGCGGCTCGCTCCCCTCGTGCGCGAGACGTCCCCGTTCGAGCCCGACAAGGGCATCCCGCGCGCGGCGACCTGGGTCGAGCCCACGCTCGTGGCACAGATCGCGTTCATGGAATGGACTTCCGATGGCCGTTTGCGCCATCCGTCATTCCTAGGCCTGCGTTTCGACAAGCCCGCGCGCGAGGTCGTGCGCGAAGAGTCGTAGCCGCGGTCAGCGGGCGAGGTAACCGCCGTCGACGGCCAGCTCGGCGCCGGTGATGTACACGGCGTCGTCGGAGGCCAGGAAAGCGACGGCGGAGGAGATCTCCTCGGGTTCGGCGCGGCGGCGGATCGGCGTGACGTCGACGGAGGCGTCGCCCTCCTCTTCGCTCATCGGTGTCCGCACGGGTCCCGGGCAGATCGCGTTGACGCGGATGCGGTGCTGGGCGTGTTCGAGTGCGGCGACCTTGGTCATGGCGATCACGGCACCCTTGCTGGCGGTGTAGGCGATGTAGCCCGGGGCGCCGACGGGCCCGTAGATGGAGGCGATGTTGATGATCGAGCCGCCGCCGTTGCGGCTCATCGCGGGGATCGCGGCGCGCATGCCGTAGAAGACGCCGGTGGAGTTGACGGCCATCGTGCTGTGCCAGCCGTCGTCGGACTCGTCGACGATCGCGGCCACGCGCACTACGCCCGCGTTGTTGACGAGGACGTCGAGATGCCCGAAGCGTTCCTCGGCCGCATGGACCGCGGTCTTCCAGTGCTGCGGGTCGGTGACGTCGAGGTGCAGGAAGTGCACGTCGTGGCCGGCGGCTCGCAGGCCGCGCGCGTGCCGGTCGCCGAGTTCGTCGAGGATGTCGGCGAGCAGGACCGAGGCGCCCTCCTCGGCGAGCCGGCGGCCGTGCGCGGCGCCCTGTCCGCGGGCGCCGCCGGTGATGAGCGCGGTCTTGCCTGCTAGTCGCGTGCTCATCCGTGGATCGCCACGTAGTCGCGGGACGGTTGAGGCGTTGCGGCGCGTGTGGGCGTGCGCCGGAGGATGCGGTCGATCCGTCGGTGGGTGCGGTCCATGTCGCGTTGCCACTGGTGGCGGGGGATGTCGATCCGCGCTTCCGGCCGCGATGCCCTGGCGTGGATGGCCGAGAGCGCGATCCCCGTGCGCTCCTGCGCCGCCAGGAACTTGGCGATCAGCCGTGCCTGGGCCGAGTAGACGGGCAGTTGCGGCCCGCGTGGCGCGGCGAGGCCGACGAAGTAGAGGCGTCCAGGCCAACGGGCAGCGTCATGGCCGCAACACGCAGCGGCACGCCGTCGGCCGTCTGGAGCAGCGCCGGGTCCAGGAACGGCACGCTGGCCTTGAAGCCGGTGGCGTACAGGATCGTGTCGATCGTGCGGACGGTGCCATCGGTGAGGTGCACGTCGTGGCCGTCGAAGCGTTCGATGCCGGGCGTGACGTGGACGCGGCCGTGGTGGATGAAATGCAGCAGTTGGCCGTTGACCACCGGGCGGTTGCTGATCGCGGCCGACGTCGACGGCGACCTGCGTGGGCGCGGCACCTGGACGCTGGCCGAGATCGCCGGCGGCACGCACGTCCGCTTCGACTGGCGCGTGCACGCGGACCGGCCCCTGCTGCGCGCGCTGACCCCGCTGCTGCGACCGCTGTTCCGCTGGAACCACAAGTGGGCGATCGCGCGCGCGATCGAGGGGCTCGAGCCCTACGTCCGCCGCCGCGCGGCCGACCGCGTCGCGGCATGACTCGAGAGGCCCCGCAAGCCGCGGGGCATCCGAGCACGCGCTCAGGCCGCCAAGCCGCGCCCCGTCTCGAGCACCGTCTTGAGGTCGCTGAGCACCCAGGCCCAGCCGCCGCCCGCGCCGCGGTCCTCGAGCTCGCCGGCAAGCAGCTTCGACAGCTGTGGTGCGCCCTCGAGCTCGTGGATCAGCGTGAGCTTCGTGACGCCGCCCTCGCCCTCGCTGAGCTCGTACGTGAGGCGCATGAAGCCCTCCTCCTTGAGCTGCTCGTCCATCAGCATCCGCCAGGTCTGGACGAGCTTGCGCGGCGGCTCGGCCTCGATCACCTCGCCGTCGATGACGACCTCCGGAGCGCCGGCCGCGAGGAACTCCTCGCTCGCGCGGGCGCGGTACGCGCCGCCCGGACGCAGGTCGTACTCGACGTAGCCGCCGTAGCCGTAGCGTGCGCTCCACTCCGGCTTCGTGATCGCCTCCCAGACCGCCTCGGGCGTCGCCCGGATGTAGACCCGGTAGACCTGGGTCGTGACGCTGGTCTCGGTCATGGTCGTCATTCCGTTCCTTCCAGTTCGCTCTTGAGGTCGGCGAGCGCCGACACGCGGCGCTCCGTGTACTTGTCGATCCAGCGGTCGTGGATCAGGCGGATCGGGACTGGGTTGAGGAAGTGGAGCTTCTCCCGGCCCTGCCGCCGCGCGACGACCAGGCCGGCGTCCTCGAGCACCCGCAGGTGCTTCATCACGCCGAAGCGCGTCATCTCCAGCTCGGACTCGAGCTCGGTCAGCGTGCGGCCGTCACGCGCGAAGAGCCGGTCGAGCAGGAAGCGACGCGTCGGGTCGGCGAGCGCCTTGAACACGCGGTCGTCGTCGTCGGTCACGCGACCGAGAATAGGTGACCAAAAGGTCACATGTCAAGCGACGGAGTGACCGGCCGGGCCGCCTGGCCCGGCCGGTCACGCGCTGCGACGGCTACGGGTTGACCGTCACCGTGGCGGTCATGAACGGGTGGATCAGGCAGATAAGCGCGTAGCTGCCCGGTGCGCCGAACGTGACCTTCGTGCTGGAAGGCAACGGCGAGGCGGAATCCGAGTCGAGGATTCCGCTGTTGTAGAAGCCGTTGCCGTGAGTGGCCGGCGTGATCGTCGGCACGCCCGCAGGCGGCGGCTCGCTCGGGTATGCGCCGCGCGGTTCGATCGTCTCGCCGAGCAGGGCGTTGGCGATCTGCTCGTTGTAGTCCTTCGGCCCGAACGTGAACGTGTGCGCCTCGGTGCTGCGGGTCGGCATCTGGAGCGTCACCGTGTCCCCGACGCGATAGCTCGGCGCTTGCGGGAAGAACTTGAAGACGGTCGCGCCCGAGCGCCGGTCGTTACCCGCCTGGATCGTCTTCTCGAGGTCCTCGGTCCCGAGCCCGGTGGTGAGACGCTGCACGCGCTCGAGCGTGACCTTCTGCTGCCGGCGCGCCTCGCGCCTGTCCTTGCGCTTGGACGCGATCTCCCGGTTGCGGCCGACGACGCGGACCTTGCCCTCCATCCCCGGATGGATGACGCAGAGGTAGTCGAACGTACCCTTGCGCCTGAACCGCAGCCTGTACGGCTCCGGCGGGCCGTCGCCGAGCGGCAGGCCCGAGTTGTGGAGCTCGGACGGGTCGAACGTGTTGCCGCCCTGAGGCGCCAGGACGCTCGGGTTGGGCCGCAGCGACGGCTGGCCGTTGAACCAGAACGGCACGCCGGCGGCGTCGTTGACGCCCGCGACCGGCGTGCTCGGGTCGGGCACGAACAGCGCCGGCGGCGGACCGCCGGGCGGCGCGAACGTGACCGTGTGGAAGCCGTTCAGCTTCCACCGGACCCGGTCGCCCCTGTGGATCGTCACCGTCCGGCGGAAGAACGCGTTCGCGTCGCCGACGGCGTCCTGGAACTGCTTCGGCGCCGCCCCGAACGGTCCAGCCTGCACCGTCTTGGTAGCCGCGCCCGCTGTCGCAGGCGCGGCGAGCACCGCGAATGCGACCAGCACGCCGGCAGTCCGTGCGCGCATCTGCCCCTCCTTGAATCGGTTACGGCGAAACTAAATCAGCTTTCGCGAGCCGACACTGGCCGTCCGCTCAGGGCGTGGGAGACGGCGTTGCGGTAGAAGTGGGCGTTGGGGAAGGCGTCGGAGTCGGCCCGGGTGCCGGCTCCGGCGCGGGGGCTAGCGCCTTGTCGACCCGCATCTTCACCACCGTGCGGTAGCTGCGGAAGCTCTCCGCCGACCCCGACACGTAGACGACGACGAGCCGGTTCTGGTCGGAGATCCCGCGCGGGAACACCGGGCGGAAGTTGGGCAGCAACGACTCGCCCGTCAGCTGGAACGTCTGCCAGGTGCGGCCCTGGCTGGCGGTGTGGCGCACCTCGACCTCGTGCTGTCCGTCGATCAGCCGCGTCAGCACCACCCAGCGCGGGTCGGCGTGGTTGAGCGTGATGCCGCCGTTGCGGTAGCCGAACAGCGAGCCGCCCGCGGGGGAGACGAACCGAGTGACCCACCGGCGCCCGTTCCAGCGCGCGTAGCGGAAGACGTCGTCGTAGCCGACGCGGCTGGAGTAGACGATCACCGGCGCGCTGTCGGAGCCCCATGCGATGTCCATCGGCCACGGCCGGCCCGTTGACGCCGAGTAGCGCTGGACGACGTCGAGCTGGCCGAGCGTGAACGGCAGGTCGCGCGTCGTCCCGATCGGCGAGCCGTCGGCCCTGTAGAAGCGGCCGCGCGTGAAGCGCATGTAGTAGAGGTTGTTCCGGTACGAGCCGGGGTGGCCGTCCGAGAACGTCATCAGGATCGAGCCGTCGGGTGCGGCGTCGTACTTCGCGTACGGGCGCGCGTTGCGGCCCGAGCTGGGCGGGCCGAGCACGAGCGTCCGCGGACGGCTCCAGCGCTTGCCGTCGGTCGTCGACGTGTAGTACGGGTACCAGCACGGGCCGCGCATGAACAGGTACATGCGCCGGCCGGAGACGATCGGGTTCGGGTATGTGTAGCCGAGCCCGCAGCCCGCCTCCAGCGGCACCCGCCGCGTGGCGCCCCAGCGTCGACCCAGGCCTCCGTCGCCCTTCGAGATCCGGTACTCCATCCGGCTGTTGCGATGGCGCGGGTAGATGTAGCCCGCGTGCTCCGACGCGAACGCGTAGAGCTTGTTGCGGAACAGGATCAGGCTCGGGTTGTTGTGATCGTCGACCTCGAGCCCGCGGAACAGCGTCAGCAGCTTCTTGCGCCCGGACTTGAGGTTGTACTGGTCGAGCTTGACCTTGCCGTCGGTGCCGATGCAGCCCGTGTGTATCCAGTTCCGGTAGGCGACCGCGCGCGGGTCGCCGAAGTACGACCACGTGCAGGGCGTGACCGTGCGGGTCGCGGATGCGCGGGCGCCTTCGAACTCCCCGTCGTCGATCAGCCGCGTGTCGGAGGAGAGCACCTCGATGCCGGGATCGGCGGCCGCCGCGGGCGCGGTCAGCGCGAGCGCGGCGAGGGCGAGCACGAGGAGCAGGGTGGGCACGTCAGTCGATAACCGGTCCGGACGGCGAGAGTTGCTCAGGGTACGCGGCCGCCCAGATAGCCTTGATCGGCGATGCGCGCCCCGACCATCGCCGCGGCCGTCGCGCTGACGGCGCTCGCGCCGGCGTGCGGCGGCGACTCCGAGCCGCCGCGCCAGGCCGGCGTCAAGCTCGAGCTCAGCAGTCCCGCGGACGGCGCAGTCGTGCGCAGCGAGACCGTCGAGATCCGCGGCGCGGTCCAGCCGCGCGGCGCGAACGTGAAGGTGCTCGGCCGCGAGGTCGCCGTCGACGGCGGCAGCTTCCGCGCCGAGGTGCCGCTCGAGCCAGGCGCGAACCTGATCGACGTCTCGGCCGGCGCGCGCGGCCGCAGGACCGACTTCGCCGTCGCCCGCGTGGTGCGCGAGGTGCGCGTGCCGGTCCCCGACGTCGTCGGCAGCGACGCGGACACCGCGCAGGAGCAGCTCGAAGGCCTCGGCCTGACAGTGGACGTGGAGAACGCCGGCGGATTCCTCGACCCGCTGCTGCCCGGCGACCCGAAGGTCTGCGACATCGAGCCCGAGCCCGGCACGCAGGTGCTGCCGGGCAGCGAGGTGATCCTGCTGATCGCGCGCGACTGCTGATCAGGCGTCCGGCGGGTCCTGGCGCGCCGAGATCAGCGCGATCTTCGGCGTCCCGCGCTCGCGCAGGACGCCGAACACGATCGAGCCGGTCACGTCGGGCTCGCCCGCGTAGGTCGCGACGAAGCGCGCCGTCGCGCGGCCGGCGCCGCCGCCGCTCGCGTCGAGCTCGCTCAGCTCGAAGCTGCGCGTCTCGGAATCCTGGAACTGGCGCCGGTAGGCCCTGATCACGGCGTCGCGGCCCTCCTGGCGCCCGCCCGGCACGACGCGCTCGGCGTCGCGCGTGAGCAGCCGCGCGAGCTCGGCCGAGTCCTCGTTCCCGTACGCCGTGGCGAACTCCTGCGCCAGCACCTCGACCTCGCCGGCATCGACCGGCGCGCCCGGCTGCTGCCGGGCATCGCCGTCGCCTGAGCCGACGAGCAGCACGGCCGCCGCGCCGGCGGCGCTCAGCGCGAGCACGGCGCCGCCGGCCGCGCGGGCGCGGCCGCGCCGGCGCCGCCGCGGCCGGTCGCCGAGCGGCAGCGTGGGCGGCGGCTTGGGCGTGGTCCGCTCGCGCGCCGGCGGCACGACCGCGGTGGCAGCGGTGTGGCCGTTCAGCGCCTGCGGGGGCAACGCCGCTTCGCGCCCGTTCCCGTCCCGCTGCGACGGCGCCGCCGCGCCGCGCGCGACGGTCCGCTCGCTCTCGGTCACGGGGCGCCCCTCGGCCGCCGCGAGCGCGGCGCGGCCGAGGTCGCCCGCCGACGGGTAGCGCCGCTCGGGGTCCTTGGCGAGCGCGCGATCGATCACGCGGTCGAACCCGCTCGGCACGTCAGTGACCTCGGTCGGTCGCGGAGGGGCGTCGTGCATGTGCGCCAGCATCGTCGCCGGCACCGTCCCGCGTGGGTACGGGACCTCGCCGGTGAGCGCGTCGTAGAGCACGCAGCCGAGCGCGTAGACGTCGGCGCGCGCGTCGACCTCGCCGCCCGAGAACTGCTCCGGCGCCATGAAGTCGACGGTGCCGATCCACTGGCCCGTCGACGTCAACCGCGTGTCGCCGCCCATCACCTGCGAGAGGCCGAAGTCCGCGAGGTACGCGTGCTCGCCGCTGAGCAGGACGTTCGCCGGCTTGACGTCGCGGTGGACGAGGCCGACCGCGTGCGCGGCGTCGAGCGCCGCGCCGACCTGGACGCCGATGGCGGCCACTTGCGCCGCGGGCAGCCGGTGCTCGCGCGCCAGCAGGCCCTGCAGATCGATGCCCTTGACGTAGCGCATGACCAGGTAGAGGTGGCCGCTCTCCTCGCCCGCCGCATAGACCGGGATCACGTTCGGGTGGTCGATCGCCGCGGCGACGCGCGACTCGCGCTCGAAGCGCTCGCGAAAGCCGGGGTCGCCGGCGCGGTCGGGCGCGATCAGCTTGACGGCCACCGGGCGCCCGAGCGAGAGCTGCGTCGCGCGGTAGACGATGCCCATGCCGCCGCGCCCAGCAACCGCCTCGATGCGGCAGCCGGCGATCTCGGCGCCTGGGAGGAGGTCGGGCATGGCGCCTCTGATTGTGACGCAGCATGTAACTACCGGGGCGGAGCCGCTGCCGTGCGGCGCCACGCCGCTGCGCGGGCCAGTGCCGCGGGGCCGCGGCGAGCACCGGAGCGTTATTACTTCGCGCATGCAGACGACGACGCTCGGCCCGTTCACAGTCAGCCGGCTCTGCCTCGGCACGATGCTGATGGGCTCCAAGACGCCGGTCGACGAGTCGCACCGGATGCTCGACCGCTACCTCGAGGCGGGCGGCAACTTCGTCGACACGGCCGACACATACGACGACGGCGGCTCGGAGGAGGTGCTTGGGCCGTGGCTCGCGGCGCGGCGCGACGACGTCGTGCTGGCGACGAAGGTCCGCTTCCCGGTGTCGGACCCCGGCGGAGAGGGGCTGGCGCCCGAGCGGATCGAGCGGGCATGCGACGCGAGCCTGCGCCGGCTCGGCGTCGATGAGATCGACCTCTACCAGGTGCACGCGCCCGATCCGGACGTGCCGCTGGAGGACTCGCTCGCCGCGCTCGACGGGCTCGTCCGCGCCGGCAAGGTGCGGGCACTCGGCGTCTCGAACTTCCCCGCTTGGCTGCTCGCCTGGGCGATCGCGCGGCAGGACCGCGAGGGCTGGGCGCCGTTCGTCTCGCTGCAGCCGCAGTACTCGCTCGTCGAGCGCTCGATCGAGATCGAGCTGCTGCCGTTCTGCCGCGCCGCCGGCCTCGGCGTCCTGCCCTGGGGGCCGCTCGGCGCCGGCTTCCTGAGCGGCAAGTACAAGCGCGGCGAGCGCCCCCCCGAGGGCAGCCGGATCGCGACCGCGGGCGAGACGTGGGAGGAGGCCTACGACCGCCGCGCGGTCGAGCGCAACTTCCGGGTCGTCGACGCGGCGGGCGAGATCGCCGAAGCGCGCGGCGCGACGATCCCGCAGGTGGCGCTCGCGTGGCTGCTCGGGACCGAGGGGGTCACCGCGCCGATCCTCGGCCCGCGGACGTTCGAGCAGCTCGAGGACGTGCTCGGCGCCGACGGGCTCGAGCTGACGCCGGAGGAGCGCGCGCGGCTCGAGGAGCCGATCGGAGCGCCGCAGACCTATCCGCAGCGGATGCTGCGCGAGCAGCAGGGGCTCGTCGACTGGCCGGAGCTCGCCCGGTCGCGTTGACGAGCGCCGTCCTGCCGGGAGGTCGCATAGCGACCGCGCGGCAGGACGGCGCGCGACGTCAGAGCGCGCTGAGCAGGCGGTCGAGATCGGCGTCGTCGTTCCAGGCGCCGACCGAGGCGCGCACCAGCGCGCGGTTCGGGAGGAAGCGCACGACGATGCCCGCCTCCGCGAGCCGCGCGCAGGTGTCCTCGGCGTACGGGTCCTCCCACGACACGAGCGTCGTCGGCCCGCGCGGCATCACGGCGCGGCCCGTGTCGCGCAGCCGGTCCGCGAGCCGGCGCGCCTGCGCGATCGCGCGCGCATGTACGTCGTCCCACCCGGCGTCCTCGAGCACGCGGATCGCCGCCGCGGACGTCGCGAGGCCCTCGCGTGCCAGGACCGGCGCGTCGAAGCGCGCGGCCGTCTCCTTGAACGCGCCCTCCAGCCCCGCGCCCGGGTCGGTGAACGCGACGTACCCCGGCGTGACCGGCGCGACCTTCTGCGCGAACGCCGGGTCGATCCAGAGCACGCCCGTGCCCTCGGCCCCGCAGAGCCACTTCTGGCCCGACGCCGCGTAGGCGACGCAGCCGAGCGCGGCCGGGTCGACGTGGATCGCGGCGGCGCCCTGCGCGCCGTCGAGGATCACCGGCACGTCGAGCTCCGCGAGCCCCGGGGGCGCGACTTCGCCGTCGACCCAGCTGACGTGCGAGACCGCCACGAGCGTGGTCTCGGGCCCGACGGCCTCCGCGACGTGCGCGAGCGGCACGTCGCGCACGCGCACGCCGCGGCGGCGCGCCGCGAGCAGCGGCCCGAGCAGCCCGGGGTGCTCCTTGTCGGACGTGACGATCTCGTCGTCCGGACCGAGTTCGAGTCCGGCGAGCACGCGGCCGATCCCGTCGCTGGTCGACGTCGTCAGCGCGACGTCGTCGGGCGCTGCGTGCAGCAGCCGCGCGTAGGCGGCGCGCAGCTCGTCCGCCAGCTCGAAGCGGCGCTCGAAGTGCTCCTTCGTGCGTCCGGAGCGCTCGGCGTGGCTGAGCTCCTCGTGCGCCGCGGCGACCGCGGGCGCCGGCAGCGGCCCGTCGGTGCCGCTGTTGAGGTAGGCGGTGCGCTCGAGGATCGGGAACTGCGCGCGCAGCGCGAGTGCGTCCATGCTCCGGCAGCCTACGGGCGCGGGCTAGCATCCGGCCGCGATGCGGATCGAGCTACCCGACGGCAGCAGCAAGGAGCTCGCGGACGGCGCCAGCGGCGCCGACCTGGCCGCCGCGATCGGGCCGGGGCTGGCGCGCGCGGCGCTCGCGGTCAAGGTCGACGGGCAGGTGCGCGACCTCGCCCGGCCGCTGGCCGACGGCGAGCGCGTCGAGATCGTCACCGACCGCTCGCCGGAGTCGCTCGAGCTGATCCGCCACGACACCGCGCACGTGCTCGCCGCCGCGGTGCTCGACCTCTATCCCGGCACGCGGATCTCGATCGGGCCGCCGATCGAAGACGGCTTCTACTACGACTTTGAGTTCCCGGAGGGCGTGACCGTCTCGGAGCGCGACCTGCCCGCGCTCGAGGAGCGGATGCGCGAGCACGTCAAGGCGCGCGAGCAGTTCGTCCGCGAGGACGTGTCCACCGCGGCGGCGCTCGAGCGCTTCCGCGCCGAGGACCAGCCCTACAAGGTCGAGCTGATCGAGGACCTGATCCGCGACGAGGCCGTCGAGACCGTCTCGCTCTACACCAACGACGGGTTCACCGACCTGTGTCGCGGCCCGCACGCGCCCGACACCGGCCGGATAAATCCGAAGGCGTTCAAGCTGCTCTCGCTCGCGGGCGCGTACTGGCGCGGCGACGCGAGCCGCCAGATGCTGACGCGCATCTACGGCACCGCCTTCCATACCAAGGCCGATATGGACGAGCACCTCGAGCGGCTCGAGCAGGCGCGCGCCCGCGACCACCGCAAGCTCGGCCGCGAGCTGAACCTGTTCATGTTCTCCGACCTCTCGCCCGGCTCGCCGTTCTGGCAGCCCGACGGGATGGTCGTGCTCAACGAGCTGATGGACCTGTGGCGGCGCGAGAACGCCGCGCGCGGCTACCGCGAGGTCAAGACGCCGATCCTCTACGACGTCGACCTGTTCAAGTCGTCCGGCCACTGGGACGTGTACCGGGAGAACATGTACTTCACGGACGTCGAGGACCGCAAGATGGGCCTCAAGCCGATGAACTGCCCGGCGCACATCCAGCTCTACAAGGATGCGCGCCACTCCTATCGCGACCTGCCGATCCGCTACTCCGAGGCCGGCCTCGTCCACCGCCACGAGCCGAGCGGGACGCTCCACGGGCTGCTGCGCGTGCGCCACATCACGCAGGACGACGCCCACATCTTCTGCACCGAGGAGCAGATCCCCGACGAGGTCAACCGCTGCCTGGACTTCGGTTACGCGATCTACGACACGTTCGGGTTCGAACCCCGGCTGGAGCTCTCGACCCGGCCGGAGAAGCGGATCGGCGCCGACGAGATGTGGGACCGCGCCGAGGCCGCGCTCGAGGACGCCCTCGTGCAGCGCGGCGGCGAGTGGGAGCTCAATCCCGGCGACGGCGCGTTCTACGGACCGAAGATCGACCTCCACATGACCGACACGATCGGGCGCTCGTGGCAGCTCGGCACGGTCCAGCTCGACTACGTGATGCCGGAGCGGTTCGAGCTGACCTACGCCGGCGCCGACAACGCCGAGCACCGGCCGGTGATGATCCACCGCGCGCTGATGGGCTCGTTCGAGCGCTTCATGGGGATCCTGATCGAGCACTACGCGGGCCAGTTCCCGCTCTGGCTGGCGCCGCTCCAGGCGCTCGTGCTGCCCGTCGCCGACCGCCACATCGATTACGCGGGGCAGGTCGCGGAGCGGCTCGGCAGCGCGGGCCTGCGGGCGCGCGTCGACGATCGCGGCGAGTCGATCGGGCGCAAGATCCGCGACGCCGAGCTGGCGAAGGTGCCGTACATGCTCGTCGTCGGCGACCGTGAGGCGGAGTCGGAGAGCGCGGCGCTGCGGCGCCACCGCGAGGGCGACCTGGGCACGCATGGCCTCGACGAGATCGCCGAGCGGCTCCGCGCGGAGGCCGCCGAGCGCCGGTATACTGAAGAGCATTGATGACGCGTTCCAACACAGTGCGACGCTCCGCTTGACGGCCCGCCGCACCCTCACCAGCTAGTGCCGGTCCCTAGAAGGTTCGACCGGCAACCGCCGGAGCGCGACACCACCCGCATCAACGAACGCATCCGCGTTCCCGAGGTACGCCTCATCGACGAGAACGGCCAGCAGGTCGGGATCATGAAGACGAGCGAGGCGCTCAGGTACGCCGAGAGCCGTGAGTTGGACCTGGTGGAAGTCGCTCCGGACGCCAAGCCGCCCGTCTGCCGGGTGCTCGATTACTCGAAGTACAAGTACGAGCAGATCCAGAAGCAGAAGGCGGCTCGCAAGCACCAACAGCAGATCAACATCCGCGAGATCAAGTTCCGGCCGAAGATCGCGCAGCACGACTACGACACGAAGAAGGGCCACGTCGAGCGCTTTCTCAGGGCGCGCGACAAGGTCAAGGTGACGATCATGTTCCGCGGGCGCGAAATGGCCCATCCCGAGCGCGGCGAGATGATCCTCAACCGCCTCGCGGAGGAGCTCGAGGACCTGGCGGTCGTCGAGCAGCGGCCGCAACAGGACGGCCGGAACATGACGATGATGCTCGCACCGCAGCGCGCCGCGGGGGGATAGCCCCGCGCGCCGCCGCCGCTATCCTGTGCGCCCGCCCATGCCCAAGATGAAGTCCCATTCCGGCGCGAAGAAGCGCTTCAAGCAGACGGCCGGTGGCAAGCTGAAGAAGCGCCAAGGGTTCTCGAGCCACAACCTCGAGAAGAAGTCACCCAAGCGCCGGCGCGCTTTCGGGCTGGACCAGGACGTCTCCACGGCCGACCGCAAGACCGTCACGCGGCTCCTCGGAGGCGGGCGATGACGCGCGTCAAGCGCTCCGTCCACGCGCGTAAGAAGCGCCGCGCGACGCTCGCGCGGGCGAAGGGCTATCGCGGCGACGCGCACTCCTCCTACAAGCGCGCCAAGGAAGCCGTGATGAAGGCGGACGCGTACGCGTACCGCGACCGGCGCAACCGCAAGCGCGACTTCCGCCGCCTCTGGATCACCCGCATCAACGCCGCCGCGCGCCAGAACGGCATGAGCTACGGCACGTTCATGCACGGCCTCAAGCTGGCCGGGATC
>Ga0081538_10002876_pt1 | contig 16445 bp, 19 predicted proteins | sample TabmetS5T2R1_FD_71022 | JGI IMG/M metagenome (GOLD analysis project Ga0081538, IMG submission 71022) | Tabebuia heterophylla rhizosphere microbial communities from the University of Puerto Rico - S5T2R1 | ecosystem: Host-associated > Plants > Roots > Rhizosphere ... | reverse complement strand
CGCGGCCGCAGCGCCGGCGCGGTCGCCGGCGAGGAACAGCCGCTGCACCTCGCGCGCCAGCTCGCCCTGCCCGAAGCGCTCGGCGGTCTCCACGTAGAAGTTCTTGCCGCGCGCTCCCATGCCGCCGAGGTAGACGGCGAGCCAGGGACGCGCGAGGTCGCGGGCACGCGCGAGGTCCTCGTCGACGCATGCCATCACGACCGGTGCGACGTCCACTTCGCGACCCTCGAACGGGCGCAGCAGCTCCGCCGCCGTGTCGGGCGTGAACATGAACGGCATCCAGCCGTCGGCGATCTCCGCCGCCTGCTCGATCGCCTTCGGGCCGATGGCGCCGAGGTAGATCGGGATGCGCTCGCGAACGGGATGGATCATCAGCTTGAGCGGCTTGCCGAGCCCGTCCGGGTCGACCGGCAGCCGATACTCCTTGCCCTCGTACTCGACGGGGCCGTCGCGCGCGAGGATGCGGCGCACGATCTCGACGTACTCGCGCGTGCGGGCGAGTGGCCGCGCGAACGGCACGCCGTGCCAGCCCTCGGACACCTGCGGCCCTGACAGGCCGAGCCCGAGCCGGAAGCGCCCGCCCGAGAGGGTGTCGAGCGTGGCCGCCGTCATGGCGGTCATCGCCGGGCTGCGCGCGGGAATCTGCATGAGCCCGGCGCCGAGGTCGATGCGCTCGGTCACGGCGCTCAGATGGCCAAGGACCGAGACGGCATCCTGCCCCCAGGCCTCCGCGACCCAAAGCGAGTCGAGTCCCGCGCGGTCGGCCTGGCGCGCCAGCTCGACCTGCTCCTCGGGCGAGAACCAGGGCCAGTAGGCGAGGTAGAGCCCGATCCGCACGGTGGCATCCTATGGGCGATGACGACTGCGACCGAGGCCGTGCTGCCGCTCATCCCGACCGACGAGGAACGCCAGATTCGCGCCGCGGTACGCGGCATCTGCGACAGCTTTCCCGCCGACTACTCGCGCACCAAGCACGAGGCCGGCGCGCCTCCGACGGAGCTCTGGGACGCCCTCGCCGACAAGGGCTACCTCGGCGTCAACCTGCCCGAGGAGTGGGGCGGGGGCGGACTCGGAATGAGTGGGCTCGCAACGGTGGGAGAGGAGATCGCCGCCGCCGGCAAGTCGCTTCTCCTGATCGTCGTCTCGCCGGCGATCGTCGGCAACATCCTCGCCCGCCACGGCAGCGAGGCGCAGAACGAGCGCTGGCTGCGCGGCATCGCCGCGGGCACGACGAAGATCGCCTTCGCGATCACCGAGCCCGACGCCGGCACCAACTCGCACAACCTGTCGACCGCGCTGGAGCGCCGCGGCGACAGGTTCGTCCTGAACGGTCAGAAGACGTACATCTCGGGAGTCGAGCACGCCGATGCGGTGCTGGTGGTGGCGCGTAGCCGGCTGGCGGACGGCTCGCTCGGACTGCCGTCGCTGGCGATCGTCGATGTGGACGCTGCGGGCTTCACGCGCGACGAGATCCCGATGCCCTACCTGGGCCCCGACAAGCAGTGGACGCTCTTCTTCGACGACGTCGAGCTGGAGGAGGAGCGGCTCGTCGGCGGCGAGAGAGGGGGCCTTGGGCCGGTGTTCGACGGGCTCAACCCGGAGCGCATCATGGGCGCGGCGATCGGCTGCGGCACCGGCCTGCGGGCGCTCGCGAAGGCGTCCGCCTACGCGAGCGAGCGCAGGGTATGGGGCGCGCCGATCGGAACCCACCAGGGCATCGCGCACCCGCTGGCCGAGGCCAAGATCGAGCTAGAGCTCGCCCGGCTCATGACGCAGAAGGCCGCCGCGCTCTACGACGCGGGCGCGCCGGGGGCCGGCGAGGCCTCCAACATGGCGAAGTACGCGGCCGCCGAGGCGGCGATCCACTGCGTCGACCGCGCCGTCCAGACCCACGGCGGCAACGGCTTCGCGCTCGAGTACGGGCTCTCGGACATGTGGTGGGGCGCGCGGCTCATTCGCACGGCGCCGGTGTCGCGGGAGATGATCCTCAACTACGTGGCCGAGCACTCGCTCGGGCTGCCGAAGAGCTACTGAGACCGGTCATCCGAGCTCGGCCGAGCGGGCCGCCACCTCGGGCCCGGCGAGCAGCGCGACCTGCAGGTAGCGCAGGATCGGTTCTAGCCGGACCAGGTCCTCGGCCCCACCCTCCCTGATTTCGCGCACGACGATGTCATCCACCGCCGCCACGACCGCGTGGAAGATCTCGCCGGGCAGCTCGGGCAGCTCCGGGAAGCCGGCGCGGGCTTCCGCCTGGAGCTGGCGAATCAGCTCGGCGTAGCGGTCGCGCACGCGCTCGCGGCTGTTCGCCGCGCGCGCGCCGGCTGCGCCCACCTCGATCAGGAAGACGCGCGCCAGCGCCGGCTCGGCGGCCAGCCAGCGCAAGTAGGCGACGTTGCCGGCGCGCGTGCGCGCGAGCCAGTCGGCCTCAGGGTCGCGCCGGTGCGCGTCGCGGACCCGCTCGAAGAGCTCCTCCGCGGCGGCCTCGTAGGCCGACACGAAGCAGTCCTCCTTGTCGCCGAAGTGCTCGTAGAAGGTCTTCTTGGAGACACCAGCGCCGCGCACGATGTCGTCGATCGTCGTGTCCGCGTAGCCCTTGGCGGCGACCGCGCGGCCGACCGCCTCGAGCAGGCGCGTGCGCTGCGAGGCGACCACCAGTCGGCGGTCGAGGCCGTGCGTGCCGCGCGGCAGGCGGCGAGGGATCTCGGGGGTCGACGCCACGTTGTGTACTCCTTGGTACATTACCGCTCATGGACCTGACGCTGTCGCCGTCCGAGCTGTCCTTCCGCGACGAGCTACGCGCCTGGCTCGCCGACAACCACCCGGGCGACGAGCCCCCCGGCGAGGACCCGGCCTTCGACCACCGGCGGGCCTGGCAGCGCAAGCTCTTCGACGCCGGCTACGCCGGCTTCTCGTGGCCGAAGGAGTACGGCGGCCGCGGCGCGACGCTCGTCGAGCAGGCGCTCTTCGGCGAGGAGATGGCGCGCGCCCGGGCGCCATCGCCAGCCAACGTGCTCGGCATGGTGATGGGTGGCCCGGTGGTGATTCACCACGGCAGCGACGAGCAGAAGGAGCGCTGGTTGCAGCCGATCCTCACCGGCGACGAGATCTGGTGCCAGGGCTTCTCCGAGCCCGAGTCGGGCTCGGACCTCGCGTCGCTCAAGACGCGCGCCGTCAAGTCGAACGGCGACTGGGTCGTGACGGGCCAGAAGGTGTGGACGACCTTCGCGCACAAGGCCAAGTGGTGCATGCTCGTGGCACGCACGGACCCGGACGTGCCGAAGCACCAGGGCCTGACCTACTTCATCATGGACATGGAGCAGGAGGCCGTGCAGGTTCGCCCGCTCCACCAGATCACCGGCCAGCCGGAGTTCAACGAGCTCTTCATCGAGGAGGCGCGCATCCCGGACGAGAACGTGGTCGGGGGTGTCGGCAACGGCTGGGCGGTGGCGATCACCACGCTCATGAACGAGCGCGCCGGGCTCGGCGCGGCCTCCGCGGCCGGTCTTCGGATCGCGCTCGAGGACCTGAAGGAGCTGGCGCGCGAGCGCGGGGTCGCGGACGACCCGGTGATCCGCCAGCGCATCGCCCAGCTCGCCATCGAGGTCGAGCTGCTGCGACTGAACTCCTGGCGCGGTTTGACGCAGATCATGAAGCGCGGCGTGCCCGGCCCGGAGGGCTCGCTGCCCAAGTGGCAGTGGGGCGAGATCAACCAGGCGCTGACCGAGGTCGCCGTCGACATCCTGGGCGAGGACGGGGCTGCCTGGGACTCGCCCTGGACCTACCGCCTGCTGCGCTCGCGTGCCAACTCGATCGAGGGTGGCACCACCGAGATCCTCAAGAACATCGTGGCCGAGCGCGTGCTCGGGCTGCCCAAGCTCAGGTGACGGGATGAACTTCGACTTCACGGACGACCAGCACGCGATCAAGCGCACCGCCAAGGAGCTGCTCGCCGATCGCTTCAAGCCCGAGCACGTGCGCGAGCTCGCCGAGGCGAAGGCCTACGACGACGACGCCTGGAAGGAGATGTGCGAGCTCGGCTGGGCCGGCATCTTCATCGACGAGGCGCACGGCGGCCAGGAGCTCGGCACGGTCGAGCTGGTCATCCTGATGGAGGAGCTCGGCTACGCGCTCGCCCCGGTGCCGTTCCTCTCGAACGCGGCCGCGGGCCTCGCGATCCAAGCCGCCGGCTCTGACGAGCAGCGCGAGCGCTGGCTGCCGGTGCTTGCGTCCGGCGAGCTACGCGGGACGGTCGGCCTTCTCCACGGCGGCGAGGCGCGGCTCGTACCGGACGCCGCCGAGGCCGACCTGATCGTGCTCGCCGGCGAGGATGGCGCCGTGGTCGCCGAGCGCGGCGCCGCCGAGGTCGAGCCCTTCGAGACGCTCGACGCGACGCGCCGCTTCGCCCGCGTGCGCGCCGACGGCGGTGACTCGCTCCCCGGCGACGTCCAACCTGCGCTCGACCGGATCTGTGCGGCGCTCGCAGCCGAGACCGTCGGCGTCGGCCAGCGCGCGATGGAGATGGCGGTCGACTACGCGCGCGAGCGCAAGCAGTTCGACCGGCCGATCGGCTCCTACCAGGCCGTCTCGCACCGCTGCGCGCAGATGCTGCTCGAGGTCGAGGGCTCGCGCTCAGCGGCGTACTACGCGGCCTGGTGCGCCGATGCCGAGCCCGACTCGCTCGCGCAGGCTGCCTCCATGGCCAAGGCCTACGCATCCGACGCCGGCTGGCGCGTGTGCACCGCGTCGCTCCAGGTCCACGGCGGGATCGGATTCACCTGGGAGCACGACCTGCACTTCTATCTAAAGCGCGCGAAGGCGAATGCGCTGATGTTCGGCTCAGCCACCGAGCACCGCGAGCGGGTGGCGAGCCTCTCGGGGCTCGCGGGTCGCCTCAGCGTCGCGTAAGCGCCGCAGCGAGCGGCGACAGCACGCCGTGGGTCTCGTGCTTCGGCGCGGGGCTCGTCTGCGGCTCGACCTTCGGGGTCGAGATCACGTGCCGGACGGGCACGGAGGTCAGCTTCTCGAGCCGCCGCGGCAGGTTCGCCTCGAGCCAGCGCGAGCTTCCGGTGGGAAGGGTGGAGACGAGGATCTCGTCGAACTTCATCGGATCCCAGGCCTCCATCACGGCGACCACGGGGTCCGGATCGCCGACCGCTCCGGAGACGTGCTCGAGCCCGGCGCCGCGCATGCGCTCGAGCGCAGAATCCAGACGCTCACGCGCCCCCTCGCCGATTGCCGGCACGACCAGGGTGAAGTGGCAGGAGCTCTGCTCGGCACGCTCGCGGAGCGCGTGGAGAAGCTCGTCGGAGCCCGCGGTCACGTTGGCTACGACCAGCACGCTGAACTCCCAGGCCATTTATGTCCCCCTTGCTCGTGGCGCCTGTAACGAGGGTAGCGCGGCGCAGGCGGCTCTGGAAGAGGAGCTCAGTCCGGGCCGCGGTAGCTGGGCATGCCGTGCTCGCCGGCCTGGATAGGGCCGCGGCGCTCGGCGCCGAGCGCGATCTGATCGAGCCGCCCGATCTCGCGCTCGCCCTCGATCCGAGCCGGGTGGTCCTCCGGCAGCCGCGCGATCAGCGTGCGGATGCGGTTGCGCAGGTGGAGCGCGAAGTGGGGGGTGGAGGCGCCCATCAGCTGGCGCACGTCCTCGACGGTGGGCTCGCGCTCGAAGCGGTCTGGGCGTTCGTACTCGGACATGCGGACCGAGATCCTACGGGGCGGTCGCCTGGACGGGGATCAGCTCGGTGATCGCGTCCAGCTGCGCCTGCTCGTCGACCGACACCGCGTCCTCGTCGCCGAGGATCCAGGCGCGGTTGTAGACCGCCTCGCCGGGGTCGTCCTCGTAGCCGGGCTGCACGCTCAGGAAGTACTCCTCGAGCGGCTTGGGCAGGCGGACTGCGTCATCCGTGAGGAGCAGCGGGGCGAACACGCCGCGGGTGGCCAGCGCGGCCGCGGCAGCGGCGTCGAGCGGCCGTGAGACGTTCGCGAGCGTGAAGTTGTAGCCGGGCACGACCACGCCCCAGCCGAAGTCGCCCTTCTCATAGCGCGCGAAGGCGATCGCGTTCTCGACCGGCGTAGCGCCCTCGATGCGCTCGACCGAGCGAGCCAGGTCGCCGCTGTTCTGGTCCTTCTTCTTGCCGCCCTGCTGCTGCTCGCCTTCGAGTTGACGGATGATCTTCTCGGAGATCACCTCCTCGCTGCCGAGCACGAACACGTTCGGGTTCTCGTGTTCGCGGATCGCGTCGAGCACGGGCGCCGGGATCGTGTCCTTGCGCACCGGCAGCACGGCGTCGCCGGAGCGCGCCGCCCAGGCGGCCGCCGGCATCGCCCACTCCGCCTGCTCGCCCGAGTAGAGCAAGATGTCGTTTGAGGGCTCGCCGCGCGCCGCCGAGAAGAAGCGGTCGATCGCCGCCGCGCGCTGGAACGGCGTATTGCCCTCGACCACAGCCGTCCGGAACCCCTCCGGGCGCGGCACGTCCGGCCCGAGCCGGATCACTTGGGCGTCCTCGGAGAGATCGGAGCCTTTCGGGTCCAGCCGATCAAGCGTCTCCTCGGTCGCCGACGGCAGGTCGTCGCCGTCCGAGAGCAGGATGGGCGCGCCGATCGGCGGCCCGGCGAGCACCGATGCCGCGACGCCCGTGACCCAATCCTCCTGGTCGACGAGCACGACCGCCGTAGGCCGGTCGGCGCCGCCCGTGGCGGGATAGAGCGCGTTCGCTACGCCGGCGGCGTCCGCGGCGGCGTCCGCGCCGCCAACCCTCGTTGTGTTGCGGGTCGCGCTCGTAGGGAAGCCGAGCTTCTCGGCCGCCTGGTCCTCATCGGCCTGCACGCCGACCTGCGGCGTAGGGCTCGACTCATCCTCGCCGAGGTCGCAGCCGGCGAGGACGAGGGTGAGAGCCAGAAGGAGGGCGAGGGAACGGCGCAATGCCGAGCGGACGATAGCCACAGGTGAAGCGGAAACGGGCCCGGCCGAGCCGGGCGCCTCGCGCAAAGCGCCGCGACGTAGCGTACGATTGACTGGTCAGTCAATCGCCGCGGAGGCACCGATACCAGTGGATTTCAGGCTCAACGCCGAACAGCTCGAGTTCCAGCGGACCTGCCGGCGGTTCGCGGCGGAGGTCATCCGCCCGGTCGCGGCCCGGTACGACCGCGAGGAGGCCGTGCCGTGGGACGTGATCAAGGCCGCCCGTGAGTGGGGGCTTCATGGCATGGACCAGATCACGAAGGTCGGAGCTGACCCCGACGGCATCATGAGCTGCATCTTCGCCGAGGAGCTCCACTGGGGCTGCGCCGGGATCGCGCTCGCGATCTCGGGCGGTTCCCTCGCCGCGGCGGGCATCGCGGCCTCCGGGACCCCTGAGCAAATCGCACGCTGGGTGCCCGAGTGCTTCGGCGAGGGCGACGAGATCAAGCTCGGCGCATATGCCGTAACCGAGCCGAGCGCCGGATCGGACGTCCGCTCGCTGCGCACGACCGCCGTGCTCGATGGCGACGAGTGGGTCCTGAACGGCACCAAGGTCTTCATCACGAACGGCGGCATCGCAGACGTGACCGTGGTCGTGGCGACCGTCGACAAGGAGCTCGGCCACCGCGGCCAGGCTTCGTTCGTGGTCCCGAAGGGCACGCCGGGGCTCTCGATGGGCAAGAAGGAGTCCAAGCTCGGCATCCGCGCATCGCAGACCAGCGAGGTGATCCTCGACGACTGCCGCGTCCCGATGGACCACCTGCTGGGCGGCTACGAGAAGCTGCAGCGCAAGCTCGAGCGCGCGCGCTCGGGGGAGTCGACGGGCCGCTCCTCGAACGCGCTCGCGACTTTCGAGATCACGCGCCCGCTGGTGGGCGCCTCGGCGCTTGGCATCGCGCAAGCCGCCTACGAGTGGACGCTCCGTTACCTGGAGGGTCAGTCCGAGAACGACGTGCCACTGCTCGAGCAGCAGCGCATCCAGCAGACGCTCGCCGACGTCGCGACCGAGATCGAGGCGGCGCGGTTGCTCGTGTGGCGTGCGGCCTGGATGGGCCGCAACGGCGTCCCGATGACGGCCGGCCAGGGCTCGATGTCGAAGCTGAAGGCCGGTGACGTCGCGATGTGGGCGACCACCACGCTGATGGACCTCGTCGGCCCCTATGCCCAGACCAGCGACTGCCCGCTCGAGAAGTGGTTCCGGGACGCGAAGATCTACCAGATCTTCGAGGGCACGGCTCAGGTTCAGCGGCTCGTCGTCTCGCGCATGCAGCGCGCCGATTACCAACGCCGGCTCGAGGAGGCCGCGGACACGCTCGAGGAGGCCGCCGCCTAGGGCCTCGGGGCAGACCGCATCGCTCCGCGCCCGGCCGAGCCGGGCGCCTCGCGCAAAACGCCCGGGCGTATCCTCGGGTCCAGTGGTAGCCCCGCTCGCTCACGTCGGGAGCGGCGTCTTCGAGCCGCTCCAGTTGCTGCCGCCGTTCGTCGCGCTGCTCGCGTACGGGCTGCGCGCGCGCAAGCTGCGCGACCAGGGACGGCCCGTGCCATCGCTTCGCATCGCCTCGTTCGCGCTCGGCATCGCGCTCGTCATCGCGGGCCTGACCACGCCGCTGGCTCACATCGGCGGCGAGCTCGTCCTCGCACACATGGGCCAGCACCTGCTGATCGCGGACCTGGGCGCCCTCTTCATAGTCATCGGGCTGACTGGGCCCGTGCTGCAGCCACTGCTCGCGACGCGCCTGGCCCACAGCCTCCGCTTCCTGGCGCACCCGGTCGTGGCCTTCACGCTCTGGGCGGTCGATCTCTACGTCTGGCACATCCCGGCCTTCTACGAGGCGTCGATCAGCTCGGACGCGGTGCACGCGCTGCAGCACACGACATTCGTGTTCTTCGGGATCACCATGTGGTTCGCGCTGCTCGGGCCGCTGCCCCAGCCGGCGTGGTTCGGCAACGGCGCGAAGCTGCTCTACATCGTCGCCGTCCGGCTCACCGCGGCCCTGCTCGGCAACGTCTTCGTATGGTCGGAGAGCGTCTTCTACCCCGACTATCGCCCCGGTCAGGCGAGCTGGGACATCTCGCCGCTCGAGGATCAGGGGATCGCCGGCACGATGATGATGCTCGAGGGCAGCATCGTCACGGTCGTGCTGCTCGGCTGGCTCTTCCTGAAGACGGCGCGCGAGAGCGAGGAGCGCCAGGAGATCGTTGAGCTCGCGAGCGCCCGGGGCGTCGAGCTCAGCGAGCGCCGCGTGGCGCGCGCCGTGGCGGCCGGCCGCGGCGAAGAGCTGCGCCGCCGGCTCGACGAGGGCGCCCCGCTGCCGGGCTAGGAGCGCCTACGGGAAGCGCGCCTCGGCCGGCGTCACGCCCGCCTCGAAGCGGCGCCGCGCGTAGACCTGGTGGGCGACCACGGACAGGAGGAGCACGACCACCCCGACAGCGACCGAGAGCTCCTCCGAGGCGGAGAGCGCACCGCACGCGATCGCTACGCCGGCGCCGATGACGGCCGAGTTGACGACGGAGATCATCGCCTGGCTCGTCAGGGAGACCTGCAGGCGTCCCGGCTGCACCGCCATGTTCTGCAGCGCCGTCTCGATCGAGTCTCCCGGCTCGAGCATGAAGAAGTGTCTGCGCTCGGGTCCGGCCAGATCGACGTAGTACTGGCGGATGCGTCCGATCGCTCGCGCGTAGAAGAGGTCCTCGATTGAGCACTCGAGCACTCGCATGAAGGTGGCGAAGCCGAGAAAGGCGAGCACCGGCAGAGCGGCGAGCGCGAACAGGCGAAAGGTCTCGTCGGCAACCTGCGCGACGAACCCGAGGGCGATCAGGGTGCTCGACACCGCGGCGAGGTAGAGCGCGGAGCGGCCGGCGCTCTCGCTGACCGTCGTCGAGCGCGCACCCGCGAGCCCGAAGTGCTCGGTGGTCAGCGCTGTGAGGAAGGCCCCGTCGTCGCTTGCCATGGCTCCTGCTTCGACGGCGCCGCGCAGCGGCCTCCCGCGCCGCGAGCTCGTCAGCCTTCGTCCGCCTGCAACTCACGGGCCCGCCGCTCGTTCACCTCGATCGCGAGCTCGAGGAAGCGGCTGATGATCTTGATCTCCTCGTCGGTGAGCTGCTCGATGTACTCGCGGGCGTACGCGGCGACCGGGCCGTAGGCCTTGAACGCGAGCTCGCGCGCCTTCGGGGTGAGCTCGATCAGCACCCGCCGGCGATCGGCCTGATCGCGCGTCCTCGTGACGAGCCCCATTGCTTCGAGCCGGTCGAGCACCGTCGTGACCGCGCCGGGGCTGAGACTTGCTGCCTCGGCCAGCTCGCCCGCAGTCAGGCCATCGTGCACGTCCAGCAGATCCAGGCAGCGACCGTCCGTGAGGTTGATCCCGGTCATCCGGCTGAAGGCGTCGTCCATCTTGTCCGACGCGATCTGCTGCAGCCGCACGAGCCGGACCATCTCCGCGAGCGCCCGCTGACGCTCCTTTGTCACATTCGGAATTTGATTTGACATTCGAACGTTTCGATGATTAAATTATTCGAAGTTCGAATCATCGTAGCACCCGATGGAGTGAAGGAGCAAACCGTGACAAGCGCAATCGAGGCCGAGGGCCTCGTCAAGACCTATCCGGGTGACGTCCGGGCGCTCGACGGCCTGTCGTTCTCGGTCGAGGAGGGCACCGTGTTCGGACTGCTCGGGCCAAACGGCGCCGGCAAGTCCACAGCGGTGCGGATCGTGACCACGCTGGCGCGGCCGGACGAGGGTCGGGCTCGCGTTGCCGGGCACGACGTGCTCACGGATCCGGCCGCGGTGCGCAAGTCGATCGGGGTCGTCGGCCAGCGGGCCGGCGCCGACCGCGAGGCGACGGCGCGCGAGAACCTGCGCCTGAGCGCCCGGCTGTACGGCATGCGCGGCGCCGAACGCGAGGCGCGCATCGACGAGCTGCTCGAGCGCTTCGGGCTGACCGAGGCGGCCGACCGGATCGTGCGCGGCTTCTCCGGCGGCATGGAGCGCAGGCTCGACATCGCGCTCGCGCTCGTCCACCGGCCGCGCGTGCTGTTCCTCGACGAGCCGACCACCGGCCTCGACCCCGAGGTGCGCGCCGACATGTGGCGCGAGATCGAGCGGCTCGGCCGGGACGAGGGCATCACCGTCCTGCTGACGACGCACTACCTCGAGGAGGCAGACCGGCTGGCGGCCCAGCTCGCGATCGTCGATCGCGGCAAGGTCGTCGCGACCGGTTCGCCCGACGAGCTCAAGCGCGAACTGAGCGGCGACGCCGTGCAGATCGAGCTCGAGCAACCAGGGCTGAACGGAGCGCGCCCGGCGCTCGAGGGGCTGGCGGGAATCCGCGAGCTCTCGGTCGAGGGCCGCACAGTCCGCGCCCGTACCGCGGACGGCGCGCGCGCCGTGCCGGCGGTGCTCGCCGCACTCGACGGCCATGGGGTCGCCGTGGCCTCCGTGACGGTCGCCCGGCCTTCGCTGGATGACGTGTACCTGCGCTATGCGGGCCGTTCCTTCGGGGCGGCCGACGAGAAGGAGGTCTTCTGATGACTGCCCTGCGGCACACCCGCTACATGACCGCGACCCACCTGCTGCAGCTCTGGCGGCAGCCATGGTGGATCGCCGTGACCCTGGTGCAGCCGGTGATCTGGCTGCTCCTGTTCGGCTCGCTGTTCCAGGTCGTCGCCGACATCCCGGGCTTCGGCAGCGAGTCCTACATCGAGTACCTGGCGCCCGGGATCGTCGTGATGACGGCGTTCTTCTCAGCCGGCTGGAGCGGCATGCCGGTGATCGAGGATCTCGACCGCGGTGTGACCGACCGCCTGCTGGTGACGCCGATCAGCCGCCGCGCACTGATCGCGGGGCGCGTGGCCCAGAACTCGGTGACGATCGCGATCCAATCGTTCATCGTCGTCGGCATCGCGCTCGCCGCGGGCGCCGGTTTCCCGAACGGAGTTCCCGGCGTGCTCGCGCTGGTGGGCGTGGCGGTGCTGATCGGCGCCTGCTTCGGAACGCTGTCGATCGGCCTTGGGCTGACGGCGCGCAAGGAGGAGACGCTGATCGCGACGGTGACGTTCCTGCAGCTGCCGCTCTCGTTCCTGTCGTCGACGTTCATCCAGCCCAGCCTGATGCCCGACTGGATGCGCACCGTCTCGCACTTCAACCCACTCGAGTGGGCGGTCGAGGCGGCGCGCGCGGCGGCGCTCGGGCAGGGCGGCTGGGACGTCGTCGTCACCCGGGGTGGCCTGCTGCTCGGGTTCCTCGCGCTCTGCACGTGGTTCGCTCTTCGGGCGCAGGAGCGCTACCAGCGCTCGCTCTAGCCGGGCCGGAAGTGCGCCGGGCGTAACCTCAGGGTGTGCGCCCGGCGCACCTCATGGCCGTCGTTGCCCTGCTCGCCGTTCTCGCCGGCTGTGACTCCGGCCCCTCCGACGAGCACGGCACGAAGACCGACGAGGGGCGACTCATCCGGGACTGGCTGATGGCCCTCAACAACGGCGACTACGACCACGCCGCCGACTTCTTCGCACCGAAGGCGCTCGTCGACCAGGGCATTCCCTACCGGCTGCGGGGCAGGGCCGCGGCGAAGCTGTTCAACTCGGGGCTCCCCTGCCGGGGTGAGCTCGTCAAGGTCGAGGACGAGGGCGAGCGCGTGCTCGCCACCTTCCGGCTCCGCGACGGCCCGGGCGGCGCCTGCGACGGCTTCGTGAGGGTGCGCTTCGCCTTCCGCGGCGACCGCTTCAGCGAGTTCCGCCAGCTCGAGCAGGAGGCGCCGAACCCGGGCGAGACGATCTAGCCGTTCGCGCGCTCGGCCTGTATCCGCTCGCGCTCGGCGAGCCGGTTGTCGCGCCGAAGCTGCGCCTCACGCGCGCGGCGCATCTCGTCGGCGGTCTCGGGCTTGACGGACGGCACCTCGGTCGGCCTGCCCTCGTCGTCGAGTGCGACCATCGTCAGGTAGGCGGCCGAGGTGTGCGTGACCTCGCCGGTGCGCACGTTCTCGGACTCGACCCTCACCCCGACCTCCATCGAGCTGCGCCAGGCCGCATTGACGGTGGCCTTGACGGTCACCAGCTCGCCCACGAGCACGGGGTGGCGGAAGGTCATGCGATCCATGCCCGCCGTGACCACGCGGCGGCGCGAATGGCGGACCGCCGCGAGCCCGGCCACCTCGTCGCACATATGCAGGATCACGCCGCCGTGGACGTTGCCGGCGGTGTTCGCGTCGCCGATCCCCATCCAGCGGCTGAGGATCGAGATCGACTCTGACGGCGGTTTCGGATTCACGTGGCCATTACTCTTGGAGACTCCCCACACGAAAGCTCCAAGGAGGAGTCGCATGGCAGGGCTTGGCGGGCGCATGTCCACCGTAATCAAGTCGAAGATCTCGCGGATGCTGGACCGCGCCGAGGATCCTGGCGAGACCCTCGACTACGGGTACCAGAAGCAGGTCGAGATGCTCCAGAATGTCAAGAAGGGCATCGCCGACGTTGTGACTGCCAAGAAGCGCCTGCAGATGCAGTCGAACAAGCTCGAGCAGAGCGTCGTGAAGCTCGACACGCAGGCGCGCCAGGCGCTCTCCCAGGGCCGCGAGGACCTCGCCCGGATGGCGCTCGAGCGCAAGACGCTCGCCCAGACGGAGCTGCAGTCGCTCGACACCCAGATCAACGAGCTCGAGGGCCAGCAGGAGAAGCTGACCGAGAACGAGCAGAAGCTGCGTACGAAGATCGAGGCCTTCCGGACCAAGAAGGAGGTCATCAAGGCGCAGTACTCCGCCGCCGAGGCCCAGGTCAAGATCTCCGAGGCCGCCTCCGGCGTGGGCGAGGAGATGGCCGATCTCGGGCTCGCCATGCAGCGCGCCGAGGATAAGACCGAGACGATGCGCGCCCGCGCGGCCGCGGTCGAGGAGCTCGAGGCAGCCGGCACCTTCGACGACATCACGCAGCTCGGCTCCGGCCAGGACGACATCGAGCGCCAGCTCCAGGAGCTCACGAGCGGCGCCCAGGTGGACGACGAGCTGGCCAAGATGAAGGCTGAGCTGGGCCCGGGCGGCGGCGACTCACCCGCCCTCGAGCAGGGGAAGGAGAACGCGTGATCGTCCGGATCTCGGGCGAGGGTCAGTTCAAACTGCCGGACGAGGACGCGAAGCGCCTAAACGAGCTCGACAACGAGGCGGTCGCCGCCGCCGAGAGTGGTGACGAGGGCCGCTTCCAGGAGCTCTGGTCGCAGATGCTCGAGCTGGTTGCGAACGACGGCAACGCGCTCGACGGCGACGATCTGGTCGAGTCAGACGTGATCTTGCCCCCGCGCGACATCTCGTTCGCCGAGGCGCAGGGCGAGTTCACGGGCGACGGGCTGATCCCGGACTGAGGCGGCGCCTGCTGCGGGCCTCTGGGTCGGGCGCGCGAATGGGCTGGGGAAGGGGAAGGTGCTCCGGGGGGTCCCCCGCAACGAACATTGTTCGGCTTCCCGTCGGCGCGACGGCTCACCGTCCTGACTTAGGCACCTATACGGTGCACAAGTCAGGACGGCAAGTCGGTTTCGTCATCAGTCAGCCTTCGCGGGCCGACGAATATTCGGTGAGGCTGGGCCTAACCCGACGATTGTTCGAGAACGGCGGTCCCTGACCCGTCGCTGCCGTCGTTCTCAACGTCTATCCGAAGCGCACGACCCCGCGCTCGTCGATGCGGGTGTCCGGGATGCAGACGATCTCCCACGGGATGCCGGCCGGGTCGGCGAAGTACGCCGAGCGACCGCCGAACGGCCGGTACGCCGCTTCGCCGACGACCGTCGCGCCCGCGCCGCGCGCAGCCTCGATCCCCTCGTCCACGAGCTCGTCTCGCTCGACCGCCACCGCGAGCGTGAAGCCCGGGAACCGAAAGCCCGCTCGCTCGAGCGGCTCGGCGATCTCGTCACGGGCCTCGCTCGAGGTCCAGATCGACAACGCGGCGCCGCCCGTCTCCATGCGGGCATAGTCGTTACGTGGAGCGAGCGGGGTGCGCCAGCCGAGCGCCTCGTAGAAGCCGCGGCGGGCCATCACGTCGTCGGTCACCAAAGTCACTGCGCTGAGTCGTGAAGGAAGCATGGGGCTCATGTTGCTGGCGCCAGCGTGTGGCGTCTTGAAGTTTTCGGCCTAGCTGTCCGCGAGCAGCTCGACCGGCGTGAGACCGGAGAGCTCGCGGACCTCGCGCGTGAGGTGCGCCTGGTCGGCGTAGCCGAGCTCGGCGGCCGCCGCGGCGAGCCCGCCGTCGCGGCGGAGCGAGCGAGAGCGCAGCAGTCGCCGGAAGCGGATGATGCGGTCGAGCCGCTTCGGCCCGTAGCCGACCGCATCGTTGAAGCGCCGCCGCAGCGCGCGCTCGCTGATCGCGAGCGTCCGCGCGAGCTCCGCGACGCTGCTCCCGCGGCGGCCGAGCAGCGGCAGCCCGGCGAGCACGAGCTCGTCCGGCTCGGCATCGCGTGCAAGCGGGCGCACGGCGTCCTCCAGCAGCGCGCGGCGACGGGCCGGGTCGGCGAGCGCGATCCGTTCCTCGAGCCGGGCCGCATCCCTGCCCCAGAGCGCGCTCAGCTCGGGGCGCTCGTCGCGCAGCTCGGAGGCGGGGAGGCCAAGCACCTTGCCCGCGACCCCGGGCCGCAGCCGCAAGCCGGCGGCCGCATAGCCGTCCTCGACCGGGTAGACGACCGGTCCGGTGTCCGGGCCCGCCAACACCAGGCCGCCGCGAGTCGACCACACCAGGTCGACGCAGCCGTCCGGAAGCACCCGCACGCCGGCGCTCGCCTCCGGCGTTTCCACACGTTCCCAGGTGCAAGCAACCAGCTCGGCGAGATCCGGCGCCGGCGGGTGCTCGCTGTAGCGCGACATGCCCGTGGAGGTTAGAGCTGCTGCCGATACCGTGGGAGCCGTGCGGATCGCGACATGGAATGTCAACTCCATCAAGCAGCGGGTGCCGCGGCTCCTGCCCTGGCTGGACGAGCGCCGCCCGGACGTCGTGTGCCTGCAGGAGACGAAGCTCGCGGACGAAGCGTTCGCCGAGCTGCTCGGCGATGCGCTGGCCGAGCGCGGCTATGAGAGCGCGCTCCACGGCGAAGCCACCTGGAACGGCGTGGCGATCCTCTCGCGGACGGGCCTCGAGGATGTCGTCCCGGGGATCGAGGGCGCGCCCGGCTTCCCGGATCCGGAGGCGCGCGCAATCTCGGCCACCTGCGACGGGCTGCGCGTCGTCTCTGTGTACGTGCCGAACGGGCGCGAGCCCGACTCGGAGCACTATCGCTACAAGCTCGAGTGGCTGGCCTCGCTGCGCGAGATGGTCGCGGCGGGTCCCAACGCGACGGTCGTGTGCGGCGACATGAACATCGCGCCGACCGACGAGGACGTCTTCGACCCCGATGCCTACATCGGGCAGACCCACGTGACCCAGCCCGAACGCGATGCCCTGGCCGAGCTCGAAGCGGTTGGCCTCCACGACGTCGTCCGTGACCGCTGGCCGGGCAAGCGGGTGTTCAGCTACTGGG
>Ga0081538_10002875_pt1 | contig 16446 bp, 13 predicted proteins | sample TabmetS5T2R1_FD_71022 | JGI IMG/M metagenome (GOLD analysis project Ga0081538, IMG submission 71022) | Tabebuia heterophylla rhizosphere microbial communities from the University of Puerto Rico - S5T2R1 | ecosystem: Host-associated > Plants > Roots > Rhizosphere ... | reverse complement strand
AGCTGGTCGCCGTTCATGGCCAGGCACATCGAGCAGCCGGCCTCGCGCCACTCGGCCCCGGCGGCCCGGAACACCTCGGCCAGGCCCTCGGCCTCGGCCTGGCGCTTGACGTCCTGGGAGCCGGGCACGACCAGCACCCGCACGCCGGGGTCGACCTTGCGGCCGCGCAGCAGCCCGGCCGCCTGGCGCAGGTCGGAGATGCGCGAGTTGGTGCAGGAGCCGATGAAGACCACGTCCACCGGCCGGCCCAGCAGGGGCTCGCCCGGGCGCAGGTCCATGTAGGTGAGCGCCTTGGCCAGGGCCTGGCGGGCGGCCGGCTCGCCAGCATGGGTGGGGTCGGGCACCCGGCCGGTGATGGGCAGCCCCATGCCCGGGTTGGTGCCGTAGGTGACCATCGGCTCGAGCTCGCCGGCGTCCAGGGTGACGGTGCGGTCGAAGGCGGCGCCGTCGTCGCCGGGCAGGGTGCGCCAGTCGGCCAGGGCCCGGTCCCAGGCCTCGCCCCGGGGGGCGTAGGGCCGGCCGGCCACGTACTCGAAGGTGGTGTCGTCGGGGGCGACCATGCCGGCCCGGGCTCCGCCCTCGATCGACATGTTGCAGATGGTCATCCGCTGCTCCATCGAGAGGGCGCGGATGGCCGGGCCGCCGTACTCGAACACGTGCCCGGTGCCGCCGCCGACGCCGATCTTGGCCAGCAGGGCCAGGATCACGTCCTTGGCCGTGACCCCGGCGGCCAGCCGCCCCTCGACCCGGACCTCGAACGACCTGGGCCGCCGCTGGAGCAGGGTCTGGGTGGCCAGCACGTGCTCGACCTCGCTGGTGCCGATGCCGAAGGCCAGCGCCCCGAAGGCGCCGTGGGTCGAGGTGTGGGAGTCGCCGCAGACGATCGTCATGCCCGGCTGGGTGGCGCCCAGCTCGGGCCCGATGACGTGGACGATGCCCTGGTGGGGGCTGTGCATGCCGTGCAGGGGGATGCCGTGGGCGGCGCAGTTGCGCTCCAGCCGCTCCACCTGGGCCCGGGCCAGCTCGTCGACGATCGGCAGGGACCGGTCCGAGGTCGGCACCGAGTGGTCGGCGGTGGCCAGGGTCAGGTCGGGCCGGCGGACCTTGAGGCCGCGGGCGGCCAGCCCGGCGAAGGCCTGGGGCGAGGTCACCTCGTGGACGAGGTGGAGGTCGACGTACAGCACGGCCGGCAGGCCGGGCGGCTCCGCCACCACGTGGCGGTCCCAGACCTTGTCGAGCAGGGTGCGTGGGGCGGGCATGGCAGGCACCTCGGGTCGTTCCGGGCGTCGTCGCACCCGGGGGATGGGCGGGACGTCGTCGTCAGCCGCCCATGGTAGCCGAGCAGGCGAACGGGCGTGCCCGCGGGGTCGGCCGTCGCCGATCAGTCGATGATCTTGAAGGTCGCGGCGCGGCAGTACCAGTTGACCAGGACCCGCCCAGCCGGAGCTCCGTCCGGTGCCCACGAGAACAGCGAGACCCGCACGTCGGTTTCGCCGTTGAGGATCGTGAGATCGGTGGTCACCGTCACCAGGACAGGAGCGTCCCTGCGAGCGGTGGCGAGGACGAAGACCGGATGCTGGAATCCAAAGCGTCCTCCCAGACAGTGGAAGTCGCGCAGGGCGAAGGCGATCGTTCCGTCGGCCTTGGTCACCGCGTGGCCGGCGATGCTCAGGAAGCTCGTGGTGAAGCACGCCTTGCTGGAGCTGCCGGTCGAGCCGATCTCCCGGGAGGTGCGTTGACTCTCCGGACCGACATGGAGCGTCGAGAGCGCCGTGAACTCCCGCATCGCCACCTCGCCGCCCAGCAGCTCCTCGGCGACGTCGGGGCCCAGTATCGCCTTGAAGTGCCCGGTCAGGTCGGTCGCCTCTGCCATGTCCCTTCCTCCAGGGTGCATCGGCCGCTTCACTCCGGCCGTTGATCAGAAGCTGGTCGTCGGTCAGCCAAGGGGCGGCCAGGACGGGTTGGCGAGCACCAGCAGTCCCAGGACGATCAGGCCGACCCCGATGGGGCGGACGCCGCGGCGGCCGCCGGGGCCGGTCTTCTCGAACACCATCACCGCGGTCAGGGCGGCCATCCACCACAGGCTGGCCACCCCGGCGGCGAAGGCGACCAGCATCAGGGCCCAGCAGCAGCCGACGCAGAAGACCCCGTGGCCGGCGCCCAGCCGGAAGGCCGCCCCGGGGCCGCGCCGGTAGTGCTGGCGCAGGTAGCCGCCCGGGTGCCGGCAGACCGTCAGGCAGCGGTCCTTGAGCCTGGAGAACTGGAACGCGCCGGCCAGGACGAGGACCGCCCCGCCGAGCACCCAGGGCCGCGCGGCCAGCCACGGCCAGCCGCCGAGGGCGTGGTGGATCCCGAGGTCGGCGCCGAAGGCGGCCGCCCCGAACACCGTCCAGACGGCCGCGTACCCGCCCAGGAACGCCGCCTTGGCCGCCCGCGGCCGTGGCTGGTTGGCGCTGGCCCGGTCGAACAGCCGCACCAGGGGCAGGCTGGAGGGCAGCATCATGGCCGCGATCATCAGCTGCCAGGCGACCAGGAACAGGCCGAGGGCGGCCCAGGCCGGCAGGGCGCCTTCGGCCAGGGTGTCGTGGTGCAGCAGGGACCCCCGGCCGCTGACCTGGGCGGCCACGGCCACCGCCCAGGCGGCCGCGATCGCCCAGACCAGGGTGGGGTGGGGCAGGCGCCACCGCGCCGGCCCCACCGCCGCCCGCCCCCCCGGGGTTCCGGTCACCCGGCGTGCTCCATCCGCCAGGCGGACTGGATGGCGTTGCGGCCCTCGTACTCCCAGCTCATCCCGTACTTGGGCAGGTTGATCCGGTGGTGCGACGCCTTGGACACCCAGGCCGGCGAGCCGGGCACGGTGGAGAAGATCGAGTCCCGCAGGGTGGTGACGTCGCCGGTCGGGCTGCGGTAGGGCTCCATCTCGGCCTCGACGACGCCGGGGATGGACAGCGTCCCCACGCCGCCCTCCACCTGGTGGCTGATGGGGACGCTCTCGATCCCCTTGACCGTGCCGATCAGCTGGGCGAAGTCGGCCATCGGCCCGCCCAGCTGGCCGGTGAACACCTTGACCAGCGCGTCGCGTTGCTCGGGGCTGGCCTGGTCGTCGACCAGCACGACCACCTCCCAGTGGCCGGCCAGCACGTTGCCGGGGATGAAGTTGACCATCACCATGCTGTGCCCGGACACGTCGACCCCGCCGACCTGGCCGCTGTCGATGTGGTAGGCGACGAACGAGTAGCACTCGCCGAGGTCGGGGTCCTCCCCGACCCAGCAGGGGCAGAGGATGTTGCAGGAGCACGCCTCGAGCAGCGTGCCGTCGAGCAGGTAGGCGGCCTCCGCCTCCTGGGCCGCTTCCTGGGTCTGGGTCATGGGTCCTCCTCTCCAGGTGTCACCTGGAAGGCGTGACCGCGAAGGGAACAGTTGTGACGAGCGCGCCTCACAGCGACCAGGCGGGCGGGGCCTCCCCGGGTGGCGCGTAGGAGCAGAAGCGGCCCGTGTGCACGGAGGCGGCGAGGTGGTCGCCGAGGGCCGGGGAGTGGAGGGCGATCGTCTTGAGGGCGTTCCTGATGGCCTTGGTGACGCTCACCCGTGCCCGCTCGGCCGGGGAGGGCGCCGCCCGGTCACGGCCGCCGAGGCCGGCCGCCCGGGCCAGCTCGTCGGTGAGGGCGTCGATCTCCGCCTCGGCCCGGGCGGCCCGTTCCGGGTCGCCCCAGGACCGGGCCTGCTCGAGGTCGTCCTCGAGCTCGCCCAGCCGGCGCCGGTAGGCCTCCCTGGCCTGGGCGTCGAGCAGGGGGCCGGTGTCGTCCAGCCGCGACGGGGTGAGGCCGGCCTGGAGGGCGTCGCTGCGGCGCCGGTCCGGCGGGGTCCCGGCCGCCGGCCCCTGGACCGCGGCCACCAGCTCGAGGACGTGGACCTCCTGGCCGGGGCGGCCCAGCAGGCAGGCCAGGTAGCCGAGGCCTCTGGCGTCCCGCAGCCGGGCCAGCTCGCCCTGGTAGGCGAGGGTCCAGACGTCGCCCTCGCGCCGGAAGGTGGCCCCGGCCGCCGGCGGGGCGGCCGCGGCGGCCAGGGCGGCGACGCGCCCGGCGATCCCGGGCAGGTGCAGCTCCCGGCAGATGACCGCCGCCCGGGCGAGCAGCTCCCCGGCCCGGACCTGGCCGCCGCCGCCTCGGGCCAGCAGCATCCTGGCCTGCTCGTAGAGCACCCGGGCGGTGACGGCCCGCGCCCCCAGCCGGTCACAGCGCTCCAGCGCCACCTCGAAGTGGCCCTCCGCCTCCGGCCAGCGCTCGAGCAGCGTCGCCAGCATCCCCAGGCGCAGGGCCACCGGCCCGAACGGCATCGTCGACAGCGAGACCGCGGTGCGCCCGCCGTAGGGCGACAGCAGCTCGTACAGCCGGGCGGCGCGGCGCCGGTCGCCGACGAGCACGCACGCCTCGGCCAGGGCGCACAGGTGCAGGATCCAGAGCACGTTGCGGGGCAGCTCGGCGAAGCCGGAGCGGGCGTGGCGCTCGATCTCGATCCGGGCCACCCCTTCGTCGGCCAGCTCGACCGCGGCCAGCGCGTCACGCCAGCGGGCGACCGACGGGTACCGGTCCCCGTGGGCCTGGACCGTCTCCCGCAGCTCGTCGAGCCGGCCCTGGGTCCAGCGGATGGCCACCATCAGGGCGTGCTCGAACATGTAGGTCATGTGCTCGTTGGGCCGCAGCCCGGGGATCTCGAGCGTCCCGCGGGCCAGGCGCTCGGCCTCCTCCAGGTGCCCGTCCAGCACCGCCCGCATCGCCCGGAGGCTGGCCACATGCCAGCGGTAGAGGGGCTGGCCGAGATGGTCGGCGAGCCCGATCATGGCCTGCAGCTCGGCGTCGACGCCGGCGACGTCGCCCAGCTCCAGCAGGCAGTGCAGGCTGGCCTGGTGGGCCAGGAACGCCGTCTCCTCGTCCCCCAGCATGACCGCCAGCTCCAGCATCTCGGCGGCGTTGGCCAGGCGCGGCTCGGGGCGGTCGGGGGCGAGCATGGCCCAGTGCCGGCCGTGCAGGGCCACCAGCAGGGCCTGGGGGTCGCCGACCCGGCGGGCCATGGCCACGGCCGCCTCGGCGAGCGCGTTCCGGCGGTCGACCTCGCCGCTCGAGTACAGCTCCGTGGCCAGCCTGGCCAGCACCTGGGCCCGCAGCGGGCTGTCGCCGACGGGCAGGGCGGCCAGGGCCTGCTCCAGCAGGCGGATGCCGGTGGTCTGGCGGGCGAGCCAGCCGGTGAGCACCATCCAGCCGAGCCCGAGCCGCATGACCGGGGCCGTGCCGGTGACGTAGCCGAGGGCGGCGTGGGCCAGCGACTCGGCCGCGCCCAGCCGGCCGGCGACGGCGGCCGCCTGCTCGAAGCTCTGGCCGGCCTGCCCGGTGTCCCCGGCCCACCACTGCACGTCGCCGAGGCGCAGCAGCAGCTCCCAGTGCCGGTCCCCGCCCCCGTCCTCGAGCATCGGCAGCAGGTGCAGGGCGCGCCCGTAGTGCCGGGCCGCGTCCTCGTAGGCGAGCAGGGCCGCGGCCTGGTCGCCGGCGCGGGTGGAGTACTCGACGGCCAGGGCGGCGTCCCCGAGCGGGGCCGATCGGGTGAAGTGGTGGGCGAGCTCGGCGAGATGGGGCTCCAGGTGGTCGCGGAACGCCTCCTCCAGCACCAGGCCGATGGTGTGGTGGAGCTTCAGCCGGCGCGCGGCCGCCATGTCCTCGTACAGGGCCTCGCGGAGGAGCTCGTGGGAGAAGCTGTAGCGCCCCGGGGCCGATGCGTCCTCGCTCACGATCCCGGCCCGCTCGGCTTCGGCCAGGGTCTCGGTGAGGCGCCAGAGGCTCAGACGGCTGATGCGGCGCAGGATGCGCAGCTCGAAGTCGCGGCCGATCACCGACGCCACCTTGAGGTTGGCCACGGTCTCGGTGGACAGGCCGACCAGCCGGCGGTGCAGCAGGCCGCGCAGCTCCTCGGGGATCCGCGGCAGGGGGTCGGCCACCCGGCCCTCGGCCTCGAGCAGCTGGCCGTCGACGACCAGGGCCCGGACCAGCTCGCCGACGAACAGCGGGTTGCCGCCGGTGATGTCGTGGACCCGGGTCACCATCGCCTCGGTGGCCGGCCGGCCGGACAGCCGCCCGATGTAGGCGGCGACCTCGGGACGGCTGAGGCCGCCCAGCGGGACCCGCCGCCCGACCCGGACCAGGTCGCCGAAGACCCCGGCCAGCTCCTGGACCCGTGGTTCCACGTCGCGGTAGGCGCCGACCAGCACCAGGGGCGCGTCGGCGACCGTCTGGGCCAGGAAGCGGAGCAGCAGCAGCGACGGCTCGTCCGCCGCATGCAGGTCGTCCAGGACCACCAGCACCGGACCGGCGCCGGCGACCTCGCGCAGGAACCGGCCGACGGCGTCGAACAGCAAGAAGCGTGCCGCCTCGGGGTCGGCGGCCGGCGGGGTGCTCGGGAAGCACGCCTCCAGCTCGCCACCGGCCGCCCGGACGACCTGCATCCACGGCCAGTAGGCGGGCGCGCCGCCATGCTCCCAGCAGCGGCCGACGAGCACCCGCCAACCCTGGCCCTCGAGCAGCCTGGCCAGCTCCTCCATCAGCCGCGACTTGCCGATCCCGGGGGGGCCGGTGACGAGGACCAGCGAGCCCGGCGGGGCGGAGCCAAGCTCCGACAGCTCCCGGGCGCGGCCCACGAAGGGGCGCGCCGGCTCGCTGGTCGCGGCGGCCACCGACCCGCCCGGCTGGCGGCTGGCATCGGCCGCGTCGGTCATAGCGCAAAGAGTCTCTGGCCGCGCGCTGGTGCTGTCCAGCCCTTTGCGAGGCTCGGGAGGGTCCGGTGGGAGGCGCGGCCCACCCGGCCGCCGCCGTCGATTTGGCGTTCCGGCGCCGGATCTGTATATGGTTCGTGAAGAACATTCCGCTTGACCGATAGGGGGGGTTCGGGTCGTGCGTGCGATCCGCCGGGTGTGGAGGCGGCTGCTGCTGAACTGGGAGGCCGGGCTCCGCGGCCTGCCGTTCTTCACCCAGCGGACGGCCGTGCTGCTGCTCGGCGTGCTGGTCGCGACCTTGGCCTTGCTCGGCGGCGTGGTCGCGCTCGTCGGCTGGCCCGGGGCGCACGGCCCCACCCGGCTGGTCCCCGGCGAGCGGGCCGGCCAGGCTCCGGTGTCCCGCCCGGAGCCTGGCGACCGGCCCGCCGCCGGGCCCTCGGGGGCGGGTGCCCGGTCCGGGGCCGACGCCGGCGGCGCGGCGGCGGCCTCCCCGTCCGCCGCCCCGGGGGCGGCGCCCTCCGGTGGCCCGGCCACGGGGGCGGCGCCATCCGGCGGCGCGGCCCCGGGCAAGGGCACCGGGAGCGCGGCCCCGGGCAAGGTCCCTGGCGGCGCCGCCCTCGGGGACGGCCCTGGCGGCGCGGCGCCCGGAGAGGGGCCCGGCGGCGCGGCCGCCGGGGCTGAAGGGTCCGGCGGTGCGGCCGGCGCGGGCGCCGGGGGCCCGCCGGCCGCACCGCCGACCACCTCGCCCCCGCCCACCACCTCCCAGGGCCCCCTCGACCCGGTGGAGGAGCTCCTCGGCCCGGTGCTGGACCCCCTTCTCCCGTAGCGGCCTGCTAGCCTGATGGCACCGTGTCCAGCCAGCCCGCCACCACCCGGCAGCCGCCGCCCTCCCCGGGGCGCCGCAAGCGCGAGATCCTCGGCCCGACCGGCCTGATCGTGATGGTCGTGGCCATCCTCGCCTTCACCGCGGTGGCCATCGTGATCGAGCAGGTCTCCAACCAGGGCAAGGCCTTCAAGGCCACCGTGTCCGTGCTCGGCCCCGACGAGGGCAGCCAGAACCAGGTCCGCCTCATGTTCCGGGTCACCAACACCGGCACCCGGGCCGGGCGCCCCGACAAGTGCGAGGCCGTGCTGTTCAACATCAGCGGCGAGCGGGTCGGGGTCGGCGCGGTCAGCCTCAAGGAGCCGATCCAGCCGGGCGCCACCCACTACGAGCCCGCCATCGGCACCGCCGCCGAGCCGCCGATCAACGGCACCGTCCACTGCCGCGCCCTCGAGCCCGGCTGATCCCGGCCGGCTAGGGACGGACGCTGAGGACGAGGCGGGCCGGGTCGCCGCCCTCGGCGTACAGCGGCAGCCGCCGCCCGCCGGCCTCCAGGGTGCGGCGGCCGACCGCCGTCGCGACCAGGGGCAGGGCGTCCAGGCGGGGGGTGGCGGCCGGCTCCAGCCGCCGCCAGCCGCCGGTGCCGGTGCGGCGGCCCTCCAGCTCGTAGTAGTCGAGCACGGCCTCGCTGGGGGAGGCGACCGCGACCAGGCGGAAGCCGTCGCCGGCGGCGGCGAAGGTCTCGGTCACCTCGGCCCGGTAGACCGAGTGGCGGTAGCGGAGGGCGAACTCGCCCGAGGCGGGCAGGGGGACGCTGGCCACCTCGCGGCCGCGCTCGTCGGCCACCACCACCGCCGGGCCGCCGCCCCGTCCGGCGACCACGGCCGGCACCGCCACCGCGACCGCCAGGGCGACGACGCCCACGGCCACCGCGGCGGCCAGGCGGCCCCGCCCGGCCCTCACGTCTTGGCCTGCTCGTCGTAGTAGCGCTGGGCCCCCGGGTGCAGCTCCAGGGGGGCGACCTTGGGGGCGGTGTCCAGCTGCAGGCGCCGGGCCGCCGGGTGGACCTCCTCCAGCGCCTTCTGCTGGTCGAACAGGAGCTTGGTGAGCTGGTAGGCCAGCTCCGGGTCCATGGAGCGGTGCACCACCAGGTAGTTGGGGACGGCCACGACCTTGACCGCGGCGTCGACGCCCTCGTAGCCGCCGGCCTCGATCTCGGCGTCGGCGTAGAAGTCGCCGTAGCGCTCCTTGAGCTCGCCCACGTACTGGTCGGAGGGCAGCAGCAGCAGCTCGCGGCTGGTCGCCAGGTCGGTGACGGCGCCGGTCGGCACCCCGCCCGACCAGAAGAAGGCGTCGAGGGCGCCGTCCTTGACCGCCTGCACGCTCTCGCCCACCCCGAGCTGCTGCCGCTGGATGTCCTCGTCGGGGTCGAGCCCGGCCACCTCCAGGATCCGCAGGGCGATCACCTCGGTGCCCGACCCGGGGGAGCCGACCGACACCCGCTTGCCCTTGAGATCCTCGATCGACTCGATGCCCTTGCCCTTCACGGTCGCGACCTGGGTGAGGTTGTTGTACAGCCGGGCCAGGGCCTGGGCCTGGACCTGCTCGCCGTCGAAGGTGTCGGTGCCCCTGACGGCGTCGGCGGCGGTGTCGGCCAGGGCGAAGGCCAGGTCGCTCTTGCCGTCGGCGATCAGGTACATGTTGTCGACCGAGGCCGAGGTGACCTCGGCGGTGGCCGCGTAGCCGTCCAGGTGCTCGCCGATCTGCTCGGCGATGCCGCCGCCGTAGACGAAGTAGACGCCGCCCGACCCGCCGGTGGCGATCGACAGGCGCTGGCCGTCGCCGCCCGACCCGCAGCCGGCCAGCCCGAGGGTGAGGACCAGCAGCAGCGTCGCGACCGCGCTCCGAGGACGCCCCCGCAGGGTCAGGTGGACGGCGACCGCGGCCACCAGCAGGCCGACACCGACGGCGATGGTCAGCGGCTCCAGGTAGAGCAGGAACAGCGAGGCCAGACCGGCCAGGACCCGTTCCGGCGGCCGGGCCGGGCCGAGCAGCCACCCGCCGGTGGCCACGGCCAGGGCGGCCACGGCCACGGCGGCCACGGCCAGCGTCCAGGCGACCTGGAGGATCGGCCCCTGGAGGAGCAGCCCCTCGCCGTTGGGGCTGAGCACGAAGGCGAAGGGGACCAGGAACGCCGGCAGGGTGTAGCGCAGCGTCAGCATCATCGTCTTGAACGCGTCCCCGCCGGTGATGGCGGCCGCCGCCACCGACGACAGGGCGGTCGGCGGGCTCACCTCGGACAGGACCGCGTAGTAGAAGATGAACATGTAGGCGGCCTCTTCGCCGACCCCGAGCGCGATCAGGGCCGGGCCGACGATCACCGCCGAGATGATGAACGACGCCGTCACCGGCACGGCCAGCCCGAGGACGAGGACGGCGACGGCCGAGTAGACCGCGGCCAGGGCGACCGAGCCGCCGGCGGCCCCGACGATCAGGGAGCTGGCCTTGAGCCCCAGCCCGGTCAGCGACACCACGGCCACGATGATCCCGGCGGCGGCGCACACCGCCACCACCGGCAGGACCCCGAGGGTGCCGGCGGCCAGGCAGTCGAACACCCGCCGGGGCGTCCAGCGGGTCTCGCGGCGCAGGAAGCCGAGGGCGAAGGCGACCACGGTGGCGTAGAGCACGGCCCGGAACGGCGACAGCCCGAAGGCCATGAAGACCACGATCAGGATGAGGGAGCTGAAGTAGTAGCCGTAGCGGAGCAGCAGCCAGCCCAGCGGCCGGGTGTCGACGTCGACCCCGTGGGTGCCGTAGCGGCGGCTGTCCATCTCGATGGCCAGGATGATGCCGAGGTAGTAGAGCAGGGTCGGGATGGTGGCGAACAGCAGCACCTGGAGATACGAGATCTCCAGGAACTCGGCGATGATGAAGGCGGCCGCGCCCAGGGTCGGCGGCGACAGGATGGCCCCGATCCCGGCCGCCGACAGGACCCCGCCGCCCGGGTCGGGCGGGTAGCCGGCCCGGCGCAGCACCGGCCAGGCCACCGACCCGAGCGTCACCGTGGTCGCCACCCCCGACCCGGACACGGTCCCGAGCAGGAACCCGGCCAGGGTGGCGGTGCGGCCGGGGGCGGCCGCCGAGCGGGTCCCGAAGGCGGCGAAGCTGACGTCGATGAAGAACCGGCCCGCCCCCGAGAACTCCAGCACCGCCCCGTAGATGGTGAACAGCACGATGTAGGTGGCGGCCACGTCCAGGGGGACCCCGAACAGCCCCTCGATCCCCATGTAGGTCTGGCCGACCAGGCGTTCCAGGTCGTAGCCCTTGTGGCCCAGCTCCCAGCCGAACGGGAACACGCCGCCGAAGAAGGCGTAGGCCACGAAGGCCAGGCAGATGGCGGGCAGGACCCAGCCGACGGTGCGGCGGGTCGCCTCCAGCACCAGCAGCACCGCGACCACGCCGAGGACCACGTCCAGGCCGGTGGGGCGGACCACCCGGCGGGCGAACTCGTCGAACACCAGCAGCGGGTACAGCAGCGACACCAGGGCCGCGGCGGCCAGGGCCCAGTCGAGCGGCCCCGGGTTGTCGCCGCCCCGATCCACCGGGGCACCCCCTCGGGGTTCCCCGGACCCCTCCGGCTCCCGCTCCTCCCTGGTGGCGGCCCGGCCCCGGGCCAGGGGGCGGTAGGCGAGCAGGGTCATGGCCAGGGTGACGGCCAGGAACGAGGTCCGGTAGGGCTGGGCCGGCTGGGGCCGCACCACCCACAGCAGCGCGTACAGCGACACCGCCACCGCGGCCGCCGAGATCAGCAGCTTGGGCAGGCCGGACAGGTCGCGGGCCGGCTGCTCGGCCTCGAACTCGGCCGCCTCCAGCTCGGGATGGCGGTCGAGCCGTTCGTCGTCCTGGTGGCGGTCCCCTGGCCGTCGGTCCTCGGTGTCGTCGACCCGCCTGGCCATGGCCGCATCCCGTCAGCTGGAGCTTGGCAACCTCGCTTGGGAGGTTACGTGGTCGACGGGCAACCTAAACCGGCGCTCGAGGATTGCCGGCAGGTTCCCCTTGAGCCAGCGCGACACCCCCGGCGGGAAGGTCGAGAGCACGATCCGCTGGTAGCCGGGGTGGGCCTGGAGCTCGTCGCCGACCGCCTCCAGGGGCGAGTGGCTGCCGACCCGGGCCGCGGCCACCGGGACCCCGGCCGCCCCCAGGGCGGCCATCGCCTCGGCGGCCCGCTTGCGGGCCAGCTGCCTGGCCTCGCCCTCCTCCCAGTTGTGGAGCAGGTGGCCGGTCGGGGTGGCCGGCACGAGCAGGGTGAACTCGGCCGCCGGGTCGGCGGCGGCCAGCGCCTTGACCTGTTCCAGGAGCTCGGGGCTTCCGGCCGTCTGGTGGGCGACGATGAGGTAGCGGGCCATGCGCACTCCCTCCCTGGGCGGTGGTTGTGGTTGTGCGCCGCCGCGGCCGCGGTGTCAAGATCGGGCCATGTCCGCCTTCCTGGTCGATTCCGAGATCGGCCGGCTCCGCAAGGTCCTGCTCCACTGCCCGGACCTGGAGCTGACCCGTCTCACCCCGGCCAACATCGCCGACATGCTGTTCGACGAGATCATGTGGGCCGAGCGGGCCCGGCTCGAGCACCAGGCGTTCGCCGACACCCTCCGGGCCCACGGGGTCGAGGTGTTCCTGCTGGCCGACCTGCTGGCCACCGCCCTGGCCGACGAGGCCGGCCGCAAGGAGCTGCTCGACCGGGTCGTCACCGTCGACGGCTTCGGCGCCGGCCTGGCCCCCGAGCTGCGGGCCTGGTTCGACTCGCTGGACGCCGCCGACCTGGTCACCTACCTGATCGGCGGGGTCATCCCCGAGGATCTGCCGTTCCGGCCCGAGGGCCTGGTCGGGGCCAGCTTCCACCCGACCACGTTCGTGCTGCCGCCGCTGCCCAACCAGATGTTCATGCGCGACACCTCGGCCTGGATGTACGGCGGGGTGTCGATCAACCCGATGGCCTTCCCGTCGCGGCGGCGCGAGACCATGCACCTGGAGACGGTCTACCGGCGCCACCCGATGTTCGCCGGCGCCGACTTCCCGATCTGGTACGGCGGGGACGGGATCGACCACTACCCGGCGGTCGTGGAGGGCGGCGACATCCTGGTCGTCGGGCGGCGGGCCCTGCTCGTCGGCATGGGGGAGCGCACCACCCACCAGGGCGTGGAGGCCCTGGCCAGGCGGCTGTTCGACGCCGGAGCGCTCGACACCCTGGTCGCGGTCGAGCTGCCCAAGGTCCGGGCCTACATGCACCTGGACACCGTCCTCACCCAGGTCGACCAGGACGCCTTCGTCGTCTACCCGGGCCTGCGGCAGCGGATGCGGCCGTTCGTGGTCACCCCCGGGCCCGGCCGCCACCTGGACGTCAAGGCCGAGGACGAGCTGTTCGCCACCCTGGCCCGGGTGCTGGAGGTGCCCCGGATCCGCACCTTCGAGACCGGCGGCAACGAGATGCTGGCCGCCCGCGAGCAGTGGGACGACGGCAACAACGTCCTCGCCGTCGCCCCCGGGGTGGTGGTCGCCTACGAGCGCAACGTCGACACCAACCAGCGCCTGCGCGACGACGGGGTCGAGGTCCTGACCATCCCCGGGTTCGAGCTCGGCCGCGGCCGCGGCGGCCCCCGCTGCATGAGCTGCCCCCTCGAGCGCGACCCGGTCGGGTAGCCCGGGACCCGGGCAGTGCCCTGCCGTCGGCCCGGGTGGCCACCCAGTGGCTGGTCGAGGCCCGCGACGACAGCACCTGCCGAGGTCACGGCCCCCGCCACCCGGGGGCGGCGCTGATGGCGTCCATCGTCTGCTTCGGCGACAGCATCACCCTGGGCCTTGTCGACCCGGCGGGTGGCTGGACCCAGCGACTGCGGCGACGACTCGACCAGGAGGCGACCTTCCCGCTGGGCGACACCAGCTTCCCGGCCCATGCCGTGTTCAACCTGGGCGTTTCCGACGACACCTCCGAGCGGCTGGCCACCCGCCTGGAGCGGGAGCTGGCGCCCCGGCAGCTCGGCGACCAGACGATCGTGGTCATCGCCGTCGGCGTCAACGAGACCGCCTACGACCCGGCCACCGGCCGGGCGGCCCACGACCCCGAGCGGTTCGCGGCCACCCTGGCCGGCATCGTGGCCACCGCCCGGCGCTCCACCGACGCGGTCGTGCTGGTCGGTCTCCTGCCCTGCGACGAGGCCAGGATGCAGCCGCCGCCCTGGGGCGCGGATGGCGGCCACTACGCCAACGACCGCATCCGCCAGTTCAACCAGGCCGTCCGCCGGGTCGCGGCCGACACCGGGGCCGCCCTGGTCGACTGCTTCGAGGAGGTGCTGGCCGGCGACCACACCGCCCTGCTCCACGACGGGCTCCACCCCAACGGAGCCGGCCACCAGCTCCTGGCCGACCGGGTCGCCGAGCGACTGCGGCCGTGGCTGTGAGCGGCCGCCTGTGGTCGGCCCGGCGGCTGCTGCTGACGATGTCGTCGCAGTCGGCGTCGACCTTCGCCAACCAGGTGGTCGCGTTCGTGATCCCATGGCTGGTCCTGAGCCGCACCGGCAGCGCCCTGAACGCCGGCGGGGTCGCCTTCGCCACCGGCATCGCCTCGGTGGCCGGGACCCTGTTCGGCGGGGTGATTGTCGACCGCATCGGCGGCCGCCGGACCGCCATCGTCTCCGACGCCCTCAGCCTGGTCACCGTGCTCGCCCTGGTGGTGGCGCTGGTCGCCGACTTCGTCCCCATCTGGCTGATCGTCGTCACCCAGGTCCTGGGGGTGCTGTTCGACGGGCCCGGCATGGTGGCCAGGGACGCCCTGGTGCCCCGGGTGGCCCGCGAGGACGACGTCCCCCTGGTGCGGGCGACCAGCCTCCAGGAGACCCTCCAGAACACCGCCATGTTCGTCGGCCCGCTGGCCGCCGGGCTGCTGATCTCGGCCGTGGCCGAGCAGGGGACGCTGCTGGTGGCGGCGGTCATGTTCGCGGCGGCGATGCTGCTGATCGCCGGCCTGGAGCGCCAGCGGCTCAGCCACGACCAGCCCCTGACCCCGGCCCGGGCGCTGGCCGACGTGCGCGAGGGGTTCCGCTTCATCGTCACCGAGCCCCTCCTCGGCCCGCTGACGTGGCTGCTGGTCGCATGGGTGGCCGTGTACGTCCCGCTGAGCACGCTCATCTTCCCGGCCTGGTTCAACTTCGCCCGCGAGAGCGCCGGCGCCCTCGGCCTGTTCCTCGGCGCCCAGGCCCTGGGGGGCGTCCTCGGCGGCCTGATCTTCGCCGCCGTCGGCCCCCGGGTGTCGCGGTTCTGGTGGTTCGTCGTCACCGAGGTGGTGGCCACGGCCGTGCTGGCGGCGCTGCTGGCCACCGAGCCGGGGTCGGTGGCGGCGGTGGTGCTGTCGTTCGGGGTCGGGCTGATCGCGGCCGGGTCCCTGCCGATCATCAACACCGCCTACTACTCCCGCACCCCCGAGGAGCTGCTCGGCCGGGTCAACGGGACGTCGTTCGCGATGGTCCTGACCGTCCTGCCGTTCTCGTCGCTGGCCTTCGGCTGGCTGATCAACGCCACCAGCCCGGAGACGGCCATCACGGTGGTCGTGGCCGCCAACACCGTCATGGTGGCCGCCTTCGCCCTGGTCTCGGCCATGCGCCTGGTCGACGCCCCGGCCCCCGCTAGGGGACCGTGAGCGGCTCGAGGCCCTCCTCCAGGACGGCCACCGTATGCTCGAAATGGGCCGAGCGGGAGCCGTCGCGGGTGGCCACGGCCCAGCCGTCGGGGCGGTGGACGTAGGCCGGGTCGCCGTCGACGAACATCGGCTCGATGGCCAGGACGAGGCCGTCGCGCAGCCGCGGGCCCCGGCCCGGGCGGCCGTCGTTGTCGACCGACGGGTCCTCGTGCAGGAGCTGGCCCACGCCGTGGCCGCCGTGGTCGGCCAGGATGCCGTAGCCGGCCTCGTGGGCGACCTGGCCGACGGCATGGCTGATGTCGGACAGCCGGTTGCCGACCTTGGCCTGCTCGATCCCGGCCCACAGGGCCCGCTCGGTGGTCTCCAGCAGTCGCCGGGCGGCCGGGTCGATCTCGCCGACACCGACGGTCACGGCGGCGTCGGCGTGGTAGCCGTCGACCACCGCCCCGCAGTCGATCGAGAGCACGTCCCCGGACCGCAGCCGACGGCGGTCGGGGATGCCGTGCACGATCACCTCGTTGACCGACAGGCACAGGCTGGCCGGGAACGGGTACGGCGCGAACCGGGGGTGGTAGCCGAGGAACGACGCCGTCGCCCCCGCCTTGGCGATGGTCCTGGCGCCGAGCTCGTCCAGCTCCCGCAGGCTCACCCCGGGCCGGACCGCGGCCACCACCCGCTCCAGGGTGCGGGCGACGACCCGCCCGGCCCGGCGCATGGTGGCGATCTCGTCCCTGGACTTCAGGATGACCATTCCCGCTCCTTCCGGCGCTCCCGCAGGACCAGCCACAGCGACCCGCCGACGACCAGGGCGAGCGAGATCCAGCCGTTGCGGGACAGCCCCAGCAGCCGGTAGGTGGTGTCGGTGCGCAGCAGCTCCAGCCCGAACCGCCCGGCGCCGTACAGGACCAGGTACAGCAGCGACAGGCTGCCCGGCCGCAGCCGCCGGGTCGCCGAGACCCGCAGCAGGATGCCGACCACGGCCAGGTTCCAGAGCGACTCGTACAGGAACGTGGGGTGGAAGGTGGCGAAGTCGGCGTAGCGGTCGGGCCGGTACTCGGGGTCGACCTCCAGCGCCCACGGCACGGTGGTCGGGGTGCCGAACAGCTCCTGGTTGAAGTAGTTGCCCCAGCGGCCGAAGGCCTGGGCCAGGGGGATGGCCGGGATGGCGGCGTCCAG
>Ga0081538_10002874_pt1 | contig 16456 bp, 10 predicted proteins | sample TabmetS5T2R1_FD_71022 | JGI IMG/M metagenome (GOLD analysis project Ga0081538, IMG submission 71022) | Tabebuia heterophylla rhizosphere microbial communities from the University of Puerto Rico - S5T2R1 | ecosystem: Host-associated > Plants > Roots > Rhizosphere ... | reverse complement strand
GGGGGGGGGGGCGGCCGCGGCCGGGGGACGGGGGGGCCGCCGGGGAGCCGCTCGGGGCGGTGGTGCTCGAGCTGCCGGCTCGGGAGATCGGCGGGCAGCTGCCGGCGTGGGAAGAGCTGACGGCGTTCTGCGCCAAGGCGCGCGAGGAGGGGATCGCACTCCACATGGACGGCGCGCGGCTCTGGCAGTGCGCCCCGTTCTACCGGCGCACCCTCGCCGAGATCGCCGATCTGTTCGACACGGTCTACGTCTCCTTCTACAAGGACCTCGGCGCGCCGGCCGGCGCCGCGCTGACGGGGACGAAGGCCGTGATCGACGAGGCGCGGGTCTGGCAGATCCGCCACGGCGGGCGGCTGTTCACGGCATACCCGTTCCTCATCGCGGCAGAGCGGGGCCTCGACGAGGTCCTGCCGCGGATGCCCGAGTTCGTCGCGCGCGCGAACGAGCTCGCGGCGGCGCTCGGCGCCCTCGACGGGGTCGAGATCGTCCCCGACCCGCCGCAGACGGCGATGTTCCACCTCCTCGCGCACCGCGAGCTCGAGCGGTTGAACGAGGCCGCGCTCGACATCGCCGAACGTACGAGCACGTTCGTCGGCCACTTCGCAGCGACCGAGATTCCCGGCGTGCAGACGACAGAGCTGACGGTCGGAGCCGCGAGCTTCCAGGTCGCGGTCGATGAGGCTCGCGAGCTCTACAGCGCGCTCTTGCGCGCCTCGGCGTGACGTCGGCGCGAGGCAGGGCTTGACCTCTTCGGGAAAGCGGTCATGATTGTGTAGATTGTATCCCTGGACGCGAGGCCAGCAGCCGATGGCCCTGCACGTCGACGACTTCGGATGCGTGCCGGATGGCCGGTTCCTGGAGCAGGTCTCCATCGATGCCGACGCTGCCGCGCTGACGGTGTCGCGCGGACTGCTGCGGGCGATTGACGCCGGCAAGAACATCGCGATCCCCGGTGCCGCGGACCTGGTCGCGACCATCGCGGCGCTTGTCAACCACCTGATCGTCGAGAACGCGTCGATGACCATCGAGGACCCGACCCGGCTCACGGGGACCCTCAGGAACCCGAAGCGCCCGGAGGTCGGGCTGACGTTCCGGTCCGACCTTCATGTCGGGATGCGCATCACCGTCGCCGGGGCCGGCTCCGCCGGCTCGACGCTGGTCAGCGACGTGGTCCAGGTCGTCGACGCGACGACCGTCATCCTCGCCGACGCGACCTCGGCGGCCGTGGACGACGTCGAGGTGATTCTCAACGACCCCGACCTCGTCGCGCTCAGCAACTTCGCCCGCCGAGACGTCGGCGACCTCACCGTCGACCTCGGGGACCGCTCCGTCGGCGACGCGGCGATGAGGATCGGGGGTCGGGGGCTCCAGAGCGCCACCGCCAGGTTCTCGTCCCTGGACCTCGACAAGCAGGTGACGATCCAGGGCGCGGGCCTGCTCGTCACCACCATCCGGACCGTTGCCAGCCCGACCCAGGCGACCCTGACGGCACCGGCGCAGCGGGCCGTGGAGAACGTCCAGGCGGACGTCTGGAAGACCGACTCGCGACCCGGGCTGGAGCTGCTGCTGGCAGCGCTCCCGAGCCTGCGCGTCGAGTCCGCCGAGATCGTGTTCGGACCGGGCGTCTACGACTTCACCCGCGTCCCGAACCTTCCCGGCTCGATGCATGCCGCCATCGGGCTGCGGGATGTGAGCGACCTCACCTTCCGCGGAGCGGGGGCGGGGGCGACGATCCTGCGCCTCATGCCGAACCAGGACCTGAGCAAGCCGGACACCCATGTCATCGAGACCGTCGACTGCCGCAACCTCACCCTGCGAGATCTGTCGGTCCACGGCGCCTATCTCACGATGGGCAACACCAACGAGCAGATGCACGGCATCAACATCAACCAGGGCTCGGAGGACATCGTCGTCGAGCGGGTGCGGGTGTTCCAGTCGGCAGGCGACGGGATCCGGTTGCTGGGAAGGCCCGAGGACACCGAGGATGGGATCCCGGCCAACAAGGTCCGTCGGATCTGGGTGGAGGGATGCCGGCTCATCCAGAACAAGCGGACCGGTGTGGCGTTCCAGCGGGCGGTCGAGCTCGTGTGGGTGCGCAACTGCCACATCGAGATGTCTCCGCCGAGCTCCGATGCCTGCGTGGACTTCGAGCCCTCCGGGAGCTCGGCACCGACCGACATCATCATCCAGTCCAACGTCATGGCGCACGACACGCCCGCCATCGCCGTCTCGATCTCCGGGATCGGTGGCCCCGACCCGACCCGCAGGGTGAAGTTCACCGACAACATCCTGCTCGGCGGGCAGCTCTTCAGCACCGACGTGGACCAGTTGGCCATCCAGGACAACATGGTGCTGGTCCCGGCGGGCGCGAGAGCGGGCAACCGGATCCCCCTCCACATCCAGCGAGGCGGCGATTCGGTGCTGATCACCGGGAACCTGCTCGTCGACGAGAATGTCGAGACCGAGGCGGTCCTGGTCGTCAGCGAGGTGAACCAGCGCCCCGTCGACCGGGCGATCATCGCCAACAACCTCTGCTTCGCCCGGTCCGGGACCGGGATCCGGGTGTCCTCCAGCGAGGATGTGGCCGTCGAGGGGAACCTCGTGGTGGCGACCGGTTCCTGCGCGGTCGGGATTGTCCTGCAGTCGACGCCGACCAGCCTGGATCGCGTCGCCGCTCGCGGCAACGACATCACCGTCGAGGGCGCGGGTTCGTGGGACACCGGGATCCTGCTCAACGCTCGAAAGGAGTCGCCAGCCCACGACGTGTCGGTCGTGGACAACTCCGTTCACGGCGCAGCCGAAGGTGTCAGGTTCCACGGCACCGGCTTCCAGCGGACGCCGGTGTGTGCCCTGAACCGCGTGGACGCGGCTGTGCCGAGCCCTCTGGTGGGCCTGGACCAGCTGCCGGGGAAGGCCGTGCTCGTCGGAGGGGCGGCCAGCCGCGGCGGCGTGGCTCCCGGCACCGGGGCCGGCCGATTCCTTGCCGGGCTGGGGGATCCCAACCAGAACAACGTCGTCGGGAACCTCGGCGACATCTACCAACGCCTCGACACCACCCCGGGTCCCAGGCTCTTCGTCAAGGAATCGGACGACCAGCCGGGTACCGGCTGGTCACCCAAGTAGGCCGGGTCCTCGCGCCTGCTCCACCGGCGTCGCCGCGAGGCCATGCGCACGTCGGACGGGAGGCAGCGCTCTGGTGGGTGGTGGCGGGGCAGAGCCCCCTGACGCGGTCTCGGGCTGGGTTGCGCGGGGTGATCTGGTCTATTCGCGCGCCACCGTTCCGCGGTTCACGCGCTCGCGGGGAGTGGCGGTGGAGGACGAGGCGGGGCGCAGGTACCTGGATGCCGAGGCGAGCAGCGGGACGGCGGGTCTCGGCTTCGACAGCACCATCCTCGCCGCGGCGGCGCAGCGCGCCGCCGCCATGCCGGTGCTGCCCTCGTTCTGTGAGACACCGCTACGGCAGTCGGTCGCCGCCCGCCTGGCCGCCCGGATGGAGGATGCCACCGGCCGCGCTGGGCGCATCGCCTTCGACCTCGGCGGCGCCCAAGGCATCGAGCTGGCCCTGCGGGTCGCGCGCAGCAACACCTCCCGTCCCCGGTTCGTCGTCTTCGAAGGCGGCTACCACGGACGCAGTGGGTTGACGTCGCAGCTGAGCGCCAGTCCCCGCTACCGTCGCGGCGTCGACGAGCGCGTCCCGGTCACGCGGCTACCCTACCCGGACGTCGAGCAAGCCCGTTTCGGCGAGGCGGCCGAGCTGGCCGCCACCACCGCGCTGGCCTACGTCCGGCAGCTCGCCACCATGGAGTTCGCCGGCCTGACGCAGGCCGGGCGCGAGCCGGAGGTGGCGGCGCTGGTCTTCGAGCCCATCCTCAACGCTGGCGGCATCGTGCGGCCCGACCCCAGCTACCTACGCGGGGTGGTCGAGACCTTCCGCTCGCTCGGCGCGCTCATCGTGGTCGACGAGATCTTCTGCGGCTTCCATCGCACCGGCCCCGCCTGGGGCTTCCAGCACTACGAGGCGATCGACCCTGACATCGTGGTGATGGGCAAGGCCGTGACCAACGGCATCACGCCGCTGACCTGCGTGTGGGCACGCGAGCCGCTGATGGACCCGGAGCATTTCCCGCCCGGCAGCCACTCGGCCACCTTCCAGACCACGCCGATCGCTCTGGCCGTGGCCGACGAGGTCCTCAACCGCTACGACCGCTGGCAGAACCTCGACGCGCAGCTGGCCCGGGTGGAGGCTGGCCTGCGCGCCGCGATCGACGAGGTCGTGGGCTCCTTCCCGATGGCGCTCAGCGGCTGGGCCAGCGGCGGGCTCGGCCGCATCCGGCTCGACCGGCCACTGGCCGGTCGAGCCGTCGAGCTGGCCCTCCGCATCGCCGAGCGCGAACCGGTCGACGGCTTCCACGGCGCGATCCTGGGCAGCCCGGGCATGGCGCCGAACGTGATCGCGCTGCATCCGCCGCTGGTCATCGGCGAGCCCGAGCTGCGCGCGCTGCGGGAGCTGCTGATCGGCACGTTCGCCGCGCTCGCCGTCGCAGCCTGACGTGGCACGTCGTTGGTCAGCCGCCCAGACGGCCGGCGAGATGATCAGCCAGGCGGAGCGCCAGCGCCACCACGGTGAGCGTGGGGTTGGCGTAGCCGCCGGTCGGGAACACCGAGCTGCCCGTCACATAGAGGTTGTCGACCCCGTGCACGCGGCAGTCGGCGTCCACGACGCCATGGGCCGGATCGGCGTGCATCCTCGTGGTGCCCATGTGGTGGCGTCCGCCGCTGAGCCGCGCCGTGGCCAACGCGCCGTCCGGCACCGCTTGGAAGCGGCCGAGCCCGCGCGCCTCCAAGTGGCCACCGATCAGCTGCGCCGCGCGGGCGATCATCGTGAGGTCGCGCTCCTGGACGCGCCAGTCGAGGCAGACCCGACGCTGTCCCAGCGCGTCTCGGCGGCGAGGGTCGAGCAGCACGCGGCTGTCCGGGTCAGGCGACTGCTCCGCCAAGACCTCCAGGACCAGACCGCCACCCGGCCGGGGGCAGAGCCGCACTCCGCAGCCGCACAGGCGCTCCCGCCGCACCACCGGCTCGGCCAGCGTCAGCCGCCCCTCGGCCCAGGTGCCGTCGGCGCGGTGCACGGCGTAGAGGCCGATCTCCTGAAGCAGTCCCTCGGGCGCAGCCAGCACCCCGGCGGCCAGGTACGGGTGCTCCATGAAGAACCGCCCGACAAGGTCGCGATCGTTGCCCAGCCCTTGGCGCCGTACGCGGTCCGACAGCAGCAACAGGCGCGCGTTCTCGATCCCACCGGCCGCCAGGACCACGACCTTGGCCGCAACCCGGAGCCGTTGCCCCGTGAGCGTGGCGACCCGGACGCCGGTCACGCGCCGCGCCCTGGACTCGGTTTCGATCTCGATCACCGTGCCGTGCTCGAGCAGGGTCACCCCGGCGCGGTCGAGGCCAACGCGGGCGGCCTCGCCCCACCAGAGGTCGCTCGGACCGAGCTGGAACACGGCCGTGCGCACCAGCTCGGGGTCGAGCGGGAGCGGCCTGCCAGCCAACCCGTGCGCGACGGCGGTCAGGCGCTCGGGCCTGATGCCGCAGATGGTGGCGGCGCGAGCGTAGTACGGATCGAGCCGCGCGCGGCGGAAGGGCCAGCCGCTGTGGGGCAGCCAGTCACGGGTCTCGAAGTCGATGGGCTCGAGCGGGTACAGTCGCGCGCCGCGTCGAGCGCCGCCGAGGGGGATGTCCCAGTGGCCGCTGGAGCCGCCAAAGCCGCGCTGGCGGGCATCCCGCAGCCGGAAGTACGCGCGCCCGAGATTACGGCCAACCGACAGCGCCTGGGTCGCTCGGTCGGGCGGACACCCGCCACTCTCGACCAGGCAGATCCGAGGGCCGTGGCCCGCCAGCGCTCGCGCCACCACCTGCCCGGCGGGTCCGGCGCCGACGATGCACAGGTCGGTCTCGATCAGCGCATTGGCCTGCAGCGAGCGGGCGTCGACCAGCACGGCGGCCCTTCCCCTCCAGCTTTGCATTCGCGGCGGGAGTAGCATCGTCCCGAATCAGGGTAATCGGAGCAGCACGACGAACAGCGTCAATCGACCGACAGGCCTCGGGAGGCCATGACCGGCGGACCGCCAGCCAAGGGCCTACAAGTACGGGCGCTGCAGTTCGGCCTGTACCCTGCGGCGGTCCAGCAGGCGCTGGAGCGATGCCGGGGCGGCTCCGCCGACGACTTCTTCGGCGCCCTGTTGACCGAGCCCTCCGGCCGTCCGGACGGCCTCGCCCTGGCGCTGCTGCGCGGCGCCGACACTGCGCTGCTCGTCGGCGAGGCCGCCCGCTGCCTCCGCCGCCCGGCCGCCGAGGTCGGAGCCGCGCTGCGGCGCCACCTCGACCGCACCGCCACCGACGAGCTGGCGCTGACTGGCGCCGAGGTGGTCACGCTGCTGCTCCGCCAGGCCGGGGTGCGCGCGGCCTTTGCCTACGCCGGGACCTCGGAGCTGGCGCTCTGCGACAACCTCGCGCGGGCTCCGGGCATCGAGCTGGTGAACAGTCGCGGAGACAAGGAGGCCGCGTTCATGGCGGCCGGCGGCAGCCTGCTCCACGCGGTGCGGAGCATGGCGGTGCTGCACGGGGCCAGGGGGGCGACCAATGCGGCCGGGGCCATCGCCGACGCCCGCCGCAACGAGGTCGGCGTCGTGGTCGTGGTCGGGCTGCCGCCCAGCCGGTCGGCGCGGTTCCTGCCCCCGCACGGCGAGGCCAACCTCATCGAGGGAGTCGGAGCGTTCGCCAAGTGGTGGCATGAGGTCGGGCCGCCGCCGGCGGAGCCGGCCGCCCGCGCCGAGCTGGCCGGTGACTTCGTCGCGGCACTGAGGGCCGCACTGCGCCAGGCCCGGACCAGACCGCGCGGCCCGGCGATCTTCGGGCTGCCCCAGGACGTGGCCGAGTTGGCGTGGGCGCCGTGGCACGTCCTCGCCGCCGCCGAGCCCAGGCGCCCCGGCCTTCCGCGACCGCCGCTGGCCGCAGCCGCCGGGCTCCTGGCGAGCGGCGAGCGCGTGGCGATCCTGGTTGATGACTATCTGCTGCGCTACGACGGCGCTCGGCCCGTCCTGGCCGAGCTGGCAGCCCGCGCGGGCGCCCTGGTGCTCCAGGTGCGCTACCGCCGGGGCGCGATGCTGTTCGAGCGCCTCAGCGCCCGAGAGGTGCCCTCGTTCCTGGGCTGGTACGACCCGCTGCGTGCCGACCACCGGGCCCTGCTGGAGCAGGCCGATCTCCTGGTCACGCTGGAGGACCGCAACCTCTACCAGCGGGTTGTCGGGGACCTGCCACCCTGCCGCAAGCTCGCCATCACCTCCGACGCCGCCAAGACCCGCAAGAACGGCTACCTGCATGACGCCGACCTGCTTCTGGAGGGCGACGTGGTCGCGATCATGCGCGGGCTCTGCCAGCGGCTCGCGCGAAGAGATGCCACAGCGAGCGGGTGGGGCAACGGCATCTCCGCCGGGCGCGAGGTCGATGCCGACGCCCTCCCCCCCGAGGTCCGGCGGCTGCGGCTGGGGATTGTGGCGGCGCTCGCCGAGGCGATGGCTGCGTGCCCCACGCCGGTGCTGGTTGACGACAGCCAGATGCTGGGTGGCCTCATCTGCGAGCACTACGACCTGCTGCCCGGCAACCTGCGGGTCTTCGGCGACCACGCCGGCTTCGTGGGGTCGGGCATCGGGTACGCGACCGGGCTCGCGGTCGTCAATCCCTCGGTTCGGGTCTTCTGCACGCTCGGCGACCAAGGCTTCAGCAACGGCATGCAGGGGCTGCTGGCGGCCGGACAAGAGCGCGCGCGCGTCGTCTACCTGGTCTGCAACAACGGTGCGAGCGCCTCGCTGCTGGCGCAGTCGGCGGCCAGTCAGCCGCGCTGGTTCGACGGCGGCCGGCAGCCGCACCTGCACAATCCCGCCAACGTCGACTACACCGAGGTCGCCAGAGGGCTAGGCGTGGCCTCCTGGTCGCTCCGGCTCCCCCTCGACCGGGACAAGGAGGTGATCGACCGCGCGCTGGAGCGCCTGCGCCAGCTGCTGTCCGAGGCCGTGGCCGCGACCGGACCCGCGCTCATTGAGCTGCGGCTGCCAGGCGGCCGCGAGGCGTGGGCGGGCATCTGGCTCACGCAGGGCCACGACGAGCGCTCCGGGGACACCCATCGGGTCGCGCCGCCGCGGTGAGCGCGTCGTCGCGGCCGTACGATACCGGCGACATGGCCGAGAGATGGTTCGCCCGCCGGACCTACCACCCCGACGACTTCGACGTCGAGGACCTCAGGGCCCGCAAGGCCGCGGCCGGGCTCCGGACCAGCGTGGTGCTGCCCTCCCGCAACGAGGCCGCCACCATCGCGGAGGTGGTGGCATCGGTGACCGCGCTCCGCGGCACGCTGATCGACGAGGTGGTGGTGATCGACGCCGGCTCCGCCGATGGCACCCGGGCGTTGGCGGCGGCCGCCGGGGCCACCGCCTACGACGAGCGTGAGGTGTTCCCGGAATTGGGCCCTGGGCTCGGCAAGGGCGACGGGATGTGGCGCGGGCTCTCGGTGACCAGCGGGGACCTGGTCGTGTTCCTCGACACCGACGTCCGCAACCCGGATCCGCGCTGGGTGTGGTCGCTGCTCGGCCCCCTGCTGCTCGACCCGACGACGCAGCTCGTGAAGGGCTTCTACGGGCGGCCGATCGAGATGGCCGGGGTGCTCCACCCCCAGGGCGGTGGGCGGGTCACCGAGCTGTGCGCGCGCCCGCTGCTCAACGTGTTCTGGTCCGAGCTGGCCGAGCTGGTGCATCCGCTCGCGGGCGAGCTGGCCGCGCGCCGCGAGCTCCTCGAGTCGATCCCGTTCTGCGCCAACTATGGCGTGGAGATCGGCATGCTGATCGACGCGGCCGCCGCCGTCGGGGTCGAGGCGATCGCCCAAGTGGACCTCGGCACGCGGGTCCACCGCAACCAGCCGTTGGAGGCGCTGGCACGCATGGCGTTCGAGATCACGCAGGCAGCGACGCAGCGGCTGATCCGGAGCCGGCGGATGACCCTCGCCGACGGTGCCAAGTTCCCCGAGCGGTTTGTCCAGTTCACCCGAGCGCCGGACCGCAGTCCCGTGCTGGTGGAGCACGCCGTCAGCGTGACGGAGCGGCCACCGCTGCGAGATCTCCGTGGTGCCGGGGCTTGACCCACCCGCCCGGCGGTGCCGGGGCGTTCGCGCTGGGGACCGCCGCTCGGCTGATAGCCTTGCTGGCACCGGCCGGCGCAGCGGCGCCCCGGACATGGGCAGCCAGGAGGAGCGCGTGCGCGAGCAGCCGGACGGGTCCGGGGAGGGATCGGTCGGGTCCAGGGGACGTCCTGCCCAAGGGCCGCCCCGGCAGGGACGGGTCGCGCTGGTCTCGTTCCGGCTCGGCGAGGCCGACGGCGTGTCGGTGGTCGCGGGCCACTGGGGCGAGGCGTTCCGTCGGCTCGGCCTGGCCGTGCGGACCGTGGCCGGCGCGGGCCACGCGGACTGGCTGCTGCCCGGGCTGGAGATGGACGGCGTCGCCGGGCCGGACCTGCCCGGCCGGCTGGCCCAGGCCCTGGACGGGGCCGACCTGGTGGTGGTCGAGAACCTCTGCTCGTTGCCGCGGAACCCCGGCGCCGCGGCCGCCCTCGCCCGGTGCCTGGCGGGGCGGCCGGCCATCCTCCACCACCATGACCTGTCCTGGCAGCGGGAGGAGTTCGGCGACCTGCCCGGCTGGCCCCCCGACGACCCGGCCTGGCGGCACGTCACCATCAACGAGCTGAGCCGCAGGCAGCTGGCCGACCGCGGGCTGGCCGCCACCACCGTCTACGGCGGCATCCCGGTCCCGGGGCGTGGGCGGCGGACGCTGGCCAGAAGGCTGCTCGGGGTGGCCCCGGACCGGCGGCTGCTGCTGCAGCCGACCCGGGCCATCCCCCGCAAGAACGTCCCCGCCGGCCTGGCCATGGCCGAGGCCCTGGGCGCCGACTACTGGCTGACCGGGCCGTCCGAGGACGGCTATGGCCCCGAGCTGGCCTGCCTGCTCGCGGCCACGTCCTGCCGGGTGCACCGCCGCCTGCCGAACGGCCTGACCATGGACGACGCCTATGCGGCCTGCGACGCGGTGGTGTTCCCCTCGACCTGGGAGGGGTTCGGCGTCCCGCTGGTCGAGGCCTCGCTGCACCGCCGCCCCCTGGCCGTCGGCGACTACCCGGTCGCGGCCGAGCTGGCCGCCTTCGGCCTCTGCTGGTTCCCGGCCGACGACCCGGCACCGCTGCGCGCCTTCCTCGAGCGCCCCGACCCGACCCTGCTCGCCCGCAACCGGGCCGTGGCCCTCCAGCACTTCACGCTCGACGCCCTGGTCGACCAGCTCGCGCGCCTCCTTCGGGGGGCGGCGTGGGGGCACCTGCTGGACGGGGCGTGAGCCGGCGCTCAGTCCCGGGTGTACTCGAACTCGGTGATGGCCTTGGCCTGCTGCACGATGGTGGAGCTGTTCCCGATCTCCCGGTCCACCCTGAGGACGATCCCGAACGGCCTCGTGGCGTATCTCTCCCGTAGCTCCCCGATGTGGGCGTGCAGGTAATAGCATGCCGAACGGGTCCCGATGGCGCCGATCCCGGCCAGGATCAGGTACACCTTGTCGGGACCGAGGTCCCGCTTGATCTTGAGCTTCACGATGAGCCCGTAGTCGTGGCTCTCGAACTCCTCTTCCCGCTGCGGCCAGCGCTGGTTCGAGGACTTCTCCTCGATCGCGGTGACGGTCTCGTTGAAGCAATAGGGCGAATTGAATTTGGGGCCGAGGGCGACCTTGGTGGCGGCGTTGGCGTTGTGGCTCCCGATGAGGATCAGGTCGTTCTCCCAGACATCCTGCCCCCGCAGGAACCTGCTGGCGGTGCGGATGTGCAGGCGGTTGTCCTCCTTGCCAGCCACCGTCAGCAACGTGTGGACCTTGGCGATGCCCTCGGCGTCGGGCAGCGCGGTGACCCTGCTGTCCTCCTGCGGCAACGGATACCTGAGCCTTCTGCCCTCGTGATATTCGTGGAAGAACGCGTCGGCGACCATGCTGGAATAGACGAACCAGGTGTCGGACTCGTTGCTCGCGATGGTCTCGAAGATCTCCCGGGCGGCGACCTCGTCGTCCCGCAGGCGCTCGAGGTTTCTCTGCTGCTCGGGGCTCTCGGCCTCGATCGAGGTCCGTCTCCTCCGTTCCACCAGGATCATGGCCGGGCTCGCAAGCAGGAGACCCAGCACTGCCGCCATGGCGGACACCCGCCAATTGCTCACGGCAACGAGGCCCAGACTGACCACGAGGACGAGGCCGAAGACCAGCAGATAGGTCGGCTCGGCGCTCAAGCCCTTGGCGACCGCGGCGATTCCCCTGCCGTACTCTCCACCTTGGAGCTTCTCCTGGTCCAAGGCTCGTCCCCCCTCGGTAGCTCACGACACTAGGGCAGACTCCACTTCCGGGGCACACCTGTCAAGGTAGTCGAGAGGCGCCAAATCCACCCGTGGGCGGCGAGAACGGGCGCCTTGCTTCCGGTGCCCTCGGACCGCACACTTGTCGCGCTTGTTGGACACTTGCCGCAAACAGCGGAACAGAGCCCGGGGAGCGCGCACGGGCCGGGAGGGCAGCATGTCCCTGACGGTACTGATGAATGCGGGGCCATGGCTTCCCGTCCCGCCCGGGGGCTACGGCGGGATCGAGAACATCGTCGGCTGGCTGGTGCCAGAGCTTCGACGACGACATGACGTTCGGGTCATCCTGGCCACCGTGGACCAGAGCACCCTCCCGGTCGACGAGAAGTTGGCCCTGTTCGACGAGGGCATGTTCCACTGCCTGGCCGCGCCCTACCGTGACTCGGTGGGCGTGGCCCACGCCCACATGCAGCACGTCATCGCCAACCTGCCTGGGCGGGGCGTCGACCTCATCCACGACCACCTGGAGGTTGTCGGCCCCAGCATGCTGTCGGTGCTCGGTGACGCCTGCCCGCCGACCCTGCAGACGCTCCACTGGGACCTCAGCAAGCACCCGAAGTTCTATTCGACCTTCAAGGGCAAGGGTCGGATCTTCTTCAATGCCGTCTCCAACGCCCACCAGGGCACCGCTCCGGAGAATCTCAGGGACCAGATCATCAAGGCGGTCAACCTGGCCGTGGACGTCGACGCCTACCGCCTGGAGCCCGAGAAGGACGACTATTACCTGACCCTGTTCCGCTTCACACAGGTCAAGGGAATCGACATCGCGGCCCGCATCTGCAAGGAGTTGGGCGTGCGGCTGCGGATGGCCGGTCCGGTGGCCGGCATCCCCGACCGCGAGCGGCTCGATCAGGAGCTGGCCGACCCCGACAGCCCATATCACAGCCGATTGGACGTCCAGTATTATCTCGGGTCCGTGCAACCGTACGAGGACGGCGACCGGATCGTCTGGGTCGGAACAGTTGATGGGCCCGAAAAGCAGCGCCTGCTCGGAAGGGCGAAGGCATTGCTGGCTCCGATCCAGTGGGAGGAGCCGGGTGGCACTGCCATGCTCGAAGCCTTGGCCTGCGGGACCCCGGTGATCGGCATGCGCCGGGGGGCGTTGACAGACATCATCGAGCACGGCAAGAACGGGTTCCTCTGCGACGACGAGGCCGAGTTCGCCAGCTACCTCCCGCGGGCCCACGAGATCGATCCCAACGCCTGCCGCCGAAGCGCGGAGGCGCGGTTCTCGGTGCCCACCATGGCGGATGCCTACGTCGAGCTCTACCACGAGGTGCTCAGGCGCGCCTCCTGAGGTCGGGCCGGTCTCCGGCGCTCAGCCACGAAGGTCGGCCGCCGCGGTCACCAGCCGCTCCATCCCACCGGCAGGATCGGTGTAGGACAACGTATAGGTCCCGGCCGCGAGGTCCGGCGAGAGCCGCGTCTCGTGGGATCCGTTGCGCCATCGGAGCACCAAGCCGCCGTCGGGGGCGTCCAGGCACGAGAACGCCCCCTGGAACGCCGGATGCTCGTTGCGGAACCGGATCAGGCGGAGCAGATCCTGGACCACCGGTTGCTCGAGGGCTGCGGTCAACTCGTCGCCGGTGTAGCGGCGGCGGTTGAGCTCCCGGCCGTCGCCCGTCCGGGCCCGCAGCCGCGGGTCGTTGCGGCCCGCGAGCAGGCCGACGTAGTAGACCTGGGGGACGCCCGGAACGAAGAACTGGAGCAAGCGGGCCAGCAGATAGCGCCCGGGGTCGCGGCCGAGGGCGTCGTAGAAGCTGCAGTCGATCTGGTAGATGTCCAGCTCGTCCGTGGTCTGACCGGTGGCCAGCACGCTCGTGCCCTCGCTGTTCTCGTGGACCTGCATGGCCAGCTCGCGGACCTGCTTGGAGCTCAGCAGCGGGGTCAGCTCGCCGACGGTCTGGTCGGTGCTGACGTCGATCAGGCCGATGCCGTCGTGGGTGTCCAGGACCGTGATCGCATTCTTGGGCCGCAGGTCGAGCCAGCGCCGCAGCGGCTGGCCGTCCCCGGTGAACAGCGCATGCAGCACCAACGGGGGCAGGGCGAAGTCGTAGACCCGGTCGACGACCTTGCTCATGCGGATCTGCTGGTCGTAGTGGGAGTGCAGCTCGGCCAGCACCTCGATCCCCAGCTTGTTGGCGCGGCCGCGCAGCTCCTCCACATAGTCCAGGGTGGCCTCGGTCATGAAGCAGGACGTCCCCGCGGTCTTGACGGCGTAGCCGACGGCGTCCAGGCGGACGATGGCGACCCCGTTGTCGGCCAGCAGCCCCAGGATGTCCACCAGGTAGCGCTCGGTCTCGGGATCGTGGACGTCGAGGTCGACCTGCCGGCTGGTGAAGGTCGTCCAGAGCAGGCGCCGCCCCGCTCCCTTGGAGACCAGGGGCGTGAAGGGCAGCCCGGGTCGGGGCCGGTAGATGCGCAGGATCTGGTCCTCGGTGGCGCCGTCCGCGAACACCCGGTCGAAGGTCAGGAACATGCCGGCCCACCGCGACGCGTCCCCCTGCTCGCGGAAGTCGAGGAACGGCGCGGCGTCGGTCGACATGTGGTTGACGATCAGGTCGGCCGCCACCTCGAACGACCCGCTCAGTCTGGCGATGTCGGCCCAGGTGCCGAGCCTCGGATCGACCTGACGGTGGTCTGCCGGGTCGAAGCCGGCGTCGGCCCCGTCGTAGGGATCGAAGAACGGCAGGAGATGGACCCCGCCGAACAGCCCACCCAGCGGCCCGTGCAGCAGCTCATCCAGCCCGCGTAAGGTCCCGCCCAGACGGTCGGCATAGGCGATCAGCTGGACCTGGTTCCTCATGGCCTCAGTCTACATCGAGTGCAATGCGGAATTAGGGAGGTTGGGCGCCGCCACCGGCTACCGCACCGGGACGGTGTCGGTGCGCACCACAGTCGTGCCGGACCCGGTCGTAGCGAGGATCCGAACGGTGACCTCGTCGCCCTTCAGGTCGTCGGACGCCAGCGTCACCGCGGGCTCTGGGAGTCCAACCGCGACCGTCTGCCAGGTGGCGCCCATGTCGTCACTGACCTGGACGATGTAGCGCTGACCAGGCGGCGCCTCGGGTACCGCCCAGCGCAGCTCCAGCGTGCCGCCGGGCGTCCCGCCCGGTCCGGCCGCCGCCCGGTCGGCGCGGACGAGCTCGCCCACGGGAGCAGGCTCGCCCCCGACGGGGTAGCTGTCCACGACCTGGCCATCGACCAGGAGCTCGATGCTGGCTGCGCCCTCCAGGGTTGGCAACACGACGTCGACGACCCCGGTCACGTCCTCGTCCGGGTCCTCGAGGACGCTGCGCTGGAACGGGACCGGGCGCTCGTCGAGGATCGCGCCGTTCGCGTCCAGGATGCGGACGGTCGTCTCGCGCGGCTCGGTGCCGCGCGACGGCGCGTCGCCGCCGCCGGCGGTGGGCAGGACCGAGGCGATCGACCCGGAGGTTTGGGTGAGGTTCAGCGCCGCGATCAGCCGCATTCCCAATGGCCTCGCTCCTTCGGCCCCGGTCAGCATCGTCGCGGTGGCCGGGCCGCCGGTTGCTCCGGCGGGCAGGGCATCCTCGGCGACCAGGCGAGTGTAGACCTCACCGTAGGTGAACGAGCTCAGCCACTGGTCGTCGCAGTAGGACATGACGTCATGGCTGTCGATGCCGCCCATGATCCGCATCGGCAGGCCGTTCCCTGGGTCGCCGACGTCGATGCCGACGAACGCCTCGTCGGCGTCGGAGAGCTGCCCGTTCGGGAACGGGTACGACCCACCGCCGACGGCGCCGCAGAAGTTGGCGTGGGACCGGCCCAAGGTGTGGCCGAGCTCGTGGCCGCCGTACCAGTCGCCGTAGGAGCCGTCGTTATCCCAGGGGAAGGCCGACGGCCCGGTCGGGCCGGATGCCACTATGGACGGGTCCGGCGTCTGCGGGATGCCGGCCGCCAGGCCGCGCATGAAGAATCCGCTGTCGGCGACCATGCCGTAGTAATGCGTGCGGCGGTCGGTGCCGGTGCTGACGTCGACGGCGCGTAAGGCGATGAGCTGGGCGTTGATCAAGGCGGCATCGTCAGGGAACGGCGGGGTCGGCGTGGCCGTTGCCGTGGTGGTCGTCAGCTGCAGCTGCGCGAGGGGGTAGGCCCGGCGGAGCCACGACTCGATGAAGGCGACGTCGATGGCGCTCGGCTGGTGGGTCACCGGCGGCGTGCCCATCGTGTACCGCAACCGGACCAGCCGCATCCGCAACGGCACCGCCTGCCTGAAGGTGACCGTGCGGACCGGCAGCCAGGCCAGTGACGCCAGCGGCGTACCGATCGTGCGCCGGACCGGCCCTGGCGCCATCCGCAGCCACACCGTCCCCGCGGTCGTGAGGTTGGCCGGGACGCGGAAGTTCAGGCTGAAGGAGAGGTTGGCGCGGCGCGAGCGGAGCTCGGCGAGCGACCCGCCCGACCTTGCCGGGTCGAGCTGCGCTGGTCCAAGCGAGGCGACCGTCTGCCACGGTCCGAACTGGGAGCGCGCCATGCGCAACTCGCCGCGCACCTCGACCGGCCCCGGCGCGTATCGCAGATACACCCGCACAATCGTCGCCTTCTCAGAGATGAGCGGCACCGAGTGCGCCAGGTCCTGCACCGCCTGGGTCACCTCAAACGCGTCGAGGAACACGATCGGCATCGTGGTCGCCGGAGCCGCCTCCGGGCCCGGACCTCCAGTGGCGGCGGCAAGCTCGGTCAGAACCTGCTCGACCACGGCAGCCGTCCCGCTGTCAGCGGCATCGGCCCGCTGCGCGGGTGCGACGCGGGCGACCGCCTCCTCAACCGCCTGTGCCAGCGCGACCTCCTCGCGAACGCTCTCCGGCAGCTCGACCTCAGGCTTCATGCGTCCCATGGCGTTCCTCCACTTTTCTTGTCTCCCGGCTTCGAGGCGAGGTCCGGTCAACCTATGGCCGGTCAGCCGTAGACAAAGCTCAGCAACACCCTGGTCTGGCCGCCTGCGACGCCATT
>Ga0081538_10002873_pt1 | contig 16457 bp, 16 predicted proteins | sample TabmetS5T2R1_FD_71022 | JGI IMG/M metagenome (GOLD analysis project Ga0081538, IMG submission 71022) | Tabebuia heterophylla rhizosphere microbial communities from the University of Puerto Rico - S5T2R1 | ecosystem: Host-associated > Plants > Roots > Rhizosphere ... | reverse complement strand
CCGCAGCCAGGCGGGTTCTTCCTGCTGCCCGCGTCGCTGCGGGGGGGGGCCGGTGGTCAGCCGGCCGAGGCGCCGCAGGGCCACGTCGCGGCCCCGGCGCAGGACCGGATGGGACACCCGGCTGAGCCGGGCGAGCCGGTCGGCGGCGTCCTGCACCCAGCCGACCGCCGGCCGCCGCCGCGCCGCGTACCGCCCGAGCGCCTCCTCGAGCGGCTGGGCGGCGGCCAACTCGGCGGCCAGCACCGCCGCGTCCACGATCGCGCTGTTGGCCCCCTGCCCAAGGTTGGGCGCCATCGCGTGGGCGGCGTCACCCACCAGCACCAGCCGGCCGTCCACCCACCGCTGGCAGTCGACCCGCACGACCTGGTTGACCAGCAGCTCATCGACGCTGCCGAGCCCCTGGAGCGCACGCGCGGCCGGCGGCAGCGCCGCGGCCCACCGCCGCCGGAAGCCCTCCAGGTCCTGTTTGGCCAGGGCCCTGGCCACCGGTGGGGCGGTCGCGTCCAGGTACAGGTACGTACTGCCGTCGCCAAGCGGCGCCCCGCCGAACAGCCCCAGCGGGGTCCAGTACTCCCCCCACCCGAGCTCGTCGTCGGCGCCGGGGACCAGCGCGCGCACGTACCGGGCGCCGGTCGCATGGGCCACCGCGCCGAAGTCGCCACAGGCGCGTACGGTCGAGGCCGCCCCGTCCGCGCCGACCACCAGGTCGGCGGTGCTCTCGGCCTCCACCCCCAGGCGGCGCGACCGCACCGTGCCGCCCGGCGACACCCAGGTCACCTGGGTGCCCAACCCGACGGTGACGGCGGGGTGGGCCCGCACGGCCGCCAGCAGCACCCCGTACAGGTGGCTGCGGCGCAGCACCAGCGCGTGGTCCAGCCCGTGGCCGAAGTCCGGCAGCGGCAGCTCCAGCAGCACCGACCCCGACGCATCCCGGATCGCCGCGGGCGGCGTGCGCCAGGCGGCCCGCCGCAGCGCCCCACCCAGCCCCAGCGCGTCCAGCACCGCCAGCCCGTTGGGTTGCAGCAGGATCCCGGCGCCTACCGCGGCCGGCTCGGCCACCCGCTCCAGCAGGCTCACCGACGCCCCGGCCGACCCCAACAGCAGCGCGGCCGTCATCCCACCGGTCCCGCCGCCGGCGACCACCACCTTGCAGCCCTGCAGGGGCACCGCGTCCTCACCTTGTTCGGCGCTGGATGACTGCCAAGACTCCTGTTCGTCCGTGTCTGCCGCATCCACGGCTGACTCCTGCACCAAGCAAGAGGGCTTCCATGACGAGCGGCCCGTAACGGGTTGCAAACACGGTTTGAAAGAGTGCCTGCGCTGTACATTCCGAATCGTAAACGTCTTAGGCTGATGAGATCAGCCGGAGATTGGCTCCACAGGGCCAAGCAGTTACCCGCGAAGGGACCAGGGGGACGGGCGGGGACTGGTGACGGCTGACTACGGGTCTGGCGGTTGGGGTTCGACTTCCTCGCGGCGCGCACCATGAGCCCAGGGCAGCGGTCTCACCCACCATCCCCGCTCGGCCAGGACCTGCCGGCAGGGCTGGTGGTCGTAGCCGGCGTCCAGGTGGACGGTGAGCGTTCCAGGCAGCGGACCGACCGCAGCGGCGGTGACCGTCGCCGCGGCGTCCAGGGTCGCCGCCGACAGCCCGTCGTCGCGGTGGTTGGCCGGGGTCGGCACCGCAACCAGCGAATCCCGCGCGCGTCGGTGGCCACCGAGCGCTTCAGGCCCTGCTTGCGGCGGTCTGTCAGGCTGGGTCCGGCGACCTGGCTGCCGTAGGGCGCCTTGGTGGTGCAGCCGTCCACCGCCAGGTGCGCCAGCTCCAGGCCGGGCATGCGGTCGTAGGCGGCCAGGACCGCAAGCTGGAGCTGGTCGGCGATGCCGGCGGTGGTCCACTCGTCGCGGTGGCGGCGCAGGGTGGTGGCCGAGCAGGTGTGGTCGGCGATCCGGCGGTAGCCGCAGCTGAACACCAGGATCGGGATGAGGCTGTCGAAGACGATCCGGTCGGGGATGCGCGGGCGGTGGCAGCCCAGCGGATGGGTGTCGGGGCGGGTAGGCGGCAGCGCGGTGATCTGGACCCACAGGTCGTGGCTACCTTGCAACAGGCTGCCGACTGGCGCAGGCCCGGGCGGGTGGCCAGAGGTTCTGCAGGTGACCGCGGTGGGGCGGGCGCCATGCCCTTCCGCCCAGCCGCCGACTGAGGTTGCCCCGCTTGGGGACGGGCGGCGCTACCCGGTCCTACCCGGTCAACGCGCCACCGGGTCCAAGACGGTGACGCGGACCTGCTCGGCGCCGTAGCGGCGCTCGACCAGCTCCGCCGAGCCGGGCGCGCTGGCCTTGCTGATGCCGACCTCGACGACGTTGCAGGCCACGTCCACGCCGGTCGTGGTCACCCGCACGCCACGGCCGGCCAGCGCACCGCGGTCGCCGTCGACGCGGGCCTGCAGGGCCGACAGCTCCCGCAGCGGGTGCGTGGCCGCAAACAGGCGCACCCGCTCGGGGTGGGGCACGGCCTGGCGCAGCCGGCCCAGCCACCGCTGGGCGTCGCGGGCGAAGGCGACCATGTAGTAGCCGTGGTCGTCACCGACGTCGACGAACCCGCCGGCGAAGCTGGCGGCCGCGTGGGTGCGGGCCCACGCCTCGGCCTTGGCCGCGACCGCCCTGGCGATCCGGTCGTTGGCGGCGTAGCCGGGGCCTGGGATGCCCTGGTAGGTACGCGGGATCGCGCAGCCATCAGGGCGGGCGGTGGGGCGGGCGGCGGCCGCCGTACCGTCCCGCGCCCAGGCGGCCGGACCGGCCGTGGTGGTCTCGTGCCAGCCGACGCCGGCCGCGACGCCGACCACCAGCGTGGCCGCTGCGGCCGCCAGCCACCACGTGCGCTTCGTCACGCTGCTGCCTCCACGACAGGACCGACAGGACCGGCCCGGGTGCGGGTGCTTCGACTGGTTGGACGTCGGGCCAGCCGGCCTGGTTCCCACGCCCCGCACTGGCGGCCTGGGCGACGGCTTGGCGACGCTGATGCACCAATGGCCCCATGGACAAAGAAACCGAACCGGGGTGGCCCGGTACCCGGTACGGGCTGGGGATCCTCTCCCGCCGCTGCCCAGCTGCGGCGGGCATGAGTCCCGGCCGGCGACCAGGACGGCTTCCAGAAGCTCGTGCACCGAGCGCCGCGCCTGATCGTGGAGTTCCGGCTGGCGTGGCCAGCGCCGCCCTCGCCTGCGGCCGGCTCGTCCGCCGTGCCTGGACCTACCCAGCAGCAGAGGTCGTACGGACAAGCGCCGGTGGCTGTCGTCGGAGTTGCACTGCGATGGAGCCCATGACGTAACGAGGTCCGCCTCGGCGTGGGCCCGCCGTTTGTGGTGGTCCACGTGGCAGTCCACTAGCCAGTACCAGACAGCACACCCGATGACTGGCTGGACTTGGCCCCTGACCTGAGCAGCACAGACAGCACTCGGCCTGACTGGATGGACGCTGAGCACCAGCCTACGGATCTGGCGGTTGGGGGTGCGAATCCCTCGCGGCGGGCCACCTTGGTCAAGCTTCGGCAGGGGTGAGACGCTGGACATCTGCCTTCCTGCCGGATCATCGAGCTCCCAGACACGCTGAGGAGACCGTCGAGATGGTCTACGTGGCCAACCCGCCTCTGTACGTCCACCACGCCGCACCAGCATCGAGGGTCGACCCATGACCGCGCGGCAGCTCGACGGGCAGGTCGCGCGCTGGTCACCGGCGCCAGCCGCGGGATCGGCCATGCCCTCACCCTGGCGCTGGCGGACGCCGGCGCGCGCGCCGTCGCCGGGGTCCGAACCCCCAGCGACGCACCGGCTGGCCTGGAGGCCGTCGCGCTCGACCTCCGCGACGTCGCCTCGGTCCGCGCCGCGGTGGACCAGGTGAGCCCGACGATCCTGGTCAACAACGCCGGCGTGGGCACCAACCACGACGCCCTGGAGGCGACCGAACAGGAGTGGGACCAGGTCCTCGACGTCAACCTCAAGGGGCTGTTCTTCGCCTGCCAGGCCGCCGGCCGCCACATGGTGGAGCGCGGCTTCGGTCGGATCGTCAACCTCAGCTCCCAGGCCGGCCACGTGGGGATCAGGCGCAACGCGGCCTACTGCGCCAGCAAGGGCGGGTCGAGCTGCTCACCAAGGTGCTGGCGCTGGAGTGGGGTCCCGCCGGCGTGACCGTGAACGCGGTCGCGCCGGGCTTCATCCGCACGCCGGTGAACGCCGAGCGGCTGGATCGGCCCGAGTTCCTCGACGAGGTGGTCGCTCGGGTTCCGGTTGCGCGCGTCGGCACACCCGTCGACGTCGCCGCCGCCGTCCTGTTCCTTGCCTCGCCGGCCGCGTCGTTCGTGAACGGCACCAGCGTCCTCGTCGACGGCGGATGGACAGCCCAGTGACGCTTGCGTTCGTGGCCGGCGGCTCCCCGCTCACCTGCCAGCCAAGGGAGCGAAACGCCGTCTGAGGACGGCGGGTCGTACGGTCAGCGCCCCACCGACCACGACGTGGCGGGTCTTGGCTCCTCATCGGAAGACGGCCCGGGCGAACGTCTCGACGTGGCGGAGGATCTCGTCGCGTGCTGCCGCGCGCTGGTGGGGCGTGGCGTCGGCGTGCAGCTGCAGCACTCGGGTCAACCCGATGGGGCCGGTGAACGACAACGCGAGGTCCTCTGGCGGGCCGAGGCCTGCGGGGATGAGGCCAGCGGTGATCCAGCGGTCGAACAGCCGGGCGGTAGAGGCCCGCATGGCCGAGATGGCCGCCTGCAGGGCGGGGCTGTGCAGGAGGCCGTCCCTGGCCATCAGGCTGATCAGCAGCCGTGCGTCCTGGTGGTCCCACTCGTCCAGGAAGGCGCTCACCAGTTCCCGGAGGTAGCGCGGCGGGTCGGTGGCGGCGAGGTCGGGGTCGACGCGCTCCGCCGCGTCGACCGAATCCCGTGGACCAAGCTCGGCCAGGACGGCGTCGAAGATCGCCTGCTTGCTGTCGAAGTGCGCGTACAGCACGCTCTCGCTCAGCCCGACCTCGCGGGCGATCGCCCGGACCGAGGTCCCGGCATAGCCGCGCTGGGCGAACAGCCGCAGGGCGGCCTGCTGGAGGGCGCGCTTGGTGTCGCCCGCGTCCGCCTTCCGCGGCCGTCCGGGGGGCCGCCGCGTCCTCGTGGTGCCCTTCTCCATGGTCGTCACCTGGTGCGCGCCCTCCCCAGGAGCGGGGTCATGCCTCCCCCTAGCATAAACTAAACGATCGATCTATTATTTTAGGGTAGCACCTACGTGGTTGCCGCGCCTCGCCACACCCGACACCTGCGCCGGGATCGGAGGACCAACGATGACCGTCGAGGACCCGAGCCTCACCTACCCAAGGGCCACGTTCACCCAGCCCATGCCGTACGGCTACATCTACCTCGGGATGCGGATCGACCCCCCGCGCCACAGCCCCTTCGTCCGCAAGAGCACCAGGCGCCACCACGTCCTCCAGGAACGCAAGCGCCTGGCCCACGAGCTGGACGGGCTCGCCGAGGTCGTCGCGGCCACCGTGTACGAGGCCGTGGTGATCCCACCGGTCAAGGGCAGCCCGCGCTTCGACGGGATCGCCCTCATCGAGACGACCTCGCCGGAGGCGATCCCGGCCGTCCAGGCCACCCAGGCATACCAGCGCCTGGATCCCGACTTCGCCATGGTGGCACGCAACCTCCGCCGCATCGGCGACGTCGACCACCCCAGGACGGGAACGTTCCTGTTCAACCACTTCACGGCGGCAGACCCCGAGCGCGCGCTGCGGACCTGGGAGGACATCACCGGCTGGTTCACCCACCAGGCCGGCGTCGCGGACTCCGCCCTCCTCCAACCAACGGGGGCGTCCCCGTACGTCTTCGTCAACCACGTCCGCCTACCCGACGGCCCGATCCGGTTCCTGCTCCGCTTCGCCAAGCCGAGCTTCCGAAGCTTCGTCGCGACCAGGCTGCGCGCGAACCAGGTCGGCAACGCGCCGGTGATCTGCAAGCCGGTATGACCCCTTGGCCGCAGCACGCAAACCGAGGCCGGTGGTGCGGAGGACGAGGCTCGGCGAAGGCTAGGCGCCGTACACGGATGCGAAGAGGTAGTTGACGGCCAGGCTGCGGTAGGGCCGCCACGCCTCCGCGATGGCCATCACCTCGGCCTGACTGGGGAGGTGGTCCAGCCCATAGGCACGCTGGATGGCCTTGCGGAGCGCGAGATCCCCCGGAAGCACCACGTCACCGCGGTGCAGGGCGATCGCGAGGAACCCTTCAGCGGTCCAGCGGCCGACCCCCGAAACCTCGGTGAGGCGCGCCACCACCTCCTCGTCGGGGAGCCGCTCCAGCTCCTCCGGGTCCAGCCGGCCGTCGACGAACCGTGCGGCGAGCTCGCGCAGCGTCTGGACCTTGCGGCGGGACAGCCCGGCCGCGCGGATGTCCTCGGGGTCGGCGGCGAGCAACTGCTCGGGCGAGGGCAGGTGCCCGCCGAAGCGGTCCACCAGGCGGCCCAGTATCGTCCGTGTGACCGCCACCGACAGCTGCTGACCGACGACCTGGAAGATCAGGACGCCGAAGGCGTCCATCTTCGGCAGCTCCGCCAGCCACGCGTCCGGGTCGTAGTCCGGGTTCGCGTCGATCAGCGCGGCAATCACCGGGTCGGCCTTGCGCAAGGCCGACAGCGCCTCGGTATCGCGACCGTTTGCCATCTCGCTCAGGCCACCGCTCGATTCGTCGTCGTTCGGACCCACGTCTCAACCCGGGTCAGCGCCTCCATGGCTGCCTGTATTCCTGATCCGCGGCTCGCCTTCTGCGCTGCCTGTAAGATCCCGCTCGGGACGCCGAGGCCTCGAAAAGGACACCGCATTGGGCGAGCACGAGCCGCTTCCGACCGACGTGAACCTGACCATCCCAAACGTCGCGCGGATGTACGACTACGCCCTGGGTGGCAAGGACAACTTCGCCGTCGACCAGGAGGTGATGGAGCAGCTGTTCGCCGTGGTGCCCTACGGGCCCCGCCCGGCGTTGGAGAACCGCGCGTTCCTGGGCCGTGCGGTGCGGTTCCTGGCCAACGCCGGGATCCGGCAGTTCCTCGACGTCGGCTCCGGGTTGCCGACCGTCGGCAACGTCCACGAGGTCGCCCACGCCGTCGCGCCGGACGCCAGGATCGTCTACGTGGACTACGACCCGGTGGCGGTCGCCCACAGCAGGGCGCTGCTGGCCCACACCGACAGTGCCGCGGCGGTCCAGGCGGACATGCGGCGGCCGGACGACATCCTGACCGACCCCACGGTGATGTCGCTGATCGACTTCACCCAGCCGGTGGCGGTGCTGCTGCTGGCGATGCTGCACCTGCTGCCCGACGACCAGCACCCCGGTGCCATCGTGGCGCGGTTCCGTGAAGCGATGGCGCCAGGCAGCTACCTGGTCATGTCCCACATCACCAGCCACGAGCAGCCGCCAGAGGTGGTCACGAACCTCAGGAAGGTGTTCGAGCAGGCCAGGGAGCCGATGGTGCCGCGCAGCCGTGAGGAGATCCTCGGCTTCCTCGAAGGCTTGGAGTTGGTCGACCCTGGCCTGGTCAAGGTGCCCGACTGGCGTCCCGATGCGTCCGGCCCGCCCGGCCAGCCCACCACCGGACTGGTCCTCGGCGCGGTCGGGTTCAGGCGCTGAGGCGCACGCACCGCAGCCCACGGGCCGGTCAGCGCCGGCACGTCTCCGGGGCATGCGTCAGGGACGGCCCTGCACCGCGGCAGTCACCCTGCTGGTCGGTGGTGAGCGGGCTGGGTCAGGGCGGCGGGGTCGGCGGCTTCTTGGGGGCCGCTCGGGTGGCACGCTTGCGCTGCTCGCGCAGGCGCTCCCGGGCCGAGCCCCTGGTCGCCTGCATCTCGACCGCCTCCACGCCGGCGGCGAGGCCCCATGGCGGCATGTTGAGGTAGATCCCCTCCCAGCTGCCGGGGCTGGCCAGGTAGGTCTCATGCCAGAGGCCCATCGCCTCGTCGTCGAGTGCCTCCCGCAGGTACTGCTGCCACGGCTTGCGATGGGGGAGGCGGTGGTCGCGGGCCCAGGCGTCCAAGGCGTCGAACGACTCCCAGTACTGCACCACGATCAGGGTCCGCCCGGCGCGGTACACCCGGCCGGCGAGGAAGCCCCGCTCCGGGTGGTCGTCCAGGTCGCGCAGCACACGGCGGAGCACCCGCAGGCCCCACAGGAAGCGAGGCAGCCCGCGGAGCCGGTTGAGCCGCATGCCGAACACGAAGGTGGCGAACGGCTCGTCCCGCCTGGCCATCCAGCGGCCCGTTCGCACCGCCTGTGAACTGCTGTTCCGCTTTCCAGGACCCATCGTCTTCCGCTGGAGGTCGAGGTCGCCACGTGGGCGGCCTGGTTGCGCTGGTCGCTCCTGGATTGCAGCATGGCTGACATGGAGCCTCAACGGCGGGCTGCGACCGTTTGGGCCAGCTTGTTCGATCGCCTGGTTGCGCGATGGCGGTTGGCGCTCGCCGCCCGCCGGGCGCTCGGCGCGGAGCCGGTCGATGCCATCGTCGGCGACGTGGCGGCGACGCCCGAGGTTGCGGCGGCCCGCATCGAGGTGGCCTCGCAGGTCCCGGCGGCACAGGTCCACGGGTTCCACCGGCCGGTGCTGGTGCTCAACCCGCGGTCTGGGAGCGCCCAAGCGGTCCGCGAGCAGCTCCTGGAAGCCGCCTCGCGGTACGGCGTCCAGCTGCGCGAGGCCACCACGCCCGCCGGGCTCGTCGCGCTCGCCCGCGGGGCGGTCGCCGACGACGCCGACGCGCTCGGCGTGGCGGGTGGAGATGGCTCACTGGCGGCGGTCGCCGCGGTGGCGTTGGAGGCCGAGCTGCCCTTCGTGTGCGTCCCGGCCGGTACCCGCAACCACTTCGCACGCGACCTCGGCCTGGACCGCGCCGACCCGGCCGCCGCGATCGAGGCGTTCGTCGCCGGCCCGGAGCGGCGCGTGGACGTCGCCACCGTGGGGGAGCGGCTGTTCCTCAACAACGCTTCCATCGGCATCTACGCCGCGCTGGTGCACGAGCCGAGCTACCGCGACGACCGGCTGGGGGCGGTCAGCGGCGTGCTCGAAGCCATGCTCGAGCGCCACGCCCTGCCGGTGCAGGTCAGCTTCCGCGACGGCTCCGGTAACCGGTGGGACCAGGTGCTGGTCCTGTTCGTCAGCAACAACGCCTACCCGCTGACCGGCCTCGGCGGCCGGCCGCGCCTGGACGCGGGCATGCTGGAGGTGTCGGCGTTGCGCCGCACCGACGGGCAGGAGCTCGGCCGCGCGCTCGAGAGCCTGATCTACAGTCGCGCCCAGGCCGGGCCCGGCTGGGCGCGCTGGACCACGACCAGCCTGGAGGTCGACGCACCCGGTGGCAGGTTGGAGGTCGGCATCGACGGCGAGCCGGCCGTGCTCGATACCCCGATCGAGTTCAAGGTCCACGCGGGCGCGCTGCGCGTACTGCTCCCTCCATCCCGGCCGGCATCCGGGCAGGCGTCCAGGTCCAAGTCCCCGGCGCCGCGCCGCCGAGCGCTGGCGATCGCGTCGACCCCGGAAGGGCGCGTCGAGCAGGTCGCAGGGCTCGTTCGGCTTGGCCGCCTGCTCGGCCGGGTCGGCGAGCGCGAGTTCGGGCCCGAGCGGGACGAGCACGGCAGGCCGGTGGCCCCACGGCGGCAGCGCCGCCCAAGTGGGCCTGAGGCCGGGCCTCGGCCCGGTGAGTGGCCCTGAGCCGTCTCCACCCGGGCCCGCCGTACCCCTGGCTCTCGGCGGCCGTCGTCGGCGAGTGGGCCAGCGACGTCCGGCCGGGACCTGGCCGGGCTCGGGGAACGGGCGAAGCCGGAGATTCGTGGCTGGCACAATGGGCCCATGCAGGGTACTGCCGGCGTTGATGACGCCGCTCCCACCGGGCAGAGCTACGTCGAGCGACCACCGGTCCCCGCGCTCACGGGTCTGGTCTCCTCCGTCTGGATCCAGCGGGTCTCGCCGGCTGCGGACCCGTACACGCAGCGCAACATCCCCAACGGAGGCGTCGAGCTTCTCTGCCCGGTCGGCTCGGTCCCGCGGGTCGTGGGGCCGTTGACACGCCCGCTGGTCGAGGTGCTGGCGCCCGGGACGACGGTGGTCGGGGTGCGCCTCCGTCCGGGCGCCGCTGCCTCGGTGCTGGGCCTGCCCGCCTCCGAGCTGGCCGACCTCGTGGTCGGGACCGACGAGCTCTGGGGCCGCGCCGCCGTCGCGCTGGGCGAGCGGGTGGCGGGCGCCGCCTCGCCGGACGGGGCCCTCACCCGTCTCCAGCAGCACATCGTCGGCCGGCTGGGCAGTGCCCCGGGCCCAGACCCGCTCGTCTTGGAGGCCGTGCGGCGCATGGTGCCGTGGCGGACGGGCGACGTCCGCTCGCTCACGTCGTCCCTGTACATCTCGGAGCGCCAGCTGCGGCGGCGCTGCCAGGCCGCCATCGGCCTTGCGCCCAAGGTGCTCCACCGGATGCTGCGGTTCCAGGGGTTCCTCGCGCTGACCCAGGCCGCGCTCGCCCGCGGGCGGGCGCCGACCGACGACGGCCTGGCCGTGCTCGCCGCCGAGGCCGGCTACGCCGATCAGCCCCACCTGACCCGCGAGTGCCTGCGGCTGACCGGACTATCACCCCGGGCGTTCCTGGGGGAGACCGAGGACCACTGCAGCTGCGGGCACGATCACGCGGCGGCGTACATGCCGCTGCTCCGCTGGCGCCCGCTTCCTCACTCGGCGCGGGCCTGAGGCACCGCCGGCACCGCCCGGCCCACGCGGGATGGCCGGTTTGTTCAAGCCCCCCGGGCCACTTCCGCCTTAGCGTCGAGCCATGTTCGGCTCGCTCGAGACCGACCAGGCCAGGCGCCTGCTGCCCGCTTCGCCCAAGCAAGGTGAGGGACTGGCCCAGCCTCACCACCCCGACCGACCGGATCGCAATCAGGAGGTATCGCCATGCTCGACTACATCGCCTACGTGACCGGCCAGCGGCAGGTCCGCGACCTCGCCACCTCGGCGCTCCCCGCCGCCCCGACCCGCCCCGGCCCGGTGGCACCGGCCACGCCCGGCCGCCGCCGCCTTCGCCGGCGCGCCGCCCAGGTGCTGGTCCGCACGGCCGAGCGGCTCGAACCCAGCGCCGTCGCCGCCCATCGGACGTGACAGGAACCGGTCCGACCGGCGAAGGCTCGGAGAAGGCCCTGGTCGAAGGCGTCTGGGCGGGGCGCCAGGGTCCGTCAGGCCCGCGGTGGCGGCTGGCGCATCCCGGCGACGGCTTCGGCGAGGTCGTCCGCGCGGCGCAGCTCGTCGCCGAGTTCCTCGCGGTCCTGGTCGGTGAGCCGGATCCTGCGGGCGTCGCCGAGCAGGCGCTCGGCCAGCGGTCGCTCGCCCATGCGGACGGCCATGTCCGCACGCAGCACCAGCGCCCGCAGGTGCTCACTCGCCGACCGGGCGGCGTCGGAGGCCAGGATGCGGTCCAGCAGCTTGGCGGCCGCGGGGTGGTCGCCCTTGGAGTCGCCGAGCAACGCCGCGGTGTGCAGGGCTCTGGCGAACCGCGCCTTCGGTGGCTCGGTGTGGGCGAAGTCGTCGGAGATGGGTTGGCCGATCCGCAGCGTGTTGCCGCCGGGGTCGGTCACCAGGAACTGACGGACGCCGTAGGACATGTCCTTCAGCGGCCCGATCCGGGGCAGCCCGCGGGTTGGGAGCTTGCCGAGCGCGGCGCGCAGCCCGCTGCTGAAGGCGTCGTAGAGCGCGTCGACGTCGCTGGTGCTGACGTAGCAGGTGCTGTACGACTGGGCCGGGTCGTACGCCTTCATGGAGAAGAAGTGCAGCGTGATACCGCCGCGCGCCACGACCGCGTAGGGGTTGGGTCGCTGCTGCTGGAAGGTCACCGCAAAGCCGAGTGCGCGGTAGAAGTCCAGGTTCTCGCCGATCGACCGGCAGGGCAGGATGGGGATCGTGGTCTCCGCCATACAGCTCCCTTACTCGATACACTGTACGGAGAGATCATATCGTACATCCTACGGAGTTACGAGGCGGGCTTCGTCCACGTGGCCGGCGCTGCTGGATCGCCGACCTACCGCGGCGCCGTCCGCCGCAGCCCCAGGGCGCTGACGGCCACCAGCCCCAGCCCGCAGCCCAGCTGGACGACCCACCAGGCGCCGACGGCGTGGTGGCCAGACGCCGGGCATGCCAGGGTGGACCCCACCAGCATCCCGGCCGCCACCAGCGAGGCCGCCTGGCTCCAGCGCTGCCGCAGCCAGAAGCCGGCGAACGCCAGCAGCAACGTGCCCAGCAGCAGGGTGCCGACCGCCTCGACGAACCACGGGTCGACCGCGTCGGGGTTGGTCGGCGGCGGCTCCACCGCGATCCCCACGGCCAGCAGCACCACCCAGGCGACCGCCCCGATCCCTGCCCAGCGGGCCGTGATCGGTACCAGCAGGCGCCTGGCAAGCGGCGCGCGGGCGGCCGCGGCGGCCGCCTGGCCGGTGGTGGTGGGTGGCCGCGCCGTTGGCGCCCCCCACGCAGCCTCCAGTGCCACGAGCTCGTCGTCGTCGCGTCCGGACGTTGTCAGCTGGTCGAGCTGCTGCTTGGTCGTGGCCATGGCTGTGACCTCCTCGCCACCCGCTCGCAACGGCATGCTGCCACCAAGCGTAGTCCTCAGGGGCGTCGCTTCCTACAGCGCCCAGGTCCTCCGGGTTCGCGTTGGTGGCGCTGGCGCACGCCGGCTGCATCGGCGGCGAGGGCTCCCACGCCTGGTGCTACGGTGGGTGGCTGCCCGTAACCGCAGGTGACTGGCACCCGATCCCGCCGGAGGCTGGCCCAGGATGTCCGCAGAGGCCGTCGACGTGGAGGCCGCGGTGGCGGCGCTGTACCGGCTACCGCTGGGCGGGTTCGTCGCCGCCCGCGACCAGCTGGCCCGGCGGCTGCGGGCCGCCGGCGACCGCGAGGCCGCGCGGCAGGTGGCGGCCCTGCGGCGGCCGTCGGTCAGCGCCTGGGCGGCCAACCAGCTCGCCCAGGCCGCCCCCAGCGCCATGGCAGAGCTGTTGGAGGCCGGCGCGGCCCTCCAGACCGCCCAGCAGGAGGCGCTGGCCGGCCAGCCCGGCGCCGCCCGCACGTTGCGGGCTGCTGGGGCGCACCAGCGGGCGGCGGTCGCCCGGCTGACCCAGCGGGCCGAGACGTTGCTCGTCCGGGCCGGGCATGCCGCCAGCGACGCCACCCTGACGCGGCTGGCGGCAACGCTGCAGGCCGCCGCGACCGGCGATGCGGCGACCCGGGCGGCGTTGGCCGAGGGGCGGCTTGCCGGCGACCTCGACCCCGCCGGGTTCGGCCTCCCAGAGGCCGCCGCGTCCGAGCCGGCCACGGGCACCGAACCCGAAGCGGAACTGGCCCGGCCGACCCCGGCCGCCGGCAAGGCGGCCGAGCGGCACGCCCGGATCCTGGCGGCGGCGGGGCGGGCGGTGGAGGGGACCCGGCGGGCGGCCGAGCAGGCCAGCGCGGCCTTGGAACGTGCCCAGGCCATGGCCGAGCGCCAGCAGCAGGCGGCGGTGGTGGCCCGCCAGCACGCCGAGCAGCTGGCCGAGCGGGCCCGGGAGCTGGAGGAGCGCGCCGCTCGGGCGGGGGTGGCGGCGGCCGAGGCCCAGCAGCAGGCCGAGGCCGCCGAGCAGGACGCCGCCGCCGCGGCCCAGCGGCTGGAGGCCGCCGAGGACGCCGCCAGCGCCGCCGACCAGGCCCACGCCGCCGCCGAGGCCGCCGTTGCGGAGCTGGAGGAGCAACCGCCGTAGCCGCGGCGTTCTGCCTCGCCGCCACCAGTTCCCGCGCTCCCGCGCGGTCCTCGGTGCCGCTGCCCTCGGGGGGTGGGGGCCGCCGCGGGTCGCGTAGGCTCTCCCGGCATGGGAACCGAGGCGATCGGGGCCGTCTTGGCGGCGCCGGCGGTGGGGCGATGAGCCTGCGCCACCCGGCCGACGTGTTCGCGGTGGACGCCGACCCGGGCTGGCTGCTGGTGGCCGAGGGGTGGACGCCGGCGCGGGAGCCGGGGATCGAGGGGGCGCTGGCGCTGGTCAACGGCTACCTCGGCACCCGGGCCGCGGTGGAGGAGGGCAGCGGCGCCTCGACGGCGGCGGCCTTCCTGAACGGGGTGTTCGACGCCGCCACCCAGGCGGCCACCCAGGCCGCCGCGACCCCGGAGCGGCAGGTCGTCGCCGCCCCGACCCCCGAGCTGGTGGTGGCGCCGGACTGGTCCAAGCTTCGCGTGCTGGTCGGCGGAGCGCCGCTGACGGTGGAGACCGCCGAGGTCCTGGGCCACCGTCGCACGCTGGACCTGCGGCGGGGGGTGCTGGTGCGGGAGTGGCGGCTGCGCGCCGAGGGCCGCACCACGCGGCTGCGGTCGCTGCGGTTCGCCTCCCTGGCCGACCGCCACCTCCTCGGGCAGGCGCTGGAGGTGGTGGCCGAGGACTGGACCGGGCCGGTGACCGTCGAGGCGGTCGTGGACGGCGCGGTGGCCAACGAGGGCGGCGTGCGCCACCTCGTCGACCACCGGACGCGGCGGCTCCAGGGCGGCACGCTGCTGGAGGCCAGGACCGCCGAGCGGCGCCTTGGCATCTGCCTGGCCGCCTCCACGGTGGCGGCCACCGGCGACGGCGACCGGGTGGTGGGCGAGGACGAGCCCGGCGAGCGGGCCCTGGTGCAGCGCCACCAGTTCCAGGCGGCCCCGGGGCGGGCGTGGCGGCTGCACAAGCTGGTCACGGTGTTCACCGGCCGCGACGACCCCGACCCCGCCGCGCAGGCGGCCGCGCGGCTTCGCCAGGCGGCCGCCGTGGGCCTTCCCGCGCTGCTGGAGCGCAGCGCGGCCGCCTGGGCCGAGCGCTGGGCGACCGCGGACGTGGAGGTCACCGGCGACCAGGAGCTGCAGCGCCGCGTCCGGTTCGCGACCTACCACCTGGTCGGCTGCGCCAACCCCGACGACCCGCGCGCCGCGCCGGGGGCGCGGTCGCTCACCGGAGAGCGCTACAAGGGGCACGTGTTCTGGGACAACGAGGTCTTCGTGCTGCCCTTCTTCACCTTCACCCATCCGGCGACGGCCCGGGCGACGCTGGGGTACCGGTTCCACACGCTGCCGGCGGCCCGGGACAACGCCCGGGCCCGCGGCTGGCGCGGCGCCGCGTACGCCTGGGAGTCGGCCGACACCGGCGAGGACGTCACCCCGGCCTACTACCTCACCGCCGCCGGGGAGCGGAAGGACGTCCGCACCGGTGAGCAGGAGCACCACCTCAACGCCGACGTCGGCCTGGCCGCCTGGCAGTACTGGCAGGCCACCGGTGACCTTGACTACCTGCTGGCGGAGGGCGCGGAGCTGCTGGTGGAGCTGGCGCGCTTCTGGGCCTCGCGGGCCGAGCGCGGCGCCGACGGCCGCTGGCATATCCGGGCGGTGATCGGCCCCGACGAGTACCACGAGGACGTCGACGACAACGCCTACACCAACCAGCTGGCTGCCTGGCTGCTCACCCGGGTTGCCGAGCTGGCCGGCTGGCTGGCCGTGCGCCACCCCGACCGCTGGGCGTCGCTGGCGGCAGCGCTGGAGCTGGACGACGGCGAGCCGGCCGGTTGGCAGGCGGTGGCCGCCGGGCTGGTCGACGGGCTCGACCCGTCGACGGGCCTGATCGAGCAGCACCGCGGCTTCCACCACCTCGAGGCGGTGGACCTGGCCGCCCTGGAGCCCCGCACCACCACCCTGGAGGTGCTGCTCGGCTGGGGCCGCCTCGGGCGGCTCAAGCTCGTCAAGCAGGCGGACGTGGTGCTGCTGCTGGCCCTGCTCGACGAGCGCTACCCGCTCGCGGTGCAGCAGGCCAACTTCTCCTACTACGAGCCGCTGACCGTGCACGACAGCTCCCTCAGCCCCTCGGTGCACGCGCTGGTGGCGGCCCGGCTGGGCGAGCTGGAGACCGCCGAGCGCTACCTGGCCAAGGCCAGCATGCTCGACCTCGACTTCGACCAGGGCGTGACCGCCGCCGGCGGGGTCCACATCGCCACCCTGGGCGGGATCTGGCAGGCGCTGGTGTTCGGCTTCGGCGGCATGACCGTGGCAGGCGGGCAGCCCCGCTTCGCCCCGCAGGTGCCGGCGTCGTGGGGGTCGCTGCGCTTCCGGGTCCGCTGGCAGGGGGTCCTGCTGGAGGTCACCGCCACCGGCACCACCGCGACGGTCACCGCCGGCCGGAAGCTCGGTGAGCAGTTGGGCAGCTGATCCCTATCGGGGGCAGGGAGGAGGCCCCTGCCCCCGACCAGGCGTGCCATCGGCGCGGTGGGGGGGCGGTGGCTGCCGCTTCGGGGCCGCCAACCCGGCGGCGGCATCACCGTCGGCGGGGCCGCGGAGGCCCAGGAGCTGGGCCAGGCTTTGCAGCCCGCGGTGCTGCAGCGCCTTGACCGCGCCGGTGGTCTTGCCCAACACCGCCGCAACCTC
>Ga0081538_10002872_pt1 | contig 16459 bp, 26 predicted proteins | sample TabmetS5T2R1_FD_71022 | JGI IMG/M metagenome (GOLD analysis project Ga0081538, IMG submission 71022) | Tabebuia heterophylla rhizosphere microbial communities from the University of Puerto Rico - S5T2R1 | ecosystem: Host-associated > Plants > Roots > Rhizosphere ... | reverse complement strand
CCCAGGCGCATCAGAAACTCCCTGGAGCTCGAGACCCCGCCCACCCACTCGAGGGCCGCCGCGACGTCCGGACCGTAGTAGACGGGCTGGTGGACGTCGGTGAAGGTGGCCTCGCCGAAACCCGCCGCGCCCAGGATCGCCTCCACGGTGTCTCGATCGGCAAGCGAGAACGGCCCCCGCGCCTCCGGAGCTGGGACCGGCGACCCCTCACGGCCGAGCGCCCGTTCGATCGCCACCGACCATTCGTTGTGCTCGTGCTCCCGCCAGACCATCATCACCAGGCGCCCGGCGGGCCGAAGCCCCACCGCGATGTTGGCGAACGCCGCCACGGGGTCGTTGAAGAACATCGTCCCGAACCGACTGATGGCGAGGTCGAAACCGTCCTCCGGAAAGCGGTGCACCTGCGCGTCGCCCTGCTCGAAGGCAACGTTGTGGACTCTCTCCGCCCGGGCGAGTTCGCGGGCCCGCTGGATCATCGAGGCGGAGAGGTCGACGCCGAGCGCGCTCCCTTGCCTGGCCGACCGCGCGGCGTCCCGCGTCGTCCGGCCGGTTCCACAACCGATGTCCAGGATCCGGTCGTCTGCCCGTAGGTTGTGCGTGCGCCGGAGGACCTCGTCGTGCAGCCGGAGTTCGGCGTCGTAGTCGACGCGGGCGACGCGGTGTTCCAGAGGCCGATCCCGCACGGAGCCCGGGCCTGGATGGCTCGTCGCGCGCGGCTGCTGGCGGTCGTTCGCGTCCACGGAACAGGATCCTATGACAGCCGGGTCAGGAGATGGCGACGACCATTGACCAGCGCCCATCGGTGGGAGGCCTGCGGCTCGCTCGTCAGCATGGAACGGCCGGCTCCGGCCCCCTCTTCGTGCGGCTGTTGGGTGATCATGGCGCCATGGACGTGTTGAGCAGCCGCGTGCTGCTGCACCCAACCGACCCCGAGCGCAGCCGGGTGTTCTACCGCGACACCCTCGGGCTGGCCATCTACCGCGAGTTCGGCAGCGGGCCGGACCGGGGCACGGTCTTCTTCCTGGGTGGCGGGTTCCTGGAGCTGTCGGGCCGCGCTGCCGCGCCGCCAGCACCGGGCGTGGCGTTGTGGCTGCAGGTGCGCGAGCTGGCCGCAGCGCTGCGGGAGCTGGACGAGGGTGGCGTACGGATCCTGCGGGAGCCGAGGCGGGAGCCGTGGGGGCTGCTGGAGATGTGGATCGCCGACCCCGATGGGGTGCGCATCTGCCTTGTCGAGGTGCCAGAGGAGCATCCGCTTCGCCGCCGCGACTGACGCCCACCTCCGTCTCCAGCAGGTCTCTAGGCGTGGTGGCGGGCCCCGTTCCTGGACGGTCGGATCCGACCTGCCGGAGGCGATGACCGGTGAGCCTGCGGCTGCTGGACACGCCAGCCATCGGGGACCTGGCAGCAGGCCCGGCCGATGGAACAAGGCCCAGCCGGAGGGCGAGGCGCGGGCTGGGCGTGCCGCTGCGGCGGCGTACCATCGACGGTGCTTGGCGCCGCCAAGGAGGCAGCCGGCCATGGCAAGGGGCACGGTCACGTGGTTCGACCCCAACCGGGGCGACGGCGTCATCCGACTCGAGCAGGGCCAGGAGGTGTTCGTGCACCTCAGCGCGGTGCAGGCCAGCGGGCTGCCGACCTTGGGGGAGGGCCAGGCCGTGGAGAACTTCTTCCCGGCCAGGTAGGCGCGGCGCGTTCGGCGAAGGCGTCGTTGTCGACCACCCAGGCGCACCCGAACGCTCAGGCGAGCGCCTGGCGCTGGCTGGGGTCGGGTCGATGCGGTAGCGGTACCTGACGAGCCTGCCGCTGAATCTATTTGGTCGATGCGACAAGATGTCGACGTACAGTTGGTCCTGGTGGCCAGGTATCGGCGTGGGGTGCTGGCCGGCGAGCACCTGGGCACCCTTGGCGAGGTGTTCGCCAGCGTCTGTGCCGACTTTGGCGCCGAGCTGGTCGAGCTGGACGGTGAGAACGACCCCGTCCATGCGACGTTCCGTCGGACCTGCACCGATCGTGAGGCTGGACCCGTCGGAGGAGATCATCTCGCATCGTGGAGGTGCCTCAGGCCCTCAGGCGCGACGTGGACGGTTCACGGCAGCGCGCTCCCGAGCAGGCTCTATGGTGGCTTCGCCATTGCCAGGCGTGGCGTCGGCCTGCTGGCGTTGGATCGCCTGCGCATCCAAGCGGCTACACTGCCTGCATGAGCGCACAGACCAGCCCGGCCGGTCCGGTCCAGCGGCCGGAGCGGACCCCGGCCGCGATCCGCGCCGAGCTCCCCGAGGACCTGCGGGGCCAGTTCGACGCCGAGTACCAGGCGGCCCTGGATGAGGCCAGAGCCAGTTACCGGCTTGACCAGCTCAACGAGGTACTCCAGGCGTGGTGGCAGCTGGTGTGGGCGCGGCGCAGCCCGCGGCACGAGGAGGCGATCGAGACCGGCCACCGGCTGCTGCGCGGCGAAGAGGTCGAGACCTTCCCGGTCGATCTGGAGGGGCTGCGCCAGTAGGCCGTGTACCAGGTCGAGTACGGCTGGGGAGCTCGCGCACAGGCCGACAGCCTCCCACCGGCTGGCCGGCGGGCGCTTGCGGATGCAATCGAGCAGCTGCGCCTTGATCCCTGGCAGGGGCAGCGCGTCCCTGGTTATCCGCCGGAGTTCCGTACCTGGCCGGTCGGCGATGAGGGCCTGGTCGTCTACCTGATCCGTGAGCGCCAGGTCACGATCGTGCTACTCGACCTCATCTGGGCCGGACCCTGACCACCAGGAGGGATCGTGATTCCTGACAGGAAGATCACGCGTGCGCTGGTCGTGGTGGCACACCCAGACGACGTCGACTTCTGGGCCGGCGGAACGGTCGCGAGCGCGACGAGCGCAGGGATCGCCGTGGCGTACTGCGTGTTCACCGATGGGGACTCTGGAGGGTTCGGCCCCGCATTCCTCGATCGGCCATCCCCGACATCCGCCGAGATGAGCAGAAGGCGGCCGCTCTTGAGCTTGGCGTCGATGACGTGCGGTTCCTTGGGAAGCGGTGTCGTGACCCCATGTACTGTGGCCGTTTCCGCGGAATTCCGCGCCGTAGACGCCAGAGGGCGCGCTGGCATCGCAGCGCGCCATGGAAGTCCGCGGAATTCCGCCTAGAGGTTCCGGCCGAACCTGTCCACGCCGGCTTCGGCAACAGACCGCATCGCCAGTCGTTGTCCACCCGCCGATCCGGGACAGGTATCCGCTCCTGAAGCCCTCGGACTTGGGCGCCTTAGAGCTTATTCCGCTCCCTTCAAGGGGCTATGAGAGGGCTTGCGCATAAAGGCATCTCTGTTGCCCTTGTTTGGCCGTTCGCGGCAACTATGTTGCTTCGGCGTTGCGAGCGCATTCGCCCAACCGACGGGGCGGCACTCGCAAAAGCGAACTGGGGGGCATGCCTGGCGCTGGCAGCGCCACCACCGCCGCCGGATCGGGGCCACGTTGGTGGCGTCGGGTCTGGGATGCCATCACTGGACGTCCCGCCCGAGCCAGAGGCCCGCCCACGCAGACGCGATTCGGCACTGCTCTGCTGCTGTGAAGGGAGCGGCATCATGCAGCGTCTGGCTATCGCGGTGCTGTTGGCGCTGCCGATGATGTTGGCGACTGCACCGGGCGCGCTGGCCGCCCAACCTACCATCCAGCGCGAGGCCATCGATGACACCCGCGTCGATACCTCCTGCGGGTTCCCGGTCCAAGTCCACACAACCGGCTTCGTGATCACCATCCAGTGGGTCGACGCCGACGGGACCACACGCACGATCCAGGCCTTCCCCCAAGCCAAAGACACCCTCACCAACCTGGACACCGGAACCAGCATCATGGTCAACATCTCCGGCCTGGGCATATCACCGAGGGCGCCGACGGCAGCCTCACCGTGGTCGGCACGGGCCTGTGGAGATGGTGGGCCTGACCCGCTTTGACGGACATCCACCATCAGGGCACCGCCCTGGGGAGGATGTCCATCATGGAGACCATGGAACCCGAGCAGCCTCGGGCGCGCCGGTCGTTCACCCTGAGTTCAAGGCCGAAATCGTCGAGCTGTGCCAACGCGGTGACCGGTCGATCGGGCAGGTCGCCCGGGACTTCGACCTGACCGAGACCGCGGTTCGGGAGTGGGTGCGCCAGGCCGAGCGGGACGCCGGGACGCGGGGCGACGGCGGGTTGACCAGCGCGGAACGCCAAGAGCTGTCGGCCCTGCGCCGGGAGAACCAACGGCTACGGCAGGATGTGGAGATCCTCAAGCGAGCGACGGCGTTCTTCGTGCAGGAGACCCGGTGAATATCTATGGGTTCATCGAGGCGGAGAAGGCCCAGCAGCGCAATCTCTGAGCGGGCGTGCCGTGCTGCTGGAGGTCTCCCGGGCCGCCTACTACGCCCACCACGCCGAGGTCCCCTCGACCTGTCGGCGCACCGACGCCGAGCTCACCGAGCACATCCGCCAAGCCCACCAGGGGTCCAAGGGCCGCGACGGCGCACCACCAATGAATGCCAAAGCCTCCTGGAATCCGGGGGCGGTTCAGCTTCGGCGATAGGGCTAGCGAGTCTGCTCGCTAAGGGCCTGCGCCAGTAGGCGAGCTGGAGCAGGGCAGGCACGAGCCGTGATGATCGCCGGGCTCCACACCCTGTGATCACTCGGAGGTCTCGTGCCTGCCCTGCCATCGTCGATCCTAGAGCCGCTGTGGGTCCAGGTCGCTGCCCTGCTGCCCACCCGCCAGGTCCACCACCCGCTGGGCTGCCATCGCCCGCGCATCGCTGACCGGGTCATCTTCGACAAGCTCATCCAGGTCCTGGTGTGCGGCTGCGGCTATCGCCGGATCGCCGACGCCAGCTGCTCAGCGACCACCCTGCGCCGCCGCCGGGATGAGTGGATCGCCCTGGGCCTTGCCGACCGGCTTCGGTGCGCGGTGCTTGGCGCCTACGACCAGCTGTTCGGCCTAGAGCTTGACCACCTAGCAGTGGATGGGTGCATCACCAAGGCGCCCTGCGGCGGTGAAGTCGCCGGGCCCAGCCCGGTTGACCGCCGCAAACAAGGCCTGAAGCGGTCGATCCTCACCGACGCGGATGGCATCCCGTTGGGTGCGGTGCCGGCTCCCGCCAATTGTCGCGACGATGGGTTGCTGGCGGCCACGTTGGACACCCGAGTCGTGGTCGGGGCGCTGCCTGCCCAGCCGGTGGTGCACCTGGACGCCGGCTACGACTACCAGCCCTGCCGGCAGGTGCTGGCCGCACGTGGCATGGTCGGCGAGATCGCCACGCGGGGCCTGCCAGCCCCGATCCAGGCGAGCCGACGCTGGCCGGTGGAGCGCACCCATGCCTGGGGCAATCAGTACGGCAAGCTGCGCTGGTGCACCGAACGCCGCCGCCTGGTGGTGGCGTTCTGGCTGGCGCTGGCCAACGCCGCCATCGTCTGCGGCCGCCTGGTCCGTCGTGCCTGGACCTGCTATCGCTGGGACGGCCGACCCCGCCGCCCGTGACCACCCACTGGCGCAGGCCCTAAGGGATTGGTCATCGGTCGGTTTTTCTGCTGATTTGGCGTGATTGGCACGTTGATGTCTCTGGGCATAGGGTTGGAGCGCCGTGGCGGTCGGGACAGATCTTCTTGGCGGGAGAGAGGATCGGCCGCTGCGGCTCCGGGCAGGCTTCGCCCCCGAGGGTGATGGTGCTCGGGGTGGGGCCGCCTATGCGGCTAGGCGGTCGGTGGCATTGCTCGCCTTGGCGAGTTCGCCAGCCGCCGCTGCACAGCGTCGTCAGGTGTTGCGAGGCTGAAGACGCACAGGGTGGCGGTGGGCTGGCAGCGGAGGTTGCGGACCTTGTAGGCGGTCTCCCGGCTGCTGATGACGACCTTGCCGTCGCTGTCGATGCCCACCGTGACCGGTGAGGTTTGGAGGCCGCCGGCGGAGCGGCGGGTGATCATCACCGCCTGGTGGTTGTTGGCCACGAACTCGCGTGCTTGGTGTGGGGTCACTGGTCCTCCTCGTCCATTGGGCCTTGCAGTCCAAGCGCCACAGCTTGCCGGTAGCTCGGCCGGGAGATCCTTCTCCATGACGAGCAGGCCAGGGGCGGTATGGAGTGCCATGATCCACCGGGCGGCCCAATGGGGGTGCCTGGGCCGGCAGTTGGATGTCAACAGCTCCTTGCAACCACACGTCTGCGAACCCCACGGGTTGCCCAAGACTGCGGCTGTCGACTGGACCAGGTCAGGGGGAGGACGGCTCGACCCGTAGATGCTGACAGATGTCGGCCTGCACCTGTGGAACGGATGCGGTCGCGTCAACCGCCACGATGACTTCCTTGGCGCGGAACAGGTCCAGGACCGGCCGGGTCTTCTCGTGGTAGTCCCGCAGGCGGGCCTGGACCGCCTGGGGTGTGTCGTCGGCCCGGGCGATCAGCTGGCCGCCGCACACGTCGCAGACGCCGGCCACGGCCGGCCGGGAGGAGATGAGGTTGTAGTCGACCCCGCACTTGGAGCACAGGCGGCGGCTGAGAATGCGCTCTTTGACCACCCGGTCAGGGACCTCGAGCAGGATCACCGCGTCCAGGTCGTAGCTCTCCAGGAAGAACCGGGCCTGGGGCTGGTTGCGGGGGAAGCCGTCGATGATGAAGCCGAAGTTCCAGTCGTGCTCGCTTAGGCGCCGGTGGACCACGGCCGCGACCAGGTCGTCGGAGACCAGCTCGCCGGCGGCCACGCTGCGCCGGACCTGCGCGCCCAGCTTGGTGTGGTGCTGGATGTTCCAGCGGAAGATGTCGCCCACGCTGATGTGCTCCAAGTCGAGGGTTTCGGCCAGGAGCTTGGCGTGGGTGCCTTTCCCGCTGCCCTGGACGCCCATGATGATGTACTTGTGCATTCCGTCACCTGCCTCGTACGCGGGAGCTGGGAGTAGCGTTGGTGATTGTTGCAACCTGGCCACGGCATCACAGCATCGGGCTAGCGCAGCTGCATCCGGACCGGCCGGGCCTCACAGTGGACCAGCGGGCGGCCTCGCACTGGCCGCGCCGGCCGCCCGCGCCACCAGCGCGAGGAGGGCCGGTCCCGTCAGGCACGAGCAGGAGCCGCCCCACTGGTCGTGGACCAGTCACCGATGGAGCGTTGTGCGGCTTTGGCGGTTACATCATCGGGGCTGGTGGGCCGGCCAGCGCCACCACGACGCAGCTAGCTCTTACGATGCTGGAGCGTGACGGTTTGGCCCGGTGAGGTTGACGCCCCGCTGGTCAGCGACACAAAGGCGCTCACCTGTGCCTCGCCGACGTGGTACCGGAAGCCGTCCGCCTGAGCCCGTACCGTGAAGGTGTGTGGGGTGTCGTCGCAGATGGCTTGGAAGGATGCGAACCGGCCCTGGTTGCCGTCCTGGTTCACATACAGAAACGCCTCCAGCACCACTGCGCCGGTGGGGCAGGTCACGGTCACCTGCACCAGTACTGCCTTCCCGCCCTGGAGCAGCCTGGCCGCCGGCGCGATCTCGACGGCGAGGGCTTCCTGGGCCGCGGCCCGTGGTGCGAGCAACAGGGCCCCTAGACCGACCAGGACAACGAGGATGCGTAGCGGCCTTGTCATGGCGCCTCCTGTACTCCGCCTATAGTCAGCCTGCCGCGCAGCTTGATCCCTGGGGGCCGCTGCGGCAAGGGTCGTTCAGGGCAGATACGAGCAAGGCGAACGCCTCGGCCATGGTGGGACTGAGGGCGTTCGCGTCTCCATGGCGCACGTAGCACCAGAAAGAGCGCACAGGGGCTCTGAGGCGTGACGTTGCCTGCAGGCGGCTTGCGTCTTGCCTGCACGGGAGCCGCGGTTCGCCAGCCGTCTTGGCAGGCGGCCGAACCGTTCCACCGCCCGCATCGGCGTCCTGCCGAGCGATAGAATGAGACGTCTCAGCAGGAACCGGCATAGCTACTGTAACGGCTGAAGCTGCTGATTGGCTCCTTCTTGTGAAGGCGGCATGGCGCAGGCGTGAGCGGCCCTGGGGCGGCCCCCCCTCCCGGGGCCGCTCACCATTTGGTGGTCACCTTGGCGGTCACCCACCGGACCCGGTACCTGTCGGCGCAGCTCACCGGCATGGTTGGGCCGGTCGGAGTAGCGCTCCCATACCCGTCAACCGGGACACCGTAAGGCCCTTCAGGCGCGGTAGTTCTTCGCTGTACTTCGAGAGGCATGGGTCGCGTCTGCGTCGCCGGCTGCTTGGCCGCGCTCAAGCGGGCGCCTCGGGCGCGTCGCCGTCGGCAGCGGCGAGGGCCCGCAGGCTGAGATGCTCCTCGGCGCAGGCCGGGCAGCCGGCCAGGTGGGCTCGCATGCCTGGAATCTCCCGGTCGGCATCCGCGCCGGCGAGCTCCAGGTCGACGTAGCGGTCCAGCTCATCAAAGCAGGCTTCGCAGCTGAGCTCCGGCTCGCCTGGACCGAGTAGGCGGTTGAGCAGCCCGCTCACGTCCGATCCTCCGGCGTCGGGAGCGGCCCGAACCCGTAGGTGGCCAGCGCCGCGCGGAGCTTCTGGCGGGCGTCGTGCAGCGTCTTATAGAGCGCGCCCCGGGTCGTCTGCAGCCGCTCGGCCAGGACGTCAATGGGCACACCCTCCACGGCCAGGGCGACCAGCACGGTCCGCTGGCGCTCGGTCAGGTCGGCCAGGATGGCCCGGCGAATAGCGGCCCCCAGCTCATGGTGCTCCACCGCTTCCAGCGGGGACGGGTCGCTGTCGACCACCGACGACCAGTGACTCGGCTCGAGCGGCACCTCGCGGCCCTGCCAGGCCCGTCGCCGTACCTTCACGCCGGCCTCTAGGACGGCGAACTTGTAGGCCCAGGTCGTGAAGCGGCTCAGCCCGCGGAAGTCCTCCAGCCGCCGCAGCACCGCGAACAGGGCGTCGTCGGCCGCCTGCACCACCAGGTCGTCCAACTCGGCGGGGGACAGGTGCAGCAGGGTCGACCGGCGCCGGCCGACCTCGGATCGGGCGGCCCGGAGCAGCAGGTCGTGCAGGCGGGTGACCGCCCGGTCGCGCTGGAACCCGTGGGCGGTCAGGGCCGACACCCAGACACGCGAGTCCTCATCGAGTTGCACGGGGCCGCTGGCTCCCCGCTTCGGCTCCATCAGCATGCCTGGCTCACAGTCGCATCCCGCACCGAAGGTAAGACACCGGCCCCCCCCGGACACTAACACCTTACGGCGACCGCATCAGGCCGGGCCCCGGAGGGCCCGTCTCGCCCGCTCGGGACGAGGCGGCGGCCGGGCCGGCATGCATCGCTCAACAAGGGCGCACCAGGGCGGCGGGTCCGGGGGACGTGACCTGCTTGTCACGCTCACCCGCCGCTCCGGTGCCCGATTCCCGGCCTTGCCTGACCAGCCGGAGCACATAGTCCGCCTGGCTGGGTAACCGTCCAGTGGGTGACGTGTAGCTGATGCGTGAGCCGGCCGACGTGCCGAAGGTCCGCCAGCATCTTCCCGCCGTCCCGCAGCTCCATCGCCTGGAGGTCATCGGGTGCTGCAGCGGCGCGGCATCGGTACTGCCCTGATCCACTCGGGTGAGGGCACCGCCCGCCCGCTGGGTGACGAGCAGCGTGCACTGGGCCGCGCCCCGGGCCTCATCATTGGCCTCCCCTAGTGCCTCGGTACTACATTTGCAAGTGGAGCGCCGGATGCTCCGGAGTTGGGGTATTTCTCCCGGCTTAGACCGCATTTCCGACCTTTGGGCGGTTCTTGCTGCTCGCTCTGCTCATGGGCATAATCCGCCGCCATGACCACCACCGACGACCTCGTCCCCGAGCAGCTCTGGCAGGCCATCCAGCCTCTGATGCCCCACCCCACCACCCGCTACGGCGGCCGACCCCGCATCGACGACCGCGCCTGCCTGGCCGGCATCGTTGACCAGCTGCGCACCGGGGTGCCCTGGCGGCTGCTGCCGGTCCGCGAGCTCGGCTGCGGCAGCGGCGTGACCTGCTGGCGGCGGCTGCGCGACTGGCAACGCGCCGGCGTCTGGCAGCGGCTGCAGCAGCTGCTGCTGGACCAGCTCGGCCGCGACGGTCGGCTTGACTGGTCGCGGGCCAGTCTTGACTCGCTTGAGCGTGCGCGCCAAGCGGGGGGCTGCCTGACCGGCCCGAACCCGACAGACCGCGGCAAGCCCGGGTCCAAGTACCACCTGCTGGTCGACCGCGGCGGCATCCCGCTGACGGTGTGCCTGTCAGCGGCCAACACCCACGACTCCATGCTGCTGGAGGGCCGTGGTGGATGCGGTTGCGCCGGTCAGGGGGCCGCGCGGTCGTCCCGGGCGGCCGCGCAAGCGCCCGGTCAAGCTCCACCTGGACAAGGGCGACGACGACCCACGCTGCCGCCGGGCGCTGCGCCGGCGGGGATCATCCCGCGGATCGCCCGCCGCGGCATCGAGTCCAGCGGCAGGCCGGGCCGCCACCGGTACGTGGGGGAGCGGTCGCTGGCGTGGCTGGTGGGCTGCGGGTCCGCTATGAGCGGCGCGCCGACATCCTGCTGGGTTCCTTCACCTTGCCTGTGCGCTGATCTGCCTCAAATACCTGAATCGGCCACAGGTATGAAACAGGCTCTTATATATTTGTAGAAGACCTGAGTGACGCTCAGCGGATGGGCGCGACTGTTGCAGGGCTCGCCGTACCCAGCATGTCCGACGTCGCCGCGCGCCTCCCGATTCTCATCCCTTCCAGGGTGCCCCGACAGGCCATGAGCCACCGTTGCAGGCAAGCTCTGCAAGGTCCGCGTGCGGGCGGAGGTAGCGAGCGCCTGGGCGGCCTTCCGAACGGAGCGCGCGCGTTTTGAGCCTGGCTCTACGACCTGGCCGCGCTGCTGCCACGAGGCTCCGGCATGCTGGGCCTGTGCAGGTGGAAGCGCGGCCGGCTCCCGTCTTGGGCCCCTGCGGGAGCCGCTCGCTCGCCAACCGTCTTCCAGACGGCCGAACCGTTACACCGCCCACCTACCCGGCGCCAGTGCCGGCGTAAGATGGGGACGTTCAAGCAGGAACCTCCATGCGCGCTGAACGGATGAAGCCGATCATCCGATTCTCTTGTTGAAGGCTGAATACGGCAGGCGTGAGCGGTCCTGGGTTGGCCCCCCCGCCCGGGGCCGCTCACCATTGGCGGTCAACCTGGCGGTCAAGGACAGACGCTTTCGGCTGTTGCCACAGCTCACCGGCGTAGTTGGGCCGGTCGGAGTCGCGCTCTCGTAAGGATGGGGTCGCCGGTTCGATTCTGGGGACCCGCGAGTGAGCTTTGCCATGAACTGAATAAGGCTACGTGCGTCAACGGCAGTGGCACACACAGGACCTGGTCTGCTTCCTCCAGTATCCAAAGACGCGGGATGCCGCCGCCTCACGAATCACACCATTTGCTTGCCGAAGTGGTGAGTCCCAGAAAGCAACCATCATCTACTGGTTCCATACCGCCAGTTGCGCCCGCCACCTCGATACGCTGTTAGCGGAATCGGCTCGACGCCGGGTCGCATCCGCTGCCGGTACAGGATCCCTTGCAGATGGTCGAGCTCGTGGGCGACCAGCCGGGCAACGCCACGCTCAAAGACCGTGATTTGCGGCTGCCCGTTGATGTCCTGGTGCTCGACGTGAATGACGAGCGGCCTGGGCACCATGCCGCGCACGTCGAAGAAGCTGAGGCACCCCTCATACTGCTCATCGGTTTCTGCTGACTCTTCCACGATCCGTGGGTTGAGCAGTGTGATGGTGTCCCCGCCGCGCGGGCGCACGATGGCGGCGGCCCTGTCGATGCCGATCTGGGGCGCCGCAATACCCAAGCCCTTGCCGAAGGTGTGAACCTTGGAGACACGCTCAGCGGCTGCCAGCAACTCAGCCACCACACGCCGGGCGTCCTCGGCCTCCTCAGGCAGCATGAACGGTCGTGCTGGCGAGATCAGGATCGGGTCGCCCTCTTGGACGATGCCAAGGGCTCGCATCGTCTCGCTGGCCGTATGTTCTCCGGCGTCCTCGGTGTCTCGTGCTCGGAAGCGCCACTCCAGGCGGTAGCGGGCGTGCAGTGGCGGGTCCTGGGTCGACCAGGAGAACACGTCCCGGCCGTCCTCGGTGTCGCGGCTGATTGCGGTCCGAAATGGGATCGCGGCGGCGGTCATGGTCGTCTCCATGCCCCATACCACTGGATCCAGTTCGCTTGGAAACAGCAGCCGAACGCTGAGCCGCTCGGTCGGTAGCCGCACCGACCGCTGGAACCATGGTCCCCACTTCTCGTCACTGACGGTGTAGGCGTACTCGATCCAGGTGCTCTCGTCGGGGTAGAGCGGAAAGCGTCCATCGTCGTTCTCGAACAGCAGCCAGACCTCTTTGAAGGCGTCGCGGTCGTGCTGGATCTTCCAGCGCATCTCGTCGTCACCACATCTGGCTTGCAGGGCCAGCTCCTCCCAGGTGAGCGGGTTCTCCCGGTAGAGCTGGTTGGACCGCTCGGGGTTGCCTGGGTAGCGGTCGACCGAGATGCGGATGAGGTAGCGGGTGATGGGGTCGTTGCTGGCGTTGCGTAGTTTGCGCCGCATCACCGCCCGGTAGAACCGGCCGTCATAGTGCAGTTCGGCGTCGTCGTGTTCCACGATCAGGCTGCCGGGCTGCTGGTCACTGCGAGTCACGCGCTCGGATGGCGGGGGAGGAGGGCCGCCATCGCGGAGGTGCTTCTCCGTCTCTCGGTGGGCTCGTCGGAGGGCACCGCCAGCGCGCAGCACCTTGTCGGCTTGGCGGGCGAATGCGAGCGAAGCGTGCTGCTGACCCCCCTCGACCTTGGAGATATACGAGGGCGTGTACCCGACCTTCTTGGCGAGGGCCGACTGCGACATGCCGCGCACGTCGCGCCAGCGCTTGAGTTCCACGACGAACGGGTCGCCTGGCTCAGGCTGTGGCTGCTGATCAGCGGCGGCCAACTCGTCCTCCGGCGTTAATGACTGTGAGTGAATTGTGAGTGATCGGCCTTCACCCTGCCGGCACATGGCGCCCGTGCGGTTTGCTGGTTCACGAGCCAGCCGCTGAGCCGTCAGGCCAAGGGAGAACGAACATGGACGAGGAGACCGAGTCTGCATCCGACAGGAAACTGGAGGTTGAGCTCCAACGGCTTCATAGAAGGGTAACCGAGGTACAGGTGTGGTGCCGTGGCCTTGAGGAGCAACTGGCTCAGCTCGCCGCCGTTCTAACGGTCGTCGCGCCCGACTTGGCGGGTCTCGGCCTGACCCGTTTTCCGCTCGGCACGGCGCTGCCGGACCAACTCTCGGTACATGGCCAGCAGTAGGTCGCGCTCCCGCTGGCCCAGGTCGGGGTCGGCCATGATGGCGTCCAAGACCGTCCGCAACTCGCGGCGCATGGTCTCCAGCGGCATATACCCGAGCATGCGTGCCAGCATCCCGGATTCCAGCGAGAGGGCACGCTCAAGGTCGACCACGTTGGCCGGTTCGGGGAGGCTGGAACCACGCTCCCATGACGAGATGGCGCTGTGGCTGACGCCGACCTGCTGGGCGAGTCGCCGTTGGGACCAGCCACGTTCCTGGCGCGCATGGCGTAAGGCCTGTCGGAAGGCGTTCCGTTGGTCGTTCGTCGTCACCTTGATGCTCATCCTCCAGCCGGTCGAGGTGAGGGCAGTATCGCCGATCTGCAGCGCGCGGCAGCATTTGGAAGCTGCTATTGACAGTGGAAGTAGCTCCTGTCACCATGCTCACGACAGAACCAGACATGCCTGGCCAACAGGCGAGATAGGAGAAGGAGGGCCGACGACAGCCCCCTGAAACATGGAGCGGCCCCGGGAGCTCTGACCCTGCCCGGGGACCGCTCGGCACCTGAAAAGGAGTGCTCAGATGCGCCCCGAGCGTAGCAGCTCTGAGGTGTCCGCCCAAGCAGCGGACCCGCCCTCGGTCCCCCCTCGGCAACCGTCGTATCTGCGGGTGGGGGAGGCGGCCGAGATCCTCCAGGTTTCCCCCAAGACCGTCTGCCGCTGGGCCCTGGACGGCAAGCTCCCGTTCCAGCGCACCCTCGGTGGCCACCGCCGCTATCCCGAGCAGGCCATTCGGGAGCTGGCGGCGAGCCTGCAGGTGCAGCCGTCATGACCGCCGCAGTTGTCCTGCCGCGGTCCCACCACACCAGGACCACCCCGGCGGCCTCCTCGCTGACGCCGCTGACCTGCAGCTGCGCCTGCTTGACGGCCGCTTGGCGGCCTGCTCGGCCGAGCTCCCGAGCTCGCCATCCGAACCATCCCCCGCGTTCGTTACTGACCCATTGGAGGTAGCTCGATGCTTGTGATCGGCCTGCTGCTGGCCGGGGCGGTCGCCTGGCTGCTGGAGCGCATCAGCCAGGTCCCCAAGAACCCGCACCAGCGGGGCGACCTGCTCAAGCGCGCCCAGGTCCTGGCCGTGGCCGCCGTCATTGCCGCGGTTAGTCTGGGGATCACGCTGGCCAAGACCCCGGTGGTTGGCCAGGCGATCGACCAGGGCGCCACCTCGGCGGCTGGGTTCCTGAGTGGTGTGTACGACCCGACCGATCCCAGCGGCTGGTCGGTCCCGGTCAAGCCCGAACCCACGCCCGACCAGCAGCCCGAGAAGTCCAAGCGCCCCTAGCCGCTCCAGCCCGTCCGGTCGGCGGACCACGGCGTTCAACCTGCCATGCGCTCGCCACGCCCAGCCGCCAAGGAGGCATCCATGCCTATCGACGTCATGTCCAGGCCCACCCACAAGCCGGCCCACCACCAGCGGCCGTGGCCATCGCCGACCGCGGTGCTGGTCGAGCCGCGACCGGGGGAGTGGTCATAGTGCGGCCGGGACGGGTGCTGCTTGGCGGGCTGGTGCTGCTGTACCTGCTGGCCTACCTGCGTGGCACGGCGCTGGTGGTAGCGGTGGCAGCCACCGTCGGGGTACTGCTGTGGCGATCCCGAGGCACTGGCGGCCGAACCATGAGCGGCGGCGCCAGCAGCAGGCCGTCCTGGACGCCCCAGGACGGCCGCGCGGCGACGCGGCCGCTGACCACCGACGTAGGGCATCCGGGCGGATGGCAGGCGCCGGCGACGGTGGTGCAGGGCGTGCCCGAACCCCGCGCGGCCGATCAGCCGGCCAGCTTCGCCGCGCTGGTCGAGCTGCGCGACCACGCCGGCCGCCAGGCGATGCTGCAGGTCGAGGCAGCCTACCCGGCCGGGGTCGAGCTGGAGCAGCTGGTCCGCCAGGCGCTGACCCAGGCGGGCCGGCGGGCCGGCTGGCAGCTGCAACGCTGGCGACCGGTCACCGACGCCAGCTTCCCGCCCGCCAGCCGGCAGCAGGTCGGGGGGTGGGGCAAGTGATCGACCGCGCCGCCGCCAAGGCCAAGACGCAGCTGAATGTCGCCCTGACCCATCTGGACCAGGCGGCCCGGCATGCCCGTGAGGCGGGCTTGCCCGGCCAGGCGGGCACGCTGGAGCGGCTGACCCGCGAGGCCGCCGAGGTGCTCGGCAAGCTCCAACCGGCCCGTCGGCCCACCCTGCCGGTTGACCAGGCGGCCGGCGACGACCAGGCGGCCGACCCATGACCGCCGCGGTGAGGCCGCCGCTGGCGGCGCCCCGGTCGGGGGAGCGGTTCGCGCGGCGGGTGGTGACCGGCTGCGCGGTGCTGGTAGTGGCCGCCTGCTTTGGGTTCTCCTTCGGCAACGTCCTGGCCCTCGGCCAACACCTTGGGGTGCCGCCCTATGTCGCCTGGCTGATCGCCCCGGCAGTCGACCTGACGGTGGTCGGGCTGATCGTCGCCGTCCGCCACCTATCCCTGCGCGGGATCGAGGGTCGCAGGCTGCGGCCGGCCCGGTTGCTGCTGGTGGCCGCGGGGCTGGCCACCTGGGCGCTGAACACCGCCCACGCGCTGTTCGTGCGCCGCCATCTGGGGGTGGTGGCCTACGACTCGCTGGCGCCGCTGCTGCTGATCGGCTGGGCTGAGGTTGGCCCCTGGTTCCTGCGCCAGTTCCGCGCCGCTGCCGTCACCTCAACCAGGTCGACGCCCGGGCGGACCAAGCGGACCGAGGCGGTCACCGTGGCAGGGGCGGACCACGCTCGGGCTGCGGCGGGCGGTGGGCGGGTGCAGCCGCGTTGCCGTGGCCGCGATCACCCGAACCTCGCCGCGCAACACGGTGGCCGGCGAGGCCGTCTTCCGCCCTGTGGCGCGGCGCTCGTGGTAGCGCTGCGAGCCGAACAGCTGCTCAAGATCATTGTCGGTGCGCGGCAGGTCGGGGACGGCGTAGCAGTGGAACAGCCCGGGCCGGTAGCTGCGGGTGACCTTGCAGAAGTGCTCGATCGCCCCGGCCAGGCCCCCTGCCTTGGCGCGATGCCGGGTGATCGCGGCGACCAGGCCGTCAAAGCGGCGCTGGACCTTGGTGGCGTCCTCGCCGGCCTCGTTGCCCAGGATGTGGGCGGCCCGATGCACCCAGCCATAGGCGCACTCGATGTCTGGCCAGAGCTCGGCAGTGCGCTCCAGGCCGCGGCCGATCAGCCGGCGCAGCCGCGC
>Ga0081538_10002871_pt1 | contig 16470 bp, 12 predicted proteins | sample TabmetS5T2R1_FD_71022 | JGI IMG/M metagenome (GOLD analysis project Ga0081538, IMG submission 71022) | Tabebuia heterophylla rhizosphere microbial communities from the University of Puerto Rico - S5T2R1 | ecosystem: Host-associated > Plants > Roots > Rhizosphere ... | reverse complement strand
GGCTTGCGGGTTACAGGGCACCGCTACCTCCCCACCTAGCACGACCACCCTTTGTCCACGACTCCAGTACGCGCAACGCCACCAGCTCAAGCGGAGAGGGTGGGATTCGAACCCACGGGACACTTTTGGCGCCCACGCGCTCTCCAGGCGCGCCGATTCGACCGCTCTCGCACCTCTCCATACGAGTAGCCCAGAGCATGACGGAGAGGGAGGGATTCGAACCCCCGGTGCCACAAGGACACAGTTGATTTCGAATCAACCGCCTTCAACCACTCGGCCACCTCTCCGCCGTAATGCTTGAAAGAACCCTGTCAGCAAAGCGCTAGCTTCGTCTTCACACACCCCCCCAACGACTGCAAAGGTGTGATTGAGCCGCCGCATGCCCAGAATATCAAACTGCGAACCACACGCCCCCGCTTTCGGGTCCTTACACCCAAAGACTAGGCAGCAGATCCGACTCAACACTGCTGCGCCCAGGCACATAATACAAGGTTCGAGCGTTACGTACAAGGTCGCCGCATTGAGCTGCCAATGCCCCAGGTGTTCGGCGGCCTGCCGCAGGGCCAATATCTCAGCATGCGCGGTGGGATCAGGCAAGGTCTGCCGCTGGTTATGCCCACGTCCAACGATGATATTGTCCACGACAATTATAGCCCCAACCGGCACTTCAGCACTCTGCAGGGCCAGGCGTGCTTCCTGTAACGCTGCCTGCATGAAGAACTCATGCACTACTGGCACATCAGCCATGCGTGGGAATGTCCTGAAAAGCACAAGGGCACCTTGCCACAGGTGCCCTTGTCACACAGCGCGCCGAGGAGGAGTTGAACCCCCAGCCTCCAGATCCGTAGTCTGGCGCTCTATCCAGTTGAGCTATCGGCGCATGTACATCATGCAAGCAGCGGAGAGGGAGGGATTCGAACCCTCGTAGCACTTTTGGGCGCTAAACCGCTTAGCAGGCGGTTGCCTTCAGCCGCTCGGCCACCTCTCCGGGAGTCACGAAGAAACATAGGCCAGACACCTGAACGGACAGCGGAGAGAGAGGGATTCGAACCCCCGGCACTTGCGTGCTGCGGTTTTCAAGACCGCCCCCTTCGACCGCTCGGGCATCTCTCCCGGGCCACTATGCCTATGTAATGCTAAGATGGTATTGGATCGCTCGTGTGTCGTCAACTCCTTAATTGGAACTTTCTTCATCCGGGGTGTCTTCGTGTTCGTCACTCATCTCCGGTTCTTCCGCCACGACCTCCTCATCGTCGGTATCAAGTACTACTGCTTCAGACGAGGCATCTGCCGCCGGACGTGCATTGTCTTCGGCAATACGGACCGCCCCGACGAGGCGCTGCTCAGGTGTGAGATTGATGAGCCTGACACCCTGGGTATTGCGACCAATACGTCGGATGTCCGCCACCTGCAAGCGCACCAGATTCCCCTGATCGCTCATGACCATGATATCGTCGTCGTCAAAGACCTGCAGAATACTGACGACGAGGCCGGTTTTCGGCGTGACATTTAAATTAATCAAGCCCTTACCGCCCCGACCCTGGACGCGATACTCAGTCGCACTGGTGCGCTTGCCGTAGCCGCTCTCAGACACCGTGAGGATACTCGAGCCCGGGCTTAACACTTCCATGCCGATCACTTCATCACCCTCTTCGAGACGGATGCCAATCACTCCACGGGCTGTCCGTCCAATGGGACGCGCGTCCGCCTCGTTGCATCGTAGAGAGTAGCCCTGACGTGTGCCGAGGAAGATGTCCTGGTCCCCGTGCGTGACCCCCACGCTAATGAGCTCGTCACCGTCGTCGAGCGTCAGGGCAATAATGCCTCCCTGGCGCGGGTTGCCATAGGCCGTGAGCTCGGTCTTTTTGACAATACCGTTTTTCGTCGCCATGATGAGATAGCGATCCACTTCAAAACGTCGAATCGGTACGACGGTGGAGATCTTTTCTCCAGACTGCAATTGTAACAGGTTGACCGCCGCCCGGCCCTTGGCAGCACGGCCGGCCTGCGGGATCTCGTAGACTTTCAGCCAGTGCACCTTGCCGATATTGGTAAAGAAGAGGAGGTAGTCGTGCGTTGAGGCCACGAAGAGCTGTTCGACAAAATCTTCTTCGTTGGTCTGCATCGCCAGCTTGCCTTTGCCGCCACGACGCTGGCTCTGGTACAGGCTAATCGGCTGACGCTTGATATACCCGCCATGACTCTTCGTCACCACCATGTCTTCTTCGGCAATGAGATCCTCAACGTCGATCTCTTCTTCGGCCTCGACGATCTCCGTGCGCCGCGCATCGCCGTACTGTTCTTTCAAGGCCAGTAGTTCGTCCTTGACAATCGTCTGGATACGCGCCTCACTGCCCAGAATGGCCTGGTATTCCCGGATAGTTTCCAGCAGCTCGGTGTGCTCCTGCAGAATCTTGTCACGTTCCAGGCCGGTTAAACGCTGCAGGCGCAAGTCCAGGATCGCCTGTGCCTGTGTCTCAGAGAGCGCCAGGCGCGTCACGAGTTCCTGGCGTGCCTCTGCAGGTGAAGCTGCACTACGAATGAGCTGAATGACCATGTCAAGGTGATCGAGAGCCACCATCAGCCCAGCCAGGATGTGTTCCCGTTCCTGCGCGCGTTCGAGGTCGTAATGCGTCCGGCGGATGACCACCTCACGGCGGTGTTCGAGAAAGTAGATGAGCAGATCTTTAAGGGGCAGGACACGCGGCTCGTTATCTACCAAGGCCAGCATGATGACCCCAAACGTCGACTGCAACTGCGTATTGGCATATAGCTGGTTCATCACCACCTGCGGCATGGCGTCGCGCTTCAAATCGAGCACAATGCGCATGCCCTCGCGGTCCGACTCATCCCGTAGGTCAGCCACGCCCTCAATCTTCTTCGCCCGCACCATCTCCGCAATGCGCTCCAGGAGTTTGGTTTTGTTCACCTGGTAGGGGATTTCCGTAATGATGATGCTCTCGCGATCCTGGCGCTTCGCCTCCTCGACGCTGCACCGCGCCCGTAGTTGCAAAAACCCGCGTCCGGTGCGATACGCATCCCAGATGCCCCGGCGCCCATGGATCGTCCCACCAGTGGGAAAGTCCGGCCCAGGAAGGCACTGTAACAGTTCCTGCAGCGTACATTCAGGTCTCTCCAGCTGCAATACTAGGGCATCCACCACCTCTGCCAGGTTATGCGGCGGGATATTCGTGGCCATGCCGACCGCAATCCCCGAGGAGCCATTCACCAGCAGGTTCGGGATGGCTGAGGGTAATACTACTGGCTCATCACGCGTACCGTCGTAGTTCGGGGCGTAATCGACGGTGTTCTTGGTGATGTCGCGCAGCATTTCTTCACCGGTGCGGGTCATGCGCGCCTCGGTATAACGCATCGCGGCAGGTGGGTCGCCGTCGATTGACCCAAAATTTCCCTGCCCGTCAACGAGTGGATAGCGTAGCGAGAAATCCTGCGCCATACGTACCAGGGAAGGATACACGACTCCCTCACCATGGGGATGATAGTTGCCGCTGACGTCGCCGGCGATCTTGGCGCATTTACGATAGGCTCGCGTGGCCGTGAGGTTGAGATCCCGCATAGTCACCAAGATACGACGGTGCACGGGTTTTAAGCCATCTCGTACATCGGGTAGAGCGCGGCTGATAATAACTGACATAGCGTAGTCCATGAAGGACATACGCAGTTCATCGCTGATGTCAATAGGAACAGGGTGTTCTTGTTGGATAGCCATTATCACCTCTGATTAGGTGTCAAAAATACAGAAGGGCTTAGCGTACATAGTGGCGCATTATTAGACATCCAGATGCGCCACTTCCTTGGCGTGTTGCTCAATAAAAGCCTTGCGTGGGTCTACTTGATCCCCCATGAGGGTCGTAAAGATGTAGTCGGCCTCGACGGCGTCCTCAATGGTCACCTGCAGCAGCGTGCGCCGCGTCGGATCCATGGTGGTTTCCCAGAGTTGCGAGGGATTCATCTCACCCAGACCCTTATAACGCTGAATGTTCAGGTCCTTGATACCCGCCGTGTTTACCGCCTGTAAGAGTTCTGGAAAATCGCTGGCGGTATGTTCGACCTCACCGTTACGCAAGATATATGGCGGTGTGCCTAACTCCTCGAACTGCCGCGCTAATGTCCGGAGGTCGCGTATCTCTTGCGAGACCAGCAGGGCATAGTCCACGACCGTTGTGAAAGTGGTCGTGTTCCCCCGTGTCACGATAACGATGCGGTAGCAGTGATGGTCCTCATCCCATTCGAGACGCGCCTCTTGGAGAATGTCGCCATAACGCTGGAGCGTCTCCTGCAGGGTCCGCTGCAGGTGCGCCGTCTCTTCCTGGTCGCGCAGTAATGGTGCTGCCAGCCAGTCACAGAGCGCTACCTGGCGCAGGACGCGGATGTCTTGATGCCGTCGAGCCAGTCGCCCCAGGAGCTGCTCGAACATCTGCACGCGCCGGGTTAACGTGATGAGCTGCTCACCGTGCATGCCATCGCCGGCTCCTGGACGTACGAGGTGCAATTTCTCAGTAGCGAGGTGCAGGACATGTTCGTCGAAGGCTGATTGGTTCTTCAGATACATCTCCGACTGCCCACGCTTGACCTTATACAGGGGAGGTTGTGCAATGTGCAAATAGCCACGCTCGATGGCTGGCCGCATATGACGGAAGAAAAAGGTCAAAAGCAGAGTACGGATATGCGACCCATCCACATCCGCGTCAGTCATGATGATGATGCGGTGATAGCGGATCTTCTCAATGTCAAAATCGTCGCGACCAATACCAGCCCCAAGGGCCGTGATGAGTACCTGGATCTCCTGGCTACTGAGCATCTTTTCTAGGCGTGCCTTCTCGACATTGAGAATTTTCCCCCGCAGCGGCAGAATCGCTTGAAAATTACGGTCACGCCCCTGCTTGGCCGATCCTCCTGCAGAGTCGCCCTCCACCAGGTAAATTTCTGACAGGGCCGGATCACGCTCGGAGCAATCGGCGAGTTTGCCAGGCAGAGCAGAGCTTTCGAGCAGGCCCTTGCGCCGGGTCAAATCGCGCGCCTTACGGGCTGCCTCACGCGCCCGCGCTGCTGTAAGGGCCTTGTCTACGACTTTGTGCGCTACACTGGGATTTTCCTCGAGGAAGATTGCCAACTGCTCGTTGACAATCGCTTCAACAATCCCTTTGACCTCGCTGTTGCCGAGTTTGGCCTTCGTCTGCCCCTCAAACTGAGGCTCTGGGACCTGGACACTAATGACCCCGGTCAACCCTTCGCGGACATCGTCGCCAGAGGGATAGTCTTTGACATTCTTGAATAGGCCATTAGCATCAGCATAGGCATTGATTGTACGGGTCAAGGCGCTCTTCAAGCCGATCAGGTGCGTGCCGCCCTCCACGGTATTGATTGTATTCACGAACGATAGCAGCACCTCGTTATAGCCGTCGTTGTATTGCAGGGCGACCTCGAGACGTATGCCTTCACGCTCGCCACTAATGTAGATCGGCTGCGGGTGGAGTATAGTCTTGTTTTGATTCAGATAGGCAACAAACGACTCGATACCACCCTCGTAGTGAAAGGTGTGGGCCCGGCCGTCACGTTCGTCCTCAATGACAATACGCAAGCCACGGTTTAAGAAACTGAGTTCGCGCAGCCGCGCTGAGAGCGTGTCAAAACTATATTCCGTCGTCTCCGTAAAGATCTCGGCATCGGGTTTAAACGTCACAGTGGTCCCGACGCGCTCCGTGTCCCCGACTTGCTGCAACGGCATCTCAGGTTCGCCACGCCGGTAGCGTTGCCTATATACATGGCCATCGCGGTAGATCTCGACCTCAAGCCATTCTGACAACGCATTCACGACCGAGACCCCAACCCCATGTAATCCACCAGAGACCTTGTAGCTGTCTTTGCTGAATTTCGCCCCAGCGTGGAGCTTCGTGAGCACGACCTCAGCCGCCGAGATGCCTTCAGTCGGGTGGATATCAACAGGAATGCCCCGCCCATTGTCCTCAACCGTCACACTATGGTTAGAGTGGATCGTCACCCGAATGTTCGTGCAGACTCCCGCCATGGCCTCGTCTACGCTATTGTCCACGACTTCATAGACGAGGTGGTGCAGTCCCTGCACACCCGTGCCACCAATATACATGGCCGGGCGCTTACGTACGGCTTCGAGGCCTTCAAGCACGCGGATACTACTGGAGTCATAGATGTTCATAGAGTCTCTCTCTCGTTGCTGCATTAGCAGACGTCACACAGGGCGCGCTGTGGAGCTGAAGTCCTGCGTAGTTCCGCCTGCCCGTTGACCTGGCTGACTTGCAAAGACGTAAAGGCATTAAGATGGCGATACAGGAGGCGCTCCTCCACATCCGTGATGAAGACTTGAAAAGTGTGCGCCTGAAGAAAATCAAAAATCATCTTACGGTTGCGCTCGTCGAGTTCCGACACCACATCATCGAGCAGTACTACAGGTCGGTGCCCATGGCAGCGCTGAATCGCCAGGGCCAAGGCTGCCACTAAAAGAAACGCGCTCAGACGCTGCTCGCCCTGGGACGCATAGCTGCGGGATTCTCGGCCTCGGTAATAAATAGCCACATCATCGCGCTGCGGCCCAAAGAGTGTTTGCCCCAATGCCGCTTCGGCGCGTTGCAGACGACGCGCCTCAGCGCTAAAACGCTCACGGAGCAGTGGCTCAGGCGCGGCGGCCATGAGGAGCGCAGCACATTCCTGCGGCGTACAGTGTGCCAACACCGCCGGGCGGTAGGTTAAGGTGAGGGAGCCGACATCAGCCCCCAGGCTCTCGACCAACTCTGCCAGAGTGTTATTCAGGACAGTAATGTGCTCCTGGCGTGCCCGTGTGATGTACAGCGCGACCTCGATAAAACGCTCCGTCCACACCCCCAGAGTGGCATTACTATCCGTAGTCCCACGGAGCAGGGCGTTGCGCTGCTTCAAGAGACGCTGGCAATCCTGGCTCACCTGCATGAAGGCTGGCTGCAGGCTGGCAATACCACGGTCGATCAGCAGTCGTCTGCCTGCCGGTCCGCCTTTAATAACATTCAGCGTACCTGGATGGAACGCCACCGCCGCAAAATAGGTCGCGAACTTTTGGCTGTCTTTGGTCTCCTTCCCATTGACCATGAGGCGGCGTCCACGAGGCGAGAGGGCAATAGCTAGTTCGCGCTGCCGTTGCAGCTCCGGGGCTGTCACTAACGCATCCACGACGCATTGCGAGGCTCCCCAGCCTTGCAACTCCTCACGATTGGTGGTGCGGAAGGAGGTCTGGTTGGCAAGAAAATAGATCGCCTCCAAGAGATTGGTTTTCCCGCTCCCATTGGCACCGGTGATGTAGGCTCCTGCCGCGGGGAACGTCACCGTAGTATCCCGATAGTTCCGGAAGGATCGCAGGGTCAAACGGTCGATGCGCATTAGTCCCCTCACCACTACGTGTGTGCACGGCTCTAGACCCGCATGGGCATAATCACATAAAAATACTGTTCATCACCGAGTGGCCGTATAATCCCCGGGCTCAATGGATCGTTGAGATCCAGGGCCACGTGCTCATCGGTCGTCACGGCCAAGGCGTCGAGCAAATAGCGGGCGTTGAAACCCATGACCATCGTCTCCCCCTGATATTCTGCAGGAATTTGCTCGGTAGCCTCGCCCATCTCCGGCGTATTCGACCGCAATGTCAGGTTGTCAGGAGCGAACTCGACACGTACTGGTTTGGTTTTTTCGTTCGAGAGCAGAGAGACACGTCGCAGAGCGCGCGTGAGACGCTCGTGCTCTACCGTAGCACGACGTTGGAAGGTTTTCGGCACCACGCCCTCGTAATCCGGAAACTGCCCTTCGATGAGACGTGTTACCAGTGTGGCGCGGCCCTTCCGGAACACCAGGTGGTTCTGCAACGGCGCCACGTCCATAGCCTTTTCATCACTATCAGCCGCAAAACGGCTAACTTCCTCAAGCGCCTTCCGGGGCACAATGACCCGTAATTCTTTCCCAAACACTACTGGACGTCTGGTATGCGCCAGGCGATGGCCGTCTGTCGCCACCATGGTCATCTCTTTGCTATCACAGACCATGAGCACGCCACTCAGGGTATAGCGCGTCTCGTCATGGGAGGTCGCAAAGATAGTCTGGCGAATCATCTCCTCAAGGACTTCGCTATCCAGCGAGGAAAACTCCGCCTCTTCGACCGGCGGGAGAGCTGGATACTCTTCCGCCGGGAGACAGGGAACTTTAAACTCGGCAGAGCCTGCCTTGATATACGCCCACCCCTGAGTCTCGACGGTCAGTGTCACCTGGCCTCCGGCCGGTAGCTCACGCAGGATATCGTATGTCTTACGGGCCGGCAATGTGGCTGTTCCAGGTTTGTTCACTGTTGTATCCAGGTAGCCTTTATAGCCCAGTTCTAGATCAGTCGCATGAATGATGGTTTCATCCCCCTTGGCTGTAAGGAGGAAATGGGAGAGAATGGGCAATGTGTTCTTTCTCTCCACGATACCCTGGATTTTCTGCAACCCTCGAACCAGGATATCTTGACTGGTGGTCAGCTCCATAATTCCTAACTCCTGTTAAAGAGGACAGAAATAGTAATACAAGTAACGCCAGTGCATATGTGGGAAAGTGGGTTAGGGCTCCATTTCTGCCCCTGTTCCCCTGTGGAAAGTTTTTGCACTGTGGAAAACTTTTTTTCCACAGTTTTCGATTTCCCACCCTCTGTGTATAACCTTATTCCACTTTTCCACAACTAGGGTGCAAGCGTACGCCTGAGCTGCCAGAGCAGGCGGGCGACGCTCTCGTCCGTCTCCTCCATACGGGCAATCTTGGCGCACGAATGGAGCACCGTGGTATGATCCCGGCCGCCAAAGTGCCGCCCGATCTCCGGCAGTGAGGCATCTGTCAGCTCCCGGCAGAGATACATCGCCACCTGTCGGGGAAACACAATAGCTCGCTGCCGCTGCTTGGACCGGAGTTCACTCATCTTCAGGCCAAAGTGCGCGGCGACGGTCTGCTGAATACGCGGGGTAGTGACCGCTTGCTCGCGCTCGGCAAAGGCTTGTTGCAGGACCATCTCAGCCAGGCTCTCATCAATGCTCTGGGTGTGCAGCGAGGCATAGGTCGCGATGCGGGCTAAACACTGCTCTAATTCACTGATATTCGTCCGCACGCGCGAGGCGATGAGCATCGCCACACTCGGGGACAGGATAATGCCGTGGGCGAGCGCTTTCCTATCGAGAATGGCCAGTCGCGTCTCCAGGTCAGGCGGCTGCAAGTCAGCTATGAGACCAGCGGTGAGACGCGAACGTAAGCGCGCCGCGAGCGGGGCAATGTCCTGTGGCGGCTTGTCGCTCGACACCACGATTTGCTTCTTCGCCTCATATAAGGTGTTGAAGGTATGCAGAAACGCCTCTTGTGTCCGCTCTCTCCCAGCCATAAACTGTAGGTCGTCAACGAGCAAGACATCTGCCTGGCGATAGCGCTCCTGGAAAGCGTCCATACGTTCATGATGTAGGGCCTGCAACAGTTCGCGCATAAAAGACTCCGCCGGCAGGTATACGATGCGCCATGTTGGGTGATGCTGGCGAATACGATGGGCCACCGCGTGCAGGAGGTGGGTCTTGCCTAAGCCTGTACCACCATAGAGAATAAGCGGGTTATACGCCTCAGCGGGCAGATTGGCCACGGCCAGCGCCGCAGCATGTGCAAACTGGTTTGACGATCCCACCACAAAATTGGTAAACGTGTAGTCCATTGTGTAGGGGAACCATGGTTGCGCAACGCGAGGGTATAGAACACATCGAACTGCGGGCCGAGAAGATCTGAGGCGCCGCTGAGCGGAACTCTCCGCACCCGCCCTACCGCCCCTTTAGAGTGCCTAATTGTAGCAAAATTCTGGGCTTTCGGCAATAGGTTGACTGTGCTGAGCGGCAGCTTCCCTTGACAGCGACTAGGTGAGGTGTTACTCTCACCAACTCCGAAATAATTCATACGTAATGCCTGTATACTGAGATGTTTGTGTGTCCACATGGGCGGCACTGGAGTGGATAGTATGAAGCGGACCTATCAACCGAAAAGAGTGAAGCGCTTGCGGAAGCACGGCTTTCGGGCGCGCATGGCCACCCGCAACGGTCGTCAGGTCTTAAAGCGGCGGCGCCTCAAAGGTCGTCAGCGGCTTACCGTAGGGCCCAGCCGGAATGACTAGAGGAGAGACGGCGCATGGGCGACCAGCGCCTACGTCCCGTGGAGCGCTTGCGGTGCCCGCGTGCGTACCAGCGTGTCTTCGAGCAGGGCGAGAAGCTCGTAGGATCTCTCTTTATCTTCTATGTGTTACCGACCTCTGAACCATACTCGCGTCTGGGTATTGCGGTCTCCAAACGCATTGGTAACGCGGTGGTGCGCAACCGCATCAAACGCTATCTGCGGGAAATGTTCCGGCGACACAAGGCGTTCCTTCTCTCCTCATGTGACCTTGTCTGCGTGGCGCGTCGCGAGGCAGCTGGCGCGCCCTTGGCCCTCTATACACAGCAGTTTCTTCTGCTGTTGCAGCGCTGTCAGCGCCTGAGGCAAGGAGAGGGAGTGGAGCCATGATCTGTACGTGGGTATTGATGATGCTACTACGAGGCTATCAACGTTTCTTGTCACCCCTCTTCCCGCCGAGTTGCCGCTTCTATCCAACGTGTTCGGAATACGCCCTGCAGGCTATAGCGTTCTATGGTCCAGTGCGTGGTCTCGGGAAGGCGCTCTGGCGCCTGCTCCGTTGTCATCCTCTGTCACGCGGTGGAGTAGATCTTCCTACCCCTGCCGGTGACGGCTCCCCAATAGGACGAAGGTAATATGGAGAAGCGAGCCGTTCTGGCTATTGTTCTGTCGTTAGTGGTTGTCGTGCTCTGGTCTATTTTCTTCGCGCCAGTGCCACCTCCACCGCCCTCTGAGGTATCTGAACCCGCTCCGGGTTCGAGCGCACCACCCGCTGGTATTGGAGCTCCCCAGCCGGCAGCCCCAGTCAGCCCAGGGTCCGGGAGCTCTCCAGCGCGGACTCCGGCGCGTCTCCCAGGGCCTCCTCCTGTCCCAGAAGTGCTCGTGACTGTTGATACGGGTGTCGCACGTTTTACGCTTACGAGCCAGGGCGCCAGTGTGAGAGCCGTGCAGCTCCTGGCCTACCACACGACCTTGGCCAAAGGGGCGCCTCTCGTCGAAATTGCGCCGGTGCCAGGATCGACCACGCTCCCTTTGAACGCTGAACTCTCTATGGAACAGCGCGTCACATCACTTGGGCAGGTTGTCTTTACGCCATCGCAAACCGAGGTGACCCTTTCCGCGAGTCAGCCTGAGGGGACGGTGGCCTTTCGTGGTGACCTCGGTGATGGTCGTACTGTGCACCGTCTCTATCGTTTTCACCACACGAACTATACCTTTGAGGTCAGTACATGGGTTGAGGGACTGCAACTTCCGGCGGGGAGTTCTATGCTCCTGCTGTGGGGACCTGGATTGCTGCGCCACACGGATGATGCCAACAGGCAGGGGCAGACAGCCGAACATCCGCGCAGCTACGTAAGTGGGAAAGTCCTCGATGAGGCCCCAACAAAGCCTGGAGAGACCCGGGTCCAGCAGGGGCAGGTGGCCTGGACTGCGCTGGCTGACACGTATTTTGCCGCAGTGCTTATGCCCCGGGAACCCGCAGGTGATGCCGTCATAGCACGGCGCCTGGAGGGCGATACGCTTGAGATTGGTCTGCGCACGCCGCTGACTCAGAGTCAGGCCAAGCAAACGGTGCGCGTGTATGTTGGTCCCCAATCACAACCCTTGCTCGAGGCGGTTGAACCGTCGCTCGACAAGCTCATCGACCTGGGGTTCTTCTCCCCGCTGGCGCGCCCCATGCTGCAATTCCTGCGTCTGCTCAATGACTGGGTGCATAATTACGGGGTGACGATCATCCTTGCTACCATCGTCATCAAAATTGCCTTCTGGCCCTTGACGCAGACAAGCTACAAGTCGATGCAGGCCATGCAAAAGCTGCAGCCCAAACTCAAAGAGCTGCAGGTGGTCTACAAGGATGACCGCCAGGCTCTCAATCGTGCCATGATGCAGCTCTATCGCGAGAACAAGGTCAATCCCATGGGCGGCTGTCTCCCGATGGTGCTGCAAATCCCGGTGTTTTTTGCCTTCTACAATGCTCTGCTGTATAGCATTGAGCTGCGTAATGCTCCGTTCATCTGCTGGGACACCGAGCTGTGGTGGATTGGCCGGGGTATTTGTGACCTGTCGGTCTACGATCCCTCGTATATAACGCCGGTACTGATGGGCGTTACCATGTTTATCCAGCAGAAGATGACGCCGACCACCGGCGACCCAATGCAGGCGAAGATCATGCAGTTTATGCCGCTGATGTTTCTCGTGTTCTTTCTCAACGCGCCGGCCGGTCTGGTCATTTACTGGCTGATCAACAACGTGTTGAGCATCGCGCAGCAAATGATCATCAACCGGACCTATGCCCCGGACGTGACCAAGACAGCAGTGACCAGCAAGGGGTAGGTCATGGACCAGGTGGACACCATTGCTGCTATCGCTACTCCCCTGGGGATTGGCGGTATCGGTGTGGTGCGGATGAGTGGGCCGGCTGCCCTGTGCATTGTGCAGCGTGTGTTTGTACGCTCGAATGGCAAACCATGCACCTCTCTGAAGTCACATCGGGTGTACCATGGCTTTGTGGTAAATGACGCGGGCGAGCGGGTGGACGAAGTGCTCCTCTGTTTCATGCGACGACCGCACTCCTACACCCGCGAGGACGTGGCGGAGCTCAGCTGTCATGGTGGGATCATGACCACGCAGCGCGTGCTGGAGGCAGTCCTGACGCAGGGCGCGCGCGTTGCTGAACCTGGAGAATTTACCAAACGTGCCTTCTTGAATGGTCGCCTCGATCTCACCCAGGCAGAGGCGGTCATTGACGTGATCAATGCTCGGACACTCGCCAGCCACCGTGCCGCCTTGCAGCAGCTCGAGGGGGCGCTCTCCCGCCGTCTACACGAACTCCGTGAACAACTAGTGCAGGTGAGTGTCTACCTTGAGGCTGGCATTGATTTTCCAGAGGAAGACCTTGATCTGGTCCCCGTTGCTGAACTTGCTGACCGTTTAGTGGACACTGGCATACGGCTGGCGCGTTTGTTGGAGACGTTTAGACGTGGGCGGGTTGTACGCGAGGGCCTGGCAACGGCCATTGTTGGTCGTCCAAACGTTGGCAAATCGAGCGTGTTAAATGCTCTGCTGGGCCGTGATCGGGCTATTGTATCGCCACATCCGGGTACGACACGCGATACGATAGAAGATGCCCTGGACATTGAGGGCGTACTGCTGCGTATCATTGATACTGCAGGGATCCGTACGACCGTGGACGCTATCGAACAGGAGGGCGTGCGTCGGGCCCGCGAGGCCCTCGAGCGCGCCGAATTCCTGCTGCTGGTCTTCGATGGCAGTACGGCACTGACGGCCGATGACCACCTCGTGCTGGCTGAAACCGTCGGTAAGCCGCGCGTGCTGGTACGCAACAAATGTGATTTACCTGTCTGTTGGACACCTGCAGCCCTGGGTGCTAGCGATGTGCCATGCCTCGATGTCTCGGCCTTGCGGGGAGAAGGGTTCGGGGCCCTTGAGCAGGCGCTGGTGCAACAGGCATTAGGACACGCACCGCTGGGGCACGATGAAGTCCTGTTGACGAGGGAGCGGCATCGTCAAAGCCTCGCCATAGCCTTGCGCAATGTGCAAGCCGCAGAACAGGGGCTGCGTCAGGGTGTACCACTGGAATTTGTCGCTTTTGACGTGACCGAAGCCTTGCAGCAGATTGCTGAGGTGCTTGGCGAGAGTTGTACGGGAGAGGTCCTGGACCGTATCTTTAGTAGTTTCTGTGTTGGCAAGTAACAGACGGTGTCGTGTGGAACAGATGGTTCTCAGGAGACAGTTATGACACGCGTAGCAAGCACGCGGTCTTACGATGTCATTGTGGTGGGTGCTGGCCATGCTGGGTGCGAGGCGGCCCTGGCTGTGGCACGTATGGGATGTCACACCGCAGTGTTTACGGCAAACCTAGATAGTATCGCCCTGATGCCCTGTAACCCTGCAATTGGTGGCATTGCCAAGGGACATCTCGTGCGTGAGATCGATGCCCTTGGTGGCGAAATGGCACGCTGTATTGATAGGACGGGCATCCAGTTTCGCGTTCTGAACCGCAGTAAGGGCCCGGCGGTGCGTGGCTATCGCGCCCAGGCTGACAAGCTGCGTTATCGTCTAGAGATGAAGGCGGTGCTGGAGCGGCAAGCGGGGCTGGACATCAAGCAGGCCCTGATCGAGCGCCTGCTGGTGGAAGATGGCCGGGTCTGCGGCGTAGTGACGCAGATGGGCGAGACCTATCAGGCACCGGCCGTGGTGGTGAGCACAGGGACGTTTTTGCGCGGTGTGATCCACATTGGCCTCAAACAGTTCCCAGCCGGCCGTGCCGGCGAGTTTCCGGCGAATGGCCTCTCTGAAGACTATGTGCGTCTCGGCTTTCCGCTAGGGCGTTTGAAGACTGGCACGTGCCCGCGCCTGGACGCTCGCACCATCAATTTTGCTATTCTGGAAGAGCAGTCGGGGGATGAACCACCACCGCCGTTTTCTTTTGACACCGAGGTGATTCTCCAATCGCAACTGCCGTGTTATCTCACGTATACCAATGCTCAGACGCACGCTGTCATCGCCCAAAACCTCGATCGCTCACCCCTCTATAGCGGTGTCATCAAGGGTATCGGCCCGCGCTACTGCCCCTCCATCGAGGACAAAATCAAACGTTTCCCCGACAAGGAGCGGCATCAGATCTTTCTTGAGCCAGAGGGGAGAGATACCGTTGAAATCTACCCCAATGGGATTTCCACCAGTCTACCGGAGGACGTGCAGGTGGCGCTGGTACGCTCTATCCGCGGTCTGGAGGAAGCGGAGATCATGCGTCCGGGCTATGCAGTGGAGTACGACTTTGTGCCGCCCACTGAGCTCAAGCCGACTTTAGAGACCAAGCGCGTCAGTGGGCTGTTTCATGCTGGGCAAATCAGCGGTACGACTGGCTATGAAGAGGCCGCGGCCCAGGGGCTTATGGCCGGCCTCAACGCGGCGCTGCAGGTGCAGGGACGCCCACCTCTAGTCATCAAGCGCTCTGAAGGATACATTGGGGTGCTTATTGATGACCTGGTGACGCTCGGCACAACTGAGCCCTACCGGATGTTCACCTCACGCTCGGAGTATCGTCTCATCCTGCGCCAGGATAATGCTGATCTGCGGCTGCGCGACAAGGGGTATGCTGTAGGTCTGGTATCGGAGGAGAGATATCGGCAGTTTTGTGAGAAGCGCCAGCAGATCGAGGCAGAAATTGGTCGCCTGGCCGCCAGCCGCGTGGTACCCAGTGTACCGGTGAACGCTCTGTTGCAGCAGCGTGGTACAGATGCCCTGGCGCAGCCAGTTCTCGCTTCAGAGCTGTTGAAGCGGCCCCAGTTAGAGTACGCTGAGGTGGTGCGCCTCATGGGTGAGGCGCCTTCCCTACCGCCTGCAGTTATTGAGCAGGTTGAGATCCACCTGAAGTACGAGGGCTACATTCGGCGCCAACTCGAACAGGTGGCACGCCTGGAACAGTTCGAAGCCATGCCGTTGCCGGAGTCTTTTAATTACTGGCAGATCCCTGGCCTGTCACACGAAATCCGCGAGAAACTGACGCACATCCAGCCGGCCACGCTGGGGCAAGCCGCGCGCATCTCCGGGGTCACGCCGGCCGCGGTCGCCATTCTCATGGTCTACTTTCAAAAGCACCGCGTGCAGCGTGCCTATCATGGAGCTGAACTATCAGAAACGCCTCTGCCAAGCGTGTGAGCAGCGGGGTATTGCGCTTTCCACCGCGCAACTCGATGGTCTAACGCAATATCTAAAACTCCTGGTGCGCTGGCGTCCGCATCTCAACCTCACGGGGTTGCGGGACGCTGAACGTATGCTCGATGTGCTCATCGTTGAGTCGCTGGACTTTTTATGGGGTGATTTTTTCCTGCCTGGCATACACGTGCTTGATCTCGGCACCGGTGCTGGTGTGCCTGGGATACCGCTGGCGACCTGTCGCCCTGACATGCACGTTACACTCCTGGACCGCTCCGAAAAGAAGATCACTTTCCTGCGTCGTGTGGTCGCGTCATTGCCTCTTGAAAACTGTCAACCCTGCTGCAGTACGGCTGAAGACCTGGCCCACCGTCTGTGCCCTCAGGAGTATTTCGATGTCGTGGTCTCGCGTGGCGTAGGGAGTATGGCCCACCTCATGCGCCTCAGCGCACCGCTCCTCAAACCGGGAGGCCGACTCCTCTTACGCAAGCCCCTGCATACCCCTGAGCTGCAGGAAGTGGAGTTGCTGCGAGCTGCGCAGACGTGGGGAAGCCTCGAGACGCTGCCCTTACCCTGGGGCGCGTCACCCTCTTGGGCACTCTTTTC
>Ga0081538_10002870_pt1 | contig 16471 bp, 3 predicted proteins | sample TabmetS5T2R1_FD_71022 | JGI IMG/M metagenome (GOLD analysis project Ga0081538, IMG submission 71022) | Tabebuia heterophylla rhizosphere microbial communities from the University of Puerto Rico - S5T2R1 | ecosystem: Host-associated > Plants > Roots > Rhizosphere ... | reverse complement strand
CTTCGAGAGCGCGCAGGATCTTGTCCGGCGTGATCGGAATTTCATGGATGCGCACTCCGACCGCATCGTAGACAGCGTTGGCCACAGCGGGCACCACGGGCAAAAGCGGGCCTTGCCCAGCTTCTTTCGCTCCGAAGGGTCCTTCAGGATCGTTGGTTTCCACCAGGATCGTTTCGATCTCCGGCGTCTCCAAAGTCGTCGGGCTTTTGTATTCCAAAATCGACGGTATTTTATGCAGCCCGTTCTTGCGGAAGATCTGCTCTTCCATCAAAGCTTCGCCCAGCGCCATGTAAACGCTGCCTTCGGTTTGACCTTCGACGAGTAGCGGATTGAAGGCCCGCCCGCAATCATGGGCGATCCAGACTTTATCGAGTTTGATTTCGCCGGTTCGGCTGTCGCAGTGCAGCTCGACGATTGATGTGGAGTAGCTATAAGACGGCGTCGGACCGACTCCCGAGCCTTTGAAATCGCGCGGGTTCTTGGGCGGCCAATAGCTGCCGGTGGCGCCCAATGTGCCGTATTTTCCCTCGGCCTTGGTCACCGCCTCAGCGAAGCTTATGCCGCGTTCGGGAAAGCTTGCGCTGCGAATCTTGCCGTCGGCAAACTCGAGATCATCCGGCGGCACTTCCAGCGCTCTACTTGCAGCTTCGAGTAGCAGGGGCTTGAGCTTGCCGCAGGCTTGCACGGCGGCGTTGCCGGTCATCACTGTGACGCGGCTTGAATAACTGCCGAGATCCACGGGCGTGAGATCGGTATCGGCGGTTAGCACTCGGATGTCAGCGGGGTCGATGCCGAACTCTTCCGCAACGGCGTAAGCGAGAATGGAATCCGATCCCTGGCCGATATCTATCGAGCCGCAAAACACCGCGACGCCGCCGCTGCGATCGAGCCTGATCTGCACGCCGGAGTGGGGCATGTCGTTCCAGTAAATCGGCAAGCCAGCGCCGCTGATATAGGAACTAGCGGCAAAGCCGACGCCGTGACCGAAAGGAAGCTTGCGGAATTTTTTCTTCCACTCCGCCCGCTCGGCCACCCGCTCGATGCATTCGCGCAGTCCGGTGGTGCTGACCCGCAGACCGTTGATAGTCGTCGTGTTGGGCTCCACCAGTTGTTTGAGGCGCAGATCAATAGGATCGATCCCAAGCTTTTCAGCGATTTCATCGAGTTGAATTTCCAGGGCGAAGCGTGGCTGGGGCGTGCCGTGACCGCGTTTTGGCCCGCAAGCTGGCTTATTGGTGAAAACCCGCACGCCTTCGAATTTATAGGCGGGCACTTTGTAAGTAACCGTCTGCAACGCGCCGGTGTAATAGACAGTCGCCAAGCCGTAGCTGCTGTAGCCGCCGCCGTCGAGATAGGTCTTATACTGCATCGCTTGGATCGTACCGTCGCTCTTCACGCCGGTCTTCGCCCACATCTTGACCGGATGTCTGCCGCGGTGCACGTAGAACGATTCCTCGCGAGTCAGTGTGATCTTCACCGGCCTTCTTGTGATCATCGACAGTTTGGCTACAGCGATCTCGTGGGAAAACGGATCGCTCTTGCCCCCGAAGCCGCCTCCCACGGGAGTCGCGATCACGCGTATGCGGCTTGCAGGAAGTTTCAAAACTTTGGCCAGAGCGCGATGGAGATAGTGCGGCGTCTGGGTGGAAGACCAGACCGTAAGTTTGTCGTCCGGACCATAAAAGCCGACGGCGCAGTACTGCTCCATGGGCAAGTGGGTGTTGCCCTGATAAAAGAAGCTGCCCTCGAAAATATGGTCCGAGCGCGCGAACCCGCCGTCGACGTCGCCGAATTCGAAGGACACCGCCTTTTGAATATTGGCGTGCCGGTTCCAGGTGTGAATCCGCTCGCTCTCCTCGGTGGAAGTCAGCGCGTCTTCGATGGAGAGAATCGGTTTTAGAACTTCGTAGTCGACGTCGATAAAACCCAGCGCCTTTTCGGCAAGACTTTCGCTGGCCGCCGCCACCGCCGCCACCGGATCGCCTGCGTAACGCGCCTTGTCGGTGACAAGTGTTTCTTCGTCCTGAGTCGAAGGCATGATGCCGAACTTTTCCGGCAAATCTTGACCGGTGATCACCGCGAATACACCGTCGAGTTTGAGCGCCCGCGCGCTATCGATGGCGAGCACCCGCGCGTGAGGATGGGGGCTGCGCAGGAGTTTTGCATAGATGGTGCGGGGAAGATTGAGATCATCCGCAAAAACTGTCTCGCCGGCGCATTTGGCCATCGCATCGATCTTGCGCAGCGGTTTTCCGATCACGGAGAGCTTCTTCTTTGTCATCAAAGCACGCTCCAGAAATCTCCCCTAGCCCCTCTTTTCCAAAGAGGGGAAATTCTCTTGCATGCATTGTCCCCCTTTGACAAAGGGGGATCTAGGGGGATTTTTAGTCACACTGCTACCTAACGCAGTTAACAATGTCATCCAATGATTTCTTTCGCGGCTAGTTCGACGGCTTGTAAGATTTTGGTATAACCCGTGCAGCGGCAGAGATTTCCTGACAAGGCTTGTCGGATTTCATCTCGGCTCGGATGAGGATTCACGTCCAACAGAGCCTTGGCGGTGAGCAGGATCCCGGGAATGCAATAACCGCATTGCGCCGCTCCTAGATCCGCAAACGCGTTTTGTAGCGGATGGGGTCGGCCATTCTGTGACATTCCTTCCACCGTCACGATAGCGGTATTGACGGCTTCGATGCCGAGCATCAAGCATGAAAGCACCGGCACGCCATCAACGAGCACGGCGCAGGTGCCGCACTCGCCCAGCTCGCAACCGTGTTTGGTGCCGGTGAGGCCCATGTCCTCGCGCAGAACTTCTAACAAAGTCTTATTAATCTCCGTGGCGACCTCTTTAATCTCGCCGTTGACGAGAAGCCGCACAAGAATCTTACCAGGCGTCTGATTGCTTTCCTGCTTTGTTCTCGGGGCCATTTTAGGCGGCTTTGTAGTTGCTATGAAAGTGGGTAAACGCTGAACCGATCACCCTTCGAGAACCTCAAAGTGAGCTGATTAGGGTGATTCATAGCGACATTTTCCTACGCTCTCTCTCGAAAACTTTATACCTTGAAAAATCTCTTGGCCTTCAGCTCAAACCTTGGCAAAGTTCCCGGCGCTACGATTTCAACATGAGGGCGAAGGCCTATGCGTTCGCGCACGCGTTGGCTTACTTGTTCTGCCAGGCCAACGACGGAACTTTCGCAAGGTTCCAAAACGAGCTTAATCTCCTTCATCGCTTCCTTGTCAAAAATCTCCACGCGAAACTCTTCGATCTCGGAAAATTCTCGCATCACGTTTTCAACGGCGCTGGGAAAAACGTTGACGCCACGGACAATAAGCATATCATCCACGCGGCCCAGGACGCCACCTTGGAGCCGCAAAAACGGCAGGCCGCATGGGCAAGGTTGATAGCTTGGTTGAACCAGATCGCCGGTGCGGTAACGGATGACGGGACTGCCGAGCCTGCCCAGATTGGTGATTACCAATTCGCCCCTTTCTCCTTCGGCGACAGACTCGCCAGTGTTCGGGTCCAGGAGCTCGGCGATGAATTCATTTTCGTTGAGGTGGACGGATCGTGATTGGCACTCGAATCCGAAGGCCCCGACCTCGGTGGCTCCAGGATGATCAAAGCAATTTGCTCCCCAGGACTCTTCAATCATCCTTTTTGTACTGGGTATACTTGCCCCGGGTTCGCCAGCATGGACGGTGATTCTTATAGCCGACTCTTTAGCGAGGTCCATGCCCGTTTTTCTTGCCTCTGACACCATATGCAACGCGTACGTCGGAGTGCAGATAAGCACGGTCGCGCCATAGTCGATTATCGCCTTCAGTCGTTGCGAAGTGGTCTGTCCGCCACCGGAGACCGCCATCGCGCCCAGCTTCCGCGCTCCCTCCCAGCCGGCCCAGAATCCGATAAACGGACCAAAAGAAAAAGCAAAGTAGATGCGATCCCCGGGATGAACGCCGGCCGCTTCCAAGATGACTTTCCAGCATTCCGCCCACCAGTCCCAGGATTCTTCAGTATCGAGCCAGTACATTGGCTTTCCAGTGGTGCCCGAGGTCTGATGGATGCGGATGTAGCGTTCCTGTGGGAACGTCAAGTCGGTACCGAACGGGGGAAGGCGCATTTGGTCTTCCACCAATTCGTTCTTGGTCGTGAAAGGCAGTCTCTTGAGGCTCTCCACGGAGCTAATGTCGAAAGAGCCATGGGCTGCAAACTTTTTTCGGTAAAATTCATTGGTTCGGAGAACCGTTTCAAGCATCGGCCGCACCCGTTTGAGCTGTCGCTCCTCGATCGCGTTGCGGTTACCGGTCGTTTCCATGAAGTCCTTCAACTCTCAATAAAATTGAATTTTCCGCCCAGAGACTCGGGCACTCGTTGCCCGAAATCTATTATGCAGGGGGAGGAACTGCAAGGAGCTTCCCGGCGTCGCGCAATTAGCAATCAACAGGGCTAGGGTGAGAGGCGATAGAATCCTCCGGGCTATTCTCGCCTATAACGCATGCAGATGAAAGCAGTATTATGAGTGGACCATTAGTTCGATGAAACAAAAAGCATATGGTTCGTTTCGGTGTCCCGATGAGTTGTATGAATAACCCTGCGGAGTTAAACTTATAAGATGATCAAGTTCCTTGCCAGAACCTGTCCAATTTGTCGGAGCCACTTTCGCGTCCTTATCGCCGAGCCTAAGGGCGAAGGTAAGTTCCAACCGATCCACGGGCTTTGCGCCAGATGCGGTTATCAGATCGCCTGGGCTCTGATAAAGTCGTAATTTTCTTGGAGAGAAGTAACGACCGCTCTTGCAGCGGAAAGGGTCTTAGTTTGTGCAGTCGAGTGACAGTCCAGGTCAATAGCGGATGGTCGCGAGTGGAGTGAGTCTGGCGCTGGGGATTCTATGTGCTGGGCTTTCCGTAAAGGATAGCCAAGTAGACGACAACGACCGCAAGCAACAAAAACTCATTCATCGGAACCTGTTCTCCTGTCGATACCTCAGCGAAATTCTTTCGAATTCTAGGTCATTAAGTATGTGCGCAGAACCCCGCGCAACGTCGCCAAGTGGTATGGCTTATACAAGATCTCTTCGGCCCCTGCATCCAGAGCACGATCCACACGGTCGCCAACGTTACAAGACATGCTCCAGGAGGTATTGATAACCACGGGTATATTGCGCGTAGCCGCGTTCCTCTTTAAGCGTACGGTCGCCTCATCTCCATTCATTTCAGGTAAACTCAGATCCATCATAATGAGATCAGGGCGGAGGCTGGAAGCCCTGTCGATCGCCTCCACGCCCGTGGAGGCCTCGAGGACTTCGTGGCCTAAACCCTTGATAAACCCGCCGAGCGTGTCACGCCAAGTGTCGTTATTGTCAACGATTAATATTTTCTTGGCCTTGTTTCCCATGATGGCGGCTAAAAGCACAAGGGATGCCAGCCACCGCAAAAACCGTCGTCTTGGTATTTTCCTACCGAGAATGGCCATTCTGAGATATATGTTGGTGAGACACCCTCGAGGATGATTCCCTACCGGAAAGTAATATCTTCTCGTTCCCGGTGATTTTTACGCGGGTTTGACAGCGAATTTTGTCGGGCTGACAGGGAAATCGTATGACCCTTCCGATGGTCGGCCAACGCTGGGTTGCAAGCCGAGCGTCCGTGATCTGAGTGGTTGATGACGCCCTCTCCTCAGTCAGAGGTGCCGGCGAAACCAAACCGCCTTTCCACGATCCTAATCTCTCTTTCCCGGAGCCCGAGGCCTGGAATGTAGATGTCAAGAGGGTGTGACTTTTACCGTCCAACCCCGCTCGTCCACCCCTATTGACAGGCTAGATACCCTTTCAATATATATCGCCGGCCAATTTGGGGTTCATAAGCCGGTTCGATTTGACTCCTTGGCGTAAACATCGGAGGCAACTGTGAGGAAACTCCTGGGCTTTGTGACCTTCTTTGTATTGTTATGCGCGCGGCCCGTCGAGTCGCAACAACCGAACATCATCTTTGTCAATCGCGCAGATCCTAGCTGCGGCGGAGAGGCCCCTTGTTACACTACAATTCAAGACGCCGTTGATGCCGCTCAGCCCGGCAGTATCGTCCGCATCCAAGCCGGCACTTATCCTGAACAAATCGCCATTGAGAAAAACAAATTTCCCAACGCCACCGAGTTTGATCGTATCGTCATCGAAGCGGATCCTGCGTTGCCGCCCGGGCAAGTCGTGTTGACCGATGCGCCTGGTCCGCAATGTACAGAAAGATGGGCGATCCGGATCAAGCAATCCAAATTCATAACGATCCGCGGTTTGACCATTACTGGAACAGGCGGTCAAGCGATCTCTCTAATGGGCGGCAACAATGGCAATCAAGACATCCACATCGAGCTCAATCGTATTTTCGAAAACGGCAGCAGCTCTTGCAACGGTGGCATTACGATCGCCCGCGGTAATCCCGGCACACTCATCGTCAACAATTTAGTGTATGGCAACGGCCGGAATGGTCTCGCCTTTGAGGACGCTGATGGTGGACCGCACTACGTCATCAACAATACGGTTTACGGAAATGGTTGGAACGCTATCGACGTGGCAAGAAATCACAGCATTACGATCGCCAACAACATCATCAACGGAAACGGTACGGCCCCCGGCTCCACAGGTGGAAGATTTGGCATTAGACGAGAGGGTTCCAATAACCCTCAACCTGCAGGGATCAAGTTGCGCAACAACCTCGTCTGTGGCAATAGGCTCGGCGAAATCAGCGGGCCAGTTCTGGACACTACGGATTCCGGGAATTTCACTCCCCAGGGAAGCGAAGGGATAGGGGTCAGCGCGCTGGCGGGTTGCGAATTGCCGGTCAATCTCTTCGGAAGTCTTAGCGGCCCTGACAATTTGCCCAACACTGCCGACGATGACTTTAGTCTGCGCGAGCATTCCCTCGCCATTGATGTCGGGATCGACCCTCGAACGCTAGGGTTCAACCCTGCATTCAATCCTATCTTTGAAGCGGACTTCGCAATCGAAGGGATTCGTCCGGCGGACGGCAACGCGGATCGGGTGGCGTCCTTCGATGCTGGCGCGTTCGAGTTTCCCAATGCGCCACCGCTCGCCAATGCCGGTGCCAGTCGGACTGTATTTGGAGGTCAAGTCGTTACCCTCAACGGGAGTCAAAGCAGCGATCCTGAAGGGGCGACGTTAGCCTATCAATGGACGATCATTTCTCAGCCCGAAGGAAACCTTACTCTCAGCGGAGCGGCTACCGTAAGTCCTACATTCACGCCGCTCAGTCTTGGGCAATATGTTTTTCAGCTCGTTGTGAACGACGGGCAGCAGTACAGTACTCCGTCTACAGTTACCATCAACGTGATCGGCGGCACCCCTGCGGCCAACGACGTCACCGTCTCAACCGACGAAGACACGCCCGTCAATATTAGCCTCAGTGCGAGTGATGTCGGCAATACCGGCTTAACCTTTACCATTGTAAATAGTCCGAGCCATGGCTTGCTCAGCACCAATAGCGGCACAATGACTTGCAACTTTCAAGGGAGCTGTGCTGCTACCGTCTCCTACACACCGGCAGCTAATTACAGTGGCCTGGACAGCTTTAGCTTCACCGTCAGCGACGGCCAGACCACAAGCAATATCGCGGCGGCCTCCATCACCGTCAATAACGTTAACGATGCACCAACAGCTCATAATATTACGGCTTCAACCAACGAGGACACGCCGGTCATCATCACGCTGAGATCAAGCGATATCGACAGCGCCACGGTGAGCTTTACGATTGTCAGTGGTCCGATTCATGGCTCTCTTGGCCTCGTCAGCTCGCCTTCCTGCACTAGTGTGCCCAACGGCGGCGGTAGCGTCGGTTCAAGCTGCACGGCAACGGTGACCTACACGCCGGCAGCCAACTACCATGGCGATGATAGTTTCACTTACAAGGTCAACGATGGCAGTCAAGATTCAACCCTAGCGAATGTCTTTATCCCTGTTGCGTCGGTGAATGATGCGCCCGTCGCCAACGGTCAGTCGGTTGTGACGAATGAGGATACGCCGGTGACCATCGTGGTGAGCGCAAGCGATATCGATAGCCAGAGCCTGAGCTTCAGCATCGTTACCAACCCGAGCAAGGGAACTCTCGGCGCCATTTCTGCGCCGAACTGTGTGGCTAACGGCATCGGTTCGAGTTGCGCCGCGACGGTCATCTATAACTCAGCGCCAGACCAAAACGGCGCGGATAGTTTTAGCTATAAGGTCAACGATGGAAGCTTGGATTCCAATACGGCATTTATCAGCATCACAGTGAATCCGGTGAATGACGGCCCGTTCGCCAGCAACGATTTCTATGCCACGAGTAAGGACATAGCGCTGAGTGTGGACGGACCAGGGTTACTTGGAAACGACAACGACGCAGAAGGCGCGCAGACGACACTATCTGCGGTGCTTGTGGACAGCCCAGCGCATGCGGCAAGTTTCAATCTCAACGCTGACGGATCATTCGCTTATATCCCGGTGTCCGGTTTCACCGGCACCGACAGCTTTACCTATAAAGCCAACGACAGCGTCGATGACAGTAACGTGGCTACTGTGACGATCACTGTGGCAGAGATAAACGACAAACCTTCCGCGAGCAACGACTTCTACAAAACGGAAAAAGAGATGCTCCTGAGCATCCCCGGCCGTGGCGTCCTGGCCAACGATAATGATGCCGGTGCTCCCCTCACCGCGAATGTGATCAACGGCCCAAACTATGCCGCGTCTTTTAGCTTCAGTCCCGACGGTTCCTTTGAATACACACCCGTTCCCAACTTTGTCGGTACCGATAGCTTCAGCTACAAGGCTAGTGAAGGCGCCAATGAGAGTAACATCGCCATGGCGACCATCACAGTACTCGCGCCAAATAGTTTTCCTGTGGCTGAAAATGATACCGAAAGTGCCGCCGAGGATACACTCCTTAATGTGCCTGTTCCGGGAGTAATCGGAAACGATGCAGTCGCACCATTATCCAACGTAACCGCGGTTCTTGTGAACGGGCCGAGCCGCGCTTTGTCATTCACGCTGAATGCCGATGGCTCCTTCTCGTACAGCCCCTCTCCCGACTTCAATGGCGTCGATAGCTTTGCCTATCGGCTCTTCGACGGCAGCCGCTACAGCAATGTAGCTATGGCGACAATCGAAGTGATCCGCGTGAACGACGTTCCTGTGGCGCAGAGCCAATCCGTCACCACGAACGAAAACACGCCTGCGATCATCACCTTAACGGCAAATGATATCGACAGCGCTAATCTGAGCTTCAATATTTTTAGCGGTCCAAGCCACGGTATTCTCACTACCAACAGCGGCGTAATGACCTGCACCCTCTCGGGCCAAGGCTCAAGCTGCACGGCCAATGTCGGTTATTCTCCCGCTGCTGGTTACAGCGGCCCGGATAGTTTTGTCTTTACCGTCAGCGATGGCTCGGCCACTAGCAACAGCGCCACCGTTTCCATCGCCGTCGTTCACGTCAACCGCGCGCCTACGGCAAATGCCGGCGGTCCTTACGTAGGCAATATCGGAGTGCCGATTCAGTTCGCGGGCTCCGGTAGCGATCCTGACGGAGATAGTATCGGCTTCAGTTGGAACTTCGGGGATGGTGGTACGGCCGTAGGTGCCACGCCGACTCACGCTTACGGGACAGCCGGAATCTTCCCAGTCACTCTCACTGTCACTGACGCCCTCGGCGCCCCCGCAGTCTCGCAGACAACCGCGACGATCGCGGGCGGCTTGGTTCTCAGTCCTATCGGCAACAAAATTGTCAACCTCGGTGAAACATTAACCTTCACCGTAGGCGCAGCCAACTCTGGCGGTGAGCCGGTAAGCTTATTCGTTAGTCCTTTGCCGCTACCGAATCACGCTAGCTTTACCGCCGCCACCGGTCTCTTCACGTTCAGGCCCGACACTACCCAAGTAGGCAGCTTCCAGCTCACGTTTACCGCAGTTGCTGGCGGCCGCTCTGCGTCCGAGACGATTACCCTTACCGTGCCCAATCCTCCACCAGGTGGGACAACTGCGGTCCGAGGGCGAGTCAATAATCTCAACAATACTCCGCTGGGCAACGTCAAGGTAACGCTTAGAGCTAGCGGCCACACGGCATTCTCGGGCGTCGATGGATTTTTTACTATCACCGGAGTTGCGTCAGGCCGCCAGGAGCTGATCGTCAACGGCCGGGAGGCGAATCTCGGGGTTCATGCCATTTTAGCCGTGTCTGTGGATCTAATTGCGGGTGTCCTAAATAACCTCGCTTCGCCGATCACTCTACCGGACGTCGATGTCGAAGCCGAGGTTCAGGTAAGTCAAACGTTCACGACGGTGGTTACTAACCCGAATGTTCCGGGAGTGGAACTCACGATCGCAGCCGGCACGGCACGCAACTCCGACGGGACACCTTTTACAGGCAAACTCTCCATCAATCCTGTGCCTGACTATGGCCGACCCGAGTCTCGGCCTGAGGAATTGAGACCAGGCATGGCGATCACAATCCAGCCCGCGGGTATCAGGTTCAATCCTCCAGCCCGTCTGACTTTCCCCAATACAGACGGCATGCCTCCGGGAAACGAGCTCAATCTCTGGTCCTTGAGTCCCGACACCGGGACCTTCAACATTGTCGGCAAGGGCGCCGTCTCTGCCGATGGCCAGAGCATCATCACGGTCGAGGGCGGTGTTTCGGCCAGCGCCTGGCATTTTCCATTAGCTAGCAGTCCAGTACCAACGCCCAATCAAGGAGACAGTTTTTGTGGATCTTGCCGCACCGCGGTAGGTTCCGAGGCCAATCTCGAAGAGGGCAGTCTCTATATAACCCACAATCTTCCTTCGTACCGCTCGCTCAGCCAAAATCGCAGCCCTTCGCTCACCTACAGTTCCATAACCGCCAATCCTAGGCCCATCATTACACTCGACACAACTTTGAATGCCCGCGCCGCCGTTCCGAATAGTTATTCGACGCGGCTGCTTGTCGGCGGTGTCCAGCAAGGCGGCGAGGTCTTTACCGATGCCCGCTCCCTTCCTGAAGATGCGGATTCTACCTCTCGTCTTTCCATCCAGTTCGATGCATCCAACCTCGCGTCGGGCCGTTATCCCTATCAGGCGACGGTTTTCAGCAACTATTTGAATTCGTCTATCGGTGGGATTGCAAACGGTGATGTGATCGTCCTGAATCGAAAGCAAAGCGCGCTTGGCTCAGGCTGGGCGATAACAGGCTTGCAGCAGCTTCATCCACAGTCGGGTGGTGGTGTGCTTCTGACCAGCGGAGATGGCACAGCCCTCTTTTTCTCCGGCGGCCCCAATATGTTTACCTCGCCGGCACGAGACTTCTCAACTTTGGTTAAAAACCCCGACGACACTTACACCCGCACGTTCAAGGATGGCACAAAAATCAATTTCAACGCGCAAGGACTGCAAACTTCCGTGGCCGACCGGAACAACAACACGACAAACTATGGCTACGACGGGAACGGCAATCTGACTTCCATTACCGACCCCGTGGGTTTGATAACGACTTTGACTTATGGTGGGGGAAGGCTTCAGCGGATCACCGATCCGGCCGGAAGACAAACGCAATTCCAACACGATTCGACAGGCAATTTAACCCGCATCTCTAATCCCGATGGCAGTTTTCTAACTTACACCTACGACGCGAACGGGCACCTGACCCAGGCCAAGGACGAGCGCGGGAACGTGACTACCTACGTTTATGACTTCGCCGGGAGATTTAAACAATCCACCAAACCTGGAGGAGAGACTAGGTCGTTGGCCGCAAGCAAACTCCAGGGGCTAGCAGATACCGCAGGCGGCCAGGGCACGCCAACTAACCCAGCACCGATTGTTCGGACACAAAATGCCGCCGCGTCCCTGACCGACGGTCGAGGAAACCCAACGCGATTCACATTGGATTCCTTGGGCCAGATCATCTCTCAGACAGACGCCTTGGGGCACACAATAACAACCCAGCGCGACGCCAACGGGAGTCCGACCCGGATCACCCGCCCCAACGGCGCGGTCACAACGATGACCTACGACGCAAAGGGCAACCTGCTCACTTCAACAGATCCGATCGGCGCGACGACGACGTTTACGTATGAGCCCAACTTCAACCAAGTGAAGACGATTCGCGATCCCAAGGGGAATACGACGACCATCAACTACGACGAGAAAGGTAACCCAATCGAGATTATTGACGCGCTCGAGAATCGGACCCAGATGACTTACGACGCCCGAGGGCTGGTAACCTCGATCACTTCTGCCGTTGGAACTCCGGTTCAAACCAGCACGATTTTTACTTACGACAGCAGGGGCAATCTCCTGACGACAACGAATCCTAAGGGCGACGTTACCACCTTGGCTTACGACAATGCCGGCAATGTCCTCAGGTCTATCGATGCTGAGAGTAGAGCGACGGAGTTTGTTTACGATCCCATGAACCGCCTTATCTCCGTCCTGGATGCGGCGCTAAAAACGACCCAGTACGGCTACGACCCTAGAGGAAACCTCACACAGGTCAGAGACGCGAAAAATCAAACCACAACCTTTGCTTACGACAGTTTGGATCGCCTGATCTCCGCGACAAATCCGCTCGGTCTGATAGAGAGCTTTGTGTACGATGCGAACGGCAACTTAGCATCAACCACAAACCGCAACGGGCAGACGATTACTTTCGACTACGACGCTCTCAACAGGCTGATCAGTAAGACTCGCCCGGCGACATCCAGCGAAACCGGGAATCAGACGACGACCTTCGGTTACGATTCAGTAGGAAATCTATTAACGGCGATTAACCCCAGAATTGGCGTTTTCAATATTTACGACGCCGCGCAACGCCTTGTGTCATCAACGTCATCTACTGAGAACGTGTTATCCGACTCGGTCATTCCGCTCAACGCAGATACAGTTATTGGCGAGGGCAGTTTTCAGTTTGAAGGCAAGACTCTTCAGGTTAATGGTAAGACGTTGACCGTGGACGGATCGCATGTTTTCGCCAATCTGATTTTGGTTAATGGCGCTGTCCTCACTCATAGCCCAACCACCGCTACAAAAGTAAATCGGCTTGATCTAGTTGTGACCGGTACTCTTCAGGTAGACGGCACGAGTAGAATTGATGTGTCGGCGCGTGGATTCCTGGGTGGAGCGCAGCCAGGGAATCCGTTCGGTGATACGGGAATGACCCTTGGCTTTGCGCCGGGCAGTATCGGCGGCAGCGGAGGAAGCTACGGAGGGTTGGGAGGATCTGCAAATGGGGCCGCCAATTCGGTCTACGGAGTTGTTCAAAATCCTATAGATCCCGGCAGTGGAGGCAGCACCATTTCTAGAACCGGAGGAAATGGTGGAGGCGTAATTAAGATTTCGGCTCAGAACTTGGTGCTGAATGGCTCTATAAGAGCCGACGGCGCCACTCCGATAGCGGACTCGTTCGCGGGAGGGGGAAGTGGAGGAGCGATTAGAATTGATGTCGGAACGCTTAGTGGTAGCGGACAAATTACAGCTAGAGGTGGTAATGGGCTTCCCTCATCCGGAGGTGCGGGAGGCGGCAGGATTGCCATCTATTATCAGAACATTAATGCATTCAATTTAGACAATGTCCTACATTTTGGCGGTACCGGGAGTTCCGGTCCCAACGGCGGCGCTGGGACATTGTACTTGCAAGGACCGGGAAGAGAAAGCGGGGAGTTGATAACGGATAATGGAAACCGCGTCGTGGGTCCGGGGACTACTCCTATTTCTGTGGCGGCTGCAAACACGGTTTTCGATCTTAGAGTTCGGCGCGGAGCTAAAGCGATTGTTAGTGGACAACTGACTGTGCGGCGAAATTTGGAGGTATCTTCTGCCAGTCAGCTTGTCTTCAACAACGGCACGATCGATCTTACAAATCGACTTCAGGTATCGGGCGGCAGCGAACTGCTACTGGGAGTTCCGGCCAAAGCGGCGATCGTTGATCTTACCGGCACCAGCACGCTGACCCAGATTTCCACGACTGGAACCACTCTGTTCAAGGTCGACATTAACGCATCGACCTTGAATATCGATGGCACAAGCAAGATCGATGTATCAGCGCGCGGATTTTTAGGTGCAGGGCAGACTGGGAATCCGTTTCCATTTGCCGGGATGACTTTGGGATTTCAGTCGGGGAGCAATGGCTTTAGTGGCGGTAGTTACGGTGGTGGTGGAGGAGCGGGCGGCGGAACTCCGCCGAGTCCCAATCAAGTGTACGGAGACTTTCGAAATCCCAATGAGCCGGGCAGTGGTGGAGCGGGTGTTCCTTCTGCCGGACGCATTGGGGGTAATGGCGGTGGTCTGGTTCGAATCGTGGCCGAGACGATTAACCTAAACGGTCAGGTACTGGCCAACGGAGGAAATTTCTCGACGAACTGTTGTGAAGGCGGAGGAAGCGGCGGCGGCATCCGTATTGAAGTCGGGACCCTTAGCGGAAGCGGCGTAATTAGTGCCAGGGGTGGAAACGGTTCCACCAGCGGCGGCGGAGGTGGCGGTGGCAGAATCGCCATCTATTATCGAAATCTCACGGGCTTTAGTTTGAGCAATGCCACCGCATTCGGCGGAACCGGTAGCAACACGCCCAATCCAAACGGTGGAGCAGGGACAGTTTACTTGCAAGGTCCGGGTCGAGAAAGCGGAGAATTGATTGTTGACAACGGCAATATTTCAGTCGCCTCGCAATCGACACGAATCTTGAACACTCCAACGGGCCTGGTCTCCCTCACGCATTTGCGCGTGCTTCGTCAGGCGCGCTTCCGCGTCGATAATCTGCTTAGCCTTTCCGGCACGCTGGAAGTGAGTTCGAACGCGGAATTCATGTCCTCGGATCGGGTGGTAGCACATGCCATTAGTCTGTCGAATAGCTCAACCATTCTGCAGGTCCCGACAACAGGCACAAGTGCGTTCAAGATTGACCTTGCCGCAGTAACGGTAACTATCGACGCGACAAGCGCGATCGATGCGATAGCGCGCGGGTTTTTGGGCGGTGGACAAACCGGGAATCCATTTGGCGGGAACGGCACGACCCTGGGATTTGCGCAAGGTAGCACTGGTAGCAGCGGCGGGAGCTATGGAGGATTGGGCGGCCCCGCAAACGGTTCTCCGAACCCACTATATGGCACAGCGCAGGATCCGAAGGACCCTGGTAGTGGAGGAGGGACGATCCTTCAAACCGGCGGCAATGGGGGCGGAGTAATCAGAGTCGCCGCTCAATCCCTTACGGTCAACGGTGGGATACGAGCCGGTGGAGGCTCTGGCATCGGTGATTCATTTGCGGCTGGAGGAAGTGGCGGTTCCATCAGGGTTGATACAGGAACCTTGGCCGGTATGGGTCAAATCGCCGCTCGTGGTGGTAACGGGCTAGCTTCTTCGGGTGGTGGTGGAGGGGGTAGAATAGCGATTTATTATTCGGATGCGACCGGATTTAACCTAGGCACTCAGGTTTTGGTAACAGGTGGGACGGGAAATGGCGCGCCAAACGGGCAAGCCGGCACGATCCACCTGCAACAGCAGGTCGCTATGTTTACACCGATGCTTGAGGATTCTCCGGTGATGAAAGCCGAGGCTGAAAATTCAAGCGGCGACGGTCCGGTTCAGTTAGCACCCGCGGAAATCAAAAATACAAAATCAGAAATCCAGGAGAATCTCTACCTCGCTACGCTCTCCTCTTCCTCCTCTCCTGGCGCTTCCGACATTCACAATCCAAAATCCAAAACCTGTCCTGAGTCTTGCCGGAGGATCGAAAATCCAAAATCGAAAATCGAAAATCCAAAATCCTCAGATGACCTCGATCCTATCTATACCTACGACCTGAACGGTAATCGCACTTCGATGATCGATCCCACCGGGCTAACAACTTACAGCTATGATGCGTTGAACCGCCTGATATCGATGACCAATAACAAGGGCCAGGCAACCACTTTCACCTACGACGCCCTGGGACGAAGAACTTCGATGACCCATGCCAACGGGGTGGTGACCAACTACACGTACGACCCGGCGTCGCAGTTGACGCAGCTGGCCCATCAATTGGGTGCAGTGACGATCAACTCCTTTACGTACGCCTACGACAAAGTGGGAAATCGAAATTCCAAGGCGGATAACAATGGGACGGCGAATTACACCTACGATGCGCTGAATCGCCTAGTCCAGGCAATTAATCCGTTGCCGTCCAATCCGTTGGAGTCCTTCACCTACGACGCCGTGGGCAACCGGATCAACTCGAACCAGAACGGCGCTTCGACGTTTAACCAGGCCAATCAACTTCTGGAAGACGCCAACTTCACCTACCAGTACGACAACAACGGCAACATGACCCGAAAGACCGCTAAAGTCGGCGGAGCCGTCACGACTTACGAATTTGATGCCGAGAACAAGCTCGCTAGGGTAATGACGGCAACGAAAACGGTGAACTACAGATACGATGGTTTAGGGAGAAGGATAGAAAAAGAGGTAATCGACGCGGGCACAGC
>Ga0081538_10002869_pt1 | contig 16477 bp, 12 predicted proteins | sample TabmetS5T2R1_FD_71022 | JGI IMG/M metagenome (GOLD analysis project Ga0081538, IMG submission 71022) | Tabebuia heterophylla rhizosphere microbial communities from the University of Puerto Rico - S5T2R1 | ecosystem: Host-associated > Plants > Roots > Rhizosphere ... | reverse complement strand
AGTCCGCCCGTCGGCGGTAGTCGTAGCCAAGCACCGCTCCACCGATGAACCAGAAGATCACCCCGTGGCTGCCGTAGAACTCGTCACCCCCTGCCAGCACGACGAGCAGGTAGACGAGCATCGCGAACAGGAGCAGACGCAGGTCTTGCCCCGGCGCCCGCTCCCGCGCGCCATTCCAGGCGGCGAGAAGGATGACCGCGATCGCGCCCATCACGAAGAGGAACCCGACCGGGCCGACCTGGTACATGAGTCCCAGGTAGCCGTTGTCGGCGGCCTGCTCTGACGGGTCGTCGCCGGTGGTCAGCTTCGAGGATTGGCCGGCGCTGCCCAGACCGTGCCCGAGCGGCGCCCCGGCCGCTACGGGCAGCGTGTCACTAAAGGTCGTCCTGCGCTCGGTCGACGATGTGTCCTCGCGGTCGATGATGCTGGTGAAGCGATCGAGGACGTTCTGGGCGGTCGCGCTCACGGGCGCGAGCGCGAGAGTCGCCGCGACGATCACGGCTCCCGCACCAAGAACGATTCGCGCGCTCTGACCTCGCGAGGCGATGACGTGCGCCAGACCGGCGACGACGAGCGCCGCCCAGGCGGACCGTACGAACGTCAGGGAAAGGGCGACGGCGACCAGCGCGGCGCCGACGACCGTGATCGGGCGGGCGCGCTTGATGGTGAGGTAGCAGAGCAGCGACAGGCCCAGGAGCGGCGCAAGCGCCCCCGGGCTGTTGAGGGAGGCGAACACGCGCGGATGACCCTCGTCGTCGGCCCCGATGCTGCTGAACCCCGTCGCGTCGAGCCACGCCTGATCCCAGTGCGGGAGCGGCAGGAGGCGCTGGAAGATCGCGTACACGGCTATCGCCGGCAAGCCGAACAGCAGGACACGCCTCAGCGTGCTGCCGCCCAGCGAGTGACGGTCCGCGAGGCCGAACACCGCGCCGGCGATGCCGGCCAGGTAGGTGACGAACGCATAGACGGCCGCGCCGGGGCTCGTCAGCAATCCGATCGGGAGACCGAAGGCGAAGCCGGCGGCGGCGAGGAGGAGGACGATCCTGATGCGGCCGGGCACGTGAAACCGGAGCAGCTCGAGGGCCGCCAGCGCGCCCGTCGCGAGGAACGGCGCCAGCGACAGGGGGTCGTTGTTGACGTAGCCCGTGACGAGCCCGAAGAGCCGCCGAACCCCCGGAGCGATGAACCAGAGGGCAAACAAAGCGGCGATTCCCCAGCGGCGGTCGTGCTGGTAGAGGGCGATCACCACGACGACGAGCACGAACGCGCACGCCGCCTGGGGTGAGAGCGTCAGCGCCCAACCGAGCACGAGCGCCCCGGCGCCGCCGGCCACGAGGGCGAACCACAGGTCGCCGTGGCGGGCGCCCGGTCCGAGATGGGCTACGCCCGGTCGCCTGAAGCTCAGCCCGGCCATGGCGCCCTGGCGCGATCCCCGAGTCGTGGGCCCGGTATCCGCTTCGTTTTGAGCCTGCGCCCGGCACCCGGCTGCTGGATCGCCTTGACGTAAACGGCCTGCATCTCCGCGGCGTGGATCTCGTCACGGAACCGGGCCGCCACCATGGGCCCGGCCCCGCCAAGTCGCCGCAGTTTGCCCCGATCCTCCAGCAGCTCGCGTGCGGCAGCCGCCCAAGCGTCCGGTCGCTTGGGGGGCAGGGTGCGTCCGCAGACGCCGTCCTCGACGAGCTCGGGCCCGGCGCCCACATCGCCCACGAGCGGCGGCGTGCCCACGGCCATGCTCTCGACGGTCACGAGCCCGAACGGCTCCTCCCAGGAGGGGAGCAACGAGATGTCGAGGTCGCACAGGATCTCAGGTACATCCGAGCGCTGGCCGAGGAAGTGCACGGCATCGCGCACCCCCAGCTCGCCGACGAGCCGGTTGAGCGTGCGCAAGAAGCCCGGGTTGTCGTAGCGCACCCTCTTGCCTCCGAAGGCCACCTGTCCCGCGAATACCAGGTGTGCGTCGAGCCCGCCGCCACGCACCTGCGCTAGCGCGCGGATGGCGGTGTCCTGGCCCTTCCAGGGTGTGATCTGGGCAACCTGCCCGAGGAGGGCGGCGTCGGGTGGGAGCCCGAGCTCGGCGCGGAGGCCCGCCGGCAGAACCGTACGGCGGTCGAAGCGGGTGTGGTCGATGCTGTTGTAGACCCGCTGTGCGACGGGGCGCTCGAGGCCCTCGTCGAACTTGCGGGCGGTGTAATCAGACACGGCCACGATCGCGCCCGCGCGGGGCACGAGCAGCCCCCGCACCGCGCGACCGGGCGGGGTCAGCGGAAGGTGCTCGTGGGCGCGCACGACGAAGGGCGGCGCACCGAACCTGCGGGCGACCGCGGCCATGATGCCGGCACGAGTGGTGTTGGCGTGGATCACGTCGGCTCGAAAGCGCCTGGCCGCTCGGGCCAGGGACAGTCCTCCCGCGCCCAGCTGACCGAGGCCCAGGGGCGTCCCGACGGCGTGCATCCGGAGGCTCACGTCAACGTTCGGGATCGGAAACCACTCGATGGCCGCCGAGTCCACGGCGTCGGCGAGCGGACCGGTCGCAGGGCACGCCACGGCCAGGCGGTGGTCGCGCCGCAGGCCGGCGATCACGCGCATGAGCGACACCTCCGCGCCGCTCCACGTACCGGTGTGGTTCGCGAAGAGGATTCTCACGGTCGGCGCCGATCATGATGTCAGCGATCGTCCTGTTTGGGCACATTTCGGCGCCGTTGGCGTGGCCGGGGTTACGCTCAGCTGGGCTCGACGATTGCCTCCCGGGGCGCCCCGGCGGCGCGCACGAACCGCGACGATCTCGCGCGGGCGCCCTGGACGGGTCGCCCAAGCACGCGCGCGTAGACGGCCAGCATGTCTCGGACGTGGGCCTCATCGCTGAAGCGGGCCGTGGCCTCGCAGGCCCGGTCGCCCATTCGCCCGAGTGCCGCACGGTCGGCCAGGAGCTCGCGAGCTGCGGCTTCCCAGAGGTCGGGGCGCTTTGGCGGGAGGAGGCGTCCGTTGATCCCGTCCTCCACCAGTTCCGGACCGCCTCCGATTTCGCTCACGAGCAGTGGTGTTCCCATGGCCATGCTCTCGAGCATCACGTTGGCGAACGGCTCGTCCCAGGAGGGCAGCAGCGAGAGGTCGAGGGCCCTCAATATCTCCGGTACGTCCCGGCGCTCGCCGAGGATGTGCACGGCGTCATCCAGCCCCAGCTCTCCGACAAGCTCGTGCAGGTGCTGCAGGAAGGCATGGTTGTCGTATCGCACGGCCTTGCCGCCGAAGGCAACCTTTCCGACGAGTAGAAGGTGCGCGTCCAGCCCGCTGTCGCGCAGCCGCGCCAGCGCCCGGATCGACGTGTCCTGACCCTTCCAGGGTGTGATCTGCGCGACCTGTCCCAGGAGCGGGGCGCCGGGGCGGAGGCCCAGTTCATCCCGGATCGCCCCCGGAGGCACGCTGTGGCGGTCGAACCGCCTGCGGTCGAAGCTGTTGTAGACATGCCTCGCCAGGGGGCGGTCGAGCCCATCGTTGAAGCGCCGAGCGGTGTCTCGTGAGACGGTAACGACCGCGCTCGCCGAGCGGGCCAGGACGGAGCGCACCATCTCGCCGACGCCGGTGGGCGGGAGCGCCTCGTGCGCTCGGACGACGAGCGGGGGACCGTCCAGGCGCCGTGAGAGCACTGCCATGAGCCCGGCCCGGGGCGTGTTGGCGTGCAGCAGGTCCGGGCGGAAGCGCCGCGTGAGGCGCGCGAGGACGGCGCTGGCGGCGCCGAGCTTCGCGAGGCCCACCAGCGTGTGAACCGGGTGGAGGCGGAGGCTCGCCTCGAAGGCCGGGATGTCGAAGCGCGGGGCGCCGGCGGCGTCGACCAGGTCGGCGAGCGGCCCCTCGGAGGGGCAGGCCACGGCTACCCCGTGATCGTCCCGTAGGCCCTCCACCAGCCGCATGAGCGCGAACTCGGCGCCGCTGGCGGCACCAGTGTGGTTGACGAAGAGAATTCGCACGCTCTCGGCTTTCACACTTTCACCTCCTCTGCAAGTTGACGCGGCAGCTTAACCGGGCAGGACGGTGTGCCGTCGCGGTTCGAGCTCGTTCAGGCGCGCAGCGAGGAAGCGCCCGAGGGCGGCCTCCGAGCAGTAATCGCGCCACCAGGCCAGCGAGCGCTCGTGTTGCCTCCGGAGCTCGGCCGGATCATCGAGCAGGCGCTGGAGCGCGGCGTCGAGATCGGCCCAGCGGTCGAGCTCGAGCACGGGGCCGGCCTCGTAGAACCAGTGGCGCGGCAGCCGCTCGCCGACCACGATGCAGCCGCAGCGGAGTGCCTCGAACGTCCTGAACGTCTCGAGCGACGTACCCCGAGGCGACAGGCATATCTTCGAGTCCATCAGCGCCCGCGAGTAGTTCGCCGGCGAATCGGACTCCGAACCCTGGAAGTCGGGCGTGACCCGGATATCGAGGCGCAGGCCCGGCCGGGCGGCGGCGACCCGTTCGACCGCTGTGATCATCGCGTGTCGCGCGTACGTCTTGGGTGAGGCCACCCGGTGTCGCAACGAGGCCACGTGCTCGACACTACCCGCGAAGAAGATGTCCGTCGGACGCTCCTCGATTGGAACTAGGGGAGTGTCGATCTGGTTGTAGGTGCCCAGCGGGATCACCGTGATGGGCTCAGGCATGGGTAGGCCGCGCAGCTTGCGGCCGGCCAGGGACCGCGCATGCAAGGCCGCACCGGGCAGCCACCGCAGCCAGCGAACTCCGCATTGGGCGAGGCTCGCCAGGCCGCCCAGCCCGGGGTTGCGGAGCAGCCCGGTCCCGAGTGTCGGTCGGGTGCCGTAGCACTTGAAGACTGCGCGAACCCGGGCGGCGTAGCGGGGGATCATTCCGACCTCGTCCCCCTGTACCACCGCGACCACCCGGTCGCCGTAGGTGGGCAGCCGGTCGGTGTGCCAGGTGAGGACGAAGTCCAGGTCTGGCTCGTGGAGGGCCGGTTCCATCGCGCGGAAGACGGCGGCGAAGTAACGCGTCTCGGCCCATTCCTCGCCCGGGCCGGCGTGCGGGTTCCACGGGCGGGGCCCACCCCCATCCGGGAGGTCGAGGAAGTAACGCGGCATGCGGCGCATACTGGCGCACGGGTCGTCGCGCGTACGTATTCTCTCCCCGGCCGGGCTGCGGAGCCACATGTCTGAGCTCGTCCTCGTACACGACTACCTACTCGTCCTGCGCGGTGCCGAGCGCACGTTCGCAGCGATGGCCGATGTGTGGCCGGACGCCCCGATCGCGACCCTGCTCTACGACGAGGCCGGGACGGAGGGGCGCTTCGCCGCGCGGAAGGTGTCCACGTCTCAGCTGCAGCTACTCCGGGTCCGCCAGGGACACTTCCGTCGGGCCATGCCCTTTTTCCCGAGCGCGGCGCGGCGACTACCAACCGGTGGGGCGCAGTGCATCGTCTCGAGCAGTAGCGCGTTCGCCCACGGGGTGCGCAAGCCACACGGCGCCACTCATGTCTGCTACTGCCACTCGCCGTTTCGATATGCATGGCACGCGCAGGACTACGCGCTCGCAGAGGTCCCGGCGCCCGCGCGGCCCGCGCTGAGAGCGCTGTTGCGCCGGCAGCGGGCGTTCGATCGCCGTGCGGCCCAGGCGGTCGATCAGTACATCGCAAACGGCCGATTGACCCGCGAGCGGATTCGGCGGTTCTGGGGGCGAGACGCCCCGGTCGTGCATCCGCCCGTGGAGGTCGACGGCTTCTACTCGCGCGAGCCGGACGACTACGTCCTGTTCGTGGGCGAGCTGCTGCGACACAAGCGCCCGGAGCTCGCAATAGAGGCGGCCTCAGCGGCGGGGCGGCGCATAAAGGTCGTGGGAAGCGGCCCCGAGCTCAGACGACTCCAGGCACGCTACGGTCGCCGGGTCGACTTCCTGGGCAGGGTCGATGATGATCGGCTTCGTCGCCTCTACGCCCGGGCCGCGGCCCTCGTGATGCCGAGCGTCGAGGAATTCGGCATCGCGGCGGTGGAGGCACAGGCCGCCGGGTGCCCGGTCGTCGCCATCGACGCTGGGGGCGCGCGCGAGACTGTGATTCCAGGGCGCACCGGACTGCTCGTTCCGAACGGGGATAGCTCCGGGCTGGCGCGGGCCCTCCGCACCGACCTCACGCTCTTCGATGCAGAGGAGATCCGAGCGAACGCGCAGCGGTTCGCGCACGCGGTGTTTGAGTCCCGTCTCCTCGAGATCGTCGAGACGACACGCGAGCGTAGTTCTCGTGTGCCCCGAAGGGGAAGATTCCGCCGAGGCGGCCTGCCGGTGACTCGGCCGACCGCGCCTCGGTGCTGACCCCGCGCCTCGGGCTCGCACTGGGCATCGCAGCGCTGGCCGTGGGGATAGCCATCGTGGCCATCGCGAACCGGAGCTCCGAGACCCCGGCGCTTCGCGCCGACGAGGCCTCCGCCGAGGCACTCGTCGACTCGATCGGCGTTGTGGTCCACTTCAACCACGTCGACACGGCCTACGGTCGGCAGGGGGAGCTGATCGCGCGGTTGCGCGAGCTCGGCGTGCGCCATATCGGCGACGCGATGCCTTCTCCCGACGAGCCGCTCGGCGCCGGTCTGCGGGCTGCCCGCGCCGCAGGCATTCGAGCCAGTCTGGGCACCGGAGACATCGACCGCGACCCGAGCTTGGCAGTGGCCGACGCGCTGACCGTTCTGGGACGCGACGGCATCGACGCCTTTCAGGGGCCGAACGAGGTGGACGCCAGCGGGGAACCGGACTGGCCTGCGAAGGTAAGCGCCTACATGCCCAAGTTGGTCGACGCGGTGCGCCGACAGGCGGCCGGCGTGCCGGTGATCGGGCCGAGCCTCGTCAGTACGCTCGGACGGCGGTTGCTGCCGGCCGACCTGCCCGGGCTTTACAACACTCATCCCTATCCGGGCGGCAAGCCCCCGGAGACGGTGCTGCAGGAGAAGTTGCGCGAGCGACCGTCGACCGCCCGCGACCGCGCCGTGGTCTTCAGCGAGACCGGCTACCACAACGCACTCGCAGCCACGACCGGCGGTCCGCCGGCTTCGGAGGAGGCCACCGCCGTCTACCTGCCGCGTCTGCTCGTCACGGCCTTTGGGGCGGGCGTGCAGCGAACGTTCGTCTACGAGCTGGTGGACGGCAAACCGGATCCCGCGCTCGTCGACCCCGAGCAGCACTTTGGCCTGCTTCGAAACGATCTCTCGGCCAAGCCCGCGTTCACGGCTATCCAGACGCTGATCGCGGCGCTGAGGGCCTCGCCCGGGGAGAGTCAGCCACGACAGCTTCGATGGGACCTTCGCGTTCGTGGGGAGGGGAAGGTCGAGCGGCTAACGCTCGCGCGCCGGGACGGCTCGCGGGTTATCGCACTGTGGCGGCCGGTCTCCGTGTGGGACCGCGACGCCCGCCGGGCCATCCGACCGCCTCCGCTTCCGGTAGAGCTGAGTTTCGGCCTGGGGGCGCGCGACATCGTCGTTTGGCGTCCGAGCCTTTCGACGAAGCCGGTCACGAGGCTCGACTCTGCCCAGAGGCTGCCGCTCGAGCTCGCGGGCGACCTCGTGCTGGTGAGCCTGCGGTGAGCCGCGTCCCGGGCGAGGCGGCGCCTCCCGACGGCGCCCTGAAACGCGTGCTGTCGCGGGGGCTCGTGCGGGCCGGGATCGTGACGTATCTCTTCTCCGGGCTCACGCTGCTCGCGAACCTCGTCAGTGGTGTCGTCACCGCTCGAGCACTGGGCCCGGACGGCCGTGGCATTGCGGTCGCTCTCACCACGGTGAGCCAGCTCGCGGGATTCCTCTTTGCGATGGGGGTCGCACAGAGCCTGAGCTACTACATCGCCCGTCGGCCGCAGGACGGTCCAAGCCTCCTCACGACATGGACCGTCATGCTCCTCCCGCTGACGGGGGTTGCGATCGCGATCAGCCAGTTGCTGCTCCCGACGATCTTCGCCGTCGACGGCGAACAGGCGATCTCCATCGGCCGCTGGTTTCTGTTCACGATCGTGCTCGTCGTCGGCCTCGAGCTGAACTACGGCCTCCTTCTCGGGATTCAGGACTTCTTCGTCTACAACGTCCTCCGCTTCGCACAGCCCCTGCTGATGGCCACGAGCTTCGTGGTGCTGTGGTGGCTTGATGCGCTGACCGTGGAGAGCGCGCTGATCGCCCCCACGGTGGGCGCCGGTCTCGTGCTGGCGGTGGGCCTGGTACGTGCCGTCGAGCGCATCGGCGTCGGGCCGCTCGCCCTACGCCTCGGACTGACGACGCTCTGGTACGGCGTTCGGGGCCAAGGCTCCACGGTTGCGAACCACGTCACCGCCCGTTTGGACGTCGCGATGCTGCCGGCGTTCGTCGCTCCATCCGGCGTCGGCATCTACTCGGTCGCTACCAACGTCTCGCTGATCGTCTACCAGCTGTCCAACACATTCGCCGGACTCGTGCTGCCGGCCGCGGCGCGTGACCGTGAACGCGGTCGGGTCAAGGTCGTCGGCTCGCTGTGGGGTGCGCTGGCGGTCGCCGGGGTTCTGGCCGTCGGGCTGGCGCTCTTCGCCCGACCGCTGCTCGGGTTGGTCTACGGCGATGACTTCCGCGACGCCGCCGAGCCGCTGGTCCTGATCCTCCCCGGAGCGGTGCTGTTCGCCGGCTCGTCCATCCTGGCTGCGGGCGTCTTCGCGGAGGGCCGGCCCTTCACAGCCACGCTCGCGCAGCTACTCGGGATGCTGGTGGCCGTCGTGGGGCTTCTCGTGTTCCTGCGCACCGGCGGAATCACGGCGGCGGCCATCGTCTCCACCGTGTCGTACGCGACCGTCTTCGGCGCGACGCTTATCGCCTACAAGGTGGTGTCGCGGGTTCCCTGGCGATCGTTCCTGCCGACGCCGTCCCGGATGCGTGAGCTCGCACCCTGAGTGCCCGGCGCCTTAGCGAGGAGTCGAGGTGTATTCGCCGCTGCGGCGGCTGAGCAGGTACGGGACGGTCCGCGCCATGATCTTCGCGTCGAGCCACAACGACCAGTTGGCGCAGTAGAGGTAGTCGATAGTGACCATGTCGCTCATCGGGACCCGGCTCGAGCCGAGAATCTGCCAGGGTCCGGTCATCCCGGGGGCCACGTGGTAGCGGCGCCGCTGCCAGCCCGAGAACAGTCGATCCTCGTCGAGGATCAGGGGTCGCGGCCCGACCAGGCTCATGTCTCCCCGGAGCACGTTGAGGAGCTGCGGCAGCTCGTCGAGTGAGTAGCGCCGCAGCCAGCGACCCACCCGGGTGGTACGCGGGTCGTCGGCGATCTTGAACAGCGGCGCGGCCTCGTTTCGCTCGAACAGCTCCTGCTTGCGCTCCTCCGCATCGCTCACCATGGTGCGGAACTTGAGCACTTGGAACTCGCGGCCGTGCCGGCCGATGCGCGCCTGGCGGAAGAGAACCGAACCCGGAGAGCTGAGCTTCACCCCCAGCGCCGCGGCCAGAAGGAACGGCGAGAGCACCAACAGCAGTCCGATCGTCACGACGAGGTCGAAGCTGCGTTTCAGGAAGCGGGAGGAGGGGGACAGCCCGAAGCCCCGCAGCCCGAGCAGCATCTGCCCCCCGATGTCGTCGAAGTCCACGGAGGTGCCGATCACATCGAGGAGCCGCGGCAGGACCGACACCCGGACGCCGCAGGCCGTGGCCAGCCGGATGGCGTCGACCACGTCCTCGCCCCCTTCATGGGTGGGGGCGACGACGACGCGTTCGACCCGGTGCTCTTCGAGCACTCGCGGCAGCTCGTCGACCCTCCCCAGCAGCTTGTCGGAGAGCTGCCCCGATTCGGGCTCCCCCGAGACGCGCCCGACCACGGCTGCATTCAGGCGGGGATCGACCCCCAGCTTGCGTCTGACGAGGGCGGTCGCCGCGGCGTCGCCGATGACCAGCAGGCGCTCGGCGCCGGTTACGCGCACCGTGACGAACCGTGCCGCCGCCCGCAACCCGACCAGCGCGACGACAAGCAGTGCCCAGAGCAGGAAGGGGTGGGAGCGGCCCTGGAACTCGAGGACCTGCACGCCTTCGATAACCAGGACGGAGATCGCGGCCACGGCGACGAGAGCCGGAGCTTCGTCGAGCGTGGTCTTGTGCAGGACGAACTGGTCACGGTCGTAGAGCCGCGCCATCTTTGCCAGGAGGGCGTAGAACGGCAGGAGCGCGACGATCCACAGGGTCACTCGCGCGTCGGTCAGCGCCGCAACGAGGAGCAAGGAGGCGGCGACGGCAAGCATGTCGGCCGCAACGAGCGCCAGCCTTCCCGCCGTTTCCCGGCGATGCGCCCGCAGCGGAAGCTCGAGTTCCTCGAGGAGCCGGTCAGGAACCGAGATCCCAGCCGCGGCTCGGTCGGCCATGCGGGCATCCCGGACCGGGCTACCCGCCTCCATCAGTAGGCCCCGTTCGCCCTGAAGATGGCGCCCCCGGTGCGGAGCAGAATCCGGAGGTCCTTCTTGAGGCTGTAGTTCTCGACGTACTCGCGCTCCACGGCGAGCCGCTCCTGGAAGGTGAGCTGCCCACGGCCGTGCACCTGCATCGGACCCGTGATGCCGGGACGCATCTCGAGCCGGAAGCGCTCCGTCTCGCCGTAGCGCTCCACCAGCCAGAGCTCCTCCGGACGCGGGCCGACGAGGCTCATGTCGCCGCGCAGCACGTTGAAGAGCTGTGGCAGCTCGTCGAGGCTGGTGCGGCGCAGGAAACGCCCGACCCGGGTGACACGGGGGTCGCGGCGGAGCTTGTACATCGGCTCCTTCAGATCGTCCAGCGAGAGCACCTCGGAGATGCGCTCCTGGGCGTCCGCGCACATGGTGCGGAACTTGATGAACGTGAAGGGCTCGCCGTGGCGACCGGCGCGGAGCTGCCTGAAGAGCGCGGGACCACGGGAGTCGAGCCGCACAAGCACCGCGATTATCACCATCAGCGGTGCGGTGATCACGAGGCCCACCGCGGAGATGACGATGTCGATCGCCCGCTTCAACGCCATCGTCGACCACGTGGTGTGCCAGGTCCCGTACTCGATGACGGGCATCTCGGCGATGTGGCTCAGCTGCACCGCGGTGCCGAGCATCGCCCGCATCGGCGGCAGTACGCTCAGCTTGACGCCCACCGCGCGGCAGGCGGAGACCACGCGCGCCAGCGTTGCCTCGTCGAGCTCGGGCATGGCCAGGATCACACGCTCGACGTCGACCCCTGCCACCAGATACTCGAGATCCCGCTTGCTGAGCTCCTCCAGCGGGATCTGCTCCGTCTCGTGGCCGTTGTTCGAGCCGCCGAGCGGTGAGAACTCGCCCAGCACGAGGTGGTGACCGGGCTCGAGCGCCAGCTTGCGCCGCACCTGGTCGGCCAGCTGGCCGCTGCCTATCACGAGAGCCCGCTCGGGAGGGACCAGCGCGCGCCAGAGTGCCCGGGCCAAGGCGCGCAGAACGAACGCTCCGCCCAGGGCAGTGAAGTAAAAGGCGCCGGCGGCTTCCACCGTCAGCGTCTCGTCAGGCAGGGCCCGGATGAAGAACAACGTGCCCGCGGCGGACAGCGTGACCCAGTGGAAGATCGCCGGCGCCTCATCGGTCGTGCGGTGCCAGATCCTCGGATGGTCGGCGTCGTAGAGCCCCTCGACCTTCGCCAGCAGAGTCCAGAAGGGGAGCGTCGCCAGCGCCCAGACCGGATCGGTCGTGCCCTCGACGAGCGTCATCACGCCGATCGACGTGAGCACACACAGGAGATCGGCAGCGAAGAGAAGACGCCGTCTCAGGGCGTCGTTGCGCGGACCTCCGCGCCCACGAAGCTTGCGCTCCTCCTGGGGGGGCGCGGAGGACGCGCGTCCGAGGCGGGTCCCTACGGGCTGCACGTCGCGCGGCACCTTAACCAACGCAATTGGGGCATGCGCCGGTTAATCAAGCCCCGTTTGCGCAGGCTGACGACGCGATTTCGCGGGGGTCGTGGGCCGCTGGCGGCCGGCACGCATGCGCGATATCCTCGCCAGCGAGCGGCCGGCTACCTCGCGCCGTGCTTGCGCAGGAGCTCGGCCATCCGGCTCTTGAAGTGCTCCTCGGAGAAGCCCGCCGCGCGCCGACGGAGCCGCTCCCCATCCCAGCTCCTGCCGGCGAGGTCGAGGGCGCCTGCCCCAATCTGCGCGGGATCGTCGATCAGCACCCCATCGACGCCCGGCCGCACGATGTCGCGCGCCCCGCCGCGGTCGACCGCCAGCACCGGGGTTCCGGCGGCCAGGGCCTCCACCATCGAGATGCCGAAGTCCTCCTCGCCCACATGGATGAAGCCCGCGGCGCCGGCGAACAGTCGCGTGAGCCTCGACCGGGGGACCCAGCCGAGCAGCCGTACGTTCGCCGGGAGCCTGGCGCGCAGCTCGCGCTCGAGGGGCCCCACGCCGACCATCGTCAGCCGCAGGTCGGGAAGCTCGTGGAACGCCGCCGCGACCTCGAGCGGGCGCTTGTAGGGAACCAGCCGGTGCACCCACAGGAAGTGGGCGGGATCGCGCTCGACATCGGTCGGGAAGTCGCGCACGGCCACCGGCGGCGGCACGACCGCGGCCTCGCGCCCGTAGAAGGTGGCGATCCGCTCTGCGACCGCCGTCGAGTTCGCCACGTAGACATCCGGCCGCCGGGCGGCGCGCCGGTCCCACGCGCGCAGCCGCCCGCGCAGCGCCCGCAGAGCCAGGCCCTTTACGCGGCGGGCGCGCCTCTCGTCGGTCGCAGGCATCCACACGTAGCGCATCGGGGTGTGGCAGTAGCACACGTGGAGGGTGTCGCGCCCCGTGCGCACTCCGGCGGCGCAGGCGTGCGAAGAGCTGACGACGAGCTCGTAGGCGCTCAGGTCGAGGCTCTCGAAGTAGCGCGGCATGTGGGGGAGTAGCCAGCGCCACCGGCCTGGGCGGTGCCCGCGCTGGCGCAGCCCCGGAAGCCTGGCGATGCGCGACTCGGCCACTATCGCGGCATCGAGGCGTTCGGGCAGCAGCTCACGCGCCGCGTGGAAGGTGAAGACGTCCGGATCGCGCTCGAACAGGTCGAGCATCGCAGCGACGGTGCGCTCCGACCCGTGCAGCCCCTGGAACCAGTCGTGGACCAGCGCCGAGCGCATCGTGAAGGGTTGAGTGCTCATCCCTTGTCCGAGAGCACGTCGTCGATGATTGCGTCTGTCGCCGCCGCCGCGCGATCCCAGCTGAACTGGGAGGCCCGCTCGAGACCCGCTCGTTTGAGTCTCCCCCTCAGGTCCTCGTCCGTTACCACGGCGGCCAGTGCCTCGGCCAGCGCGGCCTCGTCGTCCGGTTCGACGAGCAGCGCCGCGTGGCCGCACGTTTCCGGCAGTGCGGCCCGGTTCGCCGCGACGACCGGCAAGCCGCTTGCCATGGCCTCGAGCACAGGGAGGCCGAAGCCCTCGTAGAGCGACGGCATGGCGAGCGCGACCGCGCCCGCGTAAAGGCCCGGCAGGTGGTCGTCGTGCACGTATCCCAGCGCCCGCAGAGGCGGCGTCTGGCCCTGGCGTGTGTAGTGGCGCCCCGAGCCGGCCGACACGAGCTCGACGCCGAGCGCCCCCAGCCGGCTGGCGGCCTCCGCCAGGGCGGCCAGGTTCTTGCGCGCGATCCGCGTCCCCACGATCAGGACGTAGGGCCTCTCGAGCCGGTGGGCGCGACGGACGGGACCGGCATCGACCGACGGAGAGAAGCGGTCGTCCACGCCTCCGGGCACGACCGCGATACCGGCGGGGTCGAGCCCGAGGCCGTCCGCCACCTCACGCCGGGAGAACTCGGAGGGCGCGATCAAGCGCCGTGCGCGGCGAGCGAGGAGCGGCATGATCTTGCGGTGGTAGGTCGCGTACTGGGCCGAGTACCACTCCGGGTGCCGGAGAGCGGCGAGATCGTGGATCACCAGAACGCTGCGCCGCGACGCGAGGGGCGCGACGTTCGCCGGACAGTAGATCGCGCGCGCCCGCCGAGCGGCCAGGGGCAGGAGCGCCTGCTCCCAGACGTGACCCGCGCGGTGGGCCAGCGAGGCCGGCGGGTGCATCACGGCGTAGCGGCCCGGGCGCAGCCGCGGCAGGCGGGCGGCCATCTCGCGGGCGACGCGCTCAACGCCGCCCAGCTCGCGTCTCGCCGCAGCCCGGGCGTCGATCACCACGGGCGCGCTTCCGCGCATCACTCGCGGCCGCCCGGGCGTCCATCTCTACGGGCGGCCCTCAGCGCGCGCAGCTGGTCGCGTTCATAGGCCCCGCCGCGGCGCAGCAGCGCACGGCCGGCGGCCCGGGTACCGAAGGTCACCGCCTGCGCCGCGTCGTCGAGCGCCAGCGGCAGCCGGCCGCGGCCGGCCATCACCTCGCGGCGACGCCGGGCGCGCATCTGTGCGTCCCGTCCCGGCAGAGCGCGTACCACCGACGCCCCTCCCAAGTGCCGCAGAGCGACGTCCGGGCGCAAGACGGTGGGAACGCCGGCGTCGGCGGCCCTCAGGCAGAGGTCGAGGTCCTCGTAGAAGAGGAACACGGCGGGATCAAACGGGCCGAGGCGGCGCAGCAAATCGGTGCGGGCGACGATGCAGGCGGCGACAGCCCATCCCACCGTGCGTGGCCGCGCGCTCCGCCAGGGCTCGTAGCGCCGGCGCAGAGGGCGCGGCAGGAGGAAGCGCGGGACCGCTGCCGGGATGAGCGCCTCGAACGTGCCGGGCGGCGGATGCGCGCTGTCCTGCACGCTGCCGTCCGCGTTGAGGAGCCGGGGCGCCAGCAGCGCCTCGCCGGCGGCAGCCTCGTTCGCGAGCCTGGCGAGCCCGTCGTCGAGCAGCTCGACATCGGGGTTGATCAGCACGGTCACGGGCTCGCTCACACGCTCTACTGCCGCGTTGCAGCCGGCCCCGAAGCCGCGGTTGCTGCCGAGCCGGACCAGCTCCGCGCCGTGCTCCCGGGCCACGTCGGCACCGCGGTCACGCGAGCCGCTGTCAACGGCCACCACTTGCGGGCGCGGCTCGAGGAAGCGTTCGATCGATGTGAGCAGGCGCTCCACGTCGCCGGCGCTGTCGTGCATGACGGTGACCAGGGCGAACGAGGTCAACGGCGGGCGTCCACCGCCTCCGCCAGCACGTCGCGTGTGCGAGCCGCGGCCCGGCTCCAGGACAGCCGCCCGGCGGCCTCGCGTCCGGCGGCCACGAGCTGTGTCCTCAGATCCCCGTCGCGCTCCAGTCGCAGGAGAGCATCGGCCAACGCCTCAGCGTCGCCGGGCGGCACGCGCATGGCGCCGGCGCCGAGTGTCTCGGCGAAGACCGGCAGGTCGGATACGACCGCGGGCGTACCGAGTGCCAGCGCCTCAAGCGGCGTGAAGGCGAAGCCCTCCTCCCTCGACACGCAGGTGAGCGCGAGCGCGTCCCGGTAGAGGGCATCGAGGTGCTCTTCAGGCACGTAGCCGAGCACCGTGGCGCCCGAGTCGGTGAGCCGCTCGCGCAGCGACCCATCCCCGGCGAAGACGAGCTTTGCCTTGAGCCCGGCGGCGCGCGCCCTGGCGTGTGCCTCCACCAGCAGGTCGGGGCGCTTGCGCGGCTCGAGCGCGCCGACTGCGAGCACGTATCCGGGCTCGAGCGGAGACGACTTGCCGTCGACGACGGACGGGTCCCGGCCCGGCCCCGAGGGAACGGTGACGACCTTCACTGGATCCACGCCCCACTCGGAAATGAGCTCGCGGCGCACGGCCTCGGACACGGCGATGACGCGGTCGGCCCTCCGGACGAGGCGCCGGGGACGAGCCAGCCGGTGCCAGGCTCGTTCGTAACGGCTGAAGTCGGCCGCCCGGTGCTCGAACGAGAGGTCGTGCACGGTCACGACGAGCGGAACCTCCCGCGACACCGCGAGAGGCGCCACCGCGGGCGCCCACAGCACATCGCAGCCCCCCACCATGCGGTCGACCCGGGGCCGTCCGGTCAGCGCTGCCGCGGCGAAGAGCGGCCGGCTGCCGACGCGAGTGGTGTGCACCGCGACGCCCTCGAGGCCGGCGAGCCGGCCCAGCGTCGGCCCGTGCGCCCCCGGGACCAGTACCGCGTACCGGTCGCCGGGCGCGACGCTCGCGAGTGACGGCAGTAGCGAATCCAGGTAACGCGCGACTCCGCGCCGGCCGGCGGAGGCTCTCAGGCTTCGACCGTCAACCCCGACCTTCACGCCCGCCCGGCCGGCCCCGGCGAGGCCGCGGTCAGACCCCTCGCCTAAGTGCCACCGCGCACGCCACGACCGCTGCCCCGAGGAGCACCACGAGCGTCGTCGGGAGGGCGGCCGGCCGGGACGGCGGCGCTGACGGGTGAGATACGGGCAGCGGGGCGCTCTCGGTTCGCTTGGGCTTCCCGCGTGAAGCTCGCCTTAGGGTCACGCCGCCCGTGAGGAGTCCTGCCCCGAGGAGGAAGATAGGCAGCGCCGGCAGTCCGGTCGCGGGCAGTGTGGGCGCGGTCGAGCCGGATGACGGCGCCACGGAGCTCGCCGTTCCGTCTCCACCCTCCGGAGTGGACTGCGGCGGAGTAGATGCCGGAGGAGGC
>Ga0081538_10002868_pt1 | contig 16477 bp, 14 predicted proteins | sample TabmetS5T2R1_FD_71022 | JGI IMG/M metagenome (GOLD analysis project Ga0081538, IMG submission 71022) | Tabebuia heterophylla rhizosphere microbial communities from the University of Puerto Rico - S5T2R1 | ecosystem: Host-associated > Plants > Roots > Rhizosphere ... | reverse complement strand
GGGAGGCGAAGGTCTCGCCCACCACGACCCCCCCGCGCGCGGTCCGGATTCCGGCCGGGAGCGCCCGGCCGAGCGACCAGGTGCCGTGGCGGCGCAGCGCGCGCTCCCAACCGGCCACGGTGCCGGGGACGCCCGCCGAGAGGCCGCTCCAGCGGGCGTCGGCGAACGGCAGCGCGGCCCCGCCCTCGAAGAACGAGTCGGGTCGCATCGCGGCCGGTGACTCCTCGCGAGAGTCCATGGTGGTCACGCGGCCGTCGGGGGTGCGGATAACCATGACCCCGCCGCCGCCGATGCCGCACGAGAACGGCTCGGTCACGCCCAGGACACCCGCCGCGGCGACCGCGGCGTCCACGGCGTTGCCGCCCCGGCGCAGGGTGTCGATGGCGGCGGTCGTGCCGAGCACGTCGACGGTGGCGGCGGCGCCCCCTTTCCCGACGGCTGTGGGCTGCTTCTGCTGCGCGACCGCGGTAGCGGGCGCGCACAGGACGGCCGCCAGCACGGCGAGGACGCGGATCGATCGCATGTCGAAGCGCTACCCGGATCACGGGGATTCACGCCACTACGCTCATTCGATGTCCCTGCGCGCGGTTCCGCTCCTCCTTGGCCTGGCAGTGACGGCGCTCGTCGCGGCCTGCGGCGATGACGACGATGCGCAGTCCCCTCCGGCGGCGCAGAGCCCGCCCGAGCGCGATGCCCGCGGGCTCGTGCGAGCCGACGGGCCGGCGCGGCTCGAGACGGTCGCCCAAGGGCTCGAGGCGCCCTGGGACCTGGCGTTCCTGCCCGACGGCCGCGCGCTCCTCACCGAGCGTCCGGGGCGCGTCCGGTTGCTCTCGCGTCGGCTGCGGCTGGAGCCCGAACCGGTCGCAGAGATCGACGTCGCGGCGATCGGCGAGGCGGGGCTGCTCGGGATCGCCGTCGACCCGGATTTCGACGACAACGGCTTCGTCTACCTCTACCGCACGACGAGCGACGGCAACGAGGTGGTCCGCTACCGCTTCGACGGCGAGCGCCTGGAGGAGGACTCCGTCGTCGTAGACGGGATCCAGGCGGCCGCGATTCATGACGGGGGGCGCATCCGGTTCGGCCCCGACGGCGCGCTGTACGTCACGACCGGCGACGCCGGCGAGGACGCGCTCGCGCAGGATCGGGACTCCCTGAACGGAAAGATCCTGCGCGTCGCGAACGGGCGCACCGAGGTGTACAGCCTCGGGCACCGAAACCCACAGGGACTGGACTGGCAGCCCGGGACGGGCCGCCTGGTGGCCACGGAGCACGGACCCGACAGCGACGACGAGGTAAACCTGATCGAGTCGGGCGCGAACTACGGCTGGCCGGAGGTTCTCGGCGAGGGGCACGGCGACTTCGGCGCGCCGCTCGTCGTCTACGCCGACGCGATCGCGCCCTCCGGGGCCACCTTCGTCAGCCGGCCGGGCTCGGCCTGGACCGGCGACTACCTGATCGCGGCGCTGGTCGGCGAGCAGGTTCGCCGGCTCTCCTTCGACGGGGCCGAGGTGACCGCCGATGAGCCGCTCTTCGACGGGGAGCTCGGCCGCGTGCGGGTGGTGATGGAGGGCCCGGACGGCGCCCTCTACGCGCTCACGAGCAACCGCGACGGGCGCGGAGCCCCGCGCGAGGGCGACGATCGGGTGGTTCGGATCGTACCTCCGGCCGGATGAGGTCGGTCGCCGCGGCCGGGACGATACAGTCGGCCCCGTGCGCATCAGCGACGTGATGACCCAGGGGGTGGTCACCGCCGAGACGAGCGACAGCCTTCGGCGCGTCGGCGAGCTGATGCGCGATCGCAACGTGGGTTCGGTGGTGATCTGCGAGGGCGGGCGGCCGGTAGGGGTGATCACCGATCGCGATCTTGCGCTCGCCGTCGTGGCGGACAGCATCGAGGCCGATGGCGACGCCGGCGACCACGCCTCGCGGCCGCTCGTCACCGGCGAGGTCGAGATGGACCTCGCGGAGGCGGTGGCGCTCATGGTGCAGCACCGCATCCGCCGGCTGCCGGTTACCGCGGACGGCGAGCTCGTCGGCATCGTGACCATCGACGATCTGGCCGTGCGGGCCGGGGATCTCCACCAGGCCCAGCAGATCACGGCCGAGGTGGCGAAGGCGGCGCTGCCCGAGTTCTACTTCCACCAGCGGGGCGGCTGATGGCCCCGCTGACGCCCGACCAGCTCCGCACCCGCCGGCGGATCGAGCGCCTCATCCGGCTGATGGCGCCCGCGCTCGACGTGGTGCTCGCCGTCGGCGACCGCGTCTCCAGGGTCGTCGAGCGCGAGGACATGGACTACTACCCGCCGCGAGTCAGCCGCAGCGAGCCGCCCCTCCGCAGGACGTGAGGGACGACCCCAAGCTCGCATGGGAGGCGCGCTGGGCCCGCCCCGCCGCCGGGGCGGCGTTCGCTGCCGCGGTCGCGCTGCTGGTGCAGATCGTGCTGCTCCAGTCGCTGCTGGAGGACCGGCCGGGCGTGCGCGCGCTCCCCGACTTCCTGCTCTCCGTGGACGAGCGCACGGGGCAGTTCCTCGGCGCCTACATCGCCCAGGCCGTCGGCGTGCTGTTGATGGTGCCGGCGTTTTTGTACCTCTTCCGGGCGACCCTTCACCGCGAGGGCGTCGCCAGCTGGTTCGCGTACGTCATCTACGTCGGCCCGGCGTTGTTCGCGGTCGCGGCGCTGCTCGGCGCACTGGAGCGGATCGACTTTGCCGACCAGTTCGCGTCCGGCGAGCCGATCAGGGGGGAGCCGGGCGACGACCGCGCGGACCGGATCAGCGACGACCCGAACCTGGCGCTCTTCGCGCTCAGCTTCGTGGGCCTGCTCGGGATGGCTTTCCTCTTCGTGATGCTGCCCCTGCGGGCCCGCCGCGTGGGGCTGCTGAGCGGCTTCATGGGCATTCTCGCCGTGGTCGTGGGCGCGCTGATCGTGCTCCAGATCGTGCCGCTGGTGCCGACGATCCTCCAGTCCTTCTGGCTCGGCGCCCTGGGCCTGCTCTATCTCGGCAACTGGCCGGGCGGGCGCGGCCCGGCGTGGGACTCCGGCCGGTCCGTGCCCTGGCCGACGGCCGCCCAGCGGCGCGGCCTCGCGCGGCGGGGCGAGGGCTCCGCGGACGCCGAGGCCGAGCGCCCGGATGAGGGGGAGGCCGAGCGCCCGGCCCCGGCGGCCACGAACGGCGGCCCGGAGCCCGAGCCCGAGGCGCCGGGCCCGCGCAGGCGAAAGCGCAAGCGGCGCTGATACAGGCGCCGGGGCCGACGGCCCCCCGGGGGCGTCGCCCGCTCAGGCGATCGCCGGCGTCTGCGGCAGCCGCTCGAGCGCGGCCCGCACGTCGGCCTCGGAGAGCTCGGGGTCTTCCAGGCTTCCGGCCAGGTAGGCGTCGTAGGCCGACATGTCGAAGTGCCCGTGCCCGCAGAGGTTGAAGAGGATCACCCTCTCCTCGCCGGCTTGCCTGGCCGCCTCCGCCTCGTCCATCACCGCGCGGATCGCGTGCGCCGGCTCCGGCGCGGGCAGGATGGCCTCCGTGCGCGCGAAGCGCACCGCCGCGGCGAAGGTTTCGTTCTGCTTGTACGCCCGAGGCTCCACCAGCCCATGCCTGACGAGCCCGCAGACGATCGGCGAGTCGCCGTGGTAGCGCAGGCCGCCGGCGTGCACCGGGGGCGGCACGAAGTCGTGGCCGAGCGTGTACATGGGCATCAGCGGCGTGAGCCCCACCGTGTCGCCGAAGTCGTAGCGGTACTCGCCGCGCGTGAGCGTGGGGCAGGCCGCCGGCTCGGCCGCGACGAAGCGGGTGGTCGCCTCGCCCCTGAGCACCCGCCGGATGAACGGGAAGCTCATCCCGGCGAAGTTCGAGCCCCCGCCCACGCACCCCACCACCACGTCGGGCTCGTCGCCCGCCCGCTCCATCTGGGCGACCGCCTCCTGTCCGACCACCGTCTGGTGCAGGCACACGTGGTTCAGGACCGACCCCAACGCGTAGTTGGTCGCCGCGTCGCCGGCCGCCACCTCCACCGCCTCGGAGATCGCGATCCCGAGCGAGCCGGTGGGATGCTCGGCCTGGCTGCGCCCGGCCGCGGTGGTGTCGCTCGGCGAGCGGATCACCTGGGCGCCCCAGGTCTCCATCATGGCCCGGCGGTAGGGCTTCTGGTCGTAGCTCGCGCCCACCATGTAGACGAGGCAGTCGAGCCCGAACATGCTGCACGCCAGCGCCAGCGCCGAGCCCCACTGGCCGGCGCCGGTCTCGGTCGCCAGGCGCTCGATCCCGGCCTCCTTGTTGGCGTAGGCCTGCGCGACCGCGCTGTTCGGCTTGTGAGAGCCGGCCGGCGAGACGCCCTCGTACTTGTAGTAGATGCGGGCCGGCGTATCGAGCTCGCGCTCGAGGCGGTGGGCGCGGTGCAGCGGCGTCGGCCGCCAGAGCCGGTAGGCGTCGCGAACCGCCTCGGGGATCTCCACCTCCGGCTCCGGCGACACCTCCTGGCCGATCAGTGCCATCGGGAAGATCGGGGTCAGGTCGTCGGGCCCGGCGGGCTCCATGGTCGCGGGGTTGAGCGGCGGCAGCGCCTCACCCGGCAGGTCCGGAAGGAGGTTGACCCAGTGGGTAGGGATGCGATCCTCGGGCAGCGTGAACTTGACGGTCATGGGGCGCCGGAAACCTACACCGCACCGGCCGCCGCCGCGATCTGCGTGTACGCGGCCGCCGGGTCGGAGGCGTCGAAGATCGAGGAGCCGGCCACGAACAGCGTCGCGCCCGCCGCGGCCGCGACTCCTGCGGTGTCCGCGTCGATTCCCCCGTCCACCTCGATCGGCACGGTCGGGCCGAGCAGCTCGCGCAGCCGGGCGATCTTGGGGGTGGAGCTCTCGAGATACGGCTGGCCGCCCCACCCCGGGTTGACGGTCATGCAGAGCACGTGGTCGACCACGTCGGTAAGGCCCGAGACCACCTCGGGCGGGGTGGCCGGGTTGAGCGCCAGCCCGGCGTCGCAGCCGGCCTCGCGAACCGCCCTCAGGGCGTAGTGCACGTGCGGCGTCGCCTCCCAGTGGACCGTGATCGAGTCCGCGCCGGCCGCGGCGAAGTCCGCGACCCGCCGCTCGGGCGCCTCCACCATCAGATGCACGTCCTGGACGCCTCCGCGCTCGCGCACGAGGTCGCGCAGCGAGTCCACGATCAGGGCGCCGATCGAGATCGGGGGCACGAAGTGGCCGTCCATCACGTCCACGTGGATCACGCGGGCCCCGGCCTCCATCACCTGCTCGACGTGGGCGCCCAACCGCGCGAAGTCGGCGGAGAGAATCGACGGGGCCACCCGGACGTCCTGCATCAGTGCCACGGCCACGGGGGCGCGACGCTACCGGAAAGCCGGGGCCCGGCGGTGCCGGGCCCTCGGACGCTGGTCCGCTCAGGCCGGGGCGCGCTTCCTCGACTGCGCGCGGATCTCCGAGAGGATGCGCTCGAGCCGCGGCTCCGTGTCGCGGTCCACGAACGTCATCGCGTTCGCTACCGCCGGATGGATGCGGGCGATCTCGGCGTGCAGGGCGTGCGCCACGGCGCGGTATGTGGGGTGACCCTCGCGGCCGGAGCGCAGCTCGATCACGTGCATCGCCTCGCGGGCGTTCAGGTCGAGGACGTAGCGGACGCGGTAGCCGAGACAGAGGGCGTACGGCGCCAGCTCCGGCCATCCGAGCGCGACTATGCGCGCGTGCTCGGCCGCTGAGCGCTCGAGGCCCGCGCGGTACGCGTCGGCCACACCGGCCGGCCCGAGCTCGTCCGGCACGCCGGCGCCGAGATCGGGGCCGAGCCCCTGCCACTGGATGGTGAGCATGCGGTGGCGCTGGAGGTCGCGGAACGCCCCGTAGTCCGACACCACCTCGAAGCGGTAGCGCAGCGCCTCGAAGCCGCGGCCGGGGCGATGGCGGCGGTTGCGTCGCTCGCCCACGAGCTCTCGGAGCATGGTCAGGCGCTCGTCCGGAGGCAGGGCCCGGACCGCCGCGCGCGCCTCGTCCTCCGGACAGGCCGCCGATTCGAACAGCAACGCCGCCAGCAGGTCGTCCTCGCTGCCGTGGGCCGCGAGCAGCCGCACCTCGGGGCCGCCGTGCTCGTGCGCGCGGCGGCGGTCCAGCCCGAGCCGGCCGGCCCAGCGGTCGGCCGCCCGCTCGCGCTCCTCGAGGTAGGCGATCCACTCCCCGCCGCGGTCGGGGCGGTCCACCCGGGCCACGAAGCTCGGAATGACCGCTTTCAGCTCGGCGAGGATCAGCCGCGCGTAGTGGCGTGCCTCCGGCAGCGGCGACGCGGACAGGCGCAGCAGCAGCTGCTCGTAGGCCTGGCCGGTCGCGAAGATGCCCATGTGCGAGAGCGACGCGGCGGGGAGCAGGCCGCGCAGGAGGTCGAGCGCCTTGGCCCGGATCGAGCGCCGGTGCGCGGACTCGGGCTCGCCGTCGGCGCGGGGAAAGCGCTCGGCGGCCCAGGCCTCCACGCGCGGCAAGGCCAAGGCGTAGGCGGCGAAGAGCGAGTCCATCGTCCGCGTGTAGTCGGGGCCGAGCGCGGGGTCGCGCCAGTAGCGATAGCCGAGCCCCGGACCCATCGGGGCGGCGTACGGGATGTAGCGCGTCGACTGCTCCAGGTACGCCGCCAGCCGCCCGCGCTGCAGCAGCTTCGTCATGACGTTCGAGACCCACTCGCAGGCCACGTGGGCGCCGCCGAGCTGAGCCACGGAGTCGTCGCCGTAGCCCAGGAAGACCCGCTCGTACAGCTTGCGGGCGCGCTCGCCCTCCTCGCCGTCGAACGCGGCGGCCGGCGCCCGGTCGGCGAACTCCTCGAGATAGAGCCGGCGCAGCCCGCCCTGGTACCGGGAGTAGCGCGCGAACAGCGCGCCCTTGACCGTCTCCGGCAGGTTGACGAGAGCGAACACGGGCCGGTCGAGGTTCGTGAAGTGAGGGGCGAGAAGGGCGCGCTCCTCGGCGGTGAAGGTCTCGACCGGGTATTCCATGGCGGCGGCCAGCGTACCCGGCGGGCGGGGCGGAACGGGCATCGGACGCTTCTGCAGTTGAGCCCAATAATTGGGCACAACGTCGAAAGCGTCGCCGTCAGGCCAGCTCGCGGTCGAGCACGCGCTCGAGGCGCGCCTCGTGGTCGTCTACCGGTACCGCCTTCTCGAGATGCATGCGCATGCGGCGGCCGTCGATAGTCAGGGTGGCCACCTGGTTGTCGAACCAGGGCCCGCCGTCCACGCAGCGCCAGCGGATGTCAGGATCGCGCACGCCGGCGGCGCGGGCCAGCGCCCGGGCGGCCACCGCGAACGGACGCGACATCCCGAGCCGGATGGACCGCCGCTCGCGGGCGTCGAGCGGGTTGCGGTACGGGGAGCAGACGGCCTGCCAGACCGCGCTGCGCACGCCCGCGTCGCGCGGGTAGGCCACCTCGAACAGGTAGGCGTGGTGCACGTCGCCGGACAGCGTGACGATGCTCGCGGGCGGCCGGCCGCGCTCGCCCGCCGCCACCGCGCGTTGGAGGTCGCGCAGCTTGGCGAAGGAGTCCTGGAACGCGGCCCAGTGCTCGAGGTCGATGGTCTGCCGCACGCGCTCGGCCACGCGGCTCGCGGCCTTCCCCCATGCGCCCCCGGCCACCGCCTCGGACCAGCCCTCGACGTGGTGCATCCCCTCTCCGAGGAGCCAGGGCAGCGAGGTGGCCAGCAGCAGGTGGTCGAAGTCGCCGGTGGCGTGCTCCTCGATCCAGGCCCACTCGTCGGCGTCGACCATGGAGCGCCGGCCCTCCTCCAGCACCCGGCCCGCGCGCGAGTCGATCACGATCAGCCGCGTGTCGCCCAGGTCGCGCGCGTAGCTCCAGCGCGTCCCGCTCACGTCGCGGTCGGCGCGCTCCGCGAACTCGCGCAGGATCGGCTCGCCGTCGGCCGCGTCCGTGACCCGGCGCAGCAGCTCGTCCTCCCGGTGCTCGGCCGGCGGCAGGTTCCCGAGGTGCTGGTAGACCCAGTACGACTGGAGCGCCCCGACGATGTGCTCCGCCCACCACTCGGTCTCGCGGACGCCGTCGCGCCAGGCGGCGGAGATGTTCCAATCGTCGTGGACGTCGTGGTCGTCGAAGATCATCGCCGTCGAGACCGTCGAGAGCAGCCAGCGGATCGCCGGCTCGCTCCAGCTCTCGCGGTACAGCCGCGTGTACTCCTCGAAGTCGAGGACCCGCCGGCCCGGCGGCTTGCGCGGATCGCGCCGGCTCTCCACGAAGGCAGCGGTCGCCGGCGGCACCTCGTCGGCGTAGACCTGGTCGCCGAGCATCAGCAGGACGTCCGGCCAGCGCTCACGCGGCTCGTGCCTCATGCGTAGCGCCATCGTGTGCAGGGCGTCGACCTCGCGGCCGCGCTCGTGCTGATCCTTGCGCAGGGAGTGCGGCGGCTCGTGGGGCGCGGCGACGCGGCAGGACCCGAACACCAGCTGGAGCGGCCCATCCTTCGGGTAGGTCCGCAGGGCGCTCGGCGGGAAGCCCGACTCGGGCTCGGGCCACACCCGGTTGCCGTCGAGCAGCACCTCGTACTCGTGCCACGTCCCGGGCTCGAGGCCAGCGGCGCAGACCAGTGCGTAGTGATGGCCGCCGACGCAGAAGGTCGGCTCCCGGGCGCCCAGAACCTCGACCTCGCACGGTTCGTCGGTCTCGACCCAGAGCACGGCCTCGGTGTCGCCGACGTACCGCAGGAGCGGCCCCAGTACCAGCTCGGGCATTCATCGCAATCTAGTGGTCACCGGCCGCGATACGGTTGGTTCGTGGAGGTCGAGCTGCAGCGCGTGGGGCGATCGATCCACGCGGCGTTCCCGGGCCGCAGTCGGCACCCGCTGCGCGCGCTGGACGAGAAGGCGATGGAGATGGCGGCCCAGGACGCGGAGCTGCGGGCGGCCCTCTTCCGGTTCGTCGACGTTACGCCCGCCTGCCGCTCCCTCGACGATCTGGCCCGGCACCTGACCGGGTACCTCGACGAGGTCGGCGACCGCCCGCCGCCCATCGAGGCCGCGCTCAAGATGTCGGGCACGAAGGCGGGGCGGACCGCCCTGGGCGCCGCCTCCGCCGCCGGCGTTCGCCACATGGCCCATCGCTTCATCGTCGGCGAGTCGCCGCGCGACGCCCTGCGGCCGATCCGGCACCTGTGGGTCAACGGCGCCGCCGTCTCGCTCGATCTGCTGGGCGAGACCACCGTGACCCAGGCCGAGGCCGACCGCTACGCGGAGCGCTGCCACGACGCGCTGGAGACGCTGGCCGGCGCCGCGGTGGACTGGCCGGAGCGGCCGGTGCTCGAGGCCGACTCACAGGGCCCGCTGCCCCGGGTGAACCTGTCCGTCAAGGTGTCGGCGCTCACGCCGCTGCTGCGCCCCGAGGCCCCGACGGTGGGCCGCGACGACGCGGCCCGGCGCATGCGGCCGCTGCTTCGGCGGGCCAAGGAGCTCGGCGCGCACCTGCACATCGACATGGAGTCGGTGGACACGCTCGAGGCCACCACGGAGCTCGTGTTCGACCTGCTCGACGAGCCCAAGCTGCGTGACGGCCCCTCGGCCGGAATCGTCATGCAGGCGTACCTGCGTGACTCGCCGGAGCAGCTGGCCCGCGCGCTCGATTGGGCGCGGTCGACGCGGCGCAAGCCGCCGCTGGTCGTCCGGCTGGTGAAGGGCGCCTACTGGGACCAGGAGGTGGTCGAGGCCCGCCAGCACGGCTGGACCCCGCCGGTGTTCGAGGAAAAGCGCGACTCCGACCGCAACTTCGAGGCCCTCACCCGCACCCTCCTCGAGGGCTGGCCGTACGTGCGGCCCGCGATCGCGTCGCACAACCTGCGCTCCGTGGCGCACGCCGTGGCCTGCAACCGCGAGCTCGGGCGCGAGGACCGCGACATCGAGCTTCAGGTGCTGCGCGGCCTCGGCGACGACCTCGCGGCCGCCCTCTGCGAGCATCAGCTGCGCGTGCGGATCTACTGTCCCATCGGAGACCTGGTCGCGGGAATGGCCTACCTGGTCCGCCGGCTGCTGGAGAACACCGCGAACGAGTCCTTCCTGGGCGACCGGCAGCGCGGCGTCCCGGTCGAGGAGCTGCTGGCGGCACCGTGACCGTGACCGAGCAGCCGGCGGCGTTTCGCAACGAGCCGATCCTCGAGCTCCGGCGCGCGCCCGCACGCGAGTCGCTGCTGCAGGCGTTGCGCGCCCTCGACACCCGACTGCCGCTCGCCGTGCCGGTCCTGATCGGCGGAGACCGGGGGGCGACGGAGGGGATCGACTCCACCGACCCCGGCGCCCCCGAGCGGCTGATCGCCCGGGCCGGCCGCGCCGGGGCGGACGACGCGGCGGCGGCGGTGGAGGCGGCCGTCCGCGGCGCCCGCGAGTGGGCATCGCGCCCCGCCGCCGAGCGCGCCCAGATTCTTCGCGCCGCCGCGGACCGCCTGCGCGAGCGCCGGCTGGAGCTCGCCGCCCTGCAGGTGCGCGAATGTGCGAAGCCGTGGGGCGAGGCCGACGGCGACGTGTGCGAGGCGGTCGACTTCCTCGAGTACTACGCGCTCCAGGCCATCGCGCTGGAGCGCGGGCCCGAGCTGCTCCAGGCGCCCGGCGAGCGCAACACGATGCGCTACGTCCCCCGTGGGGTGGCGGCGGTGATCGCGCCCTGGAACTTCCCGCTGGCGATCCCCTGCGGGATGACCGCCGCGGCCCTGGCGGCCGGCAACGCGGTGGTGCTGAAGCCGGCCGAGCAGTCGCCCGGCAGCGCCGGCGCGCTGGTAGAGGCCCTCCACGCGGCCGGGGTGCCCGGCGACGCCCTGTCGCTGGTCCCCGGCTACGGCGAGGCCGGTGCCGCCCTCGTCCGCGACCCGCGCGTGCACGTGATCGCCTTCACCGGCTCCGCGGCGGTGGGCCTCGAGATCGTGCGCGCCGCCGGCGAGACCCCGGACGGCCAGCATCACGTGAAGCGGGTGGTCGCGGAGATGGGCGGCAAGAACTGCGTGATCGTGGACTCCGACGCCGACCTCGACGACGCCGTCCCGGAGATCGTGCGCTCGGCCTTCAACTACGCCGGCCAGAAGTGCTCCGCAGCCGCGCGCGTCCTCGTGCACGAGGCGGCCGCCGACGACCTGCTGGAGCGCCTGTCCGGCGCGGTCGACGTCCTCAAGGTCGGCCAGGCCGAGAGCTTCGCCACCGAGGTGCCGCCCGTGATCGAACGGGAGGCGCAGGATCGAGTGCGGCGCTACGCCGAGATCGCCGAGCGCGACGGGACGATCGTCGGGCGGGCGGAGGGCGGGCCCGGCGAGGGCTGGTTCTGTGCGCCCACCGTCGCTGCGGACCTGTCCCCCGACTCGGCCGTGCTGTGGGAGGAGGTCTTCGGTCCGCTGCTGGCCGTCACGCGCGTGCGCGATACCGACGAGGCCTGCGACATCGTCGACTCGCTCCCCTTCGCGCTTACCGGAGGCCTCTTCTCCCGCTCGCCGGCGACCGTCGAGCGGGTCGCCGCCCGCACGCCGGTGGGGAACCTCTACGTCAATCGCGGGATCACCGGGGCGATGGTCGCCCGCCAGCCGTTCGGCGGCAACCGGCGCTCCGGCAGCGGCTCGAAGGCCGGCGGGCCGGACTATCTCCTGCAGTTCGTGGAGCCGCGGGTCGTCACCGAGAACACCATGCGCCAGGGAATTCCGGTCGAGTAGACCTCTATCCTGCCGCCGCGTGGAAGCGCCCGCCTTCGATCTGCAGTCGCATTCCCTGCACTCCGATGGCGAGCTACCCGCCGCCCAGGTCGTCGAGAACGCGGCCGCGGCCGGGGTCGAGCTGCTCGCGCTCTCCGACCACGACACGGTCGACGGCGTGGACGAGGCTCTCGCCGCCGGCGCCCTCCACGGCGTACGGGTCGTGCCGGCCACGGAGATCTCGGCGGTCGACGGCGACTACGAGGACCTTCACGTGCTCGGGTACGGCATCGACCACCGCAGCGCCCTGTTGGCCGAGCGCCTGCGCGACGCCCGCGGCGATCGCGAGCGGCGCGCGGAGGCAATGACCGCGCGCCTGCGCGAGCTCGGCTTCGAGGTGGACCCGCAGCCGATCGAGGGGCGCCGGGTGACGGGCAAGCCGGTCGGGCGGCCCCACCTCGCGGCCGCGGTCCTCACCCATCCGGCCAACGCCGACCGGCTGGCCGCGGAGGGGCATGCCGACGTGTCCTCGTTCATCCCCGCCTACCTCATCCAGGGCAAGCCAGGCTACGTGGCGCGCACGCACCCGACGGTCGAGGAGGCCATCCGCTGGATCCACGAGGCCGCCGGCGTGGCCGTCTGGGCCCACCCCTTCTGGGACCTCGAGTCCGACGCCGAGGTGCTCGCCGCCATCGACCGCTACCGCGCCGTGGGCCTCGACGGCGTGGAGGCGTTCTACACGACCCACTCCGAGGCGCAGGCCGTGCTGCTGGCCGAGCGCTGCGCGGCGCTGGGCCTGCTCGCCACCGGCTCGTCGGACTATCACGGGCCCGGGCACCGGCTGTTCAACCGCTTCCGGGCGTTCGCGCTACACGGGGCCAAGGCCGCGCTCGGTCCGGTGGCCCACGGCACCCTCGCCGCCCCCGCCCGCGAGGGCAGCGGGCTCTGCCTCTGGCTCACGGGGTTGTCCGGCTCGGGCAAGTCGACCGTGGCCCGGCTGGCGGCCGGCCAGCTGCGCGACCGCGGCTACAAGGTCGAGGTCCTGGACGGCGACGACGTGCGCCAGAACCTGTGCGCCGGGCTGGGCTTCTCGCGCGCGGACCGCGACGAAAACGTGCGCCGGATCGCCTTCGTGGCGGACCTGCTGTCGCGCAACGGCGTGGTCACGTTCGTGGCCGCGGTCTCCCCGTTCCGGGCCGCCCGCGACGCGGCCCGCGCGCGCATGGGCACCCGCTTCGTCGAGGTCCACGTGCGCGCCTCCGTCGAGACCTGCGAGCGGCGCGACGTGAAGGGGCTCTACGAGCGCGCCCGCGCGGGCGAGATTCCCGGGTTCACGGGCGTCTCCGACCCGTACGAGGAGCCGCAGGCGCCCGAGCTCGCGCTCGAGACGGAGTCCGACTCGCCGCAGGTTTCCGCGGCGAAGCTCGTCGATGTGGTCGAGGAGCGCCTCGGCGGCCACGACGCGGACCGCGCCTCGCTCGCCGACCACGGTGCGGTTTCCGGGAGCGCTTGAGGGGCGGCGGCGCCCCGGTCGCATTCCCGGGAAGCCGTACACCTAAAGTGAGCTGAAGTCCGAGGGCGGGACAGGTAGCTTGGAGGCGTGTCGAGCGTCCTGACGATCAGCGAGGTGTCCCGGCGCAGCGGCGTGGCCGCTTCCGCGCTGCGCTTCTACGAGGAGCGCGGCCTGATCACCTCCGAGCGCGCCGGCTCGGGGCACCGGCGCTATCAGCGCCCGGTGTTGCGGCGGATCGCGTTCATCGTCTTCGCCCAGCGGATCGGCCTGTCCCTGGATGAGATCGGCGCCGAGCTCGCCAAGCTCCCGCCCGACCGCGCGCCCAACCGGCGCGACTGGTCGCGGCTGTCGCGCCGCTGGACCGCGCGCATAGACGAGCGGATCGCCGAGCTCGAGCGGCTCAAGCTGGGCCTGACGGAGTGCATCGGCTGCGGCTGTCTCTCGCTCGACCGCTGCCAGCTCGCGAACCCCGGCGATCGGGCCGCCCGCCTCGGCGCCGGCCCCCGCTACTGGGTGGGCGACCGGCCGGCCGGCTGAGCCTTCCCGCCCAGCTCGCGCTCGAACGGCGCGGGCCACCTCGGCGCCGCCGCTGGTCCGCTCGATCGCCGTCCGCGCCGCGCCCGTATGGTCCCGCCATGCCTCGGTACATCTGCGTGACCTGTGGGACCCAGTATCCGGACTCGGCCGACCCACCGCCCGAGTGCCCCATCTGCGTGGACCCGCGCCAGTACGTCCCGCCCGAGGGTCAGCGGTGGACCACGCTGGCCGAGCTCGCCGGCAGCCACCGAAACGAGATCCGGGCCGAGGGAGAGCTGGTCGGGATCGGCACCGAGCCGTCCTTTGCGATCGGCCAGCGCGCGCTGCTCGTGCCGTTCGGCGGCTCCAACCTGCTCTGGGACTGCATCACCCTGCTCGACGACGCCACCGCCGAGGAGGTCGAGCGGCGCGGCGGCCTAGCGGGGATCGCCATCTCCCATCCGCACTACTACTCCGCCATGGTCGAGTGGGCCCACCGCTTCGCGTGTCCGATCCACCTCCACGCGGCCGATGCCGAGTGGGTGATGCGACCGGGCGCGGCGATCGCGCACTGGGACGGTGACGCTCAGGAGCTGGGCCACGGCCTGACGCTCGTTCGCGGGGGCGGCCACTTCCCGGGCGGGACGATGCTTCACCGGGCGGACGGTGCCGGCCAACTCCTCACCGGCGACATCATCCAGGTGATCCCCGATCGCACCCACGTGGGGTTCATGTGGAGCTACCCCAATCTGGTCCCGCTCCCGGAGATCGCGGTGAGGGGGATCGCCGCGGCGGTCGGGCCGTTCGACTACGAGGCCATCTACGGCGCCTGGTGGGACCGGCTGATCCCGAGCGGGGCCAAGGACGTGGTGCGGCGCTCGGTCGAGCGCTACGGGGCGGCCCTGCGCGGGGAGCTCTGACCCGGGTCGCCCAACCACTCGGCGATCGGGACGCGCACGCCCAGGGAGGAGAAATCGCCCGCGGCGCGCATCTCCCGCGCCGCGGCGGCCATCGCGCCGACGGCCACCCAAGCCAGAGCGCCGCCGAGGCTGATCCGCTGCGCGCCGGCGGCGACGATCTCGTCCATCGACAACCGCGCCCGGGCGAGCACGTTCACCGGCCGCGAGACGGCCGCGGTCACCGCCCGGATCTCGTCCGCGTCCCGGAGGCCGGGGGCGTAGAGCACGTCGGCCCCCGCCCGCTCGTAGGCCTGGAGGCGGGCGACGGTGTCGTCCAGGTCCGGGTTGCCGCGGATGTGGTTCTCGGCCCGGGCGGTCAGCGTGAACGGAAACCCGACCGCTCCGGCGGCCTCGGCGGCGGCGGCCACCCGCTCGGTCGCGTGGTCGCGGTCGTAGATCTCGCCGCGCGGGTCCCAGTCCTCGATCGAGCCGCCCACGGCTCCGGCGGCGGCCACCCGCGAGATGGCCGCGGCGGCGTCCGCGGGCGTCGGCCCGTACCCGTTCTCCAGGTCTACCGACAGCGGCAGGCTCGAGGCCTCCGACAGGGTGCGGACGTGCTCCATCACCTCGTCGGCGGTGGCGCCGCCGTCCATGCGGCCCAACGTGAAGGCGAACCCGGAGCTCGTGGTGGCCAGGGCCTCGAATCCGAGCGCCTCGAGGACACGGGCGGAGCCCGCGTCCCACGGGTTGGGGATGATGAACGGGCGGCCCTGGTGCAGCTCGCGAAACCGGGCGGCCTTCTGCTCCTGCGTCGGTGGCACGGGTCAGCCTTTCGTCGAGGTCCGTGGCGCCGGACTGTGACATCCGGGACGCCCCGTCGCCGGACCGATCCGCCCTCATACCCGCGACGGATGCGCGCGCCGCGGCGATCCGCGACCATCGGCGTGTGCGCCCGCCATACCGCCGGCGGCTCCGGCGCCTGGCCGACATCGCCATCCCGTGGGGGGTGGGCATCTTCTACGTGCTCGTGGTCCTGGGCCAGGACCCCGACACGCGTCCGGTGCCCGCCATCTTCGGCTTGCTGCTCGCGATCGGGCAGGGCACGGCCCTGCATTGGCGCCGCTCGCACCCCGAGTGGGTCATGGCTTCGGCGCTGGCCGGTGGTCTCGGGTTCTGGCTGCTCGCCCCGGAGGTGGTCGTACCGTTCGCGGGGCTGTTCGCGGTCGCCGCCCTGGCGGCCACCCGCAGGCCGCGCGTCTCGCTCGTGGGGCTGGCGGCCCTCCTGGCGCTGACCGCGCTCAGCTTCATCACGACCACGGTCGAGGACACGCTGTTCACCGCCGCCGTGGCCTTCGGCGCATGGGCGCTCGGGGAGGCGGCGCGTAGCCGCCGCATGGCGATCGAGGAGGAGGCACGCCGCGCCGTGAGCGAGGAGCAGGCGACCATCGCGCGCGAGCTCCACGACGTGATCGCGCACAGCGTCTCGGTGATCGTCGTGCAGGCGGCCGCCGCCGAGGAGGTGTTCGAGAGCCGGCCCGATCAGGCGCGGGCCGCGCTCCGATCCATCGAGCGCTCCGGCCGCGACGCGCTGGGGGAGCTGCGTCGGCTGCTGAGCGGAGTACGGCCGGGCGGGGACGGTGAGCCCACGCATCCCCAGCCCGGCCTGGACCGCCTGGACGAGCTCGCCGCGCCGCTGCGCGCGGCCGGCCTGACCGTGGTGGTGCGTCGCGAGGGGGAAGCGTCGGTGCTGCCGGCGAGCGTGGACCTCTCCGCCTTCCGGATCGTCCAGGAGGCGCTCACGAACACGCTGAGGCACGCGCGGGCGGCGCGCGTCGAGGGGGCCGTCCGCTTCGGGGCCGACGCCGGCGAGGGGGGCGGGCGCGACGACGGGGGGGCGGGG
>Ga0081538_10002867_pt1 | contig 16478 bp, 19 predicted proteins | sample TabmetS5T2R1_FD_71022 | JGI IMG/M metagenome (GOLD analysis project Ga0081538, IMG submission 71022) | Tabebuia heterophylla rhizosphere microbial communities from the University of Puerto Rico - S5T2R1 | ecosystem: Host-associated > Plants > Roots > Rhizosphere ... | reverse complement strand
GTGGAGATCTCGTTCAAGGGCAGCGATTCTAGGCGCCGGCCCGTCAGCGCACGGCGGGGCTTCTGGCCAGGAACTCCTCGAACGCCTCCAGGGCCGCCTCGGGGTCGCGGCGCCCGACCCCGATGCGGAAGCGATCGCCGGGCACGTCCGCCAGGTCGGACGAAAAGATGCCGGCCGGCAACAGCACCACGCCGGCCTCCTCGACGAGCCGGCGGCAGAAGTCCTCCACGCCGTCCTCCCCCAGGTAGCGCGGGAAGCAGACGCAGCCTCCCGCCGGAGGCTCCCATTCGAAGAGGTCCTCGTGGCGGGCGAAGAACGCCTCGAAGACCGGCAGGTTCGCGGCGATGATGTCGCGGTTCCGGGCGCGGATCGCCTCCCCGTTCCGGAGCGCGATCGCGGCAAGCAGCTCGCTGGGAGCGGAGTTGCAGATCGACGTGTAGTGCCTGCGCCGCTCCAGCCGCTCGAGGACCGCGGGGTCGCGGCAGGCGATCCAGCCGATGCGCAGCCCGGGCAGGCCGTAGGCCTTGGACATCACGTTCAGGGAGATCGCGCTGAACGAGAGATCGGCGGCCTGCGGCAGGGTTCGCTCCGGGTCGAGCTCGAGCCCCCGGTAGACCTCGTCGCTGAAGAGCCGGATCCCACGCTCGTCGCAGAGCGCGGCCAGTCGCCGGAAGTCGGCGGGCTCGGCCAGTCCGCCGGTCGGGTTGTTGGGGAGGTTGACCGCCACGAGGCGAGTATTCGGGCGGAGCAGGCTCTCGAGCTCGTCGAGATCGAGGGACCAGCCGGTCTCCGGGCTGAGCGGAAGGCCGCTGACCTCGGCGCCCGTGGCCAGCGCGACCGACTCCATGGACTGGTAGTTGGGGACGGTGAGCACCGCATGCTCGCCCGGCCCCACCAGCTCCTGCATGGCCCAGAAGATCGCCTCCTCCGCGCCGGCGAAGGAGAGGACGTCGCCGGGCCCGACCTCCTCATACGTGTCGGCGATGGGCCGGAGCAGGCGCTCGCCGCCCCTGACGGGAACGTACGACAGCGGCAGGTTGTCGAGGGCCTCGCGCTCCTCGTCGGTGGCCATATCCAGCAGCTCGCGGATGGTGAGCGTCTGGGCGTCCGACGCTGTCAGGTGGTGGGGCGCGGAGAACTCCCAGCGGCCGAGGTGGACCTCGAGCCGGAAGTCCGGAAGGGGGCGCCCGCCCGTCATGAACGGCGGCGGTTCAGCTCCGCGAAGGCGTCGCTGAAGCCGAGCCCGCGCGAGGCCAGCAGAACGGCCAGGTGGTAGAGGACGTCGGCCGCCTCGGCCGCGACGCGCTCGTCGGGCTCGTCGCCCGCCGCGCGGGCGACCTCGTCGGCCTCCTCTCGCACCTTGTCGCCGATCCGGGCGGGATCGTCGAGCAGCTCGGTCGTATAGCTGCCCTCGGGGCGCTCGGCCCGGCGCTGCGCGATCGTGCGCTCGAGCGCGGCGAGCGCCTCGGCTGGAAGGGGCCCCAGGTCGCCGTTGTGGAAGCAGGTGCGCTCGCCCGTGTGGCAGGCCGGACCGGCGGGCTCGACCAGCGCGAGGACGGCATCGGCGTCGCAGTCCCAGCGCAGCTCCCTCACGCGCTGCACGTTGCCCGAGGTCTCTCCCTTGTGCCACAGGGCCCCGCGCGAGCGCGACCAGAACCACGTCTCGCCGCTCGCACGGGTGCGCTCGAGAGCCTCGCGGTTCATGTACGCGAGCGTCAGCACCTCGCCCGTGCGCGCGTCCTGTACCACGCAGGGCACGAGTCCCTCCTCGTCGAAGTGAATCGCTTCCACGCTCCGATTCTGTCAGGAGCTCTCGACCGGCAGCTTGAGGAACTCCCAGACGGCCCCGATCGCGTCGAACCCGAGCTTGCGATAGAGGTGCTGGGGCCAGTCGGAGGCGTCGGTCAGGAGGAAGACCGGTTCGCAGCCGTCGGCCGTCGCGGCGTCCGCGGCGGCGAGCACCACCGCGCGGGCGTAGCCGCGCCCGCGACGCGCCTCGAGCGTCCCCACCTCGTCCACCTGGGCCAGGCGCTCGTCCGAGTAGAGCCGGCACGCGCAGCCGAGCTCGTTCACCGGTGCGGCGAAGTCGCGGGTGGACCAGGCGCGCGTGTAGCGCTCGTCCATTCCGGCGAGCTGGCGCACGGCCTCCTCCTGCCAGCCGAACGGCTGCTCGCGGCGGAAGGCGGCCAGGACGGCCGCCCCGTGCTCCCGGCTCACCTCGCCGGCGAGCCCCGCCTCCGCCGGGCGGTCGGGCTCCCGGCGGCGGACCATGACCAGCAGCCGGAAGGCGTTCCAGCCCTGTGAGGAGAGGGCCGGGGCCAGGCGGGCCCCAAGCGCCTCGTCGTGCACCACCAGCTTGCGGTGGGCGACGGTCGCGAGCAGCTCGTCCGCCTCGGCCACGAGCGCCCCGGCGGTCGCCTCGGAATCCTCCACGCGGATCGCGTTGAGCTGCCACACGAGCGGCAGGCTCGGCGTCAGCAGGGCCACCCCGTGCGGAGTTGCCCGGCGCTCGTCGCAGACACGTTCATCGGTCTCGCGCAGGAACGCCCTGACGCGATCCAGCTCCGTCATCCTCATTCGATCCCGAGACGGTCGAGCAGCCCCTCGTCCCGGCGCCAGCCCTTCCGCACCCGCACGGTCAGATCGAGGTGCACCCGGCGGCCGGTCGCGCGCTCGATCTCCCGCCGCGCGGCGACGCCGACGGCCTTCACCATGCGGCCGCCCGCGCCGACGAGAATCCCCTTCTGCGACTCCGTCTCGGCCCACAGCCGTGCCCGCACGACCAGGAGTCCGTCGTCGCGCTGCTCGAGCTCGTCGATCTCAACCTCCACCGCGTGCGGAAGCTCCTCGCGCGTGCGCAGCAGCACCTGCTCGCGGACGAGCTCGGCCAGCCGCACCCGCTCGGGCAGGTCGCTCTTCTCCTCGGGTGGGTAGAGGAAGGGGCCTTCGGGGAGCAGCGAGACGACTTGCTCCACGAGCTCCGCGACACCATCGCCCGTGAGCGCGCTTATCGGGAAGATCTCGCTCTCGAGGCCCAGGTCCGCCGCCTCGGCGAGCGCGGCGAGGGTGCGCCCGCGGTCGAGCTTGTCGACCTTGTTTACGGCGATCACAGACGGCAGCCCCACGTTCCGCACGGCGCGCGCTATGAAGCGGTCCCCGGGGCCTACGCGCTGCTCGCCGTTGAGGAGAAACAGCACGGCGTCGGCCTCCGAGAGGGCGCGCTCGACCCGCCCCTGCATCCGCTCCGTGAGCGCGTCGCGGGGACGCTGCACACCCGGGAGATCGACCAGCACGAGCTGCCAGTCCGTGCCCGTGGCGATGCCGCGGATCTCGCGGCGCGTGGTCTGCGGCTTGTCCGACACGATCGCCACCTTGCCGCCGACGATCCGGTTCACGAGCGTGGACTTGCCCGCGTTCGGGCGACCTGCGAGAGCGACGAAGCCCGCGCGGGTCACCGTTCAGCCGCAAGCACCCGGCTCGGCCGGGTGCGCGCGGATTTCGTCCAGCACGCGTGCCTGCAGAGCCAGCATCTCGCCCTGATCGGTCTCGTGGTCGTAACCGCAGAGGTGGAGAACGCCGTGGACCATGGCCTCGACCAGGTCCTCCGTGTGCTCGGGGCAGATCACGACGTCGCCCAGCTCGCGCGGCCCGGCGGTGTGCTCGGCCTCGTCGACGGGGAAGGAGAGGACGTCGGTCGGCCGGTCGTGGCCGCGGTGCTCCCGGTTCAGGCGCCGGATCTCGTCCTCGCCCACGAGTGCCACCGCGAGGTGCCCGTCGTCGACTCCGGCCGCGGCCAATGCGTCGAGCGCGGGGCGTCGCAGCGCCTCGGGCGCCTGGATGAGGTCGAGGTCGATCAGCCCTGCTGCCGGCGCGCCTGGCGCAGCGCTGGCGCCTGCTGCTCGGCGTACTCGTTGTAGGCGGCGACGATCCGCTGCACCAGCTTGTGCCGCACCACGTCCTCGCTCCCGAAGCGAACGAACTCGATCCCCTCCACCCGCTTGAGGATCTCGCCGATCACGACGAGGCCCGATGACTGGTCCTTGGGGAGATCGATCTGCGTGATGTCGCCCGTGACGACCATCTTCGAGTTGAAGCCGAGCCGGGTGAGGAACATCTTGATCTGCTCCGGGCTCGTGTTCTGGGCCTCGTCGAGGATGATGAAAGAGTCGTTAAGCGTGCGCCCGCGCATGAAGGCCAGCGGCGCCACCTCGATCACTCCGCGCTCCAGGTGCTGGTTGACCTTCTCCGGCTCGAGCATGTCGTAGAGGGCGTCGAACAGCGGCCTCAGGTAGGGGTCGACCTTGGCGGCGATGTCGCCCGGCAGGAACCCCAGCCGCTCCCCGGCCTCGACGGCGGGGCGAGTCAGCACGATCCGGTTGACCTCCCGGCGCGACAGGGCCGCCACCGCCATCGCCACCGCGAGGAACGACTTGCCCGTGCCCGCGGGGCCGATGCCGACGGTGATCGTCGAGTTGCGGATCGCGTCGACGTAGCGCTTCTGGTTGACCGTCTTCGGCGCCACCTTCGTGCTGCGATGGCGCCAGACCACGTCCTCGAGGATGCGGCTCGGGCTTTCGTGACGGTCGAGGGCGCCGCCGATCGCCTCGATCGTGCCCGGTGCGATCTCATGGCCCTGCTGGACGAGGTCGGTCAGCTCTCGAACAACCGTGCGACCCATCGCCACGTCGTCGTCCGAGCCGTCCAGGGTGAGCACGTTCCCTCGCAGGAACACCTCGCAGTCGAGATGGTCCTCGAGCGTCTTCATGATTGCGTCGCCCGGGCCGGCCAGCTCGGCGGCCACCTCGTTGGGGAGCTCTAGCTGGGTGCGCACTAGGAGGTAAGACGCTCCTTCACGGCCGCGCTCACGCGCTTGCCGTCGGCTCGCCCCTTCACCTTCGGCATCACGAGCGCCATCACCTTGCCCATCTCCTTGGGCGAGGAGGCGCCCGACTCGGCCACCGCGTCGCCGACGATGGCTCCGAGCTCCTCGTCCGAGAGCTGCTTCGGGAGGTAGGAGGCGATGATTTCGGCCTCGAGCTCCTCGGCCTCGGCCCGGTCCTCGCGGCCCCCGTCGCGATAGGCCTCGGCCGCCTCGAGGCGCCGCTTGCGCTCGCGCTGGAGCACTTCGATGTCGTCCGCGCCATTCTCCTTGGCGGCTTTCTGAAGCTCGCTGGCGATCAGTCGCAGCGCGTGCACGCGCTGCTTTTCACCCGCTTTCAGGGCGTCCTTCACGTCACTCTGCACCTGCTCCAGCACGGACAAGGCTTCAAGTGTAGGAGGGCAACGGACCGCAGGGCGAATCCGCCCTAATCCGGCAGAATCGCGACGACGCGCGCCGGCGCCGCGCCCGCGCCCTCGATCGGCAGCGGGAAGCAGGCCACCTGGAAGCCGGTGGGCGGCAGTTCGCCCAGGTTCGCAAGGCGCTCGATCTGCGCGTAGGGGATGTCGCACTGGTGAGCCGCCCAGAACACGCCGGGCTCCTGGCGCTCGAGCGCCTGCTGCGCCTGGAAGTACAGCGGCCCGTCCCAGCCCCACGCGTCGATGCCCATCACCCGCACGCCGCCCTCATAAAGCCAGCGCGTGGCCGCGGCAGTGACCGCTGGGCCGAGCGCCAGGTACCCCGCCTCGTCAAGCGACGCGTCGCGGCCGGTCCGCACGAGCACGATCTCCCCCTCGGCAAGCTCATGCCCGATGCGACCGAGCTCGGCCTCGAGATCCTCCACGTCGACGGCCTCCCCATCGGCCTTCCCGGTCATGTCGAGCACCACGCCGGGGCCGAAGAACCATTCCAGCGGCAGCTCGTCGATCGTCTGCGCGCGCTCGCCCTGGATGCGCGAGTTGTAGTGCCACGGGGCGTCGACGTGGGTCGAGTTGTGCGTCCCGAAGCGGGTGAAGGTCTCGACTGCCCAACCCTCGCCGTCGCGGAGCAACCGGGCCGGCACCCCCAGAAGCGTCTCGATTTGGAGGGCTCCGTCGGCGTGATCCGAGAACTCGATGTCGGTGCGCAGCGCCTCGGGCGTCTCGGCCGGACTTTGGCGGATGGGCGCGGAGAGGTCGACGAATCGCATCCGTTCGAGGCTATCCGCTCAGCAGCAGGGCGCACCAGCCGTGCAGTCGCAGCCGGCGCCGCTCACGGAGTGGCGCGAACGCCTCCGCCACGGCGTCCGCCTCCTCCTCGAGGAGCCCGGACGCGATCAGCGCTGCAGGCTTGTCGGTCATCAGCTCGGCCACCCGCTGGAGCAGCGCGCCCGTGAGGTTGGCCGTGACGGTGGCGGCCACGGGCGGCTGCCGCTCACGAAGGTTCAGCCGCTCGACACGGGCCAGCTGCGTGCCGTTGGCGCGGGCGTTCGCGCGCGTCGCCTCCAGCGCCGCCGGCTCGTTGTCGAACGCGCTGACCGGCCGGAAGCCGAGCTTCGCCGCGGCGATCGCCAGCACGCCGGAGCCGCAGCCAAGGTCGACGAGCGGGCCGCTCGGCTCGAGTGCGAGCAGCAGCTCGAGGGAGAGCCGTGTGGTCGGATGCGCGCCGGTGCCGAAGGCCTGCCCCGGGTCGATCACGAGGTCGACCGTGCCCGGGCGAGGCTCGCTCCAGGGCGGACGGACGAACAGGCGATCGCCTACGAGCACAGGCTCGTGAAAGCGCTTCCAGCGCTCGCCCCAGTCGGCGGCGACCTCCCCGCCGCTCACCCGCACGCGCGCGCCGGCAATCTCCGCCTCGCCCACGGGCAGCACCGGGAGCTCGCCCGGAGCCCCATAGATCGCGTACTCGACGAAGCCGTCGCCGTCCACCTGCTCGACGCCCGACGGAGCGAGCTCGAGAAGGGCGGCCAGCACCCGCTCGGAGTCGTCCGCGGCCGCCCGAACGGCGAGCCTGATCAGCGGAAGGCCCGCTTCAGCTTGCCGACGAGCGACTCGGCGGCCGGCTCGCGCAGGTTGTCGTCCGTCAGCGAATCCCGGAGCTCCTCCAGAAGCTCGCGCTGACGGCCGCTGAGGTCGCGCGGGACCACGACGTTCAGGACGACCCGCTGGTCGCCGCGCCGCCCCCGGCCGATGGTCGGCATGCCGTGGCCGCGCAGAGTGATGACCGTTCCCGGCTGCGTACCGGGCGCCACCTCGATCCGCTCCTCGCCGTCGAGCGTGGGCACGGTGAGCGTCGCGCCCAGGGCCGCCGCCGGCGCCGGCACGTCGACAACGGTCACGAGGTCGTTGCCATCGCGCAGGAAGCGCTCGTCCTCGGTGACGCGCACGAGCACGTAGAGGTCGCCGGGCGGGCCTCCGTGCTCCCCGGCGTGACCGCGGCCGGCGAGGCGAATCCGCTGCTCGTCCGCGATCCCGGCCGGCACGTCCACCTCCAGCGTCCTGCGCACGGCCCGGCGGCCCCGGCCGTTGCATTCCCGGCAGGGCACCGATGGGACGCGGCCCTCTCCGCCGCAGACGTCGCAGGCCTGCTCGCGGACCAGCTGGCCGAAGGCGGTGCGAGTGACCGCCCGCATGCGGCCGGCGCCGCCGCAGCGGGAGCAGGTCTCGACTGTCGTGCCCGGCTCGGCGCGGCTGCCTCCGCAGCGCTCGCAGGCGTCGACCACGTCATAGGCGACGTCGACGGTCCTGCCGCGAGCGGCGTCCTCCAGCGAGATCTCGACCGCCACGGCCACGTCCCCGCCCTGCACACGGCCCGAGCCGCGCCCGAAGGCAGCGCCGAAGGGGTCGCCGCCGAAGAAGGCGTCGAAGATGTCGGCAAAGGAGCCGAAGCCGTGGGCGGTGGACGCGAACCCGCGCGACTCCAGCCCCTCGAACCCGTAGCGGTCGTAGGTGGCGCGCCGCTCGGCGTCCGAGAGGATCTCGTAGGCCTCCGCGGCCTCCTTGAACTTCTCCTCGGCCTCGGGATCATGGCTGTTCACGTCCGGGTGCAGTTCGCGGGCGAGCGTGCGGAACGCCCGCTTTATCTGCCTCTCGTCGGCGTCAGGGGCGACGCCGAGCACCTCGTACGGGTCGCGTCTCACTCGTCGTATACCTCGGCCACGAAGCGCGACAGCTCACGTGCCGCCTGCCGCACTGAAATGATCGCCTGTGGATAGTCCATTCGCAGCGGCCCGACCACGGAGACGGCTCCGAGGTTGCGCCGCGCGAGTCCGTAGTTGGCCGCCACGATGCTCAGCGATCGAAGCTCGGGCGTCACGTTCTCGCTGCCGATGCGGAGGTACACGCTCGGCTCCGTGAGCGACTCGCGCAGCACGCCGAGCAGCGCCCTGCGGTGCTCGAGCACCTCGAGCAGGGCGCCGATCTGCGACAGCTCCTGGAAACGGTGCTCGGAGAGGAGCCGCGCCGCGCCCTCCATGAACAGGTTGCTCTCGGCCGTGCTCTCCAGCTCCGTGAAGGCGGGCGCGACCGTGGCGAGGAAGCCGCTCTCCCGCTCCGAGAGCTCCGAGTCCGTGAGCCTGGACTGAAGCATCCGGGAGCCGACGTCGAGCCCGCCGAGCGCCTCGTTCAGGTAGCTGCCGGCCCAGTCGACGAGTCCCGGGTCGACCGGCTCGTCGTACGAGACCACCCGCTTCGTCACGCCGCCGGTCGAGGTGATCACCACCACCATCGCGACCTGCGGCTGGAGGAGCAGCACCTCGACGCGACGGATGGTGGCGGTCTCGATCGGCGGGGCGGTGACGAGGGCGAGCAGGTTGGTGACCTGGGACAGCTGCTCGCTCGTGGCGCGCATGGCCTCGTCGACCTCGCGCCGCATCGTCGAGAGCTCGAGCGGCCTTCTCAGGGCCGGCAGCCTGCCCTCCGCAAGGAGGTCGTCGACGTAGACCCGGTAGCCGCGGTCGGTCGGAACCCGCCCGGCGGAAGTGTGCGGGTGCTCCAGCAGGCCCCCCTCCTCGAGCCGTGCCAGCTCGCCGCGCACGGTCGACGGACCCCAGGGGACGTCGTCGAGCTCGGCGATCCACTTGGAGCCCACGGGCTGGTCGAGCTCGACGTGCGCCTCGACGACCTTGCGGAGGATGAAGCTTTGGCGGGGAGTGATCTCCACGCCTCTAAAGGTATCCGGCGCCTACCCAGTCTCCAGCTCTGCCTCGGCGTTGCGGATGATCCGCTTGCCGCCCTGCTCGGCCTCGGTGTCGATCACGACGCGCCCGTCGCGCTCCTCCTTGACGCTGCCCGTGATCGTGATCTCCTGCTCGGGGAAGCCCATTCCGCGAAACTGGACGGACAGCCGCTTGAGCGCCCGCGGGTCGCCGCCCGCCGCGTTCACGTTCGCCCGCGCCACCTGCGCCATCGTGTACAGACCGTGCAGGATGTTTCCCGGGAGCCCGACCTGCTTGGCGAACTCCGGGTCGATGTGGATCGGGTTGAAGTCGCCCGACGCGCCCGCGTAGCGGTGCGGGAGGTACTTGTCGGGCGTCACCTTCAGCTCGACCTGCATCACGACGCGCCCCTGACTATGTTCGTCCAGGTGCCGCGTACGACTTCCCGGCCGTCCTGATTGCGCGACACGGACTCGAAGACGTAGAACGCCATGCCGCCCTTGTCCGAGATGTCCTTCACCGACGTCTCGGTGGTGATCGTGTCGCCCGCGCATACGGGCTCGCCCCAGACGAACTCCTGCGAGCCGTGCACCATCATCGCGAAGTTGATGCCCACCTCAGGATCGAGCACGGCCGGCCCGACGGAGCCCGCCGAGTAGACGACCGCGAACATCGGCGGCGCCGGGATGTCGCGAAAGCCAGCCTCTCGCGCCTTCGCGCGATCGAAGTAGATCGGGTTGTCCTCGCCGACCGCGTAGGCGTACTCGCGGATCTTCTCCTTGCCCACCTCGTATTCGAACGGCGGGTAGGTCTTCCCCTGGGCGTCGGTCTTGACTGGCAAGGCGGGGCAGTCTATGCAACCTGAAGCGGCGCGCCCCACCCCCCGGGAGGACGCACCGCCCCAGCTTTAAGCCGCGTCGCGCAGAGCCTGGGCTTCGGCGAGAGTCGAGAGCTTCCGGAGCGCCGCCTCTTCCACCTGGCGTACGCGCTCGCGGGTGATGGAGAACATCTTGGCGACCTTGTCGACCGTCTGCGGCTCCTCGCCGCCGAGGCCGTAGCGAAGCACGAGGATGCGCCGCTCGCGGTAGGGCAGGTGCTCGAGCACCGCGTAGAGGCGCTCGTGCATGAGCGACTCCATGGCCGCGTCGAAGGGCGACTGCGTGGCCTCGTCCGGGATCAGGTCGCCGAACTCGGCCGCGTCGGCGTCGGCGCCCACCGGCTTGTCGAGCGAGACGAGCGGCTGGGCCGCGCGCATGATCACGTCCGCCTCGACCGGGTCGACGCCCGCGAGCGCCGCGATCTCCTCGACGGTCGGGTCGCGGTCGCCCACCGCCTCGAGCTTTCGCTGGGCCCCATCGAGCTTCTTGAGGACGTTGTCGATGTGGATGGGGATCCGGACGGTGCGGGCCTTGTCGGCGATGCCGCGCGAAATCGCCTGACGGATCCACCAGGTGGCATAGGTCGAGAACTTGAAGCCCTTGCGGTAGTCGAACTTCTCCACCGCCCGGATCAGGCCGACCGTGCCCTCCTGGATCAGATCGAGAAAGGGAAGCCCCTGATTGCGGTAGCGCTTGGCGATCGAGACCACGAGGCGCAGATTGGCGCGCGTCATGTGGTCCTTCGCCTCGAGGTCGCCGCGCTCGATGCGCTTGGCGAGATCGAGCTCCTCCTCGGCCGTCAGCAGGGGCGTCTCGGCGATGCCGTCGAGGAACTGCTGAAGGGAGTCGAGAGTCGGGTCGGGGGCAGGCTGAGGGGTTAGCGTATCCGTGGTCACGCGACCAAGCTACGACGGCGTCCTAAGCGCTCTCTAAAAACTCCGCAAACCGGAGATTTAGGCGGGAAAGGCCATCAGCCGCTGCCGTCGCCCGACAGCTCGAGCACCGCGAGGAAGGCCTCCTGCGGGACCTCGACCCGGCCCAGCTGCTTCATCCGCTTCTTGCCTGCCTTCTGCCGCTCGAGCAGCTTGCGCTTTCGCGTCACGTCGCCGCCGTAGCACTTCGCGATCACGTCCTTGCGCACGGGCCGGACCGATTCCCGGGCGATGATCTTCGAGCCGATCGCGGCCTGTATCGCCACTTCGAACTGCTGGCGAGGGATCTGCTTCTGCAGCCGCTCTGCGATGGCGCGGCCCGCGGGGTACGCCTTGTCGCTATGAACGACTATCGAGAGCGCGTCGACCTTGTCGCCGGCCAGCAGGATGTCGAGCTTCACGAGGTCGCCCTCGCGCAGGCCGATGAGCTCGTAGTCGAGCGATGCGTAGCCCTTCGTGCGCGACTTCAGCTGGTCGAAGAAGTCGAGCACGATCTCCGCCAGCGGCAGGTCGTAGTGGAGCTGTACGCGCTGCTGGGAGAGGAACGCCATGTCGACGTGCGTGCCCCGGCGCTCCTGGCAGAGCTCCATCACGGATCCCACGTGCTCCCGCGGGCACAGGATCGTGGCCCGGATGTAGGGCTCCCGTATCGAGGCGATCAGGGCGCGGTCGGGCATGTCCGAGGGCGAGTGGACCACCAGCTCCGTCCCGTCGGTGAGCGTGACCTCGTACTCCACGTTCGGCGTCGTGGCGAGCAGCTCGAGGTCGTATTCACGCTCTAGGCGCTCGCGCACGATGTCCATGTGCAGGAGGCCGAGGAAGCCGCAGCGGAAGCCAAAGCCGAGCGCCTGGCTCGTCTCGGGCTCCCAGCTGAGCGCGGCGTCGTTGAGGGAGAGCTTCTCGAGCGCGTCCCGAAGGTCCGGGAACAGGTCGGTCTCGACCGGAAACAGGCCGCAGAACACCATCGGCTTGATCTCCCGATAGCCGGGAAGCGGCTCGCTGGCGGCCCCGGCCTTCGTCGTCAGCGTGTCGCCCACCCGCAGCTGTGACACGTCCTTGATCCCCGTGATCACGTAGCCGACCTCGCCGGCATGGAGCACGTCTACCGGCCGCATCTCGGGGCCGAAGAACCCGATGTCGTCGATGTCGGCCTGGGTTCCGGCCTGCATGGCGAGTATCGCGTCGCCCTTGCGCAGCGCCCCGTCGACCACGCGGACGTACGCGATCACGCCCCGGTACTGGTCGAACTCGGAGTCGAAGATGAGAGCCCGGGCGGGGGCGCCGGAATCGCCCTCGGGCGGCGGGATCCGCTCGACGAGCGCCTCGAGCAGCTCCGTAACTCCCTCGCCGGTCTTGGCGGAGAGGCGGATCACGGCGTCGGGATCCTCGCCCAGCAGCTCTCCGATCTCCCCCGCCACCCGCTCCGGCTCGGCGCCCGGGAGGTCGATCTTGTTCATGGCCGGGATCAGCTCGAGGCCGGCGTCCACGGCGAGGTAGGTGTTGGCCACCGTCTGTGCCTCGACGCCCTGGGCGGCGTCGACCAGCAGGAGCGCGCCGTCGCATGCGGCCAGCGAACGCGACACCTCGTATGTGAAGTCCACATGGCCGGGCGTGTCGATCAGGTGGAGGCGGTAGAGCTGCCCGTCCCGCGCCGTGTACTCGACCCGCACCGCCTGCGCCTTGATCGTGATTCCCCGCTCGCGCTCCAAGTCCATCGAGTCGAGCAGCTGGGGCCGGTGGTCGCGCGCGTCGACCGCCCCGGTCAGCTCGAGGATGCGGTCGGCCAGCGTGGACTTCCCATGATCGATGTGGGCGATGATCGAGAAGTTCCTGATGTTGCGGGCAGGAGCTGCCATGCGGCTCCGAGTATGGCGATACCTCACTAGATGACTGATCCAGTCATCTAAAGTGCCGGGCGGACTCGTGGGGAGGAGTGATGTTGATGTAGTCAAGGCCGTATTCGCGGCCTTCGCGGAGCGCGACCTGGAGCGCGTGCTCGAGCTCTCCGTGCCCGACGTCGAGTTCATCGCCGTGACGAGCGACTATGCCGGCCGCACCGAGCCTTACCGCGGGCACGACGGCATTCGGCAGTACTTCCGCGACGTGGAGGAGGTCTGGGACGAGCTGCGCCTGACGCCGACGGACTATCGGGTTGTCGGCGACCAGGTGCTCGTGACGGGTCGCGTCAGCGCCCGCTCGCCCGCGCGGGTCGTGTCGGGCTCGACCGGTTGGGTGTGGCGTGTGCGCGACGGCAAGGTGGTCCGGGGCCGGGCATATGCCTCGGCCGAGGATGCGATTGCGTCGGTCAGCGGCTGAGGAGCAAACGCCTGATCTCCCGCGTCTCGGGCACCCGAAGCGCCCACACCGCCGCCGCGTAGACGACCACGCCCGCCCCGATCCCGCCGAGAACCGACACCGCCTGCGCGAGCAGCGAGCGGCCGAACGCGGCGTCAAGCCCGTACCAGACCGCGTAGGCAATCGCCCCGAGGGCCGCGGCCGCGACCACCATCCGGAGCACGGAGGCGAGCGTCCGGGCGCCCTCGATGCCGCCGAGGTCACGGCGCAGGATCCAGCCCTGCGCGACGCACATCGCGACAGTGCCCGCCACCGTGCCGATCACGATGCCCGCGATCTCGAATGGGCCGTAGAGCAGGGCGGCGAGCACGGCGTTCACGACGAGGTTGACGCCGGCGAGCGCGGTTGTCGCCCAGGGACGCTGCAGGCTGAAGAAGGTGCGGGAGAAGAGCAGGCTGACCCCCTGGAAGGGGAGCGAGATCGACCACCAGAACATCGCCGTGGAGGTCAGGTCGGTGGCCTCGTCGCCGAACGCCCCGCGCTCGTAGACCAGGCGGACGATCGGCTCCGCCAGCACGGCCATCAGGACGGCGCTCGGGATGAGCAGCAGGCAGATCTGGCGCACCCCGCCCGCCATCGTCCGGCGCAGGTCTTCCCGTGCGCCGCGGCTCGCGAAGCGCGCCAGCGTGGGAAACAGGATCGTCGCGATCGAGATCGAGAACAGGCCCTGCGGCAGCTGATAGATGCGAAAGGCCTTGTCGATCGCCGCCGGCGCCTGATCCGAGACGAGCGTGCCGAACAGCGAGTTGATCAGCAGGCTCAGGTTGATCAGCCCGAGCGCGATCGTGACCGGCAGCATCAGCTTCAGCACGCGGCGCACGCGCTCGTCGCGCCAGTCGAGCCTCAGCATGAAGCGCCCGCCGCGGCCGCGCAGCCAGGGCAGCGGCAGCAGGAACTGGACGACCGTGCCGGCGAGGATCCCGATCGCGTACGCGTAGATCTCGTCGTCCTCCGGCAGCACCGGCACCAGCCCGACGAGCGCCAAGATGATCACGAGGTTCCAGGCCACGGGGGCCAGGGCCGGGACCGCGAAGTGCTCGAAGGAGTTCAGCATCCCGACGACCAGCCCGGACAGCGCCAGGAGGACGACGATCGGGAACATCAGCCGGCTGAGGTTCACGGTGAGGTCCCTCAACGCCGGCTGGTCGTCGAAACCCGGGGCGAACACCGCCATCAGCGGCTCGGCGAAGATGACGAAGAGGGCGGTGAGGGCGCCCAGAATGAGGCAGATGAGAAAGAAGAGGCTGGAAGCCACGCGAAACGCCTCGCGGCGTTCCCCGCGCTCGAGCAGCTCCGTGAACACGGGCACGAACGCCCCTTGAAGCGCCGAGTCGGCGAACAGCGCCCGCAAGAGGTTGGGCACCTGGAAGGCGATCGTGAAGGCCGACATCGCGCCCGTCACCCCGAAGTAGCTGGCCGCGACGACCTCGCGGGCCAACCCGAGCACGCGGGACAATCCAGTGGCGAAGGAAAAGAAGACGGTGTTGCGGGCCAGCCGCCGGGCGTGGCCGGGGCGCTCGGGAGCGTTGGTGCTCACGAGGCGCGCGCTACACTGCTCGGTCGCCGCGTCCTTGCTTCGGTCGCGGCCTCGCTGTCTATGGCCAACATTCCTTCACAAGAAAAGCGGATCCACCGGGCGGAGCGAGAGCGGCTCGAGAACCGCCGGCGCACCTCCCAGGTGAAGACGTGGTTTCGGCGCCTCGAGTCCGCCGTCCGCGACGGCGACCCCACCCGCGCCGACGACGAGCTCCGCCGCCTCACCTCGCGGATCGACAAGGCCGTCAAGTCGGGGGCACTCCACCGCAACAACGGAGCGCGCAAGAAGGCCCGCGCCGCGAGCATCCGCTCACAGGGCCCTTGGGCTCCGCGCGAGACGAGGTAGGTCCGGCGAGCGGCGCCCGGGTGGCGGGGTGCTGTGATGCCGTCCGCCGGGTGCCGCGATGCCGCCTCCCCCGACCGGATGACGTCCGCCGCGTACGCCCGGGACGGCCCTCGAGGGGCTCAGCCGGTGGCCCGCGCGAGCGCCAGCGAGAACGCCGTGTCCTCGTCGTGCTGGATGTCGGCCCCGCCGCGAATCTCGATCTCGAGGTCGGCGAGGATGCACAGAGCCCGCTCGAGCAGCGCCGGGTCGGCCTTCTTCGCGCGCGCAACGGTCTTCTTGGCGAGCCACGGTGGCGCCCGGAGCGCCTCCGCGACCTGTTGCTCGGGCACGCCCGCCTCGAGCATCGCCGCTGCCCGGTGCACCTCGCGCAGGCGGCGGACGACCGGAAACAGTAGCCGTCCCGGGCGCTCGCCATGCGCGTCGAGCTGCTGCCCGAGCTCCAGGGTGACGCGGCGGTCGCCCGCCACCAGGGCATCGGCCAGATCGTAGACCTGTGGCGGCGAGTCGGCGGCCGCGTTCCGTTCGATGTCGCTCGTCGTCACGCTCGTCGACGGGTGCACGGCGATGGCGAGCTTCTCGAGCTCCCTACTCAACCGTTGCTGGCTGGGCCCGACCCGCGCGACGAGCGCCTTCGCCGCCTCGCCATCGAGGCGGACGCCGAGCTCCTGCGCACGCTCCGAGCACCACTTCGGCAGGTGCCATGGCTTCGGCGCCGCGTACTCGCGCACCTCGCCGCCCGCCCTCTCGACCGCCTTGCTCAGTTGCTTCAGGGCCTTTCCGCGCACGACGAGCACGAGCACCGTGTCCGGTGGCAGCGCGCGGAGCGCGCCCTCGAGCGGTTCGAGCTGCCCGGCCTTCCACGCGCCAACGTGGTCGACGAGCAGAAAGCGAGTGCCCGCTTCGAACGTCAGTGCCGCAAGCGCGGCGGCGACCTCGGCCGGCTCGCGCGCCCGGGCGTCGAATGTCTCCAGCCCGCCGGGACCGCGCTCGGACTCGGCGCGCGCGCGCAGACGCGCGCGCCAAGCGTCGATCTTGGCATCGTCGTCACCGCAGACGAGGTACGCGGGCTTCAGCTCGGCCACGGAATCAGTCTACGAACGGGCCGGGCGGACGCCGATCACGTCCGGCGCGGGCGATCACGGACCCCGGCGGTGGGCGGGCGCGGCAACCGCCTGGCGGTGGGCGGGCGCAGCAAGCGCGGCCCCGGCGGCGGGCGGACGCGGCAACCGCTGCCCCGGCGGCGGGCTGGCGCAGCAAGCGCGGCCCCGGCGGCGGGCGGGCGCGGCCCGCGCGGCCCCGGCGGCGGGGCCGGCTCGCGCGCCCCTTTCGCCCGCGGGGCGCGGCAGGAAGGGCGGGCCCCCCACCCCCCGCGGGCCCCATCCATCCCCCCCTCCCCCCCCCTGAGGGTGGCGGGCCC
>Ga0081538_10002866_pt1 | contig 16483 bp, 10 predicted proteins | sample TabmetS5T2R1_FD_71022 | JGI IMG/M metagenome (GOLD analysis project Ga0081538, IMG submission 71022) | Tabebuia heterophylla rhizosphere microbial communities from the University of Puerto Rico - S5T2R1 | ecosystem: Host-associated > Plants > Roots > Rhizosphere ... | reverse complement strand
AAGGACGTCGTGCGCCAGCAGTTCGACGTCGCTGGGCAGATTATCGCCGCGGGTCTCGTGCCGATCGTCGAGCCGGAAGTGGACATTCACTGCCCGGACAAGGCCAAGGCCGAAGAGGTGCTCAAAGCGGCCCTCCTCGAGCATCTTAACGAACTACCAGTTGATCAGTTGGTCATGCTCAAGCTCACGCTCCCGGAGCAAGACGACTTCTACGCCGATTGTGTCAGGCATCCCAATGTCGTGCGGGTGGTGGCGCTGTCGGGCGGGTATACGCGGGAAGAGGCCAATAACCGTCTGCGCCGGAATCACGGCATGGTGGCGAGCTTTTCGCGGGCGCTGGTCGAGGGGCTGACGGCGCAGCAATCCGATGCGGCGTTCAACGCCCGGCTGGATGCCTACGCCCAGAGTATCTTTGAGGCGTCCAATACCTAAGCGGGCACCGTCGTGGAGTTGTGAGGAGTCTTTACAAAACTATGAGTGTATCCCAAGATTATAGCGCACCGATCATTGACAGAATTCTACACCCTTCTGATTTCTCTGCAGCGAGTGAAGTGGCGTTTGCACATGCCCTTAAAGCGGCGCTCATCGCCCAGTCGCAACTGACCCTGATGCACGTCTCCCCAGGCATGACTGCAGAGTGGACAGATTTCCCTGGCGTACGGGAAACACTCGCCCGGTGGGGGCTACTCCCACCGGATAGCCCGCGTTCGGCGGTGCCAGCGCTCGGCATAGATGTCCGAAAAGTGATCGCCCATGACAACAATCCGGTACAGTCTGTGCTGGCGTTTCTGAGGCGCTACCCGATTGACCTAATCGTGCTCGCCACGCACCAACACGAGGGACGCAGCCGCTGGTTGCAGCACTCCGTATCGGAACCGATCGCCCGGCAATCCGGCCAAATGACCCTGTTTATCTCGCATGGCGTGGAAGGTTTTGTCTCACGGCAAGATGGGTCAGTGTCGTTGCGCCACATCCTGATCCCCATTGCGCCGATACCGCGTGCGCAACCGGCTATTGCCGCGGCAGTGCGCCTTGCGCAGCGCCTGCAATGCCCAGCAGGGACCTTCACCACGCTGTTCGTCGGAGCCCCTGGGGACGCACCAGCGGTGCGCTGTCCCGCAGTGCCGGGTTGGCAGTGGAACAGCCTCGTGAAGTCGGGTAACGTCATTGACGCCATTGTACAGACGGCCAGTGACATGGATACCAATCTGATCGTGATGTCCACCGATGGCCGCAACGGTTTTCTGGATGCCCTGCGCGGGAGCCACAGTGAGCGGGTATTGCGTCGGACCCCGTGTCCGCTGCTGGCCATCCCGGTGGAGGCTACGGTTACGCCGAGGCTGAGCGCCAGCCAGGAGTAGCCCTGCTGGACTCCTGTGAGACGACCCTGGAGAAGGCGTTGACCGGGTGTGAAGCTCCCTGGTCGCCGGTAGTTGATGCGCCGGGTGCAGTTGCGCATGTGCCTGGCATTGGACCAAAGGCCAATAGCATACACGTGTCTCTTCTGATAAAGTGTGTCAGCCTGCCGGCGGTTCCTGCTCTACATCGAGAGCATGGCGATGACAGGCAGACGGAACGGATGCGGCACAAATCGCCATTTCCGGTGACCCCTGAAGGCAGGGGAGCCACAGTAAGGGGTCTATTACCCGAGGGTAATGGCCCTGTCATCGGACTCAACCTTCAGTGTAGAAGGTGAGGTGATGCATTGCTGACTGTCCCAGATAGTGCCCGTGGAAGGATGACGGAATCTATGATCACCCAAAGACTTGCGGCCATCTTGGCCGCGCCTGTTGTCGGTTATTTGTGCCTGCTGGTCGGACTCATGATGCTCGTGGTACAGGTGAGTGCTCAGGGGGAACAGCTCTATGTCCGCTCCGAGCTGGCGAATGTGCGGATGAGCCCGGCGACCGAGGCCGACAATGTCCTAGACAAGCTGCCGAGAGGCACCCAGGTCACGCTTATAGAGCGTCAAGGGGACTGGTATCACGTGCAGTTAGCGGATGAACGCACCGGCTGGATGCATGAGTCTGTGGTGAGTACCGACCCTTCGGCCACGACGCCTGCTGCTGCGCCGGCCACTCGACTACCGATTGTGCGTATTGGCATCGTCCTGGATGGCCCCTCCCCACGCAATGCTGAATATCTCGCCCTTTTCGAAGAGGCGATTCGTGAAGTTCTCAGTAGCGACCTGACCGTACAGTTTCCTGAGGCCATGAAGGTGCAAGCGGATTGGACCGCCGCCAGTGTGAAGGCCGCCCTGGATCAGCTCCTGGCCAACCCGCGTACGGATGCCATCCTGGCCCTGGGGGTCCTCGCCTCCAACGACGCCGGGCGCCGCACCACGCTGCGCAAGCCGGTCTTTGCCCCATTTGTCTTTAACCCTGAGCTACAAGGGATTCCTTTGCAAAAAGGGACCAGTGGCGTCCCCAATTTAAGCTATCATGCAGCGCCGTCGGACGTTGTGAAAAGCCTGCGAGTCGTCTATGATCTCAAGCCCTTTACCCACTTTGCGGTGCTCATGCCGCAGGCCATCATGGAGATCATTCCGAACGTTCAGCAACACCTCGAGCGCGCCTTGCAGGACTTCACCCCGCAGGTAACCGGCACGGTCGTGCCAGTGGGACGCACGGTCGAAGCGGCGCTGGCGGCCATCCCGGAGCAGACGGAGGTGGTGCTGGTGACCTCCATGCCGCAGCTGCAGGACGAGGCGTTCGATCAATTGGTTGCTGGCTTGAAGCAACGGCGCTTACCGAGTTTTGCCTTTGAAGGCCGCCAGGACGTCGAACGGGGCTTGCTGGTGACGCTATACCGCGACAGAGATCTCAAGCAGCTGGCGCGCCGGGTCGCCCTGAATCTGCAACGTACGCTCGTCGACGGCCAGGACCCCGGCACGTTCCAAACCTTGCTGGTCCGTCAGGAACGGCTGACGCTCAACATGGCCACGGCACGCGCCATTGGCTTCTCACCATCGTGGGACATGCTCACGCAAGCGGATCTTTTGCACCCCGGGGTCACCGAGGCAGAACGTCGTCTGTCGCTCGACAGGGCGGTACGCGAAGCCGTGCAGGCCAATCTCGACATCCAGGTGGCCGATCGTGCCGTCGCGGCCGGGGCGGAAAATATCCGCGAAGCCCGTTCCTTCCTCCTGCCCCAGGTAGAGATCGCCGGAGATGCCCGCATCATTGATGCCGACCGGGCGCGGACCGGCGGCGGCAATCTGCCAGAACGTCAATTGAGCGGCGCCCTGGCTCTGTCCCAACTGCTTTACGACGAGCCCACCTGGGCCAATTTGAGTATCCAGAAAGACGTGCAGGTCACCCGGGAAGAACAGCAAAACATTACGGTGTTGGATGTGGTGTTTGAGGCCGCGGTCGGGTACTTGAACGTGCTCGCTGCCAAAACGACCGAGCGCATTCAGCGGCAGAACCTCGATCTGACGCGGGCCAACCTGGAGCTGGCACGGATCCGCCTCGAAGTCGGCGTGGCCCGCACCGCTGAGGTGGTGCGTTGGGAAAGCCAGATCGCCAGTGATCGCCGTGTCGTGATCAACAGCTTTAGCCAACGCCAGCAGACCGAAATCGCCCTCAATCGGGTCTTGCATCGTCCGCTTGAAGAGCAATTTCAAACCGAAGAGCCAACTCTCGACGATCCCTTGTTACTGTCGAGCTTTGCCAAGATCCTTCCCTACGTCGACAACCCCCGCTTTTTTGAGATTTTTCGTGACTTCATGGCCAAAGAGGGGCTCTTGACAGCTCCGGAGCTGCGCCTCGTCGATGCCCAGATTCGTGCTCAGGAACGACAGTTACTCTCGGATCAGCGAGCCTTCTGGTCCCCCACCGTTTCTCTGCGAGCCGGTGTCGCCGTTGCCGAACGCGGTGGCGCTGGCAGTTCTGCCGTGACCATCCCGGTCGACGCGACAACGATAACCTTGCCGCAGAACAATGAGTGGAGTTGGGAGGTCGGCGCCACGGCTTCCCTGCCGTTGTTCGAGGGTTTTGGACGCGTCGCACGGCGCAACCGCTCGCGCGAAGAGTTGGCCCAGTTCCGCATTGAACGTGAGGCCACTGCAGAACGCATTGCCGCTCGCATTCGTAGTACGCTGTACGACGCCGGAGCCTCATTTGCCAACATCGACCTGGCGCGAGAGGAGGCCCGGGCGGCACAACGCAATTACGACTTGGTCCTGGTCGCGTACCGTGAGGGTGTGGTAACGATCCTGGACCTCCTGGATGCACAGAACGATGCGCTCAATGCGAACCTCGATGCGACCAACGCCGTTTACGTCTATTTGATTAACCTGATGTCCGTGCAGCGGGCGGTAGGACAGTTCGATTTCTTTGTCTCGGCCGAAGGGCGTAGCGAGTGGTTTAAGAAGCTCGATGCCTTCTTTGCTGAACATGGCGCGGCGATGACGAAATAATCCGGTGCACAGATGCATGGGACCTACATGACCCGAGAATCGTCCCGATCGATGTAGCCAAATTGAAAGTCATGACATTGGAGGTACTGACGATGCACATCATACAACGCCTATGTGTAGCCAGCCAGTGGACCGTTACCGGCTTCGTGCTGTGTCTCATCCTTGGTGGTTGCGGTGAGCGAAAAGTTGAAGAAGCAGCCCCGGTCATCAGACCGGTTAAAACCATCGTGGTTGGCGGTCAAGTGTCAACCGACATGATCTTTCCCGCCATTGTGGAGGCAGGGGAAAAGGCGGTCCTGTCGTTCCGGGTAGCCGGGCGGTTGATTGAGTTGCCGATTGAAGAAGGTCAGGAGATCAAAAAAGGGCAGTTGATTGGGCGCCTCGACCCGAGGGACTTTGAGATCGCCATCAAGGAAGCCGAAGCCCAATACACCCAGGCGCAAGCGGATTTTCAACGCTATGAGAAGCTGTATGAACAGGACGTAGCATCGAAGCAGGAGTTGGACACCCGGCGCTCACGGCGTGATGTCACCAGGGCGCAGCTTGCCCAGGCCAGGGAGAACCTGGGCTATACCCGCCTGCAGGCGCCGTTTAGCGGCCAGATCGGCCGACGCTATGTGGAGAATCACATGGACGTGCAGGTACAGCAAGAAATTGCCGACCTGAACGACATCACCAATGTCGAAGTTGTGTTTAATGTCGCCGAACACCTGATCAAAGCTCTGCGCCAAGACACCGACGTGGAGGCGTTCGCACGCTTTGACACAGCGCCAGATCAGAAGTTTCCCCTGACCTTCAAAGAAGCCAGCAACCGAGCCGATCCGGCCACACGGACGTTTGAAATCACCTACCTCATGCCGCAACCCAAAGAATTCCGGCTCTTACCTGGGATGACGGCCACCGTGCAAGTGGTGTTGTCGGAAAAACGCCTGGCGGACGCTCAGCAAGCTCAGCGCTTCATCATTCCGGCTATCGCGGTGATGGGGGACGCGAGTGGTAAGAGCGAGGTCTGGGTGGTGGATACGGACAAGATGATCGTCCAGAAACGCGCCGTCAAGGTGGGCGAAATGACGGGCGCGGACGGAATCTATGTGCTCGAAGGTCTCAAGGGCGGTGAAACGCTGGTGATTGCCGGGCTGACCCAATTGCAAGACGGCATGCAGGTCAGGCTCTGGGCACAACAATAAGGGGACGCGGCGCCATGAATATCGCGGAATTTTCGATTCAGAAAAGCGTTATCACCTGGACGCTGACGATCGTGCTGCTGGTTTTGGGGTATGTCGCCTACCAAAACCTGCCCCGCTTGGAAGATCCTGAATTTGCTATTAAAGAGGCGGTGATCGTTACCCCCTATCCCGGCGCCTCAGCCAAAGAGGTAGAAGAAGAAGTCACCGAAGTCATCGAAAAAGCCGCCCAGCAACTCGGTCAGCTCAAGCGCGTGGAATCCTGGTCGGAGCGCGGGCTTTCCAAAGTCAAGGTGGTGATCCGCGACGAGTATGCGCTCCCCCAACTCCCCCCGGTCTGGGACGAGCTGCGCCGCAAGCTAGCCGATGCCCAGCCCGAGCTTCCGCCCGGTGCCGGGCCTTACGCCATATCGGACGACTTCGGCGATGTCTACGGGGTGTATTTTGCCCTGTACGGCGACGGCTACACGTATGCCGAGTTGAAAGAGGTCGCCGAGCTGCTCAAACGCGAGCTGACCACGGTTCAGGACGTCAAACGGGTCGTCTTCTTCGGCGAGCAGCAAGAAACGATTTATGTCGAGATGTCCAAGACCAAGATGAACGCTCTGGACATAACGCAAGCAGAGATTTTTGACGCCTTGCAGGCCAAGAACCTGCCGGTGGATGCCGGCCGCATCAAGATTGGACCGGAGTACATCGCCATTTCGCCCACGGGTCTCTACACCTCCGAAAAAGAATTCGGCGATCTGTTGATTAGTAACAAAGGCGGCAAGCTGATTTTCCTCAAAGATGTCGCCACGGTGACGCGGGATTATGCGGACCCGCCGCAAAATATCCTGCGGTTTAACGGGAAACCCGCCATCGGTATCGCCCTTTCCACGGTCGAAGGCGGCAATGTGGTGATCATGGGTGAAGGGGTCGAGAAGCGTCTTCGGGAGGTGCAGGGGCAGATCCCGCTGGGCATGGAATTGGGTATCGTGTCGCTGCAGTCGGCCAGTGTCATCGAATCCATTAACGGCTTTGTGGTCAACCTGGTAGAGGCCGTGCTCATTGTGGTCGTCGTGCTGCTTTTCGCCATGGGGTTGCGCAGTGGCTTGATCATCGGCTTTATCCTGGTACTGACGATCGCCGCCACCTTTGTGGTCATGGGCTTCTATGAGATTACCCTGGAGCGCATTTCCCTGGGGGCGCTGATCATTGCCCTGGGCATGCTGGTCGACAACGCCATTGTCGTGGTGGACGGCATGAAGGTGCGGATGGAGCAGGGCATAGACGGGTTGGAGGCGGCCAGAGAAGTGGTGGGGCAGAACGCCATCCCCCTCCTGGGCGCCACAGCGGTGGCGGTGTTGGCCTTTGCTTCGATTGGCGGCATGGACAACAACACCGGGGAATACACTCGGTCGCTGTATTACGTCATTTTGATTTCACTGTCCTTGAGTTGGCTCACCGCGGTTACCACCACGCCTCTGATCACCAACCTCTTTGTCCTCCCTCGAGGCGCCGCCAAAGCCACCGGTGAACCGGCTGATCCCTATGCTGGCGTGGTGTTTCGCGCCTATCGGTGGATCCTGTCGTCGACCATCCGCTTGCGCTGGATCACCATCGCCGTGGTCGTCGGTCTGTTTGCCCTGTCCCTGTACGGCTTTGGTTTGATCAGTAAATCGTTTTTCCCGCCGTCGACACGGCCACAATTCATGGTCGAGGTGCAATTCCGTGAGGGCACGCATATTCGCGACACCGAGAAGTATGTGACAGCCATGGAAGCCTACCTGTCAAAACTCGACGGGGTCACCGATATCGCCTCCGCCATTGGGGGCGGCCATCCGCGCTTCCTGCTCATCTATGATGTCCCGATTGACGCCTCGAAGAATTACGCCAACATTCTGGTGTCGGTGACAGATTACCGGCTCATTCCCCAACTCAGGCAGCAGGTGCAGACGGATCTCGAGACCCAGTTTCCCGATGCCACGGTGAATGCCAAACAGTTCAATTTAGGCCCTGGCAACGGCGGTAAAATTCAGCTGCGCATCAATGGACCCGATCCAGAAGTACTGCGCCAGATGGCCGAAACGGCGAAAGCCATTATGGCCGCGGATCCTGGCAGCAAAGCGATTCGCGATGAATGGGGCGCCAAGGTCAAACTGGTGCGTCCCGTACTGGCTGACGACCGCGCCCGGCAACTGGGTATCTCGTATCCCATGGTGGCCCAGACCCTAGAGGCCAATTTTAGCGGCACACAAACCGGTGTGTATCGCGAGGGCATCGATCTCATCCCCATCGTCGCCAGAGCCCCAGAGGAGGAACGCACCACCCTTGAGCATATGCGCGATTTGCAAATCTACAGCCCGCTAGCGACGCGCGATATTCCCCTGGTCCAGGTGGTGAACGGTTTACGGACGACCCTGGAGGACGCGCGTGTCGCCCGACGTAACCGCACCTCCATGATCAAACTGCATGCCGATGCCCGCACCGAACTCCCATCGGAAGTCCTGAGCCGTATCAAACCCAAAATCGAACAGACCCTGGGCATTGATCTGCAGGCTTACCTGGCGGACCAGCTTGGTCCACTGGCGACGCCCTCCGGAGAGTATACGGCCAATACCATCCCGGTCAAATATGACGACCGCCTTCCCCTGAAGGACAAGCCGGGCTATTTTCTCTCCTGGAGCGGTGAGGCTGAGGATTCGGCAGACGCGCAGGCCAAACTGGCCGCGTACATCCCGCTTTACTTCGGCATGATGATCCTGGTGGTGATCTTCCTGTACAACGCCTTCCGGCAGCCCCTGATCATCTGGTTGACCGTACCGCTGTCGATTATTGGGGTCACGGCCGGCCTGCTGCTCTTCAAGCAGCCATTTGGGTTTATGGCCTTACTGGGGTTGATGAGTCTGGCCGGGATGTTGATTAAAAATGCCATTGTGTTGATCGAAGAGACCGACATCCTGATACGCGGCGGCAAAGACCGCTATGCGGCGGTCATTGAGGCCGGGGTCAGTCGTATGCGACCCGTCGTTCTGGCGGCACTTACGACGATCATGGGCATGATTCCGCTCTTGCAGGACGGCTTTTTTATCTCCATGGCCGTGACCATCATGTTCGGCCTCGGGTTTGCCACCTTGCTGACGCTGATCTTTGTGCCAGTGCTGTATTGTGTGTTTTTCCGTATTCCGTGGGCCTCCCAGGTTACTGCCGCAGTTCCCAGTTCAGGAGCAACCCGGGTCTCTATGGACTAGACATGGCCCTGCGGGACTTATTTGAGGGGTGTGCACGATTCATCAGGTAAACGCTGTCACCAACAAGGGTTGAGATGTTTCGCAACGGTAAGTCCCAGATACTGTTGGCGATCAGGGACACTTGCCCCGTCAACGTGGCCAACGCCAGGATGGAAGTGCCGCGAGCAGGGGCAGAGATACCCCAAAAGAAGTAGGGAGAACAAGTATGGCAAAAAAAGCAAATGAGACACACATGTACGTTTCCGGTAACGACTGTTCATGCTGGTAGGTTTTTTGGAGTGGGAGGGCTTATCCAATTCGTGAGCCAAATGAGGGCGCATGATTGGGTATGCGCATCTGGCGGAGAGGAGGAGAGACGATGAAATGGTATGTGTTAACGTTATTCCTACTCGTGGGCTTTGTGTGGAGTGCAAGTGCACAACAGGTGGACTCCAGGCTGGTTGGTGAATGGGAGACGCATGATGGTCCCTGCAGCCCCTGTACGATCAGCATTCAAGAAAAGGGGGGGGTTAAGTTTTATCAGGCGGGAAGTACGATTGAGGTTATTGCTGCTCAGGTAACACCAGAACCTGGCGTAGACATCATCTTGGCCGGAGGCGGTAAGCTTGATCTCTCGCTCACGAAGAGCAGCAAATCTCTTGTGGGCTACTACACCAGCGCTACCCAAAACCTAGCTAGCAAGCAACCCGTCGCGTTTCGGCACAAGTGAACGCGCCACCGCCCGCAGAGCGGTGGTGTCAGAGCAGCAACTGAAGGCGGTAATCGCAGCTCAAGCCGCTTAGGCTTCCACTGAAGCAGGCTGAAGGTGAGGGGAATTTCCTGCCGGAGAATCCCCTCACGAGCTGTCCCCTCACTGGGACGGTCCCCCCTCGATATGCAACACATCATCGCTAGAATGGCAAGACACCATGAACAGCGAAGGGAAAACGAGTATGGCAAGCAAGGCAGACGACAACGGCATACCCAAGATGAAGCGTAAGGCCTATGAAGAGGAATTGCAGCGGCTGCAGGCGGAACTCTGCAGGCTCCAGGACTGGGTGAAATATAAGGGTCTGCGGGTCATCATCGTCTTCGAAGGGCGTGACGCCGCCGGCAAGGGCGGCACCATTAAGGCGATCACCGAACGCGTCAGCCCCCGTGTGTTCCGTGTCGTGGCCCTGCCGGCGCCTTCGGACAGAGAGAAGAGCCAGATGTACATCCAGCGCTATATGCAACATTTCCCGGCGGCTGGGGAGATCGTCATTTTCGACCGCAGTTGGTACAACCGCGCGGGCATCGAGCATGTTCTGGGGTTCTGCACGCCGGAGCAATATCGCCGTCACCTCGAAGTCACCCCGGAGTTTGAACGGTACATTGTTGAGGCCGGGATCCAGCTGATCAAATTCTGGCTCGAGGTTGGCAACAAGGAACAGAAACGGCGGTTCGAGGCGCGTATTGAGGACCCCCTGCGGCAGTGGAAGCTGAGTCCCACCGACCTGGAATCGCGACGGCGCTGGTACGACTACTCGCGGGCGCGAGACCGCATGCTGGAGGCTACAGATACTGCCGATGCACCGTGGTACATCGTGCGCTCGGACGACAAGCGCCGCGCCCGCCTGAACTGTATTACGCATCTCCTGAGTCTGATTCCATACGACAAGGTGCCGCGGTCCAAGGTGAAAGTTCCGGCGCGTGCTACCAAGGACAAGTATGATGACGAAACGCCATTACAGGGCAGACAGTTCGTGCCGGAAAAGTACTGAAACCATGACTGAGCGCTCCATGGCAGGCGACGTATTGTCTGGCCCGATGGCATCACCGACGAGAGCTGCTAAGAGGGTTTAATCACATGAACAGTACGCAACGGACCGATAAAATTGTCGCTATCGCCGTCGCCATACTCCTGACCGTTGGCTGCCTTGTCGTGTTGCACTCATTTGTGTCTGCGTTGCTGTGGGCGGTGATCCTGTGCTTTGTCACCTGGCCGACGTTCCTGTGGGGTGTGCGCCTCCTCGGTGGGAGGCGGACCCTGGCCGCCACGCTGTTGGTGCTGCTGATCGCAGCGCTACTGGTAGTGCCATTCGTGGCCGTGGGCCTGAGTCTGGCGGATAACGTCAGGCATCTGGCCGCGGCGATTTCCCGGGGGCTCGAACACGGGTTGCCGCAACCCCCTGCCTGGGTCGCTGACCTCCCTCTGGTAGGCCAAAAGCTGCACACAAGCTGGCAGGCTTTGGTCGACGATAGCACGCGCTTGACGACCGCATTGCAGCGGCTGGTCGTGCCGGTGAGCGCATGGCTGCTGAGCCAGGGCGTGGCACTAGGCGTGGGTGTGTTGTATTTGAGCCTCAGCGTGTTGCTGCTGTTCTTTCTGTATCGTGACGGGGAAGCGTTGGCCACCAGACTCCATGAGGTCACGGGTCGGGTCGCGGGAGCGCGTGCGCAGCAGTTGTTAGTCCTGGCCGTAAGCACCATTAGAGGGGTGGTGTATGGCATTCTGGGCACGATGCTGGCCCAGGGCATTCTGGCCGGCGTGGGTTTTCTGGTGGCCGGCGTGCCAGGGGCGTTCTTGCTTGGTTTTCTCACCCTCTTCCTGTCGATGCTGCCGGTTGGGCCAGCCCTGCTCTGGCTTCCTGCAAGCCTCTGGCTCTACAAGCAAGGCGCCACCGGCTGGGCCATCTTCCTGGTCTTGTGGGGCGTGCTGGTGGTTGGCGCTGCCGACAATATTATCAAACCCTATCTCATTGGCCGCGGCAGCGATCTCCCCTTTATCCTCGTGCTGTTGGGAGTCCTCGGCGGTGCGCTCGCCTTTGGCGTCATCGGCATTTTCCTGGGGCCAACCTTGCTGGCGGTCGGTTACACGGTGGTCAGGGACTGGATGCTGGCCGAGCCCGTTGCCGCTGCTGTCGTGCCAGGTCTCGAACAGGGGTGAACAATTTGTCACATATGCGATGGAGGGAGTCGCGTGAAGATTGCCAGCTTGCTGCTGTTGTTCGCGCCAGTGGCCGTGGCATTGGAACATCTGGCACCAGGACAGCATCTGTGGGTCTTCCTCGCCTCGGCGCTGGTGATCGTGCCGTGCGCGGGCTGGATGGGCAAGGCTACCGAGGAACTTGCCACACGCACCGGCGAGGGCATCGGGGGGCTGCTCAACGCCACCTTCGGCAACGCCGCCGAACTGATTATTGCTTTCGCAGCCCTGCGTGCGGGTTTGCATGATATGGTGAAGGCGTCGCTAGCGGGCTCGATCATTGGCAACATCCTCCTGGTGCTCGGCGCCGCCATGCTTGCTGGCGGGCTGCGTCACCCCGAGCAGCACTTCAACCCCAGTGCCACGCGTTCCCAGGCGACCATGCTGACTCTGGCCGCCATTGCGCTATTCCTTCCTGCCGCCTATCGCGCTACGATCGGGCCCGAGGGGGGGCGGGTAGGCGAGCTCAGTGTGGCCATCGCGCTCGTGCTGCTGGTCACGTACGCCTTTAATCTGCTCTTTGTGCTGGTCACACACCGCACTTACTTCTCTGGGGACGCCGCGGCTGAACACGCTAGAGCGACATGGGGCGTGGGACGGGCGCTTAGCGTACTAGCCGCGGCGACCGTCGGCATTGCGTGGATGAGCGAGATGCTCGTGGGGGCAGTCGAGCCTGCGGCCCATGTGCTGGGCATGAACAGCGTGTTCGTGGGCATCTTCGTCGTGGCGATTCTTGGCAACGCGGCCGAGCATGCAACGGCGGTCACGGCCGCACTCGGGAACCGTATGGAACTCGCCCTAGGGATTGCCATAGGGTCGAGCGTGCAGATCGCTCTGTTCGTCACGCCCGTGCTGGTGCTTGCCAGCCTCGGATTTGGCCCCCAGCCCATGGATCTGGTCTTTTTCCCTGGCCTGGTGCTGACGGTGTTCTTTGCCGTCCTGGTGCTAGGGCAGGTGTCGGGTGACGGCCAGTCCAACTGGATCAAGGGCGTGCAGCTGCTTGCCGTGTACCTCATCCTCGCCATCGTCTTTTACTTCGCACCGGGGAGGGCACCGCAGTGAGCCAGCGCCTTGCCCATGCCACAAGTGGCTGCGGTGGGCTGTGGCGCACTTACTTCCAGTGGCGCTACGCCATCCTGTTCTACTCGCTACTATTCACCTTCGCTGCGGGACCGCTGCTCAACGCCCTGGGGTTCGATGCCAATCTCCTCGAGCTGTTCCTTGCCTTGAACCTGCTCGCGGCAGTGGTCCCGATCGGCGGTAGGAGGACGCGGCTACTCTTTCTGACCATTGTGGCGGCTGTGCTGGCCCTGCGGGGTGGAGCAGCCTGGTTTGACGATACGTGGCTGGCGATGGCGAGTCTCGCTATGTGGACGGTGGTGGCGCTCGTGGCGGCAGCCAACGCGCTGCGTTTCACCCTGGGCACGACCGTGGTGGACCGGGAGCATCTCTACGCTGCGCTCAGTGCCTACGTGCTGGCCGGGCTGTTCTTTGGTGTCTTCTACTGGGTACTCGAACAGACCTGGCCAGGTTCACTCGGCATGGCGGGCGAGAGTGTACCGAGTCGCTTCCCGCCAACGCTGGCGATTTACTTTAGCTTCGTCACGCTGGCGACGCTCGGCTACGGCGATATTGTGCCCCGCAGCGAGGTGGCGCGTGGTCTGGCGGTCATGGAGGCCATCGCGGGTCAACTCTACCTCGCCGTGATGATCGCGCGTCTGGTAAGCCTCTACGTATCAGGGGCAGGCAAGGGAAACCATCGTGATGCACAGGATGCCCCTGATGGGTCGGCGCCTGCGGCTGAGCGTAACTCTGGCTCAATCCGATAATGTCTATGGATACAAAGGATTGCGGATCCGCTATGATGCATTCACAAGGCATTGCCACCATGAGACGCTCTTATTGGGTTCCAGGGTCGTGGAATGTGAGAACCATGGAAGGCTTCTGGTCTCTACTTCGGAGTTGGCTTCGTCCTCATCGGGGCATTTCCCAAGAGAAACTCCCGCTCTACCTGGGTTTCTTCGAGTTCGTGCAAAACCTCCGCAAGCGAGGCAAAGCGTTGCTGGGTGCGCTCATTGAGTTGTTGGCAGCTAAGACCCCGGAATCCAATAAGAGCGTCCCGGCATTGTCAAACTTTGGGAGTCCCCCGGCATAGCCGGGGGCATACGCTTGGTAGTCAAAGCAGGTCATAGGAGGATAGCCATGGACCATGCGATGGATGTCACGGAGCAACAACGGTTGAACGACGCGCGCGAGGCGCACATCCCCTGGAAGAAATGGGGGCCCTACCTCAGCGAGCGCCAATGGGGCACGGTACGCGAGGACTATAGCGAGGATGGGAATGCGTGGGATTACTTCAGCCACGATCAGGCCCGCTCGCGTGCCTATCGCTGGGGCGAGGATGGACTGGCCGGCGTCTCCGATGACCAACAGCGCCTGTGCTTTGCGCTGGCGCTGTGGAATGGCAAGGATCCGATCCTCAAGGAGCGGCTGTTCGGGTTGACCAACAGCGAAAGCAATCACGGCGAGGATGTCAAGGAGTATTACTTCTACCTCGACAGCACGCCCACCCATTCGTACATGAAGTACCTCTACAAGTATCCCCAGGCCGCGTACCCCTACAGTAACCTGGCCGAGACTAGCCGCCGCCGAGGCCGGGAGGAGATGGAGTATGAGCTGCTCGATACCGGCGTGTTTGATCAGGATCGCTACTTTGACGTGTTCGTGGAGTATGCCAAGGCGTCGCCTGAGGACCTGCTCATCCAGATCAGCGTCTATAACCGTGGGCCAGAAGCCGCGGAGGTGCACGTCTTGCCGACGCTGTGGTTCCGCAACACGTGGTCCTGGGCCGTCGGCGCTTACAAGCCGAGTATGGAGCGGATCGGCAACGCGATCAAGGCGATGCATCCCACACTCGAGGAACGGTTCCTTTACTGTGACGGCAACGCGACGCTGCTGTTTACGGACAATGAAACCAACACACAACGCCTCTTCGGGGAACCCAACCGCAGTCCGTATGTGAAGGACAGCATCAACAATTACATTGTCCATGGCCAGACAGAGGCAGTGAATCCAGAGCAAAAGGGCACGAAGGTAGCGGCGCATTATCGTCTGAGCGTCAACCCAGGTGAGTGCCAGGTGGTGCGGCTACGGCTCAGCGGTGTCGCACCAGCTGCTTTTACCCGAGGCGAAAGTACAGCAGTCAGTCCGTTTGATCGCCGGTTCGAGGAGACGCTGCAAGCCCGCAGACAGGAAGCCGACGAATTCTATGGGGATATCATTCCGGCTTCGCTCACCGCCGACCAGGCCAATGTCATGCGCCAGGCCCTGGCGGGGATGATGTGGACCAAGCAGTTCTATCACTACGATGTGAACAAGTGGCTCGAAGAACGAGGTTCGGACATTTTCAAACCCGACCGCAAGGCCGCGCCGCGTAACGACCTCTGGCACCACATGTATAACGGCAACGTCATCTCGATGCCGGACAAGTGGGAGTACCCGTGGTATGCCGCCTGGGACCTGGCGTTCCACGTCCTCGCCTTGACGCTGGTGGATCCGGACTTCGGCAAGGAGCAATTGCACCTGATGCTGAGCGACCGCTATCTGCACCCCAACGGCCAGATGCCGGCCTACGAATGGAACTTCGGTGACGTCAACCCGCCGGTCCACGCCTGGGCCACAGTCTTCATCTATAGTCTGGAGAAAGCCCAGAAAGGGGAAGGCGATGTGCTGTGGCTCAAAAGGTGCTTCCAGAAACTGCTTCTCAACCATTCCTGGTGGGTCAATCGCAAGGATCGCAACGGCCGGAACGTCTTCGAGGGAGGCTTCCTGGGGCTCGACAACATTGGCGTCTTCGATCGCAGCGCTCCCCTGCCGACCGGGGGCTATCTGGAGCAGGCCGACGGCACCGCGTGGATGGCGCTCTTTACGCAAAACATGCTGGAGATCTCCGTCGATCTGGCTGCGGCCGAGCCCGAGTACGCCGACATGTGCGTCAAGTTTCTCGAACACTACCTGTGGATCGCCTCGTCGATGGCGCACTGCGGTGACACGGGAATGTGGGACGAGGAAGACGGGTTCTACTACGACGTCCTGCGCTGGCCCGATGGACGCGCCGACCGTCTCAAGGTGCGGTCGATGGTGGGGCTGTTGCCGCTCTGTGCGGCGACCGTGTTCGATGGCAGCGTGTTCGAGAAATACCCCCGGTCGCGCATGCGCATGGACAGGTTCCTTGCCGCCCGTCCCGAAATTCACCGCACCATTCACGAAACGCTCAAGCCGGGCGTTGGCGGCCGGATGATGACCTCCATCCTGGATGAGACGAAACTCCGCCGCGTGCTGGCCAAGATGCTCGACGAGAACGAGTTCCTCAGCGAGTTCGGTATCCGCGCCCTGTCGCGGTTCCACGCCGAGCACCCGTATGTGTTCCACACCGGGGGCCAGGAGCATCGTGTTTCCTATCTGCCGGGCGAGTCCGACACGAGCATGTTCGGCGGGAACTCCAACTGGCGCGGCCCGATCTGGATGCCCGTCAACGGCCTGATCATTCGCGCCCTCCTGCAGTACTACATGTACTATGGCGACGATTTCACAGTCGAATGCCCGACCGGCTCGGGCCGATTGATGACGCTTTACGAGGTCGCCGAAGAACTGTCACGCCGGCTCGCGACCATTTTCCTGAAGGACAGGAACGGCCGGC